>Ga0209101_1000147_pt1 | contig 59689 bp, 39 predicted proteins | sample ConPoolayeCmetaG_FD_185481 | JGI IMG/M metagenome (GOLD analysis project Ga0209101, IMG submission 185481) | Hot spring microbial mat communities from California, USA to study Microbial Dark Matter (Phase II) - Cone Pool mat layer C metaG... ... | reverse complement strand
TATACACTTTCATAATGTTATTCCCTTGTCTTTTTAAACTTGCCTCATAACGTTTGGATGTGCGAATGTGCGACGCTTAGGAAGCATTTTCGCACATCCGGTGTTAGTGCCATTTTATTGAATTTTGACCACCTGTCGCACCGTCCATACCCTATCCACCAGCACAGAAAAAACATACACGCCCGATTTTTGGCTGCCTAAGTCAGTCATGATTTCGCCGGTATGCAGCCCATGCCTTTCTTCGATGAGTCGGCCTGCCGTATCAAATACACGCAGGGTTTCGATGCGGTGTCCGTCCTTGGCCATAATATGCACTGCGCCCATGGTGGGGTTGGGGTTGGGCGAGAGGGCAATCCAGGCATTCTGTCCAACGGGCAGCAGGATAGGCTCATCTGTATCGGAAATGCAGTCAGACTGTGAGGGGCTGAGGTAGCCATTGCCGTCAAGTTTGACGACCCAAGCGTTTTGCAGGCTGCCGTCGTGGCCGAAAGTGGTTCCGTTGCACAGAATGCCGCCGTCGGAGGTGGCAAGTACGTTGAAAAAGTTATCGTAGAGTTTTGCCAATGGTTCCACGGAATATTTCCGGTGCCAAATCAGGTCGCCTGTTGGCGATAGTTTGCTGATGGTGCCGTATTGTTTGGATTGCGGATCAACCCAATCCCGCTCATACCCGCAGGCGTAAAAATTGCCGTCGTGGCTGGGGGTGATGCTGTTCCACCCGGAGCGCTCGTTTTCGGCATAGGCTTTTGACCACAGCAAATTGCCCTGGCCATCGAATCCGACAACCCACGAGCGTTCCCAACCGGGGCCGACCTGCGGGTTGAATACTAAACTGCCCACGGCGATATAGCCGCCATTGTTGATGGGATTGACACCTCTTAAATATAAGTCTATCGTGTCGCCTTGATGCGGTATCTCTTTCCAAAAAACTTGATTTCCCAACGAGTCCACCTTGACAATCAAGGCATAGACATATTTTACGGGGTTTCCTACACGACGATTACCGACAACGATAAACCCTTTGTCCGGGGTCTCAATTGCCCCGGTACCAAAATGATTATTTACCTGGCTGACGCTGTACAGTTTCAAAAACTGCTGGTTCAGGTTGCTGTCGCATTTGAATACGAGCAGGGAAGATCGGTCGTATTGCTGCTGGAGTCCATAAGACCAGCCCGAAGAAAATATGCCGCCATCGGAAGTGAGGATGGGACGATAGAACACATCCACTCTGTTGGCAAGTCCATATTCTTGCAACGATATGGTATCAAAGGTGTGTTCATCAATAAGGGCAAAATATTGATTATTATCCACAAAATTATATTCCTTCACTCCCTTATAGCTGCTTCCTTGAACGAGCAGTTTTTCGCTTGGCTTCTTCAAAACATTGATAACAGATTGACCTTCATAGTATATAATCGGCTTATAGTGCAATTGGCCGGTAAATTTGTTTATTTTCAATAAAAACGAGGTGTCGCCTATACTGCTTTGGGGCGCCCCTCCTTTAGATGGTATGATGTAAAAACTATCGGTTTCCAAACTGCTGAATCCGCTAGTCTCCAATCTGTTCTTATAGTCGAACTGCACATTAAAATATGGTATTTGTCCGTGCAGTATTTGCCAATGGCAAAGGCAAATTAAAATCAGTGGTCTCATGTCCAAGCAAATAGAGCCCTGTCGGGCGAATGCTCGACAGGGCTGGTTAGAAGTTGATTTAATGACTTGCTTTCAGCAGTTTTCCGCTTTGGAGCACCGCTTTTTCCGTGCGAATTTGATAGATATACTGTCCGTCGGGCAGACTGGCCGCGCTCCAGACCAGGGACTGCCCGCCAAAAGCCTGTCGGCTCCCCACCTGTCTGCCCTACAGGTCGGACAGAACGACCTGATACCGCACCGTCGCGTCCATGCCGCTCAGGTCGAACAAAACCTCCTGATTGAACGGGTTGGGCCACACGGAAAGACGGGTCGATTGCGCAACCCGGGCATCTTTGCGCCGCCGCGAGCGCTCGCCAACCGGTTCGGGGTCAACGGCTATCAGCGGCACGTACACGCCCTCCCGCAGATAGCGCAGGTTTTCGGCCATCACGCGGGTGGACACGTTTTCGGCAGAAAGCGAGGCCATGGCGCTCTGGTAGTTTGTTTCGGGCAGTGCGGTCAGGTCAACCCCCGCGCCAATGATGTTCGCAAGGTAGGCCTTGTAAGCGGCGCTTTCGGCGTCGGCGGTCGTCAGCAGGGCGTTCTCGGTCTGCGCTTCGGTGTAGCGCCCCATGCTCGCCAGCGAGCCGACCAAAATGCTCCTGTCTTCAGGCTGGTTGCGGTCGCTTAATACAAGCAGAGCACCCTCATAGTCGGCATCCAAATCGGTGGTGTCGGCGGCAAAGCCCGCGTGTATCAGCCCTCGAAGTGCCACATTGCGGTCCTGTACCGTCTTGGGCGAGGCCATATAGATAGCCACGCGGTCGCAGGGCGGGTTCGGGCAGGGCGGTTCGGAAGTTGCGCAGTCAAACGGAGTTGAGGTCAGGCAAACTACATCTTGATAACTACTCTGTCCAAATGATAAGGTGGTAAATAACACAAGCAAGAATGACATTAAATAATTTTTCATAACCATTCTGTCTTATTTTTTTTATTGTCTACTCGAATATTGAAAAATTTTAACCGACAACACCGGTATTGTAGTGTTAAGTGAACAGTTTGAAGTACAGATGAAGCAGGTATTCCTTTTTCGAGAAAAAAGTGCTCTGCGCACCAGGCGGCTTATACGCCGCCGCAACGTATCGTTGAGGCGCTCCACATGGCCGGTTAGGCCACTTTCCTTACCCACCAAGAAGGGCGTGCTCGTCGGCAAACACCGATATGCTCGCCAAAAATCACCAAAACGCACGCACCTCAAATACTCGTAAGACACTTTGCGCGACTCCACCGAACCATCTCCGATAAAAAAGGAAAGAATCTGTCTATATCTGACGGATTTTCATCGCCTCGAAGGGCTCGTTAGGGATGGCTGCGATTTGCCGGGTGCTATCCACACCCCTATCTGACGGATTTTCATAGCAACAAAGGAGAATATTTCATCTACCGCTAAACGGTCGTCGGCTCGCCCTTGCACAAAAGTAAACTGGAAATTAGAGAATTGTTGTGCTTTTTTTAGCCAATGAAGTACGGTAGCCCGCAGGCTCTGCCGCTCTTGGTAAAGACGTTCCACCAGTGCCGTATCTCCTCCCCAGCCGGCTTGTTCACTCTCCAGTGCGCGGTAACAGCCGCAGTACTTGTATATGTGCGTTTGCATGCACGAACGGTTTTTAGCGTTTTTTGCAATGTTGGTGCTCTTGCAGCGATGACAATGACGAAGTTCTACTATCATGTTGCAAAAATATGAGTCAGCTGAGAGTTTCTAATACCATATTTTTTTTCTTGTATGATGGTATCGACCTTTACTTTGAGGTCCAAGGTATCCTTATCGTTGAGTCAGATGCTCTCTTGCAAAATCGACTCTACTCCCTTTTTCTCCTATCCTCTTTCTAAAATGCACTAACTCAGAGGCCTCACAAGGAACTTTCTCCCGTAAAGTATTGGAAGTACATGTTTTCACTCCATTGTTCTACCACCGATTCATCAGACAGATTGCGAATATGCTTCGATATCGGCAACCCTACCATTAAGCGAATAGGCTTGGCCGGACGGCCTTTTTCCGGGCTATACAACCCTCTAAAAGCCTCCTCGAAAATGCCCCATTGGATTTGGTCGGCTAAAATGTAAAGCGAATGCTTGGGATTTAAGGTGTCTCTCAAAGAGAAAAAGTCCCCCTCCTGATTTTGATCCTCTTTCTTAAGTGCCATCTTAAGGAAATTTGCAAGAATTTTTAGTCAAAGATACAAGAACCGGTAAAATTTTCACTAAAAATATCCAATTAATTTATTAGCAATCAACCGTTTAGAGGGTTTTTAAGGGACGACTAATCAATTCGTTTTTCGAGTTTAGTTCTGTTAATTTAGAAGACATGCTGTAAGGTATGCCTGTTGCAGCCCAACCATTCCGGCCATTAAGTGCTACATTACCACCCGTTAATGTTATTGCCACATTTTTACAAGAACCCCATTCCGAAATTTTATCCCGAAGGAATTTTCGTCCTTGTCCAAATGAAATTTGGGTAGTAAGAATTACTAAAATAATTACTATTTTTTTATATCGTTAATTTTATTTAATTTGCTTACAAAATTTTGGCGCTTGGCGAATTTGTCAATTTTTACCACTGAACTTCATACGAAGAACCAATGTTCAAATTTACGCTAAGCTGTCATACGAAGCACTGAAACCGCCAATTTTGCCAAACGCCTGCTATGCCTTCGCCCTTCTTTTCTGTCGTGTTTGTTCGCTGTCATTTCGTTTCTGTCTTGGTGTGTTGGCTTGGTGGCTCTTTTGCAAAACTTTGGTTTGTGGGTCGGCTTGAGCAGTTTTACAAATATGCCACCAAAAGCGTGGGCTATTTGCAGTCGGAAAGGTTCTTATTCAGAATGTCTGTCTTCAAGTAATCGTTTTTGCTTTTAGGATTCCATTGTAAATTTGGAATTTCTTTAACCGTAAAAAGTTTTGTTGGGTCTGATTGGATTAAAGTCTGCGTAAAATCGTCCTCCAATTTTCGTAAGTGGTCAATGTCGCAAGGGGGGAGGTTTTGTTGAATAGCAATGTTTCCTAAACTGTCTATTGCTGTTGGTTTTACGCCATTGTTTAATGAAACTGAAACAGTTTTTAAGTTGTCAATTCGCTGTATTATGTAAATCCCTTCAAAGTCTGTGTCCACATAAAAGGTGTTGAATTGGTATCGTCCACCTGTTAGGTAAATAGCAACATCTGTCAAGCAAGGCGATGGTTTGCTTACGATTCGCAAATTTGTTCTGTCGATGGGTTCGTTTGGATATAGCTCTTTTATTGCTTCTTGCATCGCTAATGCACCGACGACTAAACCATCACACAAATGACCGTGAAATTTTTCTAAGTCGTTAATTGTTACTGTCTGTTTGTGGTTGAGCCGCCCTTTTGAAAAGTCGGTATCGATGGTTTCAAACTCTGGAAATTTGTCTGAATTGTTGCAAGATGCAAAGGCTAAAAGTATGAGCAACCAATAAAACTTCATAGTATTTTGAAATAGATATTGATGTAATACAAGCCTGTTAGAATGAAAACCAAACCCGCCACAAAACGCATTGCTTTTTCAAGTTTGGTAATCGCTTTAAAATATATTCCCAACTTTTCCATACTATATGCTATCACAAAGGCAAACAGAATTACTGGCAAACCTGTGCCGAATGAAAAAACTACAGGCAAAGCCAATCCTGCATCAGCAGAAAGTGTCATAGGAGTAAGCATTGCAAAGAACAATGCTCCGCTATATGGGCAAAAGGCTAAAGCAAATAATGCACCCAATAGAAATGAACCTATTAAGCCTTTGGTTTTGAATTTTTCAGATAATCTGTCAGTAAAATTTCCGCCTTTGATAAAATTGAGTTTGATGGCATCAAGCATTATCAAACCAATAATAATCAACACAAAGCCGATATACTTCTCTCCATTGCCTTGAAAAAGTTTAGCGACTTGGAATTTACTTGCACCAAAATAGATGATTGCTCCAATTAACGTATAACTAAAAACCCTACCCAAAGTGTAGAGCAAACCACTTAAAAGCACTTTTCTTTTGTCGGTTATTGTTTTTGCTATAAATACAGTTGCCGTTATGTTAGTTGCTAATGGACAAGGAGCAATGGCAGTCAATAAACCTAAGGCAAATGCCGCTAAAAGTGGTGTTTCTCTGTTTTGTGCCAATTCATTTAACCACTCCATTGATTACGATTTTAGGAATAAGTCAATTTCTTTTTTCAATCCTTCTATGAATTTTTCTTTGTTTCCAGCATTCATAAAAGCGAAATCCGTCAAGTCTTTTTTCTTCCCTGTTTTTGGGTTGTAAAGAAAAAGCGCTGTTCCTGTGGCTTCGAACTGTTCAGCTTTCTTTTCATTCTTTTTGTCGTCCACATTAACTAACGAAAAAGGAATATTAGGATAAGCCTTCAATGTTTCTTTTACTAATGCTTCTATCTTGTTACAAGTCATACAACGGTGTTCAGAGTGAAATTGAATGACTTCAATTTTAGCGTCAGAATTTGCATTAGAAGTTTGTTTGATGTTTTGTGCTTCGCTGTTAGGAGCGGAAAAAAGCAACATCATTAGTGTTGTAAATGATAAAAAGATGTTTTTTGTATTCATTGTATTTTAATTTTAAATGTTTCCGTATTTATTGATAACAGCCATTTGACCAGCGTGATAAGCGGTATGTGAAACAATTCTGCCAAAGGCTTCTGCTTTGGTTTTTGTACCAAATTCTTTGGTTGTAATTTCACTTTCCCAGTCGGCATCCATTTGTTTTTCCACAATGGATTTAAGGGTTTCAAAAGAGTACACTACATATTCTTTTAACTCTTGAAGATTTGTCCATTCGCCTGTATCGTGTTTTTCAATAAAGGTTTTAGCATAAACTTTTACATCAGTTGCTCCAAATACATTTTTGGCAAATAGCAATTCCACATCGCCAATGTGACGGATTAGAAAACCGACAGAATTTTGCGAAGGCAGTAATTTCTTTTTCAAATCATCTTCGGTAATGGAAGTAATTTGATTGGTAAACCTTGTTCGGGCTTCTATCCAAAGTTCAAGCAATATTTCTGTTTTGGTTTTCATAATAAGATATTGAATAAAAAGCCCGATAGAATAATAAAAAGCGTAACCACTCCAAAATATATGGCTATCAATTTCATTGTCATTACCTTTTTGAGTAAGGTTGCTTCGGGAATGGATAATCCAACTGTTGCCATCATAAAGGCGATGGCTGTCCCAAAAGGAACACCTTTGGCAACAAAAACTTGAATTACAGGAACAATGCCCGCTGCATTGGCATAAATAGGTACGGCTAGAATAACAGCAAGAGGAACTGTCCACCATTGCCCGCCACCTAAATATTGTCCAAAAAAGTTTTCGGGAACATAGCCGTGCATAGCTGCTCCAATGGCTATACCAATAATCACATATAAAACAACACCTCTTACAATGTCCCAAGCACCACGAGTAATTTCGGGAAGTCGTTGGCGAAAAGTCAATTTTTCTTCTTTGTAGTCGCCCTGTTGCATTTTGTTTTCAAGGATTTTCTTCACCCAATCCGAAAGCAAGGGTTCAAGATTAAACTTGCTAAGAATCCAACCACCAATTGTACCTAATAAAATACCCGAAATGGCATAAATAAAAGTGGCTTTTAGCCCAAACATCCCGATAAACATGGCAATGGCTACTTCATTTACTAAAGGAGAAGTAATAAGAAAAGCAAATGTTACGCCTAAAGGAATTCCGCCTTGCACAAACCCAATAAACAAAGGCACAGATGAACACGAACAAAAAGGTGTAATGGCTCCAAAAATAGAAGCAAATAAATACTCTAATCCATAGAGTTTTTTTCTATTTAGGAAATTCTTGAGTTTTTCAATGGGTAAATAGGCATTTACAATTCCCATTAAAAATACAATAAGGAAGAGTAGTATGAGAATTTTCAGAGTGTCGTACACAAAGAAATTGAAGGCTGTTCCTAAATGCGTTTTTGCACTTAATCCGAAAACAGAATAAATCAGCCAATCAGCGATGTGTTGTATCCAGTCGAACATGATTTTAATATAAATTAAGAATTAGCAGTATTTACTTCCATTGTTAGGTTATTTAAAGCAGATGAAATATTGTCATTTACAGTAACTTGCTTTAGTAAACGAGCAACTAACATGGCTTCTACTATTTCTTCTTTTGTGGCTCCTGCATTTTGAGCGTTTTTTACCCACATATTGGTACACATTTCTGAATTTAATACGGCAGCAACCGCAATTCCAGTTAGGTATTTATACTTTGCAGGAATAGCCTGATATTTTTCGCATCCATTTGATTTTGTGCAAATTTTGGAGCTACTTCTTTTAATAATTGCATTGGTTATTTCATAGTGTTTTGTTTTTATTTATTAATACTTTAAAAGCATTTGGTGCCATCAGAATTTGGGCTATTATCACAGCATGAGCTTGAAGTTTGGGCTGAGGAGGTAGTTCCGCAACATCCACTTCCAGTATTATTTCCTATTGCAGTAGAAATATCACCTTTTGTAGGAAATCCTTTTTGAGCCCAACGAATCATTCCGTGTTGCATGTTTACCACTTTATTAGCATCATAACCGTTATTGATTAAAAAAACTGCGGCACGCAAACTTTTTCCACCACCTAGGCAAACTACTACTACTTCTCTGTCTTTTAGGACTTCGGTGTAACGATTTTCAAATTCGCTTAACGGAATGTTAATGATATTAGTTACATCATAAGGTAATTCTACTACTTCGTCTTTTTCTCGAACATATACTAATAATGCTCCGTTTTTTACCCATGCTTGTGTAGTAGTTGGGCAAATTTCTTTAACTAAAGTCTGATTTTCCATTTTTTTATTTTTTTAAGAGTTCAACAATTTCACTTACCTGTGCAACCCTTCCTTTGATTTTGATTTGTTCATCAATAATCAATACAGGAGTGGTAAGCACGTTGTATTTCATTATTTCTTCAATGTCTTCAACTTTAACCACATTGGCTTCTATGTTGGTTTGTTTGAGTGCTTCAAGCACATTACTGTAGGTGGTTTTGCACTTTGGGCAACCGGGTCCTAATACTTTTATCTCCGTCATATTTTTGATATTTTATTGTTTCAGTTCACAAAGGTACGAACAAGTATTCGTAGTTCGCAAAAATACGAACTATTTTTTTTTTAAAAATTATTCAAAAACCTTGTTTAACAATGATTTAGCGAGTGCGAAATTTTCTCGATTGATGCAGTACTTCGTTGACGGTGGTGTAATATCTCCTTGAATTAAGCCTGCATCTTTTAATTCATTCAAGTGTTGAGAAAGGGTTGATTTGGCAATTGGAAGTTCTTCTGCCATATCACCGTGATAGCAACAAGCCTGAGAATTCAGTAATTCCAAAATAGCAATTCGGACAGGATGACTTAAGGCTTTCGCAAACCTTGCGGTCTGTTCTTGTTCTTTCGTAAAATAATTGTTTTTAATAATGCTTGGCATCTTTTGTCATTTTTTATTGTTTCAGTTCGCAAAGGAACGTCGCAAAGGTACGAACAAGTATTCGTAGTTCGCAAAAATACGAACTATTTTTTTAAAATTATTCAAAAACCTTGTTTAACAATGATTTAGCGAGTGCGAAATTTTCTCGATTGATGCAGTACTTCGTTGACGGTGGTGTAATATCTCTTTGAATTAAACTGTGGATCGCGGGAGACGCTGCTGCGGGCGCGGCAGCCTACTCTGGGTGCATTTCCAAGTTTCTCCATGCCTTTGAGCGCTACCATCTGGAGCAGGTTGCGGAGCGCAACATCGAAAACTACATGGTTCACCTCGTCGAAAAGGAAGCCGTCGGCGACTCCAACCAAAAACAAATGCTCGGCGCCATCGGCCTGTACTTTGACTTGTGTCTCAACCGCAAGCTAAAGCTCCGGCACCTCTACCCTAAGCGGCGGCAACATCGCCTGCCTAAGTACCTCGGCCAACAAGAGGTGAAGTGCATGATAGAGGCCGCAGATAACATCAAACATCGCTGCCTCTTGAAACTGTTATACGGTGCAGGGCTGAGGGTATCGGAGGTGCTGGCGCTCACCCTTGCCGACATTGACTCCGCCAACATGCCGATTCACATCCGAGATGCAAAGGGCCGAAAAGATCGCACGGTGATGCTTTCCCGTTCGCTTTTAGCCGATTTAAGGGACTACTACCTACAATACAGGCCCCATCGGTTCCTTTTTGAAGGACGGACCGGGGAGGCTTACTCTGCCCGGAGCGTGCAGCCTGTGGTGAAGCAAATCGCAGAAAAGGCAAAAATTACCAAGACGGTCGCTCCGCACATCTTGCGCCACAGCTTCACCACTCACTTGGTCGAAAGCGGCACCGATATCCGCTACGTCCAAGAACTGTTAGGGCACCATTCCATCAAGACCACAGAGGTCTACACGCACATCACGGATGTCTCAACATCCGGAATTAAAAGCCCACTCGACCACCTCTCCTAAACCGGGGACGAACAGGGCACTTCGCCATAAGAGACGGGTGTCTTTGTCCGATGCGATTTGCACGACAAAGCCAATAGCGGTAAAAAACGGCGAAGCGCCTTCGAGTGTGCTGCTCTGGGGGCTCTTCGCCGTTTTGACGCCCGCTTTAACGCACTATTGTGAGGTCTCCGGTTTTTAATTCGGTAGTACCGTCGCTGTACTCTAATTCGATTACATAGGCATACACACCCGGCGGAGCATCTTGTCCGCGCCAACGCCCGTCCCAACCGGCGGCCGGGTTGTTGGGTTGTACGTCGAATTTCTCCACAATGCACTCACCCCAGCGGTCATAGATGCGCATGGAGCGGATATTGACCACTTCTGGGCCGGCCGAAACGAAGAAGGCGCCATTAGCATCGGACCCCGGCATGAAAACGTTGGGGATGTAAAGGCGCGGTTCGCGCAGTACCGATATGGTGATGCGCGCCGTGGCCGTGCAGCCGGCTGTGTCGCGCACCTGTAGCGTGTAGCGCGTCGTGCGCGAAGGTTGGGCTATGGTAATCAGTTTATCCGGGGTACTCAAGCCTGAGGTAGGCGTCCAGAAGAAGCTATCCAGCGGCGCGCCGGCTACCAGGCCTTCCAGCCGTACGCTATCGCCCAAGTAGATGGTCGTATCGGGTCCCAGGTCTACCACCAACGGCAGCGGCTCGATGAGTAAGGCGCCCAGCTCACTGTCGCACCCGTTGGCGTCGGAGACCTTTACCGTATAGGTGCCGGCCGGTAAACCCTGAAAGACTACCGGTAGCGCGGTGACTACCCTAAGCTGGCCGTCGTTTAGTCCTGCGGCGTACGGTCCTAGACCTCCTTTTATATCGGTCAGAAAGATACGCCCGTTTCGATCGCCAAAACAACGAGGTGCCTCCACCTCTATGCTCAGCTCGGTGCGCGGAGGTTCGCTAAGGGTGAAGCTATCCCGATAGGTGCAGCCCAGGCTATCGCGCACGGTAACGCCGTAGGTGCCTGCACCCACGTTGCGCAACTCTGCTCCCTGGGTACCTTGGTCCCACCGGATGGAAAGGGGCGGAACACCACCGACTACCTGTAGCGTTATGGAGCCGTCGGCTTCACCGGCGCAGCTGACGTTGTGCCCGTTGCCGTAGTCGGACAGCTTGGCGCCGACCGATATGGCCGGCGATACGCTCACCGTTGCTCCGGGGCCGATGGTCGGTGTACACTGGTTGCCTTGGGCCGTAAGAGCACCGATTACGTAGGTGGTCGTTGCGGAAGGGCTGACGCGCACGGTGGCGCCGCTCTGGATATTGTTTAACTGAATGGGTGCGCTCCCGCCCGTCAGGGTTACGTTGTATGAAGTACCACCTGTCAAGGTAAGAGTCAGCGTAGCGCTGTCGCCCGGGCAAAGAGCCGAAGAGGGCCCTATGGCGGCCGTCGGTCCCGGCCGAACGTCGATGCGATAAGAGCCGCTTACCGTGCCCGGGCAAAAGCGGTCTTGTACCGAAATTAACTCAAAGAGCTGGGGCTGCTGGATATTATCGCTCAAAACGGTGAAGACGTTCTGCGGTGACGACGCGGGATTTTGCGGCACGCCGTTTACTTGATAAACGAAGGTAAAAGGTGGGTTGCCCGTGAAGCGCACTTGGAAAAGGGCGTTTCCATTGGTACATACGGTGGTATCTCCTGCCAAGGTAGCGGTTGGGCGTTCGTGAAAGACTACCGGTACCGGTGGAGATACGGAGAGGCAAGGGCTGAGTGGGTCTACTGTGCCGGAGGGAGAGGGCAGCCCGGCCACGGCAGAGATGTAGTAAGTCGTCTCTACTTGCATAACGCCGGGGGCAAAGCCAAATACCGGTGTGTTGCTCACCGACAGGATGCCGCCGGGCAAGGTAGCCGGATTTTGGTAAAGAATATATTGCAAGATTTCACCCGGAGCAAGGACGGTGTTGACTGCTGCGCTCAAGCGAGCCGAGTCCGGCAGACAGACGTCTACTTTGGGAGAGGGTATGGTGCCCGCACTGGTGATGCAGCTGCACGTGGCCGAGCCGGTGGTCGAAGTCGTGCAGCCTGCAGGTGAGCTGACCGTTGCGGTGTACACCAATCCGCTGTTGAGCGGCTCGGAAGTAAAGACATCGCCGCTGAAGCTGCCGTTTAGCCCGCCGACTGTGGGGTTGCTCACGCCCGATACGCGGAAGGAAACGGTATACGTGAGCGTGGCCGGATTGCAGGTAGTTGTCAGATTCTCGATTAGCGGCACCGGATTAACGGTCACGGTAGCGCTTCCGCCGGCATTTGCCGGGCAGCCGTTCGCCGTAGCACTGAGCAGCGTATAGGTTTGCGTTTGCGAGGGTTTAACTAAGAGGCTAAATTGTTGCTCAGAAGTGTTAAGCGCCGGCTGATCGACACCGTTCAGCTGATAAACGGCACTGTAGGGTGGGTTGCCGCTAAAGGAGAAGGTCAGTGTTGTCGAGTCGCCGGCACATAGCGTCGCGTCGCCGGTTAGGGTAGCCGTGGGCAGCGGCTGCCAAATCACGGTTGCGCCTACCGATACGGAGGCACATGGGTGATTGAGGTTAATGCCCGTGTTTGGGTCGGGTATACCTGCCAACGCAAAGATGTAGTAAGTGGTTCCCGGGGTCATAGTCGCCGGATTAAAGGAGAACGTGGGCGTGTTGTTGAGCTGGAGAATGGTCCACGTCGCCGGGGAATTAGTTGTGACCAACGCATATAACAAAGTATCGATGGGCCCCAGCTGTGTCCCCATGGTAGGAGCCACAGAGACGGTTTCTCCGGCACATGGGGTGAGCAGCTCTTGATTCATAGTGCCGGCGTCGGTAGTACACGGGCACAACCCCACACCGCTGACCGTGTCCGAACCGCACTGCCACCGGTCGCGGGCGATGATGGTGTAATTCGTAGGTGAGGGCACGGGGTCGCTGATGTATCGGCCGGTTACCGGATTATAGCTACCGCCCAACAGGCCGGTAAAGACTATAAACGGGCGGTCTCCTTGCACTACGTCGAGCTCCAACACGAAAGTCAAGTTGTCCGGAGCACACGTAATCGTCACATTGTCTAATTTAACGGGTGGATATACCCCCACGTCGGCCGCACCCAGAGCCGTCCCCGGACACGCGGCGTCGGAGACCGATACGAGCTGAATATTGGCGTTTTGCTGTAATGTAGCACTGATAGTAAAAGTGCCCTGGTTGGCCGTAGCGCTTTGCGGTTGACCGTTCAACGTGTAGACCAAGTTGAACGGCGGAGTACCGGTCAACGTAACCGGAATAAGAACCGTTTGGCCTTGGCATATTTCGTAATAGCCTGAGACGAGGGCTGTAGGTTGCTGTCGCCAGACGACGGGGGTTCCCGCTTTTACCGACAGACAGGGGTCGTTGAGGTTTATCCCCAACGGACCACCCTTATTGCCGGCTACCGGAGAGAGGTAGTAGGTCGTATTGACGCTCATGGTGGTCGAGTTAAAGACAAATACCGGCTGGGCAGATATGGCGACGATATTACCCAGCGAATCGGTGGGGCTGGTGTGCAGGACGAACACCAAGGTGTCCTCTACCTCCAGTTCTTCTGCCCCTAAGAATGCGCCGAAAAGCGTGTCGCCCACGCACGCCGTCAGTGGAGTGCCGTCTATATCTCCCGCATTCGTGAGACAGAAACATTGGGAAAGGCCCTGTATGGGCAGCGGCGTGCAGCGATTTTCGTCTCTCAAGAGTAAGTTATAAGGCTCGCTCAAAGGTATAGGTGCACTCGTAAAGTGATTACCCGTAAAATTTCCCGCCCATCCCGTTACGACAAAGGGCGGTCTGCCGATAGCATCAAACTCAACGGTGTACGTCTGATCAACCAAATTACACAATATCAGTAAGTTCTCGATCTCAGGGGGATAGTTGACAAAAACGGTCGCCTCGCCTATCACCGAACCTACACAACCCGGCGACTCCACGCTGACCAGTCTGTAATGCGTGGTTTTATCCACCTTTACCGGAATAAGGTAAGGGTCATCAAACGTCTCTACTACCGGTTGCACCACGCCATCGATGGCGTATTCTAACAAAAACGGCCCACTACCCGTAAAATCCACTACCAGGAAGGTATCGGCGTTCTCGCAAACGGTGATATCGCCACTCAGCTCGGCCGTAGAAGGATTGAAAACGGCCACTAAAGCCACACCGGATACCGTTCCATTACAAGTGCCATTGCTCACGCTGACCAGTTGGTAAAAAGTGCCTATCGGCGGATTGACCGGTATGACCAAGGTTTTATTAGTAGTAGCAATTGGCGGCTGAGGAGTGCCGTTGGCCTGGTAAACGACGGTATAAGGCCCCGGCCCTTCAAAGGAAATCGATATCGTAGTGCCGCTACCCCCTCGGCAGATTTGACCGCCGCCCGATATGGTGGCCGACAGGGGCGGTAGCACGTTCACTACAGCCGAGCCCGAGACACTACCGCTGCAACCGCCGGAGGAAACGCTCAAAAGCGTGTAGACGACAGTGTCGGTGGGGGCCACTCGTCGAATGAGCGGACTGGAAAATGCCGTGTCGGGTGGCTGCGGCACGCCGTTGGCGGCGTAAGTGAACACGAACGGAGGCGTGCCCGTAAAGGTAAAGCTCAGGTCGGTTGAGTCTCCCTGGCACAATGTTGCTCCGCCGCTCAGAGCAGCCGTGGGTGGGTTTCCGACAAGAGCCACTAAGGTGTCTCCTACAGGGGTCTCGCACAGGCTGTCTGCCAGGTAGAAAATCCGGTAAACAGTTGTGCCTAACGGTGGAGTGATCGGAATGCGCAACAACGTGTCCGAGGTGGTGACAACCGGCAACGTGTCGGCTTTTAGCGTGTCGGTCTTGACCGAGTATTGCAGGCGAAAGGGCGCCAATCCGGTCAGCTTGATGCGCAGCGTGTCCGTTTGCCCTACGCACAGGTTGAGGGTGTCTTCCAGAAATTGTGCTCTTGGCGCCGAGCGAGCAAAAATGGTGTCGCGTCCGCTGGGAACACCGATGCAGCTATCGGCCATGACGCTCTCCAATTGAACAATATGCCGACCGGCTGCAAGAGGGGGCGTTAGAAAAACGTGCGGGTTGTTGTTGGTGGTTATGGGCGGTTGGTTAACACCGTTGATAGAATACACAAAGGTGTAAGGCGGATTGCTGGTAGAAAATTGCACCTGTAGCGTATCGCGCTGGCCGGCGCAAATCGTGTCCGGGCCGATTAGAGTAAGGGTACACGAGGGAGCTCCTGTCACAACGGCCAACCCACTGGCATTAGGGCCTTTGCAATAGGCGTCTTCCAGGCTTTGAATGGTATAGGTGGTAGTGCTGGTAGGAGCAATAGGAAAGACCCAAGGCGACTCCGCCACCGTGAAAGAACCGATGACTTGGTTGCCGGCCAGCAGGTTAAACGACCACGGAGCCTGCCCTAAAAACTGCGCCGTCAATCGCGCCACCCGTCCCGGACAAACGGTAGGAATGGGCAGAATGGTCGCAGATGGCGGGGCATGAACCGTAACCGTCGTCTGGTTAGGCAGGTTACATACGGCCGTAGTAAACGTGAGCAATTGCGGACCCAACAGTCCTAAGGGATTAAAAAAAAGACCACTCACTCCAGGCCCGGACCAGGTACCGTTGGGAACGGCCGGGTCTTGAATCTGGGTCAGGTCAAACGGCCCGCCGTTTTGGCATACATCGGCCGTTTTCAGGTCGGGCTGAGGGCATATCACGTTGAACGACATGTAGTTCGTAAACGTCTGGTTGCAGCCCGCCGGAAGCGGCTCTACAATGCCCACTACCCAGAACGGCCCCTTGTTGCACATGTCCTGCGTCACGGTAGCCGTGTACGGTGGAATTTCGATGGGTGAATTTCCACCTCCCCCTCCGCCGCCGCCCGGTATGCTGGGAAAGCCGCAGCCGGCGTTGCCGTAAAAATTGGGAAAACCCGCATCGGTCACGAAAGCGCCGTCGCCACCCACCAGTTGAGCCGTGTTGTAGGTCGTGCTCCACGAGCAACCGCAGGTCAGTCCAAAGGTCACCGTCTGCACGCCGCCGGTATTCGGGAAAGCCTCTCCGTTGCGCGTACAGCCGTTCTGCATAACGTAAATTACCGGCGATAGCGGACACAAACTCCCAAAATTATAGTTATAATCATAAGCAGCACTGGTAAAAATAACCACCGGTACACCCGGCGGCACCGTTTCTCCCGGCCCTACTCCAATCACAATGGCATTGGTGCATATCGACTGAATGCTGGCAATAGCATTAGCACTGGGTTGCTGCCAAGAGCAACCTGCTCCAATATCCGAATCGCCGGCACTGTTGTTCGGAAACGTCAGGGTAGCATCGTCTACCGAGAAACCACTGCCCGACCATATTGCCATCATCTCGTTGTTCTGCTCGGTGCCGCAGGCGTTGACAAAGAGCGCTAAAGTCCTCGGACAGCTGTTGCAAGAGTTAGGCGGAGTACTTCGCACTTGCGAACAGCCCAAAAGGGTGCCTTCGCCGTTGTACGGATTGAAGTTTGGCGTGGTGCCGTAGTACCAATTCACACACACACCCGGCCGCAGACCGGTCCCCGTCGCCTGTAGGGTAAACTGGTCTCCCGGACACAAGGTGCACGGCGTCAACCCCGGCCGGCAACTGTTAGAGGTAAACGTAGCGTTCTTACCCAACGATGGGCATGGCTGGGCAAGCCCCCGCCCAAAGCCTATCATTCCTGCAAAACCGAAAACGGCGTAGATGAGTAGTCGAGACATGGTAAACATGAAAAATCCTTTGTTAATGGGAGGTTTGAAATCGATAGCAAATTACGGACAAGAAAATTCCACTCGTGTGCGAAGGTAGGGTGTGCCTTATTTTACCCGCTCAAAAATAGGCCCGTTCTATGTACGAAGAGCTGTTAAAAAAACTCCAACCGCGCGGTGTGCGGCTCGTTGCCGTGTCCAAAACACATCCTCCCGAGCGTATTTTAGAACTGTACCGGTGCGGCCAGCGCGATTTCGGGGAAAACCGCGTTCAAGAGCTCGTGCAAAAGGCTTCCCTTCTGCCAAATGATATTCGCTGGCATCTCATCGGCCACTTGCAGACCAATAAGGTGCGCCACGTTATCCCCTTTGTGTACATGATTCACTCTGTGGATAGTTTGCGGCTTATGCTGGAGATCGAAAAACACGCCCGCTCCATAGGGCGCATCGTAGATTGCCTGCTGCAGTTTCACATTGCCCAAGAGGCTACCAAATACGGCTTGACCGAGCAGGAGGCTCACGATCTCTTGCAGAGCCCGGAATACGCCGGCCTGAAGCACGTCCGTTTATGCGGTGTCATGGGGATGGCCACTTTTACCGATGATGTAGACCAAATCCGTGCGGAATTCCGCCACCTACGCCGCATCTTCGAGCGGCTCAAAGAGCAGTACTTCGCACAAGCTCCTTACTTCAAAGAGCTCTCCATGGGAATGTCATCCGATTGGTCGATTGCCGTCGAGGAGGGCGGCACCATCGTGCGCATCGGTAGCCTTATCTTTGGAGAGCGAACTTAGGCGGAGGACCTTTTCTGCGCTCGTGCCTGCAGTTCGCTTTTCTTCACGTTTGCCCGCAGATGCGCGCCAAGACTTGGCGCATGCCGCTCTCGAAATTGTCGCCCGAAATGTCCGGAGCCAGCACGTTCTTCATCGAGTGGATGATTTTGCCCAAGTTGTTTTTCAACTCAAACAACCGCTCGCGGTCGTCGTCAAAAGCGCGCGTATCGCCTCCCAGCCGACGCAGCCGCTCGATCTTGGCGTCCAACTCCTGAAGGCGCTGCTGGAGCATCTCTTGGGCGGTAAGTTGAAAGTCGATATCAAAAACGGCGCCGTCCAACCGCACCGGTAAAAACTTTTTGTCCGCCAGCCACGTGGCATAAAGAGCGGATACACTTTCTTGCCCGACCCAACCCGACTTCAAGCTGCGCTCGGAAACGATGGAGAGCACGGCGTCGCATGCGCGCACCGACTCTTGAATAAAGCTCATAATGCTCATACCTGCCGGCATATTTTCCTCATCTATGATGACCTCTACGCCGTTTTGTCGGAGAAAATCGCGTATGCGTCGGGCTACGGGGGCATCGGCGTGGTTGTAAGAGATAAATACTCTTGGCCGTTGCGGCGAAACAGAAGGGTCTTGCTCAGGAGCCAGAGCGACTGCGGCGTGATTGATGCGCGCCATCTCAAGAGCGTACGTGTTGCGGTCGATTATTCCCGTTTGATATTCCCTTTCGACCCGATGATATCGCCCTAGCAGCAGCGCGGCGTCGTCGGGTTTTTGCTGCAAGAGGAGATCCAAAGCCTCCTTCGTTTGGCCCTCTGCGATAAGGGCCCGGATTTTTTGCTTCATATGGACCTTTTCCGGCTTCAAAGGTAGTGGAATTCACGCGTTGCCCTACACGAAGTTTGGGAGTAAGCGCTCTTTTTAAGATAGGTACAATAGCCAAACGAAAGCCCCTATCCAGCCCAGCAGCGTCAGCTGTAAAAACCTATCGCGCAAAAGTGCTTGAGTAGGCGAGTCCGTTCGCCCAAAAACCAAGGCCAACTGCAGATAGCGCAGGATGCCCGCTATCACAAAGAGAGCCGTGTAATAAATTCGCTGGCTGCCTATGCGCGCAATAACCTCGGGTGAAAAGCAATACATCAAGTACGCTACGATCGTAACGCCGGAGCAGAGCACCATGGCCGCATCGAGGAAGGGCAGGTTGTAGCCTTCCAGAGCGCGCCGGAAGCTGTGACCGCGCATAGCCACGACGTACTCTCCGCGGCGCTTGGCCAAGCCTAAGATGAGCGCCAGCAGGAAGGTCATGACCACCAACCAATGAGACACCTCAACGCCGGTAGCCGCCCCTCCGACCAGTACGCGCACTAAAAAACCTACAGCAATCAGGCTGATGTCTACAATGGCAATGTGCTTGAGGGCGAAGGAATAGAGCGCATTGATGCCGATGTAGAGGGTACACAAGAAGCCTACCACAGGGTGGAGCATTATCGCCAAAAATAAGCCTAAGGTCGTCATGCCAATAAGCAGCGAAAGGGCTTCGCGCCCCCGAACGGCTCCGCGGGCTATCGGGCGAAGCCGCTTTTCAGGGTGATTCCGGTCTTGAGGCGCATCTAACCAGTCGTTCAGCACGTAAACACCGGAGGAAACAGCCGAAAATGCTGCAAAAGCCCACAGGGTATTAGTCCATACATTCCATTCCAATAGTCGTGCGGCGAAAAAGGCGGGCAAGAACACGAATAGGTTCTTTACCCAATGCTCCACTCTGAGCAGTTGAAGCGCGTCGCGAAAAGTCATTGGGCAGGACAGAGAAGGCGTTCAAGCACTTTAGGGTAATGCTCATGTTCCAACTGCTGCACCTTCCGAGCAATGTCGGCGACAGAATCCGTAGGCAGAAGAGCACAGCGCGCCTGAAAAACGATATCTCCGGCATCGTATTCCTCATTGACGTAATGAACGGTGATGCCCGTTTCCCGCTCGGCCGCCGCCTTTACGGCCTCGTGTACGCGCATGCCGTACATACCCTTACCACCGTAAGCCGGCAATAGGGCCGGATGGATGTTGACCATCCGGCGCCAATAGGCCCTGACCAGGTAGGGCGGGACAAGCCACAAGAAGCCCGCCAGGGCGATAAAGTCGATGTGATGTTCGGCCAGCACCTCCAGAAGGTGAGTGGTCTCGTAGAACTCCGACCGCCCAACCACATAAGTGTCCAAGCCGCGCTCGCGTGCCATGTTGAGTACGGGAGCGGTAGCTTTGTTCGACACCACCAGCCGCACGCGCGCGCAATGGCTACGGGCGAAGTAGTCGGCAAGACAACGAGCATTGCTACCCGTGCCGGAGGCAAATACGGCGATGGAAATCATTCCTGCTCACAGACTTTGTATCAGGTCGTATGGTGTGATGACGTGTAGGCCGCCCGACCGGTCTTGAGCAATTACGGCGGGCGTGCTCTTGTTGAAATACCGGCTCAGCTGGCCGATGGGCATATCGTAAGAAACGATAGGAAGCGGGTCCTCCATCACTTCTCCAACCATCCGTTGACTGTTCTCCAGCGGATTTTGTAACAGCAAGCGCAATACCTGCCTTTCGGTGATGGCCCCGACGATATGCTCTCCTTCCATAACCGGCAACTGACTGATATCGTGCTCTTTCATCTGTTGAAAAGCCGACTGGAGGGTGTCGTTTTTTTCTACTGCATAAAAACGCCGATCTTTTTTATGCGCAACGATGTCGGCCACCGTCATTTCCTCCTCTAAAAATCCGCGCTGGCGCATCCAGTCGTCGTTGTAAATCTTGCCTACATAGCGGCTGCCGTGGTCGTGGAAGATAACCACCACCACGTCATCCGGTGTCAAGCGATGGCGCAGCTGCCACACCGCCCCGATGGCACTGCCCGCCGAATAGCCCAGCAACAACCCTTCCTCTCGCGCCAGCCGACGCGCCCAAAGGGCGGCATCTTTATCCGTGACTTTTTCGAAGAGGTCTATCAGGGAGAAATCCACATTCGCCGGCAAAATATCCTCTCCGATGCCCTCGGTGATGTAAGGGTAAATTTCCTTCGGATCGAAAATGCCCGTCTCGTGGTATTTTTTGAACACCGAGCCATAGGTGTCGGCACCCCAGACCTTTACACTCGGTTTGCGCTCCTTGAGGTATTTGGCTACTCCTGATACCGTTCCTCCGGTGCCGACGCCTACAACCAAGTGCGTTATCTTTCCGTCTGTCTGCTCCCAGATTTCCGGACCCGTAGTTTCGTAATGCGCCTGTCGATTGGAGAGGTTGTCGTATTGGTTACACCAAAAGGAGTTCGGTATTTCCCGGCTGAGGCGGCGGGCCACCGAGTAGTACGAGCGCGGGTCTTCGGGCGACACGTTTGTTGGGCAGACGATGACCTCCGCCCCCATGGCCTTGAGGATGTCTATTTTCTCCTTGCTCTGCTTGTCGGTAGTGGTGAAGATGGCGCGATAGCCGCGCACACAGGCCACCAAAGCCAAGCCCATACCGGTATTTCCGCTGGTGCATTCGATGATGGTGCCGCCCGGCTTAAGCAGTCCGCGCGCCTCGGCGTCGTCGATCATTTTGCGCGCCATGCGGTCCTTTGTGGAGTGCCCCGGGTTAAACGCCTCTATTTTGCCTAACACTAAAGCCGGGATGTCGGCTACTACCCGGTTGAGCTTAACCATGGGCGTGTTGCCGATGGTTTCTAAAATGTTGTTTTTGTATTTCACGACAGAACTTCAGATGTTTGATCTCATCTTGAAAAGCGCTCACGCGCGGGAGGTTGCCGGTTGAGAGGCCCGGTACATCGCCAAATGCGAAAGCATTTCCCGGCGCACGCGTTGGCGCAGCAGCGGAACATCCTCTTGTGTCAGGCCGGTCGTTTCGATGGGCGGACTCCATACAATGTGCACCGTGCCGGGGCGAAGGTCTAAGCCGTCTGCCTTTCCGCAGAGGTCGCGCATGTTGACCAGGGTCTGCACCGCCACAGGCCTTTGCGTCTGAATGGCCACGCGAAAGGCGCCGTCGTAAAAAGGTCCCAAAGGTTCCGCCGAGCGATTGCGACGCCCTTCCGGGTAAACAAAGATGCTCCAACCCTCTTCTAACCGTTGCTGAAGCAGAGCCATGCTGCGGGCTCGGCTAAGGGGATTGCTGCGGTCTACACTTAGGCACATCTTCTTGACTACCCAACCAAACACCGGCACCCGATGGAGCTCCTGTTTGGCCAAAAACTGGAATACTCCCGGAAAGGCGCGGGCATTGACGATGAAATCCAAAGCCGAGACGTGGTTACTTACGATAACGTAGGCCCCCGCGGGCGATAGGTGTTCGAGGCCTTCTACGCGCAGCCGAATACCGATGAGCGCCAAGTACACCGGAGTGAAGATGTGGTGCAAGAAACGCACATTTCGCCGGAGGGCGCTCTTGCCGGGTGTCAGCGCCATATTGAACAGCAAAACAGGCACTGCCCATATCAGCATCAGTCCCAAAAAGAGACCCACTGCGTATACGGCCCAGAGCTTTCGGAACACGGCGACCATTTCGGGGCAAAGGTAGCGAATGTAGTAGATGGCGAGCGCTACCGGCTGCGCCAGTATTGGATGAGCGCATGGCGAATGTCCCGACGATAATCGCTCGGGTCGCCTAGGTCGGCTCGATAAATGCGCACCATCTCCGGATGAGAGGTGCCGTTCTGACCGGGGAGCGGTTCTGCCTTTAAAAAGTCCATATTTGTCTCTTGACCCGTAAGGAGAAAGTCGGGCATGACAATGCGATAAAGGCGCATAGATTGAAGCGGCTCTCCGCGAATGAGCCATTGCCCTTTATTTTCATCGTGCTCAATGTGTGCTAATTGTAGGTATCCGCCCTTGCCCTTGTTGCGCAAGCCGGCGTCGAGCATGCGCTGCAGAAGAGAGCCGCGCAGCTCCACTTCGCTGATTCCTCCGCCGAAGGGCAGCATGCGCACTACGTCGAGTTCGGTCAGTTGGCCCACCAGCACGTCATCTACACGAATGGAGCCGCTATTGAGCACGGCGGCATCGGGTTTCTCCCTCGCCGCTGCCAACATAGCCCGGAGGATGATTTGTCCTACCGGTGCCTGTTGATGGCGAATAAACGCCTCTCGGCAGTCTAAAGGAGTGTTGAGCACGGTTACGCCGGCGTTGGCATCAAATCCGGCGTTTTTAAGCGCTTCCGCCTTGATGGCTTCCCATTTGGCTACCGCAGAGGCCGTGTTGGGCTCAAGAGGAACGGCCGCATCCATACGGCGCAGCTCGGAGCGCACTCGAGCCAGACGCCTTTTTTTGTCGTAACGTAGGCGGTGCACGTATACCGTTCGCGCGTTCGCATCGGCCTTGGCTACCGTAGTGCGACCTACTCGATGGCGCATGTTGTCGTGGTCGTGGCCACCCATTATTAAAGGGACCTGAGGCACTAAAGCAGCTAATTTAAGGTCATCTTCGATGTCTAAATGCGTCAACGCCACCTGTACATCGCATTTGTCGAGCAGCTCCTGATAAATATGGCCGGCCGTTTCCAAAGGGTCGGTGTAGCGCACATAGGGCTTTTGATTGACCGTGACCGTTGCTCCCCATATTCCTACGCGCAGCCGAGTGCCGTCGGCATCTTTAAACTCTACAACGGTGTAATCGGGTAAATCCGCTCGGCTTCCATCGGGCAGGCGCTTGAAGAAAGGCCTCGACGCCGTATCCGTCGGAGCGTATCGAACATTGGTGCCCAGCCACAGGAATTCCGATTCGTCTATCCGCGCTTGGAGGTCTTCGTAGTCGTAGTCGAATTCGTGGTTGCCAAAGGTTACGGCATCTACCCCCATTGCGTTGAGTACCTCCACCATTTGCCGCCCTCGGATGCGCTTGCCCTCATGGCGCAGCGTGGCAATGACCGAGGGACTCAAAAAATCGCCCGCCACAATGGTATACGTGTTGGGGTTTTTCGCCAGTAAGCTTTGTCGAAGGGCCGCCACCCGCGCCAGTCCACCCGAACTGTCCGAAAGGGGAGCAATCTCATATACGTCGTTTAGGTGCAAAAAGACGATTTCGATAATGCCATCGTCCCCTCCGCCGGCGTTGCGCGCCGAACGGCAGGAAAAAAGGAGCAGCAACAGAAGCCATAAGGCGGATCGGCGCGTTGACATGGCGGCGTGTATTTAGTGTGAAGAACGAGCAAAGGTATGCTTCCTCCGTTCGACAAGGCAGGCAATGCGTCCCCTGCGACGCAGCCTTCGTATCTGTCGAGGGGTTAAAGTCTTCTTTTTTCGATAAAAAACGGCCGGTTCGGTCTTACTGCAGAGGTAAAGGGCCTTAGCGGTACACCGTTACGTCGCCGGCAAACATCTCCTCTTCGCCGTCCAGGAAGGAAACGAGTGCTTGCCACACATATACCCCCGGCAGTACCGGTTGGCCGCGGAAAGTGCCGTCCCAGCCGGCGGATTCATCGCCCGGGCGTAAGTCTCGGGCCGAGAAGAGCAGGCTCCCCCATCGGTCGAATACTTGTAAGGAGCGAATGGAGAGCACGCTGCGGTTGCCGTAGAGGGTAAAGCGGTCGTTTTGCCCATCGCCATCGGGTGAGAAGATGTTCGGAATGTAAAGTAGGCGCCGGCGGCTAACCGGCACCGTGACGTAGGCTTCTGCCGGACAGCCATCTACGTCGAGAATGCGCAGCTGGTAGCGCGTACTCCGCACGGGGGCGGCCCAAGGCGCCGGGCAATCGTCGCAAGACAAGCCCTCGGTAGGCGTCCACTGCCAATCGGCTACTCGGTTAAAGGGCACGTTCAGGGAGGGCTCCAGCCGAACAGAGTCGCCCAAAGGCACCGGCGCCACCTTGGTAAAGAAGATTTTGGGTACAAGGGCCGGCTCAACAGCTGCAATGGCAGAAGCCGTGCAGCCCAACGCATCGCTTACCACCAGCGTGTAAGCACCGGCAGTTAAGGCGGAAAAGTGCGGTGTGGGCCGGAAAAGCCGGCCACTATCTACAGAGTATTGGAAAGGAGGCCGACCGTCGCTGACGGAGGTAAAGCGGATTTGGCCGGTGTTGTTGTGGCAGTTCGGCTGGGCCACGTAGAAGGAGAACTTCGGCAAATCGACTTTACTCACCGATACCTCATCGGAGGCCGTGCAGCCGTTGGAAAGGCGCGTAACGGTTAGCCGGTAGGTGCCCGGAGAGCGGGTAAAGGTAAGTGCTTGGTCTGAGCCACCGGAAAGAGGGCCTCCGTTGACAACGCTCCAGCTAAAGGTCACGGGAGCCGTCGTGGCGCTGGAGCCGGCCAATGTTACTTCCGGTTGGCTGCAGTAGAGGATCTGGTCTGGGCCGGCATTGGCCTCGGGCGGAATGCGGTCTTCGTACACCTTTACAGCAGCAGAGGCCGTGCAACCGTTGAGGCCGTCGGTGAGCAATAGAGTGTAAAGACCGGCAGCATCCACCTCCGCCGTCAGAGTGTTTTGTCCGGATAAGATATGCCCGTCGGGAGTGCTCCACAGGGCCGTCAAAGGTGCCTGGCCCGCCGATGCAGAGGCATCCAGGAAGACGCTCCCTCGTACACAGGTAAGCGGTAGGGTAGGAGCGATGTGCGCCCTCGGTGCAGCCGTATCGACCGACACCACCGCTGCGGCTACTGCCGTGCAGCCGTTGGCGGCATCTGTCAGCGTGAGGGTATATGTGCCCCCTTGCCCGACAACGGGCGTGGGCGTTCCTTGACCGCTCAACAGGGCCGGGCCTGTCCAATAAAAAGACAAGGTCCCTTTGCCCGTAGAACCGGCAGCTTCAAGCGAGACGGTCGGCTGCCGGCATGTTATCGGAGGCGGTGCCTGAAGCCGGGCAATAGGTGTTGCAGTATCCCGGTCTACGGTGATTGAAGCCTCTGCCGTACAGCCGTTTGCCGCGTTTTTTACCCATAGGGTGTACGTGCCCGGCGCCGTGACTGTAGGTGAGAGGCCGTGGCTTCCGGTGGCAACGTTTCCATCGAAGGTGCTCCACCGAACTTGAACGGCATCGGGAGGCGCCGGCTGAACGGTTGCCTGGAGCGTAGCCTGAGGAGCAGCACAAGTCAGCACAGGCGGTGTTGCAAGGGTTATTTGCGGGGTCGTTACATCTTCGTCTACGGTTGCCGTTTGTTGGCGGGTACAACCGGTGCGCAGGTCGGTAACCGTCAAGGTATATGAGCCAGGCCTATCAACATCTACTCGAGCGGCTACGGGATTACCCACCATACGCCCCTCCGTCGTTTTCCATTCGTAGCCGAAGGCCGCGCTATCGGGGAGGGCTTGCAGCGACACGCGGGTGGAATCACAGGTGAGCAGCGAAGGCGTGGGCACACTAACGACGGGAGATGAGGTGTCTTGTCGGACCCACACCTCCGCCGTCGCCGTACAGCCGTTTTGGGTATTGAGCACGGTCAACGCGTAGTGGCCGGCGGCATCTACCGTGGGAGTAGGACCGTCGGCGTCGGCAACGATTCGCCCTCCCGCTGTGGCCGACCAGCTCACCGAAACGAGAGCAACCGGATGTACACTGGCCCGCAGCACTATCTGTCGACACACACATGTCAATGTGTCGGGAAGAGCGATGCTCGCTTGCGGAGCTCCCTGGTCTGCCTCTACCACCACGCTGCTGCTGTCTGCACATCCGTTGAAGGGGTCAATGGCGACTAAGGTGTAGATGCCGGGCGCATCGACAAGGGGATGATGCGTATCGGCTCCGGCGACTATGTGGCCACCACCGGAGGCCCTCCACAAGATGACCGGTGAGCGCAAGCCTTCGGCCTCGCCGGATAAGGCAATTTGGGAATGAAGACAACTGAGCACAGTGTCTTGACCGGCGTCCACAAAGGGTTTGGTGCGATCCTCGTACACATCGATCTGAGCTACAGCCGAACAGCCGTTATTTTGCCGGGTAACGTGTAAAACATAGCGGTCGGCTTTATAAACAGTAGGCGTTAGCGTTGCCCACTGAGGCAGAGGGCCTTCACCGGTCGAAGCCCAGGAAAAGACAATTCCCGTATCCGGGTACACAACTCCTTCAAGGGAGACCTCTTGTCTGGCGCAGGTGAGAAGTTCGGGCGGTAAAACGCCGACTTGCGGAGCAGCGGTGTCTATGTTTATGACGACGGTTCGGGTATTGGTGCAGCCGTTTTGGAGGTCTGTTACTAAAAGGTCGTATTCGCCGGCAGCATCTACCCAGATGAGCGCGCTGTCTGTGTCGGAAAGAATATTGCCCGTTGCCGTCGTCCACCGGGCTTTCCAATGGGGAAAGATGTTGCTTATCCGAGCAGACACCTGAGGATGGAAGCAGGTAATGGCAGAATGGCTCGCTTCGATGAGCGGCTCCGGTGGCTGTTGGTCGGCTCTTACGCGCACGGTGTCGGTCGCTCGACAGCCGTTTTGCAGATGAGTAACTTCTAAGATGTAGGTGCCTGCTTGCCATACATCCACCTCCTGAGCGGTGGAGTCGCCTTGTAGAGCACCCTCTACGGCCCGCCACAGATAAGCATTGCCGTCGGCTTGTCCGCCGTTGGCGAGCAGTCGGTACGAGGGTTGTGCACAGGTGATTCGCCCATCGGGTCCGGCATCGGCCCGAGGGCGGAGCGTGTCGATGCCTACCTCTATCGAGGCTATCGCCGTACAGCCGTTGACAAGGTTGGTTACAGTAAGCGCATATGTGCCGGCGGCATTTACTGCAGGAGTAAGGGTGTTGGTGTCGGCCACAAAATGCCCATCGCGAACTGCAGCCCAAGCAAAGGCGAAATCTACCCCAGAAGACGAGGCTGTGGCGTCCAGGGTGCGCTCCGGCTGCGAGCAAGTAAGCGGCAGCGCCGGAGAGATGTGGGCAATGGGCGCCGATGTGTCCCTACTTACCGTTACGGAGGCAGCAGCGGTACAGCCGTTAGCCGTGTTCAGCGCCGTTAAAGTGTAGGTGCCGGCGGCATCGACAAGAGGAGTTAGCGCTTCGGCGCCGCTTGCGATGTGTCCGCCATCAGAGGCCGTCCAATAATACACGAAGGAAGAGTCGCCTGAAGCGTTTTCTCCCGGTAAAAGGAGCTCTCGCCGTTGACACGTAAGCACACCAGGAGCCGCTATTCGAATAAGCGGCGCCTGGGTGTCTTGCTGCACCACGGCTATGTCGTATGCTGTGCAGCCGTTGGCCGGATGGGTGAGCACCAGTGTGTAGGTGCCCGGAGCACCCACTTCAGGGTAAGGCGTGTTGGCGCCGGCAAGGATAAGGCCATCAGCCGTCGTCCACGCATATTGCAATCCGGGTGAAGCGGTGGAGCCATCGGCATTCAGCCGAACGGTAGTCCGCGCGCAGGTAAGCGCCTCTGGAGCATTGGCTACGGCGACAAGCACGCTGGAGTCCGCTGCTACGGTCATCTCGGCCACGGTTGTACAACCGTTCTGCCGGTGAGTAACCAGTAGGCTATATGTCCCGGGCGCATTTACCCATACGGTAGGCAAGGTGTCTGCGCCGACGATATTTCCCCCCACAACGGCCGCCCATTTGTAGCCGAACTCCTCTCCCGCCGAGGCATGCTCCGCCGAAAGGATGGCCTCCGGACGGGAGCAAGTTAGCGTGTCGGGTGGAGCAATGTAAACTATTGGTCTAATGGTGTCGGCCAATACCCTTATGGTATCGGCAGTGTGGCAAAAATTCACCGTATCCACCGCGACCAACACATAAGCACCCGGAGCCAGCGCTCCTATTTTTTGTGGGTTGGTGCTGTCTCCGGCGAAAGGTGTGCCGTCGAGGCTTATCCACGACAGGCGAACGGCGCCGCTATCCACACGCCCCCGCAGCCAGACGGTATCCGTCAGGCAGGTGAATACGGCCGGAGTGTCTACCGAAACGGCCGGAAGGGCGCGTCGGTCCTCCACCGTTACCGTGTCGCGGGCGGTACAGCCGTTGGCAGTGTGGGTTACCAGCAAAACGTATTGCCCCGGCGCATTGGCCAGAGCACGTATGGAGTCGGCACCGCCCACAATGTGCCCGCCCGACAGAGCCGTCCACGCATAAGTATAGTTAAGGCCCGTCGAAGACCCACTTCCGTCGAGCGAGAAGGTGTCGGAAGTGCAGTAGTAAGCCGACAGGCTGGCCTCGGCTCGAGCGGAAGGTACCTCGGTAGCTGCGACGACGGTCACCGAGGCCTGAGCCGTGCAGCCCGTCATGGTGTTCGTCACGGTGAGCGTGTACTGCCCGGGTTGGTTTACCCAAACCACGGCACTGTCGGCCTTCGAGGTAAAATTTCCCCCGGGCCCGGCCGTCCAGGCGTATTGGGCAAAGCCAGGCTGATTGGTAAAGCCGCGCAGGGAGACGGCGCCGTTTCCACAGCCCAAAGGCTGAGGTGGGCTAATCCAAGCGGTGAGTGGGTTATTGCTCGGAATGACGTTGGCGGTTGCCGTTTTGGTGCATTCTACCCATCCGTTGTTGAAGGTGACGACCAGTGTATAGCTGCCGGCCGAGTTAACTACGGGCTGAAGAGTAGTCTCTCCGGAAATGATGTTGCCGTTGGCGGTCTCCCATCTATAAGTAATATGCTGTCCGGTGGACGAGCCGTTGCCGTTGAGCACTATTGGACTGCCCTCGCAAGGAATAACGGATATGGCCGGCGCTGCCACAGCTTGCAATTGCACTACATGCACTTGTACGGTATCGCTTACGGTGCACACGGGAGAAAATACGATATCATCTATGGCAAAATCGTTGCCACCCAAGGTAGTATTTTGGTTTACAATACAAATCGTCGCAGAGGTATTGCTGCCGCTGTTCCAGGTGGTGTAAAAATTCAGCCACGTGCACGTAGTAGAAGGAGCGGTGAAAATGGGGCCGATGGGATTGCCGTTAATGGAAAACTGCAATCGCGCCGGCGAGCTGGGATGCAAGGAGGTTACCCAGGCCGAGAAGACGTATTGCGTGTTGGGCTGTATGGCCACCGTTTGGCACCACACGTTTTGATTAGGTGTGCCGGCGCCGTTTACGGCCATCATGTTCCCTCCGCCGGAAGTGTGGTCTCCACACGGCGCAAAGCCCGGGTGTGCGGTTTGAGGGTTGGGCAAAACGGCATACGTTCCCTCGGGGACTAAGTTGGTAGGGCTGTATATATAACTGCTCGAAAACCCGAAGTTGCCGCCCTCAAAGTCCCCGTTGACGATGAGGTTGTCGTTCAAATTCACCGAACGCCCGGTAAGCACAAAGGTAGCCGGCCCGTTGACCGTTACCGTTGGGTTTAGGGTGTTGGCACCTTGCATCCCGGTAGTAGGCGACCAACTAAAGCTCAGGTAGCTGCCCGCAATAGAACCGTTCAGTTGAGCGGAGCCGGGCACCTGGCAGAGCCAGACGTCTTCGCCGGCATCAACCGTTATAGGGCATTGCGCCGCCGTGTCAGACGTGGGCACAACGACTGCCAAGAGGCAAAGTAGTAAAAGCGCTGTTCGCATGAGCACAACACAAGTAGTTTGGGCAAAAGTAACCAATCTACTACAGGCTATTCGCTTTTTGCTCTCTTTGCAGCGCGGACATTTTAATTTATTGTGACCTCCTTTTCGCGCTAAACCCCTTTCCTACCTTTGCGCGACTTTTTGATGAATTTTAGGTAAAATCGCTTGTTTTGTGCATGAATCGCTGCCGTATTGCCCTGTGGGTACTTCTTTGGACAAATGCTCTCCATGCCCAGCTCACTACGTTGAGAGGAGTTGTTCTGGATGCTGACAATACCGCTCCAATAGCAGATGCTTCGATAGTGCTCTCTCAGACCGGCCTTTTCGGCGCTACCGACGCGCGCGGGCGCTTCGCAATCTTTCAGGTTCCGGTAGGCAATTACACCCTCCTTTTGACGCGCAGCGGATACTTGCCCGCCGAGATTCAGATAGAGGTAACCGGAGACGCCGAGCAATTTCTCACGCTCGAGATGCAGCGCGACCCTAAAAGCCTTCAGACGAATGCCACGGATATTCCTACTATACTGCTAGAGGAAGCCGAAGAGAGCGAAGGCATAGGGGAGATAGCCAACCTCCTCCATTCTGCTCGAGATGTGTTTCAGACGGCTGCCAACTTCGGATGGAGCACCTTTCGCTTTCGCGAACGCGGTTATGATTCCGAACACTTTCCGCTCTACCTCAACGGTTTTAACATCAACGACCCCGAGTCGGGAATTACCTTTTTCGGCGAATTGGGCGGCTTGAACGATGTGCTGCGCGCCCGTCAAAGTGTTATCGGCTTGGAGCCGGCAGAATTTGCTTTTTCCGAAATCGGTGGTGCTTCCTACATCGATACGCGTGCCGGCGTACAGCGCAAGCAAATACGCGCTTCTTACGCCGTCAGCAACCGCACCTACCGGCATCGCGTCATGTTGACCGCTAATACAGGCCTCATGCCTAAGGGCTGGGCCGTATCCTTCTCTGCCAGCCGCCGATGGGCGCAAGAAGGGTGGCACGAAGGCACCTTTTTCGACGGATACGCCTACTTCCTCTCGATAGATAAGCAGTTCAACTCACGTCATGCCCTTAACTTGACCGTACTGGGCTCGCCTACCGCGCGCGGAAGGGTGGGCGATACCTTTCAAGAAATGTACGACTTGGCGGGAACAACCCGCTATAACCCTTTTTGGGGCTATTGGAACGGCCAAAAGCGCAACGGGTACGTCAACCACAGCCACCAGCCTATGGCCCTGTTGCGGTACGATTTCAAGCCCTCCCGCCAAACTGGATTGATGGTCGTTGGCTTCTTCCAAGGAGGGCGCAATGGCTCCACGCGGCTGGACTGGTTCAACGCGCTGAACCCCGAACCCGATTTTAACCGCCGCTTGCCCTCTGCGCTGTCCGACCCTGTGCAGGCCGCAGAATGGGCCGAAATGTTGCGCCAAAACCAGAATCTTCGCCAGATCGACTGGGCCGGTCTGTGGGAGGCCAACACCATTTCTGTCGAAACCATATTCGACGCCAACGGTATCCCCGGCAATACGGTCACCGGAAAGCGCTCTCAATACGTCGTCGCCGATTTTCGCAGCGATTCACGCGAGATGGGCTTCAATGCCGTTTTGCGCCAATCGCTCAACGACCGCTTTATCCTTAACGGCGGTGGCTCATACCACTACTACTTAGGGCAAAATTTCAAAACGGTGGATGACCTCTTGGGCGGCGACTTTATCGTAGACTGGGATCGCTTTGCTCAGCAGGATGTGCCCGATAATCCTTTGGCTCGGGACAACGACTTGCGCACTACTAACCGCATTGTGCGGCAAGGAGAGAAGTACGGCTTCGACTACGACGAGAATATCCACAAAGGCATGGCCTGGCTGCAAGTGCAAGGCAATCTTCGGCGCCTGTTTGTGTTTGCGGCGGCGGAAAACCTCTTTACTACCTTCTGGCGCACGGGCCACATGCAAAACGGGCGCTTTCCCCAAGAATCGCTGGGCAACTCTAAAAAGCACACCTTCCTGACTTACGGCTTCAAAGCCGGCTTGACGTATAAGATCAGCGGCCGAAACTATGTGTACGCACACGGCTTTCACGGTACGCGCGCGCCGCTGTTCCGCGACATCTTCCTCTCCCCGCGAATCCGAAACCAATCCATCGATGCCCGGCCCTATACCATCAATAGTGCAGAGGTCGGATACCTGTGGCGCGCCCCTCGGGCCAGAGCTCGGCTGACCGGCTACTACACCGCTTTCGAGGGCGAATACGACAATTTCCTCTTTTACGCACCTATTACCGGAGTGTTTGGCTCTACCTTGCTGACCGATATCCGGCGCCGTCACGCCGGCGTAGAAGCCGCCCTCGAAGTGCGCCCCATCGTTCCGCTAACGCTCACTGCGGCGGCCAACTTGGGCGAATATATTTACACCAATCGCCCCACCTTGTACCTGACACAAGACAACACGGCCGACGTCATTCTAGACGGCGTAACCGTATATCAGAAAAACTTCTATGTGCCGCGCACTCCGCAAACGACGGCCTACTTGAGCGCGCGCTACGAGGGCAAGCGCTTCTGGTTCGCCTCCCTCACGCTCAATTGGGCCGACAATTCGTGGTTCCTCTTCGACCAAACCCGGCGCACGGCTGGCTTCGTCGAGCCTTTCGAGCGTGGGTCAGATATCTGGAACCTCATCCTCGACCAGCAAAAAGCACCGGCGGCTTTCACTCTCGACTTTTTCGGCGGCAAGTCGTGGCGTATTCAGCGCAAATATTTTCTCTATTTCAATATCGGCATCAACAACTTGCTGAACAACACTAATATCATCATTTCGGGTCGGGATGCCTATCGCAATGCGTACCGAAACGACACTACCGACCCGCGTCTGTACACTACCCAGGTTATGTATGCGCCGGGCTTGAACTATTTCGCCAGCCTTGCCCTGCGGATTTGAGTTTTAGAAAAATCTTCAAAAGTTTATTACACATTTAACCGCCCATATTATGAAAAGATACGGCTTGCGCATCTTAGCCGTCGCCCTGATGGCTGCCGGCCTTTGGAGTTGTGTAAAACGCGAATTCGACGAACCGCCTGTAGGCGGTGAGCCGGTAAACGTTACGCCCAACATTTCCATTGCCGACCTAAAGGCCTTGCACATTACGCCGGGCGGCTTCGATACCATCAAGCAAGATTTGATTATCGGTGGCGTGGTGGTCATGGACGACCGCTCGGGCAATTACTACAAAAGCCTCGTCATCCAAGACAGCAGCGGTGGTATCGAGGTGCGCTTCAACGACGGCTTTCTGTATAACCAGTTCCCGCTGGGACGCCAAATTTTTATTTATTGCAAAGACCTCATCTTGACGGATTACAACAATTTGGTGCAATTGACCGGAAGCGTTATAGAACAGGGCGGCGTGTTAGACGACGTGGGGCTGACCGAGGCCCAGGTGCGCCGAAAAATAGTGAAAGGCCCCATGGTGGGCGCTCCGGCACCGCGGGTTTTGCGCATAAATGAGCTCAACAACAGCCACATCAGCACGCTTATTCGGCTGGAAGGCGTGCAATTCATTGCAGCAGATGCGGGCAAGACTTACGCCGACCCCATCACGAAAAACAGCATTAACCGCACGTTGATGGACTGCTCGGGCAACAAACTGGTCCTGCGCAGCAGTGGCTATGCCGATTTTGCCGGACAACCGACGCCTTCGGGCAACGGCTCTATTACCGGCGTCTTGAGCATTTTCGGCACGACCTTGCAAATGTACATTCGCGACTTGAGCGATGTAAACATGACGGGCGAGCGCTGCAGCGGCGTCGGCGGACAGCTCATGAGCATCCGGGATTTGCGCGCCGTATTTACCGGCACGACAACCCAAGCGCCTGCCGACCGAAAGATTCGAGGTATTGTCATATCCGATCGCATCGGGAATAACCTCAACGGCCGAAACGCTTATGTGCAGGCCCTCGACGGTTCGGCCGGTATTTTAGTGCGTTTTACCGCCAATCACACCTACAACCTGGGCGATGAGATCGAAGTGGAGGTTTCCAACCAAGAACTCAGCCAGTTCAACGGTCTGCTCCAGGTGAACAACGTCCCGCTCGACCGCTCCGCCGTAGTAGGTACCGGTAAGACCCCAGTCGTGCGCACGGCTACGGTAGCCGAAGTAAATGCCAACGCCGAGGCTTGGGAAAGCACCTTGGTCAGAATCGCCAAAGCTACTATATCCGGCGCAGGCATGCCCTTATCGGGCAACAAGACGGTCAGCGACGGCACGGGTAGTATTCCTATGTTTACTCAGTCTTATGCTACCTTTGCCAATGCACCGACACCCTCCGGCACCGTTACCCTGACGGCTATCGTCTCCAATTTTAACGGTCGGCAGCTGGTGTTGCGCAATCTCAACGACCTTCAGCCGTAAAATTGAATCTCACGCATCTGTCCTCCACTGGCGAGCAATGGGCGCGAATAGCGGCCCTCAAGGGCAACAAGAGCATATGGCTGTGGTGCCTTGCCGGTATGGCGTGTCTTCCTCTCGCTCTTCGGGGGCAAGCTGCGGACACCACTGCTGCAGCATCCGCCGGGCAGCCTACCCGTTTCTGGAGCACCCTCTGGGGCGATTATCCTAACCCCCGCGCCGCCGTGGTACTCTCCCTGGTGGCACCCGGCGCCGGACAGATGTACAACAAGAAGTGGTGGAAAGTGCCTTTAGCCTACGGAGCCTTGGGCACATTGGTCTATTCTGAGGTGGTGAACGTCCGGCAATATCGCGCTCTGCGCGATAATTATAGGTGGTTGGTAGACGACAACCCGGCGACAAACCCCACCGAGCCGCCCTACAACCAATTAGATGCCGTGGCCTTGCGCCGCTATCGCGACCAGTGGCGCCGCCGCGTTGAGCTGAATGCCATCGGCATAGGGTTGGCCTATTTCCTTATCGCTGCAGATGCCTTTGTGGATGCTCATCTGGCCCGTTTTGATGTGAGCGAAGACCTAAGCGGAAAACTGCGACCTCACCTGGAACCCGTTGCCGGCGGTGCGCCGGCAATAGGGCTTGGCCTTTCGCTCCGCCTGGGCCGTTGAGGCAGCTAAGTTTTTGGCTTTTGAGAACTTATGACGCGCAAACAGACGACGAAACACATCCTAATGGTGCGCCCGGCTCGTTTCGGCTTCAACGAAGAGACGGCTGCTAATAACGCCTTTCAGGTACGCGATAATAGCTTATCCGCCGCAGAGGTCCAGCACCGAGCACGGGAAGAATTCGACCGCTTCGTGGAGCGCCTGCGGGCAGCCGGCGTATGTGTCTGGGTAGCGGAGGATACCGAGCAGCCCGTAAAGCCGGATGCCGTCTTCCCCAACAACTGGGTAACCTTTCACCAGGAGGGCTGGCTAATCACCTACCCCATGTATGCGCCTACTCGGCGCTTAGAACGCCGCGAGGAGGTGATACAGGTAGCTTTACAGGCCGGCTTTCGACCTGCCCGGCGCCTTCACTTAGAGGTACACGAAGAGGCAGGCCGCTATCTGGAAGGAACGGGCAGCATCGTTTTCGACCACGTCCATCGGCTGGCGTATGCCTGTCTCAGCCCGCGCACCGACGCGCAATTGTTGCAAGAGCTGTGCAACATGCTGAACTACGAGCCCGTCGTGTTTCGAGCAGTAGATGCCCGAGGGCAGGACATCTATCACACTAATGTGATGATGGTTATCGGAGAGCAATTTGCCGTCGTCTGCTTAGATACGGTGAACAATGAGCAAGAGCGCACCCTGTTATTGGCAAAACTCCACCAAACGCAAAAGGAAGTTATAGCCATTTCGTTAGAGCAGATGCAGGCTTTTGCCGGCAACATGCTTCAGGTGCGCAACGAAGCCGACCGAACGCTCTTGGTTATGTCGGAACAAGCCTTTCGCTCCTTAACATCCGAACAAGTGCAAGTGCTCGAGCGCCATACGCAACTGCTTCACAGCCCGTTGTACACCATTGAGACCTATGGTGGCGGTAGCGCGCGCTGCATGATGGCAGAAATCTTTGTGTAAGGGTTGCCGCAGCTCAGGTGTCCGCACTTCGCAGGCAATTTTTACTGTCCGATAATATGCGTACTTTCTCGTTGGTGCGGATTGCTTTTTTAGGCGTTTTTTTCTCGGCCTCCTCGCCGGCCATAAGTCAACTGGAGGAAGACTTCTCGGATGGTGACTTCCTCCAGAATCCCACTTGGGTAGGTGATGTATCGCATTTTATCGTCAACGGGGCGGGCCAACTGCAGTTAATGGCACCTCAAGCAGGGAGTTCCATCCTCTCGGTTGCCGTAGATATACCCGACAGCGCGGTGTGGCTGCTCGACATTCGCCTGGAGTTCGCCCCTTCGGCCAGCAACCTGTTGCGGATATACCTCATGGCCGACCGGCCCGAATTGCTCCAGGCCAACGGTTATTACTTGGAAATCGGCGAAAACGGCAACGCAGATGCCATACGCCTTTTCCGGCAAACGGGTGCGGTTCGCACCTTGCTGTCGTCAGGCACTCCCGGTCTGGTGGCTTTCGAGCCGGTGGCGGTGCGCTTGCGGGTGCGTCGAAACACGGCCGGCCTTTGGTCGGTAGAAGCACGCACTTCCAGCAGCCCTTTCTCTGCCGAAGGCAGCGCCGTCGACCTGACCTACTCGCCCGGGACAGGCCGGTACTTCGGCTTTTATTGCCTGTACACCGCTACCCGCCGCGACCGTTTTTTCTTCGACAACATCCGCATATCGCCCGACATACCCGACACGGAGCCTCCCGTCCTGCTCTCGGCCGGCGCTACCTCTGACGGACAGGCTGTAGTGCTCCAGTTTAACGAGGAGCTGGACTCTTTATCTGCTCTCGAGCCCGCCCACTATGCAGTAGTGGGGCAGCCCCCTGTATTGGAGGTGTTCTTCGATGGGCACACCGAGCGTGTGCGCCTGCAATTGGCAAGGCCTCTGTCAACGGGTACTTACGAAGTACAAACCCAACAAATCGCCGACTTGGCGGGAAACGTTAGCGGATTGCAAAGTGTATCTTTTAGCTTCCTACGCACCGAAGCCGCCGGCGAGTTCGATGTGCTCATCAACGAAATCATGGCCGACCCTACTCCCTCCGTCGGCCTACCAGAAGTAGAATGGTTGGAGCTATACAATCGCAGCGCGCGCATCATCGACCTGAGCACGCTCTTCCTCTCTGACGGAGGGCCTCCGCGTCGCCTGCCGTCGGCAATGCTTTATCCCGATTCTTTTGTAGTGCTAACTACAGCGGCCGGCGCTGTGGCGCTATCGCCCTTCACCCCCTCGGCGCTGGCTATGCCGGCTTTCCCTTCCCTGAACAATACCGGTGATACACTCATCCTGACGGACAGCGCCGGAAGAGTAGTCGATTACGTTTACTACGCAGATGCCTGGCACGAAAACAGCGCCAAACGCAACGGCGGCTGGTCGCTGGAGCGCATCAACCCTAACCTTCCCTGTTTGGAGCGCGAAAACTGGGTCTCCTGTCCGGTGCTGCCCGGAGGAACACCGGGCAGGGCGAATGCTTCCCTGCGACAAACACCCGATACCCTTCCACCTCGCCTCGTCGAAGCCTTTCCTTTGGCGGACGAACGGTTGGAGCTCCGGTTTTCGGAGGGCTTAGACCGCAGTGTCGCGACAGACCTATCGGCCTACCGACTGAGTCCAACCCTCCCGTTAGACTCGGCCATTTTAGTGCCGGCAAACAGACGCACCGTTGTCCTCTTATTGAAAGAGCCTCTCCAACCGGGAGTAGTGTATCGCCTGTGGGCTACAGACATCATTCGCGATTGCAGCGGTAATGCGCTCATCTCCTCCGATACGGTCCCGCTTGGCCTCCCCCAGGTACCGGAGCCCTCCGATGTGGTGGTCAACGAGGTATTGTTCAATCCGGAACCCTTCGGAGTTGATTTCGTAGAGATATACAATCGGAGCGATAAAATCTTCAATTTGGCGGATTTTTACATTGCTAATTTTTATGACGGAGCTGCTGTGCGAAACATCGGGGTGAAGCGCCTGTTTTTCCCTCATGAATATCTGGTGTTCACCCCTAACTCCGAGGATATCCACAAGCGCTTTCCTGTGGCGCGCCCTGAAAACCTCATCGTCCTGACCTTGCCCTCTTTGCCCGACGATGCGGGTAATGTTACCCTGTTTTGGTCTAAAGAGAATGAGCGCGTTACGGTAGACTCTTTCGTTTACTTCGACCGATATCACCACCCTCTGTTGACGAGCGCTCAGCGAGAGGGGGTTTCCTTGGAGCGCATTCGAGCGGATGGGCCTACAAACGCTCCTTCCAATTGGACGTCTGCTGCCCGCACACCCGGCGGCAACGGAACCCCTACGCGCCCTAACAGCCAGCGCTTACCCGCCTTTCCCTCTTCAGGGGAACTTTTACAGCTGAGCAGTCTGAGGCTCTCTCCCGACGGGGACGGCTACGAGGACTTTTTGGACATCCACTTGCGCCCACCGACCCCCGGTTATGTCGGCACAGTCATTATCTACGATTCAGAGGGGCTGCCCATGCGTTATCTGGTGCGCCAACAGCTCCTCCCTACCGAGAGCTCCTGGCGATGGGACGGCGATACGGAAGAGGGAACGTTAGCACGTCCGGGGATTTATGTGCTCTGGGTAGAGCTGTTCTCTCCTTCCGGGGAGGTTCTTCGCGAGCGCCGGCCAATCGCCCTGGTGCGTCGTTTTTAGGAAGCCCTCAACAGGGAGCAGCCGTCTGAACGACGACTTTACCTACCGTCTTACCGCTTTGAAAGAGCAAAATAGCCTCGCGCATCTCTTCAAACGGAAAAACATGGCCCACGTGAGGCGCACTTAGGCGCATCTGCTCCAGATGGGCCAGCATAGGAGGTAGCATCTCGATGTGCTCGTACAGGTATATAAGGTTGAAACCCATTATGCTGCGGTTTTGCTCCGGCAGGGCTTGAGGGTCGATTTTTGGTCGCGTCAAATAGTGCCACAGCAGCCGAAAGATATTCGGTCGATTGCCCACACTGGCATATCGGGAAGAGCCCGCCACGACCATGCGCCCCATAGGAGCCAGCATTTTCCAGGGAATGGAAAAATAGCGCCCACCAATCGTGTCGAAGACCAAGTGAAGTGGTCGGCCATCCAGGGCTTGCCGGAGTTCCTGCTCAAACCCACGGCCGCGCACCAAGACGCGGTCGCAGCCGTTTGCCTGCGCTATGGGCACTTTATCGGGCAGACCCACCGTGCCTATCACAAAACACTCCTGTGCTTTTGCCATCTTCAACGCCTGTAAACCCACACCTCCGGCCACGCTGTGCAACAAAATATTCTGCCTCGGCTGCAAGGCACCCAAATGAAAAAGACCATAGTAGGCCGTTATGGTCTGTACTAAGTAAGCCGCTGCAGTAGTGCAGTTCCAGTCGACCGGCAGAGGAATTAGATATTTTTCAGATAGATTGATACCTGTGGTATAGGCTCCAAAACGCGAAATTCCCATCACGCGGTCGCCCACCCGGATACTGGTAACCTGTGGCCCTACGGCAGTTACCACGCCGGCAAACTCCAAACCCGGAGTAAACGGTTGGCGAGGTGCAGCCTTGTAAAGACCCCATATAGAAAAAATATCCGCAAAATTTAGCCCAATGGCGCGAACGGCCACCTGCACCTCGTCTCGGTCCGGAGGAGGGAGGGTCTCCTCTATTAGCCTTAGGTGCTCTAATGACCCAGGACGAACAACGTATCGCTGAATTTCCATAACCACAAAATTAGGAGATGCTGCCTAATCTTATCCTATCACCACCGAATCCTTTTCGGCAGAAGCTATGATATTAAGTGTAAACAGCATGTTTAAAATGCTAAAAAAAAAGCTAAACGCAATAATCTACTTTAACCGAACTTTTTAATATCGTTCCTATACTTACACACTTTAAAACTCATCCCTATGTTACACCGATTCACTTTTACCGCCTTCCTCGCCTTATTTCAAACTGCCCTATGGGCACAAGGTACTGTCGTATGGTCAGAGAATTTTGACGGCTTCTCCGCCCTGCCGTCGGGATGGTCTCAGCAGACCGGCGCTACCGACGGCGGGTGGAAAGTAGCGACTACGCCCGCACATTCCTCCTCGAATTTCGCCGTTCCGAATCGCCCGGGAAATGTACTGGCTACGAACGACGATAGGTGTAATTGCAACAAGTCCAACGAGGTCGTCTACTTGCCTCCTTTGGACTTGAGAGGCTATGCGAAGCTGAGCTTGCTCTTCGACTTGTATTTTCTTCGCCGGTCGTTTCAAGGATGGCGGGAGTCGCTGAAGTTATTGGCTTCTACCGACGGCGGCGCTACTTGGGCAGAGTTGGCCGAATTCGACGGCAAGGGAGAATGGCGCTTGATGCGCGTAGATATCTCGGCGTATGCCGGCAAAGCCAACGTACGCCTGGCCTTCCGATACGACGATGCCGGTGACTGGCTTTACGGCGCCGCATTGGACAACATTCGTGTGGTCGTGCCGGACAACATCGTGCGCGCTCGCCTCGCCGGTCTGGGAGCGGGCAAGTACATTACGGCCGTTCCGACTATCCTCTCCAATTACGACAAGATGTTGCCTCATCATCAAGTAGCCCTGCGCGGAGTCGTCTACAACGATGGCTTCCCGCCCATCACCTCTTATGAGGTAGAGGTAGAGCTGACTAACGGGGCAAAAGAAGTGCGCCGTTACGAAGGTTTGAACATAGGAATAGGTAGTAGCCACACGTTTTACATACCGTATTCGGTCAAGTTGGGTACCAATAACTTCTCTTTCAAGGTTCGGCTGCTAAAAGTGAATGGTGGGCAAGACAATGACCCGTCTGACAATAACGGCACTGCCTATTACAGCGTAGTTGCCGTCGAGCCGCAGCCCAACCGCAGAGTTGTCGTTGAAGAGGGTACCGGTACGTGGTGTATGTGGTGTCCGCGCGGTGCAGTGATGATGGACTACCTCGCCCGAGAATACGGCAAATGGGTCATTCCTATAGCCGTACACAACGGCAGTTCTAACCCTATGCGCCTTGCAGCGTACGACGAGGAATTGTCCAAGTTGCTCGGCGCTTATCCTATGGGTTTAGTAGAGCGAGAAAAAGCCATTGACCCTTTACAGGGAAATCCTAACTTCGAGAAGAGCCTAATTGAGCACCTAACCTGGCCGGCGGATGTAGCGATTAGCCAAGTCGTAGAGTGGAATGCCGCGACTCGACGCGCTACGGTGCGCAGCTCCGCAAGGTTTCTGCGAGAGATGAACGGCAACTATCGCTTGGCTCTGGTACTGACAGAAGACGGCGTAAAGGGGACAGGCTCCGGCTACAACCAAGCCAACGCCTATTCGGGAGGGGCTCGCGGCCCTATGGGCGGTTATGAGAACTTGCCCCATCCGGTTCCAGCCGCTCAAATGGTGTACAACCACGTAGCGCGCGCCTTGGTGGGCGGCTTCAAAGGGATGCCAAACAGCATTCCGGCAAAAAATCCCGCCGGCTCGGTCGTTTCTTACGAGTTCTCCGTTGACATTCCTCCTTCCCAGAACGTCAAGAATATGCACGCCATTACCCTTTTTATCGACCAATCTACAGGACGCATCCTTAACGCAGAGTCTACCCCTATTCCTTATTTCCCTTCTTTGGCCTCAGAGTTGCCGGCAGAGCCGCTGCACCTGTCCATTGCTCCCAATCCGGTGGCAGACGAAGCCACGATCACGGTGCAATTAGACGGTGTGGCCGATGTACACCTGCGCGTCTTCAACGCCATGGGCGTCCAAGTAGCCGAACGCAGGTACGATAATGTGTCTGACCGTGGGTTCTTACCCTTATGGGCGGGTAACCTGCCCAACGGTATGTACACCTTAGTGGCTATGGCACAGGGGCAGGTGGCTTCGGCGCCGTTCATCGTCCATCGATGAAATATTGCCCCTACGACAAACTTTATTGTATCGGTGGCGGCGGAAGAGGTCTCTGCTGCCACCGAAATTTTTTATAAGAAAAAACATCGTATAGGACCGGTTATTTGCAAAAACGGCTTTCAGTTATCCAAACTTTGGAGGGCTCTCTCTTCGTCTTAAGGCCGTGAGTACGATATTTTAATAGTGCTAAAAACTTCTAACACCATATTCCAAATGGTTTCTTACTTTTGTTTGTCTTTCACGAAAATTTACTCCTATTATGCGTCTCTCATTACTGTTCACGGTTTTTTTAATGTGTTTCAACGTCGCCTTATGGGCGCAGGGCACCGTCGTATGGTTCGAAAATTTTGACAGCTCTTCCACCCTGCCGCCGGGGTGGTCACAGCAGACCGCTGCCACCGACGGCGGGTGGAAAGTGGCCAACACGCTTACGCATTCCTCTCAAAATTTCAACGTTCCGGCTCGTCAGGGAAACATCTTAGGCACTAATGATGATAAGTGTAATTGCGACAAGTCCAACGAGATGATCTATTTGCCTCCCTTGGACCTGAGCGGCTATACCGAGCTGAATCTGCTGTTTGATTTGTACTACCTTCGGGGTACATACCAGGGCAAGCGGGAGTCGTTAAAGTTATTGGTCTCCGTTGACGGTGGCGCTACTTGGAAGGAAGTGCGCGACTTTGACGGGAGAAATGCCTGGCGCCTAATGCGCGTTGACCTCACTCCTTATACCGGTCAGGCCGACGTGCGCTTAGCCTTCCGATACGATGATGCCGGCGACTGGCTCTACGGCGCCATGCTCGATAACATCCGCTTAGTTGTTCCGGACAACATCGTGCGTGCCCGCCTCTTCGGTGTAGGAGCGGGTAAGTACATTCCGGCCGTTCCGACTATTGTATCGAATTACGACAAGATGCTACTTCATCACCAGGTAGCTTTGAGAGGCATCGTGCAGAACAACGGCTTTCCGGCCATTACTTCCTTTGAGGTAGAGGTGGAACGGCCCGACGGAGCAAAGGAAGTGCACCGGTATGAAGGGCTGAATGTTGAATTCACCCAGACGTACGCGTTCTTCATACCGTACCCGGTTGCGTTGGGCGTCAACGACTTCTCTTTTAAAGTGCAGCTGCTACGGGTAAATGAAGGCCAGGACGACGACTCTTCCGACAATACCGGCAGCGCCTCGTACAGCGTTGTGGCAGTCGAACCGGAGCCCTATCGAAAGGTCGTCATTGAAGAAGGCACCGGTACGTGGTGCGTTTGGTGCCCGCGCGGCACAGTGATGATGGATTACCTTGCCCGCGAGTACGACAAGTGGGCTATTCCTATAGCCGTACACAACGGCAGTTCTAATCCCATGCGGCTTACGGCTTATGATAGCGAATTCTCTAAGTTACTCGAAGGTTATCCCGGCGGGTTGGTAGAGCGGGAGGCAGATATCGACCCGTTATTAGGCAACCCCAACTTTGAAAAGAGCCTGATCGAACACCTAACTTGGCCGGCAGAGGTAGTGATCACTCAAGACGTGGAGTGGAACGCTTCGATTCGGCGCGCTACGATACGAGGTTCCTTAAGGTTTTTACTGGAAATGAACGGCGACTATCGCTTGGCCGTGGTACTTACAGAAGACGGCGTAAAGGGAACGAGCTCCGGCTACAATCAGGCAAATGCTTATGCGGGAGGAGTTAACGGTCCCATGGGCGGTTATGAGAACTTGCCCAATCCCGTCCCTGCTGCTCAGATGGTGTACAACCACGTGGCTCGCGCGCTCGTAGGCGGCTTCAAGGGAGCGCCCAATACTGTGCCACAGGAGAACCCCGCCGGTTCGGTCGCCTCTTACGAGTTCTCGGTCAATATCCCTCCCTCTCAGAACATCAACAACATGCATGCCATCACCTTATTTATCGACCAAGCCACCGGACGCATCCTCAACGCGGAGTCCACCCCTATCCCTTACATTTCCTCTTCTGCCTCGGAGCTGCCGGTAGAGCCGCTGCACCTGTCTATCGCTCCAAATCCGATAGCAGACGAAGCCATGGTCACGGTGCGATTGGACGGTATTGCTGATGTGCACCTGCGCGTTTTCAATGCCATGGGGGTACAAGTGGCCGAACGGAGATACGCCAACGTCGCCGAGCGTCAGTTTCTGCCCTTCTGGGCGGGCAATCTGCCCAACGGTATGTATACCTTGGTGGCTACAGCGCAGGGCCGGGTGGTTTCGACTCCTTTTGTCGTACACCGATAAGAACCATTGCCTCTGATAGAAAGAACCTCTTTGGCGGCAGCGAGACCTTCCTCGTTGCCGCCGATTTTTTTATTTGCCCTATTCCAAGTCTTCTTCCAGCATGACGACCTCTGAAAGGTCGGTACATTCCATGTAAAGCTGGTCGACGGGCTTCTTGAGTACCGGATGCTCGAAGTCGGGAGCAATCTCCAACAGCGGAGCTAAGACAAAAGCGCGCTTGTGGAGCTCAGGATGGGGTATCTCCAGGCCTTTATCTCGGATAATGCGGCGGCCGTAGAAAATAATGTCTATATCTATTGTGCGCGGCCCCCATTTCTGCCGGCGCTCTCTGCCCAATTGCCGCTCAATGCGGGCGATACTGTCCAATACTTCTCGCGCCGATAGAGTGGTGTTTACCATTACGACTCGGTTCAAGAAAGGGCCCTGCTCGGTATTCCCCCAAGGCTCCGTTTCGTACAGGTGACTTTTGCGGGCAATCTTGCCGATATAGCGCTGAATGAATTCCTGAGCAGTGCGCAGGTGGGCAGCTCGGTCGCCGACATTACTGCCAAGAGCGAGGTAAACATTAATGTATTTTGCGGCAGGTCGAGCAGGCATGAGAAACGTAAAAAATCAGGTTAGGAAAGGCAAAATAATCCGCACTAAGCGGGTTTCAAGGCCGCTACACAATCTATCTCGACCAAGCAGCCGTAGTGCAGCGGCCCACAAGGGACAACCACTCGAGCCGGCCGATGCTCTCCCATGAAGGCGGCATAAGCGGCGTTGACGCGCGGCCACAGAGAGATGTCGCTGAGATATATGTTTACCTTCACCATCAGGCCTATCTCGCTACCGGAGTATGTCAGGATTTCTGAAATCTTCTGCAGGCAGCACCGGGTCTGCTCTTCTACATCGCTCCCTTGTATCTGACCCGACATATCAACGGGCAGCTGGCCGGAAACGAAGACAAATCCTCCGCACACCACGGCAGGTGAGTAGTGGCCTCTCGGCGGACTGCAGGTTGGAGGTAGAACGTATCGCATTTTTGGGCAAAGATAATTTGAAAGAGGCGTCTGGCGCGGGACAATTGTCTATGTGCAACGGGCTCTTGCACAAAGCCTCTGTTTAGTCCTATAAATGCTTAAAAAAAACCAATCCGCCATTGAAGGTGAACTTCCACCTTTGTATGAAACAAAAAAAGGGAGTATGAAACAGCACTATCAAATTCTCATCGTAGGCGGCGGAAATGCCGGTATTTCTTTGGCCGCTCAACTTTTTCGCAAAGACAAGCGCTTGGATATTGGTATTATGGACCCCGCCGACAAGCACTATTACCAGCCGGCCTGGACCTTGGTGGGCGGAGGAGACTTCGATGTCCGCGCTACGGTCCGCTCAGAGGCCGAGGTCATGCCTCGCCTGGCAAAATGGATTAAGGAGGCTGCCGTAAAGATAGAGCCGGACCAGAACGCCGTGACAAGCAGTGCCGGCGTGCGCTATACATACGACTATCTCGTCGTTTGCCCCGGCATACAGTTGGATTGGCATAAGATAAAGGGGATAGAGGGCTACCTAGGAAAAAACGGCATTACGTCTAACTACACCTTTGAGACAGCACCCTATACTTTTGAGTGCATTCGAAGCCTGAAAAGAGGAAAGGCCCTTTTTACCAATCCTAACACACCCATTAAGTGCGGTGGTGCCCCGCAAAAGATCATGTACCTGGCTTCGGATTACTGGCGCAAGCACGGAGTGCTGAAGGATATTGAGGTGCATTACTACTCCGGCGGAGGGGTCATTTTCGGTGTGAAGAAATACGCCGACACACTTCTAAAAGTTATCCAGCGCTACGGTATCAAGACCCACTACCTGCACAACTTAGTAGAAATTCGCCCGGATAAGAAAGAGGCCGTCTTTGAGGTATACAAAGATGGACAGGTAGTTGACCGGGTTACCGACACGTACGACATGATTCACGTCACGCCTCCTCAGAGCGCACCTGACTTCATCAAGAACAGCCCCCTGGCTGTGCCGGGCAATCCGCTGGGCTGGGTGGACGTAGACAAACATACCTTCCAGCATGTGCGCTACCCGAACGTTTACTCCATCGGCGATGCTTCCAGCACGCCCAATGCCAAGACGGGTGCTGCCATTCGCAAGCAGGTGCCGGTATTGGTTGAGCAGCTGCTCAGTCAAATTCGAGCCGGGAAACCTGCAGCAGCACAGTATAACGGATATGGTTCTTGCCCCTTAATCACCGGCTATGGAAGGCTCGTGTTGGCCGAATTCGACTACAATAACCAACCCACAGAGACCTTCCCTTTCGACCAGTCCAAGGAGCGCTGGACGATGTACCAGTTAAAGCGGCATATTTTACCCTGGCTGTATTGGAACAGGATTTTGAAGGGAACGGCTTGAACGATAACGAGAAAATGGAGAAAAAGGCCAAGGGTGGTTCGGAGGGAATTCCGAACCGCCCTTTTTCGCCACTAAAACTTGCGCCCGTTTCGCACGCGGTTGATAAACGCATCAGCCAAGGCAGGATTAGCCGCCACGATTTCGTATACCTCACCGTTGGGCATCTTTAACTGGGTATCCTTAGGTTTTAAACCCAGTAGCGCCTCGTTGAAGCGCGTGCTGCTCGACACGACGTTTAGCGCACCGGCTTGATAGCCAAAGAAGTACCACAGGTCGGGTGAAGCCTTTATATATAAGTAAAAACGGTCGTCGCGATTTCCGGGCATCTTGTACTCTACATAAGCCGTGAGCATTTTCTGTATAGGCTCTCCGGCGATAGATATTACCGGAATACGGTCTTCCACACTCAGAAAAGACTGGTACTCGGGGTTCCAAATGACGGCATGCCGTCCCAGCAAGAATGTGTACTTATTGTCTTTGCGCGGCAGCTGGAGGAAGTTGCTGTTCAGGTTGTTAAAGGCCTCGATGAGGTCGGTGGAGTCGGAGACAAACTCACTCAGTGCCGGTCGATAAAAAGCCTGCTGGGAGTTGAAGGGCGGCACGGGAGCATCAAAGCTGGCGGCACGCACGTCGTTGAGCATGAGGTCCAGCAGGACTTTGGGAACCGTGATCTCCATGCCGGTCATCATCTCTCCCGTTATGAGGAAATTGACCGTGTCGGGGATGTTAAACTCCGTTTTTAGCCGGCCGGCTCCGCGTATCTTCATAAACTCCAAGCCTTGTCCTAACTGAACGGGCCCCTCTGCGGTGAACGTCCCCGTTCGATTATCGTAAGTCAGTTTGGGCCCGCGCAGCTGCGCCGGAGAAAAGACGCGCGCCGAGTCGCCAAAGATAAAGCGGTCGTTCTGTTGCTCGTATCGAAAGTATCCCTCGGCACTGAAGAGGATGCGGTCCGAAACAGAGGTGGGTGGCTGCAGCAGGGAAGGGTAGAGCTGTCCCGTTTCGCGCGATTGAAAGAAGCCGACGAATAGCGGCTCGCCGTTGGCATCTTTGGGCTTAGTGACCCGAATAACGGGATTGTTTTTATCTACCTCTGAGTAAATGGAGAACCAGGGGACTTGGGTAAAAGAGGTCTGTATTTGAGCCAACCCCTCAAAACGCAGATTTTGTTGGTTGGCTTTTAAGATGACGGTTCCGGCAAAGCGCGTCTTAGCATCTATGTAAAAACTGTCGGCGGCCCGCACCTCGCCGCTGGCCGTAGTAAGCACTTTTTTGGTAGCCGGTGTTCCGGGGCCATATCGCTCGCCGATAATGTTGCTAAAAAATATCTCTTGCTGTCGCCCGGGCAGGTGATACTCGTAATAACCCGAGGCTTTGTATTCCTTTCGCCCTAAAATGTTGACCGTAGCGCGATTGATGGTGTGATATTGGTTAGCCGTGTCGGCCACGATGCGCGCCTCTGATAATGGCCGCATGACACCGCCGGGGTCGATATCTACATTTCCGTCGGAGGGATAAATAAACGCATCGGCCGATTTAATGATCTCGACTCCGCCTACTTTTAGGCGGCTGTTGCGCATATCGTACAGAGCCGTCTTGCCGCGAAAGTTTAGTGTGTCCTGCTTAGGGTCTGTAGAGACAAAGTAACCCGGTTCGCGCTCGTGACTTTTAAAGATTACGGTTTGGGCCTTCATGTCCCAAGTGAACTCGTTCATAGAGGTGCGGTAGCGGTTGAGCGGCAGGTCGGTATTGGCATCCGCGGTGTTGGCCTTGAAATCTCCTAGCTGGCGGTCAAAGTCCAGCTCGCCGCGCACGTTCCGAGAGTCAAAAACGATACCTTGACCATCGAGAGCCTTGATTTGCAAGTCAGCCGTGTCGGAGCGGGCCTGAAAGGGGCCGTAAGAAATCACACGGGCCGTGAGGCGTCCGCCGAACCAGTCGAACTCTCCGCGGCCTTTTAGACCGGAGGGCGTAAGGACCAGCACTCCTTTGTGGTAATAACCCGGCTGGCGAAAGAGCTCGAAAGCCTTCGCCCGGCTCTCCACATACATAGAGTCGCGATAAGGCAACCAGTTTACTTTGACATCCTCACCCTTTGCCTGAGGCACCTTCACCTCGCTTTTTCGATCCTCTTCCATGTAAAACCGGCGCGCGGTACAGGTCATTTGGCGCGGGCGAAAAACAATATCCTCCGACTCAATGTCGGCCGTCAGGTATTCTATGGTGCCGATACCTAAGAATCCTCGATTGCTCAGATCGATTTTGCCGGTGTAATTGCCGCGCCGTTGATAAACCGGATAGCCTTTGGGCGGCGTCTGGTGTACAAATCCGAAAGAGCGGTCGTGTTCGCGCACGACTATCGTCTCTCGAAACGGCTCAAAAATTTCTGCCGACGTCATCTCCCCTTTGAAACGCAGGCGGTCGGCCGTGTAGCTGTCCAAACCGTTAAATGTAAATGGGTCGAGGCGAAAGTAGAAAGAGTCGCGGTGATATACACCCTTTTGAATACTGGTGTCGTCGTAAAAAACAAAGGAATACTTCTTCGATTCTAACGAAGGAAAGACGTCGATATCTACTTTTCCCGATTTATTGTTGGGCGCATCTACCAGGAGGAAGCCCGAGACCTTTTCCACGCGCGAATTCATCCCGTCGGCGATGGGCTGGCCTTTGTCGTCGGCCTTGCCCGTGGGCAAATAGAAATGCAGACTCCGAACGGAGTCAAACTGCACGTGAAACTTTTCGTAGTTGAAGTACATGCTATCGCCCTCGAAGACAGCAAAGCCGGCAAACAGGCGACCACCCATGCGCATATCTCGGTTCTGCAGCAGGGTGATGTGCTCTTTCGGCACGATGCCCACGCGTTGTCGCTCGCTCAATTCTACACTGGACACGCGCCGCACGGCTGTTTCTTTAGTTTTTAGGTCGAGCACGGCGCTTGACCCTGCTCCTTCCTTGGCCTCGATTTTAATGGCATCGTAATCGCGTTTGCCTTGGCTTGCCAAGGCATACAGCGCTAATTTAGGCCGAGGCTCGATCTCATGCCGCTGAAAATCGTAGTTGATGAAGCCTTTAGCTACCATCTCCGCCAGTAAGGTCTGAATGCTGGAGTAATCGAATTTAGGATCGAGCGCGCGGGCGAAGGCATCATCCGAAATAATTTTGGTCATGCGCGTGCTATCCCAAGGCGTTTCTTCTGCCAGCCGGTGTAGCACGGCAATAGGATTGGCGCTGGTGATGTTTTGCATGCGGACGTATTCGGCCGGGTCAAAGCGGTTGCTGCTCTCAAACTCTACTCTCTGCGCACCGCTTTTGATGCCTGCCAAGTTGGAAGAAACCTCTAAAGAATCTTTTAGCACATGCCAAGTAATCTTCTCGGCGCTGAGGTTCATATTGTAAAAAGAAGAAAAGAAAGGGTTGCGCTCCGGGCCTTTCTGTCCGCGCGTGAGGGTGATAATTTGCTGAGGAATGTCCAAACGGAAATTCACCGCCGGGTGATAAATACTGTCCTGGTCCATAAACAGCCGGGCGTTAATTCCCTCGGCCAGCACGCTCTCCTCCCGGCGGATGATGAAGAGGTTGCCCATGCCGTAGAAAATTTTCTGGCGCTTGTTGTTGTACACCGTCAGGCGCGCAGGTTGGGCCGTAGTGCCGTAGCCGTAAACGGAGCGCCCTTCCATGCGGAAACCACCTTCGTATTCAATGCCCTGGCCGATACGCGTAATTTTTAACGTACGCTCAAAGGACTCGAACTTGGGATACTCTATTGCACCACCCTGTGTGCGGATGACGACATTCTCTTCCAATCGCCCCCATAAGCTCCTATTGGGAAAGAGGAGCGGATAAAAGAACTCGGCCGAATCGCAAACGAACATGGGCTTTTTGGCCTCTACTTGGTAGTGCGTTAGGCGGGCATATACAGAAGTATCCAAGCCGGCGCGTGCCCAGCTTAACTTGCCGCCAACGCCTCGCCACGTCTCTTCATAGGGGTAATACACTCCTGAGGTATTCTGGATGACCGTAGAGTCGTTCTTGCGCACGCCCACCAAGTCGATATTTTCGCAGCGCAAGGCAGGTTGCTGCTCGTCGAAGAAAAACGCCACCTTTCCTCCGCGCACCATCCAAATGATCAGGCCGGCCTCTTTCGCCCAAAAGGCGCGGTGGGTGAAAAAGTCGGCGGAAAAATCCAGGATTTGCGAGATCGGCTTTGTCCGCCCTTTCTCGAGTGTCGCCAAAGCCTTTTCCAAATACGCGTGCCACTGGGAAAATAGGGTGCTATCCCCTTGGGCTTTAGCAGCCGTCAGAGCGGTAATGTAGCTTTTGTAGTAGGGATAGGCGCTTAGGCGCTGCTCTGCCAGGAGGTTGCAAATGCGAACCGTTGCGGCCAGTTCGTCGGCAGAGAACGCTCCGGCACGGTATTGTTTTTTAAAAACGGCAAACGCCTCCGCCATGTCGGGGCGCTTGGAGGCGTTCATGAATTGGTCTAGTTTTTCGACAAAATCGTTGGGATGCTCCGGGAAAACAGCCGTTTGAGCGCCGGCTTGTCCATACAGACGGATCAAGAGGAGTAAAGCCGATACGAGTACGTTTTTTTTCATAGAAAAACGCCGAGTTTTCAAAGACGAGAAGCAGCGGAGAAAACGGATAGAAGAATATCAAAAGTACATCAGCGCCGCACGTAAAACGCCTTTTTACCGCTCTTCCGACCTTTTCCTAAAAATCAAACAAAGCCAACGACCGCGTTCGTAGCGCCGACTCAGATGAAGCCCCGTCGATTCGGCAGCTTTCTCCATCACCTTTGCGTCTTTTTCTACGATACCGGAAATCAGTAGCCAGCCCTCTGGACGTAATAGAGTGCTCAGGGAAGGGATCGACGTCAGAAGGGTGTTTCGCTCGATATTGGCCATGATTCCGTCAAAAGTGTCCGTCCCGATAACCTCCAGGCCTCCTCGGTAAGCCCGTACTCGGTCGGACACGCCGTTGATGCGGCTGTTTTCTCGGGTGCTGCTGAACGCCTCTTCCTCGATATCCACGGCCACAACGGCAGTAGCCCCCAGGCGGGCGGCCAAGATGGCCAGTATGCCGGTGCCGCAACCAAAATCCAGCAGCCGTTTGCCGGCACAGGGCAAGTCGCGCAAGGCGCGCAGGCACATCCACGTAGTTTCGTGGTGGCCGGTGCCAAAAGCCATCCTGGGCTCGATAACCAGTTCGTGCTCAACGGTCGCGTCGGGCGGGTGAAACGACGCCCGGACGGTGCAGAAGTCTTCAACCATCACGGGAGGGAAATTCGCCTCCCACAGCGCATTCCAATTTTGGGCGGGTACGAAGTGTTCTTTCCATTCAAAACGAAAGCGCTCCTGCAGGGCTGTCAACAGCGCTTCTGCCGCCTGCCGACTGGAGCCGGTGTCGGGCAAGTATCCGTCGAGACCGCCCTCTGTCTCCTCAAAGCTCTCGAAGGGCCCTTCGCTCAAATAGGCCAATAATAGCTCCGCCACAGGAGCCTCTGCGCGGATACTGTACTTCCAGTAGTTCATGAGTGCATCAGAGCAGCTTGCGCAGCACTTCCTCTAGGTTAGCGCGAGGGTTGATGGCGGCGATATTGCCGTTTCGGTCTACTAAGAAGGTAGCCGGTATGGCGCTGACCCCGTACAGGCGAGCGGGAGCAGAGTTCCAAAATTGCAGGTCACTGACGTGGTTGTCCCACACTAAGCCATCTTGTTTGATGGCGGCCACCCAAGCATCTTTTTGCCCCGGCCGGTCGAGCGATACACTAAAGATGTCGAAGCCCTTGTCCTTGTACTTGTGGTATATCTCTACCAAGTGAGGGTTGGCCATCCGGCAAGGGCGGCACCAGCTCGCCCAGAAGTCGATTAGCACGACCTTGCCTTTTAGCGAAGACAGCGAGCGGACCTTTCCGTCGGGTCCGGGAAGGCGGATATCCGGTGCCGGCTGCCCGACGCGGATGGCGCCGGCGCTTTCCATCTGCGCGAGTTGCTGCTCAATGCTGTTCGTAATCATTGCAAACTGCTCGGCATACGGCGTAGCCGGCATCGCTTCCGATAGGGCCGCATTAGCTGCTCTAAATTCCTCTAAGTGCTCAGCGGCATTTCGCCCCATGAGCTGCAGCGTGAAGAAAGCCTTCATGAGAGGAGTACACGCTCGTTGGACGAAGTCCTTCGCCATGGAAGGGGAAATTTGACCGGCTCGCACCATCTCTTGCACCAATCGGGCGTAACAAGACAGCGCTTCCGAACCCTCTACCTCGATTTGAAGGCGGTCGATCGCTTCAATGTCGCCCTTAAAAGATACATGCTTCTCCTTGCCGTCGAGCACAAAAAACATGCGGCGGGCTCCTACGGTCAAGCGGTAAATGCCCGGAGCAAAGGGTTGCTTTTGCGTTAAAGCGAAATGCCCTTCCGAGTCGCACGATATGCGCCCTATTGCAACAGGCGGCGTATTTTGGTCAAAAAAAACTTGCTCCAAGAGCACCTGGAGGTTACCCCCGCGCGCAATTGTCCCCTCGAAGGTATACGTGTCGTTTCCACTACAGCGACCCAGGATGAGCACGAGCGACATCCCGGCCCATTTAATCGTTTTTAAAAGCCCTTTCATTTTCTTCGAACAATTTGATAACATGAAATTAGGTTTCACTGCATAATTTCCTCTAGGCGGCGTTCGTAAACGGTTTTCCATGTATTGACGTCACCCCAGTCTTCGCCGTCAATGAATACGCGAGAGCCCGTCACCTTTCCCAGGCAACAAAAAGGCAGTTGTTTTTCCATCAGAAAACCTTCCAGCGCGCTCGCCCGCTCCGGTGCGGCGCTGACCACGACGCGGCTCTGGGCCTCGCCGAAAAGCCAGGCATCTCTGCGCAACGGCGCCTCGCTGCGCACTTCAAAACCCAGCGAACGGGGCATGGCCGACTCCATCAAGGCGACAAATAAGCCGCCCTCCGAGACGTCGTGTGCGCTTTTGACCAGCCGTTGAAGAATGACCTGGCGCAATACCTTCAACAAGTGGTATTCTTCGTCCAAATCGAAATACGGACAAGGGCTGTATTGCACGCCGTGCACCTCGCGCAGATATTCGCTGCTGCCCAAGTCCTCGCGGCTATTTCCGAGTAAATAAATGAGGTCTCCTTCTGCCTTGAAGTCTAAGGTCATTATCTGCTCCCAATCGTCCAGAATGCCCAGCATACCGATGGTAGGGGTAGGGTAGACCGGCACCACCTTGTCCCCCTCGGTATACTGATTGTAAAAGCTGACGTTGCCTCCGGTGACAGGGGTGTTGAGCCTTCGGCAAGCGTCGCCTATGCCTTTTACCGCCTGCGCAAACTGGTAATACACCTCGGGGTTATAAGGGTTTCCGAAGTTGAGGCAGTTGGTAATGGCTACGGGTTCGCCACCGGCACAGACGATGTTGCGCGCGGCCTCGCACACGGCAATCATGGCGCCGCGGTAAGGGTCGGCGTATACATAAGCCGAGTTGCAATCGGTGGTCATGGCTAAGGCTTTGCGCGTGCCTTTGACATACACCACGGCGGCATCACTCGGTCGGTTGGTAGTCAGCGTCCCTGTGCGCACCATAGAGTCGTATTGGCGCGTGATCCATCGCTTAGAAGCGATGTTGGGCGAGGCCCAAAGTAGGGCTGCCGCGTGGCGCAGATCGGCCGGCTCCGGTACGTCATGCAGCCGGAAGCGCTTTATCTCCTCGAAGTACGCCGGCACCTGCTGCTCGCGCACGTACACCGGTGCGCCACCGCCCAAGACAAGTGATTCGGCCGGAACCTCTGCTACTTTTTCACCGTGCCAGAAGTACTCCAATAGGCCACCGGTCGTCGTCTCGCCGATGCATTCGCAGGGCAAATCCCATTTTTCAAAAACCGCCTTCAATGCCGCCTCTTGACCGGGCTTACACACGATAAGCATGCGCTCTTGGCTTTCCGAGAGCAAAATTTCCCAGGCCTTCATGTTCGCCTGCCGCTGAGGTACTTTGTCCAGGTCGATGCGCATGCCACAGCAGGCACGAGCACTCATTTCAGAGGTAGAGCATGCAATACCGGCCGCTCCCATATCTTGCATGCCCACCACGGCGCCGGTTTGAATGGCCTCTAAGGTTGCCTCCAAGAGTAATTTTTCTTGAAAGGGGTCGCCTACCTGGACGGCAGGCAAGTCTTCTTGGCTGTTAACCGTCAAGTCTGCCGAGGCAAAGGTAGCGCCGTGAATACCGTCTTTGCCTGTGGCAGAACCCACGATAAAGACGGGATTGCCCGGCCCCCCGGCAGTCGCGCTCACCGTTTGACCGACGCGCACGATGCCTACCGACATGGCATTCACCAAAATATCGTGGTGATAGCAATCGTAAAAATAGACTTCTCCGCCTACCGTAGGTACGCCAAAGCAGTTGCCGTAGTCACCGATGCCCTTGACCACGCCGGCAATCAGGCGCTTCATGCGCGGACTATCGGGTTTGCCAAAGCGAAGGCTGTTCAACGCCGCGATCGGCCGCGCTCCCATGGTGAAAATGTCGCGGTGGATCCCGCCCACTCCTGTGGCAGCACCTTGGTAAGGCTCTATGGCCGAGGGATGATTGTGGCTCTCTATCTTAAAGGCACAGGCATACCCGTCGCCGATATCCACCAGGCCGGCGTTCTCTTCACCCGCTCCCACCAAGAGCCGTCCACCGCTGCGCGGCAACGTCTTCAATTGGAGGATGGAGTTTTTGTACGAACAGTGCTCGCTCCACATGACGGAGTAAAGCGATAATTCGGTAAAATTAGGAACTCGGCCTAAAATCCGGCAAATTTTATCGAACTCTTCCGGGAGAAGACCCAACTTTTGGGCGGTTTTCACCGTAGGCAACGGCTCCGTAGTAACCATGAGTGCTAAGCGTGTATAGAAGATGAGGCGCTAAAAGACGACACAAAGGTAAAGAAGGGTCTGTACCTATGGCCGATTACCTCCAGCGGCTGAGAATGGCTCGTACCCGCCCTACATAGCTGCCGCCGAAGAGGTTGACGTGTACCAACAGGTAATAGAGTTGATAAATCGCCACTCTTTGTTCAAAACCCGGTTCCAAAGGCCATACTTCTTCGTAAGCGGCGTAAAAAACAGGGTCAAAACCGCCGAACAGTCGGCTCATCGCCAAGTCCATTTCCCGATGGGCGTAGGCTACGGCAGGGTCAATGAGTACCGGCTCTCCCGCCGTGTCGCAAAGAAAGTTGCCGCTCCACAAGTCGCCGTGGATTAATGCCGGAGCCTCCTCTGGGCAGAGATCGTCCAATCGAGTGCACAAGCGCTCCAGCTGTTTCTCCGCCTCGGCCTCAAGCAGGCCGTTCTCGCGGGCCAGGCGCATCTGAGGGCGCAGCCGCTCTTGGGCGTAAAAGGCGCTCCATTGCGGATGGCGGCGGTTCGATTGAGGCAAGCTGCCGATAAAGTTATCGTGCGCCAATCCAAAAAAGGCGGAGGTCTGGCCGTGAAGGGCGGCCAACGCGCGCCCAAATCGCTCCCAAAAAAGCGGCGAGCGAGGCCCACTCTCCACATAAGACAGTACTAAAAAGGCCTTGCCCAAGCCATCTTCGCCGTAACCGTATACGCGAGGTGTCCGAATAACTTGGGCAGCGCCGAGTAAGGCCAGCCCCTGTGCTTCGCGGCGAAACATCAGCGGAGCCGTAGGATGGTCGTTGGTCTTTACAAACCAGCGCCGACCGCTTTCCCCGGTCAAAAGAAAAGCCCGGCTGATGTCGCCTCCCGTTAGCGAAGCGGCATGAATTACCTTCTCTCTTACAACTCCCTCTACCTGAGATAAAAGCCGACTCCATGCTTTCACACCGACAAAGGTAGTTCACCTGTCGGGTACGCCGCGACAATTTGCCGGCCGTGAGGTACGGCATTTTCCTGTAAGTTTGTGCTACCGGATTAAAGCAGGGGAATTACGGCCGCCGGTAGGAACTCCGTTTGTCCTTGTTCTTTCCTGGATTGTCAAATACGATAAAGTCAACCTTGAAACGTATCCTTGTAGCGCCGCTTAATTGGGGACTTGGCCACGCCACCCGCTGCATACCCATTGTTCGAGAATTACAGGAGATGGGCGCCGAAGTGCTGCTGGCCTCCGATGGCGTGGCCTTGCACCTTCTTCGCGCGGAGTTTCCTCATCTGCCCAGTATCGAATTGCCTTCTTATCGAATCCGATACGACACTCCCAGCATGGTGTGGAATATCGGCCGGCGGTTGCCGCGCATTCTGTGGGCTATTTGGCAAGAGCATCGGGCCGTTGAAAAGATTGTGCATCAGTATGATCTCTCCGGTATCCTCTCTGACAATCGCTACGGTTGCTTTAGCCGTCGAGTTAGCAGCGTACTTATCACTCACCAGCTGAACGTGCGCGTGCCGGGTCTGTCCTGGCTTGTGCAACCGATTATGCGCCTTTTTTTCACGCCATTCGATTTTATATGGGTTCCCGATATGGCCGAAGCTCCGGGGTTATCGGGCGAACTCTCTCATAACGGACCTCTTTCCCTGAGAGATAAGGTGCGCTACATAGGCATTCTCACCCGTATGCAAGCTCGCGAAGAGCCGCGCACAGAGTACGATATTGCAGTGGTCCTCTCCGGCCCTGAGCCCCAGCGAAGCATTCTCGAACAGCGTTTGCTGGAGCAGGCAATGTTTATGCCCTACAAATTCATTTTCATCCAGGGTAAAACGCAGGCCAAAAACCACCACTTCATCTCTTCGAATATAGAGGTGGTGTCCTTCTTGACCTCCGAAGAGCTCAATAACGTACTGTTGTCGAGTCGCCTATTGATTTCCCGCTCCGGATACAGCAGCATCATGGACTTAGCCGCTTTGGGCAAAAAGGCCATTCTCATACCCACTCCTGGCCAAACGGAACAGGAATACTTAGCCGATTTCTTCTCCGAGCGAAACATTTTCGTAACCCAAAGACAGGATGCGTTGAGCATCGAGATGGGCATCCGAAAGATAGGGGCCACTACCGGTATTCCACAAGGAAAGTACTCGACAGAGGCTTTTCGCCCTATTTTGGAATCTTGGTTGGCACAATTGTAACCACCTATACCGTCTGCTCGGCGCCAGTCCACTAACTTTGCGCTGCTTTTTCACACGCCTATGGATTATCTCATCTGCGGCTTGGGCAATATCGGCGCCGAGTACGCCAATACCCGGCACAATATCGGCTTTGATGTGGTGGACAACCTGTGCAAACAATTGAATGGACGTTGGGAGGCCGCTTCTTTTGGTGAGGTGGCTAAGGTGCGCTGTAAGAATCGCCTCCTTCTCCTGCTCAAGCCCAACACCTATATGAACCTCAGCGGGAAAGCCTTCCGCTTCTGGCTCCAAAAGGAGAACATACCCGTAGAAAACGGCTTGGTGGTTTGCGACGATATAAATCTGCCCTTTGGTCAGCTGCGCCTGCGGGCGAAAGGCTCTGCAGGTGGACATAACGGACTTAAAAGCATTCAAGAGGCGTTGGGCACGGAAGCCTACCCTCGGCTGCGCATCGGCATCGGCAACAACTTTTCTCCCGGACACCAAGTGGAGTACGTCTTGGGGAAATGGACGCCGCAGGAAAGCGAAAAGCTCCCCGTCATCATCACCCAGGCCGCCGAAGTGATTAAAACTTTTGCTTTATCAGGACTGCAACACGCGCTCAACTTGGCAGCCAAGCCCATCTCTTTGGATAACCCTTAGCCTACACATCTTTTTTTAAAATACAATCCGAGTCTTATGACCCTTCCCCTTCGCTTCTCGTTCGCAGGTGCCTTCCTCCTCAGCAGCCTGATAGTAGTCGGTGGCTGCAAGTCTTCTGAAGATAAACCGTTGTACGAAATTATCGCCGAACAACTTCGCTCCGACCCCCTGCCATCCGAACACCTACCGGCCCAGGTGGCCTTCCGCGATTACAACGGCTATATCAGCGGCGATTACTTCTGCTTAGTCAGCCTGGTAGACAACACCTCCCCCGACTGGGTAGAGATTTGGGTGCAGGCCAAACTTTTCGATGCCGAGGGCAATATTTTAAAGATTAAAGGCGACACCAGCCTTGTTATTCGCGCCTTTGCCGATGCCGTTCCTCCTGGTGGGTCCACAGCCTTTTTCCGCGCCATACCTCTTAGTGTCATCTCCGGGGGGCGTCCCGATACCTTCTTCCTCGAAGGCGCGGGAGTGCGCCTTCACGAGCCCGGTCCCATCCTCGTTGCCCCTGAAAATGGAGGGGTCCGCGTTCAAGTGCCCGACCCATCCGATCCTCAAAAAGTTAAAGAAATCGTTTTCAAATCCAAAACGACCCTTCTTAACCCTCTACCCATAGAGGCTTACCACCCGCGCCTCGTCTACCTCATTTACGCCAAAGACTTGAAACTATATTACGCTGAAATGGTAAACCCGGAAGAGAAGCCCAAAAACCTCTACATGGCTGCCGAAGGCCCGCTCGCCGGAGGCTCCAGTCGCGATGTTTTCTACGACATTCACTACAAGGCCCTCCCGGAGCCTGTTAAGGAACTGCTCATTGCTCGCGTGGATGTACAGGCTTTTGAAGCCCGAAATGCAGATGCTCGATCGGCTCCTCAGAAAGGGCAGTAACCGCAGCTCGTGCACCATCAAGGCGAGCGCCTTGTATGGGTTCTTCCTTAGATAATTCTTAAACTGTGCCCAAATAAACCCTGATAATCAGAGGAATTTTGGTATAGATAAAAAAAAACACGAAAAATTTCATGCTAATACTTGATATAACGGCGAGCCGCTATACCTTTGCGCCCGCTTCGATGGTGGAGCCAGCTCGATTGCGAGATGTGAAAAACGCTGTTGAGAAAATGTGAGAAAAAAAATTTCACCTTATAAAAGGCTTTAGTGATAAGGGACCATACCTTTGCTATCCTTTTTGCGAATATCAGTGAAGCCTCGAAAGCGGGGCAATAGCGATAAAGAGCAAGTTCATTGACAAGTTTGGACGAGTAGAGCGGACTTCGAGCGTTGATAGAGCCTTGGTGAGCGGCGTACTATAGAGCAAGGTTAGTGTGTGTTGTGCACTAACGGAGAGTACACTATGG
>Ga0209101_1000146_pt1 | contig 59713 bp, 48 predicted proteins | sample ConPoolayeCmetaG_FD_185481 | JGI IMG/M metagenome (GOLD analysis project Ga0209101, IMG submission 185481) | Hot spring microbial mat communities from California, USA to study Microbial Dark Matter (Phase II) - Cone Pool mat layer C metaG... ... | reverse complement strand
CAGTTCCTCCCCCAGGCCCGCCTCCGCGGTCACCACCACCCCCCCTACCGAGTCAGAATGCCCGTTCAAGTACTTGGTAGTGGAATGGATTACGAAATCCGCCCCAAACTCCAGCGGTCGCTGCAGGATGGGCGAGAGAAAGGTGTTGTCCACCGCCACCCAAGCCCCCCGCTGATGGGCGACCTCCACTGCGGCGGCCAGGTCGGTGACAGCCATCAATGGGTTGGTGGGAGACTCCAGGAACACCAGGCGAGTGCGCGGGGTCAGGGCAGCCGCCAGCTGTTCCACATCCGTGGTGTCCACAAAGCTCACCGCCACACCGTGGCGCGCCGTAACCGTGGTGAGCAGCCGATAGGTGCCACCGTAGAGGTTGTGTCCGGCCACGATGTGATCCCCCTCGTTAAGGAGATCCGTCAACGCATCGATGGCGGCCATACCGGAGGCGAAGGCGCAGGCAGCCACCCCCCCCTCCAGCTGCGCCACCGCCTGTTCCAGGGCCGCCCGCGTGGGGTTGCCGGTGCGGGAGTACTCCCACCCCCGATGGCTGCCAAACTCCTGATAGGCATATGTCGAGGTCGCGTAAATCGGGGTATTGACCGCCCCGGTAGTGGGCTCCGGCCCACTGCCGGCGTGCACGCACAAAGTTTCGAGGTTCACTGGTCCTCCGCAAAGAGCTCGAGGATTCTCTTGCTCATGTACCGCTCGCAGGAATCGGGCACCACGGTCACCACCCGCGACCCGGGCCCCAGCCGCTGGGCGACCCGTACCGCTGCCGCCACGTTGGCTCCGGCGGAGGACCCGGCCAGCACGCCGCACTCCCGGGCCAGCCGCCGCACCATGCCAAAGGCCTCGGGATCCGGAATGGTCATCACCTCGTCGGCCAGGGAGCGCTCCATGATGGGCGGGATCTGGTCCATGCCGATGCCTTCCACCTGGTGTTCCCCCGCCTGCCCGCCCCCCAACACCGACCCTTGGGGCTCCACCGCCACCGCGTACAGGTGGGGAATTTTCTTCTTAAGGAAACGTACAGCACCGGTAAAGGTACCCCCCGAGCCGCAACCGATCATGATGGCATCGAGGCGTCCCTCCATCTGTTCGTAAATTTCTGGCCCGGTGGTGAGTTCGTGGGCGGCGACGTTGGCGGCGTTGGTGAACTGATCCACGTACAAAGCTCCGGGCAGCGCCGCCGCCAGCTCCCGGGCGCGGGCTTGGGCTCCCGCCATCCCTTCCTCCCGCGGCGTCACCACCACCTCCGCACCCAGCGCGCCCATGAGCTTCTGTTTCTCCAAGGAGTACTTCTCCGGGACCAGAAGGATCACCCTATAGCCCCGCTGGCGCGCCACCAGGGCCAGGCCGATGCCCGTGTTGCCGGCCGTGGCCTCGACGACCACCCCGCCGGGCCCCAGGCGGCCTTCCTCTTCCGCCTGGCGAATCATGGCGAGCCCAATGCGGTCTTTCACCGATCCGCCGGGGTTGAAGGTCTCCAGCTTGGCCCACAGCTCGCCCCCCCCACCCTCCAACTGCACCAGACGCAGCATCGGCGTCTGGCCGATCAGCTCCACTACCGACGACGCCACTCGCATCCTTATGCTCCAAGTCGGCAATCCTACACATTCGCAGCCCCACCCTCCAAGGCCCGCGCCCGCCTCGCCCGTGGCGCCGGCCCCGCCCACCGAGGTGCCCGCAACCGGGATGCCGTACCATGGCGCACCGTGGGTACGCATCCTGCCCCTCCCGCCGCGTGGCGCTGCTGTCGGCTATCAGAGGAGCTGCACGCCGTCCTGGAGATGGCAGAGCGCGGCCCCCTCCCCGTGCGCCTTTTGTTGGCACGCTTGGCCGGACGCGGGCACGCGCTGTTGGCGCTGTTTTTAGTCCTGCCTTTCTTACAACCGGTCCCGCTGGTGGGGTTATCCACGCCGGTGGGCCTGGTCATTGGCGTCCTCGGCATTTTCATGGCACTGGGTAGACCGCCCTGGCTGCCCCGGCGATGGTTAGACAAAGAGCTGCCCCCAGCCGTGGTGTTGCGCACCGTGCGGGCTGGCCTCCGCCTGCTTCAGCGGGCCGAGCGTTTCATCCGGCCGCGCGGCCGCTGGCTGCACGCCCATCCGGGAGCCAATACCATCGCAGGACTGATCATTGCCATTTCCGGGTTCGAGCTGGCGCTGCCGCTGCCCATCATTTTTACCAACACCATGCCCGCGTTGGTCATTGCGGTGCTTTCGGTGGGCCTGTTGGAGCAGGACGGACTGTGGGTGGCCCTGGGGAGCCTGTTGTTCCTCGCCGTCGCCGCCGTGTTTTTGTCCCTCATCGTGCTGCCCGTGCTCGGCCTCCGGCTGCTGCTGTAACGGGGCTCACGCGAAGGCCTCGCGGAACGCCCGGTAGGCGTCCGCCGAGCCCAGCATGAACACCTCGCCCCCCTGGGGAAGTACAGTCCCAGGGCCGGCTGGGGTCAGCTGGCCTTTGTCGCCAGCCTCCACCGCGATGACGTTGAGCCCGAAGCGCGCGCCGATCCCGGCCTGCGCCAAGCTCTTGCCGGCCAGGAGCGGGGGAACCTTGGCGGTGATCAGCTCCACCCCCCCACCGAGGAACAGCAGCTCCCGCCCTTGCAACTCCGCCAGCACCGCCTCGACTCCAAGGCGGGCATAGCTCAACGTCAGATCCGCCCCGGCGCGCTGCATGGAGGCAATGTTGCGCTGGTGGGTGATGCGACAGACGATGCGGGCCTCGGGGTTGAGCCGTCGGCAGTAGATGCACAAATAGAGGTTGACCGCGTCGTCGGAGGTGGTGATGACCACCGAGGGGGCCTCGGCCAAACCGGCCTCGTCCAGCACCTCGCGGCGCGCCGCGTCGCCCATGACCAACCGGTCCGCCAAACCCGCCAACCGCGGGTGTATCTCCTCCCGCTTCTCCACCAGGTTGAACGCCACGCCACGACTTTTCAGCGCCCGGGCCACCGCCCGGCCCACCCGGCCGCCGCCGATCACCACCACCGGGTTGTAGTTGGCATCGTAGATGCAGAGGAACTCGTCCAGCGCCGCGATCATCTCCGGCGTCCCCACCACCACCGGCACGGTGGAGGGGTGGAGCACCAGGTCCGGGTGCGCCGGTACCAGCTGGGCCGACTCCCACACGGCCACCGCGTTGACTCCGCAAATATCACGTAACTTACTTTCACGCAAAGATTTTCCTGCTAGTGGGGTGTTGTGGACGGGCACTTCGGCGATCACGAGGTTGCGAAAGTGGCCGATGACGTGAGCTTGGGCACGGCCGGCGTTGATGCGGCTGGCCAGCTGCTCGCCCAGCTGGAGTTTCAACGGCAGCACCTTGGTGGCGCCGGACAGTTCAAGGATATCCACCGAGCGGCCGTTCTCCACCACCGCAAGCACCGGTACGGTGGCGCTCACCTCGCGCACCGTCAGGGTGATGTTGGTGTTGGTCACCTCGTCGCAGTTGGCCAGCACCGCCCGCGCCCGGCTGACTCCCGCACGCCGATACGTCTCCGCGCTGTCCACCTCCCCGGCCACCACCGGCACACCCTCCCCGTGCAGTTGCGCCGCTCGGGTCGCGTCCGGTTCGATGAGCACCCAAGGCACGCCCAGCGCCTCGAGCTCCTCGGTGAGCCCGGGAGCGATGGAATCCCAGGCGCACAGAATGACGTGCCCAGACGTTTCATCACTGACCTCCTTGGGCGCCCGCAGGCGCAGCCTCGCCTCCAGCCACGGCGCGTAAAAATAGCGGATGAAAGCGAAGGGGAGCACGATGAGGAGTAAGACGATGCCCGACAGCAGCACCACGATACTGAACGCCCGCCCCAGGTCGCTGTGAAAGGTAATGTCGCCGAACCCCAGGGTGCTCATGACGGTGAGCGTCCAGTACACGCCGGTGAGCCAGGAATGCCGCTGCCCCTCGGCGCGCTCCATGATGACGTGGAAGAGCGCCGCGTACACGGCAATCACTGCCGCCAGCACGACCACGTACTTGGCGAAGGAGCGCAGGTTGCGCTGCAACTGCCGGTCGCCCAGGGCAAACGCCAAGAAGGTGCTGACGAGCTTCACCAATCGCCGCCGGCGACCATTCTAGCCACTGTGACTAGATCGTGCCGCCGGAGCCCTTGGAACCGCAGCGGGGGAGCAGTTCCACAGCGGCACTGCTGACCTCCACCTTAAAAGGCGACAACCCCATCCCGTCCGGCTCCTTGCCGGCGCGCAGGGCACCCACTCGCTGCCACGAGGTGAGATCCACCACCGAGATGACATCGGCGTTGGCGTGGGCCACGAAGGCGCGACGCCCGTCGGGCGCAATCACGATCCCGATGGGTACCGAGCTGCTCCCAAAGGCATCGCCAAACAGCCGGCCCGCCGTCTCCGTGGCCGACACCTCCAGTACCACCGAGCGCGCCAAGCTCCTCGACGAAGCATCGAAGACCTTGATATCTCCTGACTTGGCCGCCGTCACGAGGACCTTGCTACCGTCGGGGGTGACCGCAGCGCGGATGGGGAAGGCCGGCGCGGGCAACGTGGCCACGATGTCCAGGGTGGCGGCGTCGAGCACCGACACGGTATCGGCGGCGCGGTTGGTGACCCACACCTGGCGCCCGTCGGGGGTCACGGCGACCCCCTCGGCCCCTTCACCGGTGGCCACGGAGGCGATCACCTCTCGCTTCTCCAGGTCCACCGCGGTCGCTGTGCCAGAGCGGATATTGGTGACGAAGGCGCGGCGCCCGTCGGGGCTCACCGCCACCATGTGCGAAACCTCCTGCCCGGTGGGCACGGCGAACAGCACCCCACCACCGAGGGCGTCGATGACCAGCAGCGCGCGGTTGGCTTCGGCGGTGACCACGGCGCGCTGGCCGTCGGGCAGCCACGCCACCCCGTGGGGCCGGCGGTACTCGCCCAGCTCAATGGTACGCACCACCTGGGCCGCGGCCACATCGATCAGGGTCAACGTCGACCCCGGCGCCTGCCGGGTGCCGTAGTTGCTCACCAGCGCCAGCCGGCCATCGGGCGACACGGCCACCTCGTGGGGCGCCTCCCCGGTGGGCAACGTCGCCCGCACCTCGCCACTGGCCAGGTCCACCAGCGACACGGTGGCTTCCGCCTTGTTGGCCACCACCAGGGTGGCCGCGTCACCGGCCGCGGCGCCAGCCAGCAGGAGCACAGTTCCCAGCACCGCCGGAAAGACCCGCCGCTTGACCCTCGCTTCGTTGTGTCGGCTTCTCTTCATTGCCGCCTCCCCTGCCCTCCCCAACGCTAAAGCGAGGCGGGAAAACTCCCGTCAAACCGCGTCCAAGGCTGCCCGTACGCGCGCCGCCGCCTCCGCCAGTGGCACCGGCACCTTGGCGCCGTCGCGCCGCAGCGACAGCTCCACCTGCTTCTGTTCCAACCCTTTCTTTCCCACCACCAGGCGCACCGGGAAACCGATCAGGTCGGCGTCGTTGAACTTCACCCCGGGGCGTTCGTCGCGGTCGTCGTAAAACACCTCCACACCGGTATCCAAGAGCTGTCGGTAGAGGTTTTCCGCCGTCTCGCGCACCGCCAAAACGTCGGGGTTTAAGGCGATCACCTCCACCTCGAAGGGCGCCAGCGGGCGGGGCCAGACGATGCCCTGCTGATCGTGGTTCTGCTCCACTGCCGCGGCCACCGTACGGCCGATCCCCAGGCCGTAGCACCCCATGAGCATAAAGTGGCTGCGCCCCTGCTCGTCCAGAAAGGCGCACTCCATGGCGGCGGAGTACTTGGTGCCGAGTTTGAAGATGTGCCCCACCTCGATACCCCGTTTAAGCTCTAAGGGCGCGCCGCAGCGCGGGCAGGGGTCCCCGGAGCGCACCACCCGCAGATCGGCCACCAAATCAGGAGTGAAATCGCGCCCCGGCACCACCCCCACCAGGTGATGGTCGGCGCGGTTCGCGCCGGTGGCCGCCACCTCCAGGCGCATCACCTCAGGGTCAGCCACGATGCGCACCCCGGAAAGCCCCACCGGACCGGAGAAGCCCATCGCCCCGCCGGTCACCTGCTCCACCTTGGCCTCTGAGGCCAGCTGCAGGTGGGTCGCACCGAGAACGTTCTTCAGCTTGATCTCGTTGAGCTCGTCGTCGCCGCGCACCAGCGCCACGGCAAACTCCCGGTCGGTTTCGACGATCATCGTCTTGATGAAGCGCGCGGCGGGCAGCGACAGATAGGCCGCCACGTCGGCCACCGCCGTCGTCCCCGGCGTGTGCACCGCCGCAGGCGCGCCAGGGATCCTCCCCGGCCAGGGTGGCGGCGCTGGCAGCGCTTTGCTGGTCGCCTTTTCCAGGTTGGCCCCGTAGCCGCAGGCGGCGCACGACGCCACCGCATCCTCGCCGGTGTCTGCCAGCACCATGAATTCGTGGGACTCAGAGCCGCCGATGTTGCCGGTATCCGCCTCGACTGCCGTGTAGCGCAGCCCGCAGCGATCGAAGATGCGGCGGTAGGCGAGCTCCATGGCGCGGTACGTCTCGTTCAGGCTGGGCGCCGACGTGTGGAAGGAGTATGCATCCTTCATGATGAACTCCCGCCCGCGCATCAACCCGAAACGGGGGCGGATCTCGTCCCGGAACTTGGTCTGAATCTGGTAGAGGTTCGTGGGCAGTTGCCGGTACGAGGTGATGCGGCGGCGGACCGCGTCGGTGATCACCTCTTCGTGGGTGGGGCCGAAACAAAAGTCGCGCTCGTGGCGGTCCTTGAGGCGGAGGAGCTCCTTGCCGTAAACGCCCCAACGCCCCGACTTTTGCCACAGCTCGGCGGGCTGCACGCAGGGCATCATCAGCTCCACCGCGCCGGCGGCGTTCATTTCGTCGCGGACGATGCGGCAGAGCTTGTCAATGGACCGCCACCCCAGCGGTAGGTAGGTGTAAATGCCCGCCGCCAGCTTGTCGATCATGCCGGCGCGGGCCAGCAGTTGATGGGACACCACCTCGGCGTCGGCGGGGTTGTCCCGCAGGGTAAACAGGAAGTAGTTGCTCCAGCGCATGATGCGTGTCCTAACCTCTCCGGCGACCGCGGCCGCCCAGCCAACCCACCCGCGACAGGTGGGTGAGCATGTCCGTCTTCAGGTCCCTCGCGGCCCCCTGGCGTGCCCGCTGTAGCACGTCCCGCGCCCGCGCCGCCTGTCCCGAGCCCAGAAGAGCCAGCCCTAACTGCGTCAGCACCGCCGGCGCCGGGGAGGCCGCCGCGGCCTGTTCTAGATAGTCGATGGCGTCAGAAAATTCGTTTCTGGCCAGATGGATACGCCCTAAAGTGGCGAGCGGATAGTGACGCAGTTCGCGGGGGATGAGCCGCAGCGAGGCGTGCGCGTACTCCAGCGCCCGCGTCACGTCGCCGGCCCTGTCCAGCTCCGCCTGGGCGAGTTCGTAGGCGGCGATGGCGCGCTCCAAGGCGCCCCTGCCTTCCCGAAACAACCGCCCGCCCCACACCTCCACCCAGCGGAAGTGCCGCCGCGCTCTCAGGGTCTCCAGCACGGCCGTCCACGCCGCCAGCTGCGGCGCGCCGCGAACCTGCTGGCGAAGTAACGCGTGCGAGGCCTCCAGGGCCAGCCGATGGCGCCCGGCCGCGGCCGCCAGCAGCGCTTGGGAGGCCAGCACGCTAGGGTGATCGGCGAGCCGGCGCGCCTTTCCCAGGCGGCCCAGCGCGACCTCCAGCTCTCCCCGCTCCGCCGCCGCCGAAGCCTCGCGCATCAGTGCCGCCGCTTCCGGGGGCATGGCCGGCACCGAATTTCCCCCCGACTCCAGTAACTGCATCGCCTCCTGGTACTGCAGGCGTTGCGGGTCCATGGCGAGCACCCGCTGGAAGCAGTCCCGCGCCCGCCGCGTCCAACCCCGCTCCAGGTAGGCCAGCCCGAGGTAGTACACCGCGTCCTCGAACTCTCCGTCGAGACCCACCGCGTGTTCCAGAGCAGCCGCCGCAGCGGCCGGCCGGCCCGCGTCCAACTCCATGACGCCCAGTAAGAACAGCACCTGCGGGTTGAGCTCCCGTCGCACCGCCTCGTGCAGGTGGCGGCGGGCCTCGGCGAAGCGCCCGCCCGCGGCGTGCAGCGCTCCCAGGCAAAAGTGGGGGAGGAAGCTGTCCGGCGCCAGCGCCGCCGCGCGCTCCAGCATCGCCGCTGCCTCGTCCACATCGCCCCGTTCGGCCAGCAACGTACCGAGAAAGATCAACGCCTGCGCGTTGCCGGGCTCCCACGCCAGGGCCGCCCGGAAATGCCGCTCCGCCGCCTGGCCGTCCTGGCGCTCGAACGCCATCTCGCCCAGCAGCATCGCCAGCTCCGGGTTGGCCGGTCCCTTGCGCAACGCTTCCCCCAGCAGCTCCCGTGCACGGTCGGGCTGTCCGGCCACCAGCGCCAGCTCGGCAGTCTGCAGGGCGCGGGCGCAGGCGGCGGCCGCCGTGGTCCCACCCATGCGCGCGCGCGAGACGATCAATTCCTTTCGATCCTTGAGTTTGTCCAGGAATTCCTCGCGTGCCTGATCGGAGGCCGCAGAGCGCTCCCACGCCGCCATGACGTCGGTTTCACGCACCACCCGCCGCCGATCCAGCAACTCGATAAGCGCCTGCATGCCGGCATCCAGCAGCGCCACGCTCTGCCCCAGTTCCACGACCTGGCGCTCCAACCGCTCGAGCACCGCCCCCTGGCGGCGCACCAGATCCTCGGTGGTGGACATGCGCTCGAGCAGGTTCTCACCAAGCAGAAACCCTTCCCGTTCGATCTCCTCGTCCTCGGAGGCGGTCTCTTCGAAGTCGCGCACCTCGCCCGAGAACACCATGAGCTTGAGGCCGCAGCGGTGGCACAATTCGCGATCGTCCGGATTGGACGCCCCGCACCACTGGCACAGCACGGTCACACCCGGCACCTTGCTACCGCCCGGTCCCGCCCGCGGCGGCCACCCCTCGAACCCCGCCGCAAGCCGGCGCCACCGACAGGTTGTGCGCCCCCTCGCACGCCGCGTCAGTAGGTGTAGAAGCCGCGGCCGCTCTTGCGACCCAGCCAGCCGGCGTCAACCATCTTGACGAGCAAGGGGCACGGCCGGTATTTGGGATCGCCCAGGCCGTCGTGCAACACCCGGAGGATCGCCAGGCAGGTGTCAAGGCCGATGAAATCCGCCAACGTCAGCGGTCCCATGGGGTGGTTCATGCCCAGCTTCATCACCGTGTCCACCGCCTCGGGGGTGCCCACCCCCTCGTACACGGCGTAGATCGCCTCGTTGATCATGGGCATGAGCACCCGGTTGGCCACAAAACCTGGGAAATCGTTGACTTCCACGGGCGTCTTGCCCATGCGCCGCGCCACCTCCTCCACCGCCTGAAACGTGGCGTCCGAGGTGGCGATGCCGCGGATCACTTCCACCAGTTGCATCATCGGCACCGGGTTCATGAAGTGCATGCCAATGAAGCGGTCGGGCCGGGAGGTGGTGGCCGCCAAGCGGGTGATGGAGATGGACGAGGTATTGCTGGCCAGGATCGCCTCAGGGCCGAGGAGGGCATCCAGCTCGGCGAACACCCCGCGCTTGGGCTCGAAGCTCTCCACGATCGCCTCCACCACCAGGTCGCAGCCGGCGTGGTCGGCGAGGCCCGTGGCCGGGGTGATGCGCGCTAAGGCTGCGTCTTTGGCGGCGGCGTCGATCACCCCCTTGGCCACCTGGCGGTCCAGGTTCTTGGCGATGATCGCCAACCCCTTCTCCACCAGTTGGCTTGACATATCGGAGAGAACCACGTTGAAGCCCGTGAGGGCCGCCACATGGGCAATGCCGTTCCCCATCTGGCCGGCGCCGACCACACCGATCGTTTCCACCTTCATGAGCGCATCCTCCTCGCAGAGGCGGGCCTGGGAGTGCCTCCTCGGGGGGTCAAGCCTGCTGTCCCGCGCAGCCCCCACCACCCCCACCCGCTCGGGCGCGGGTGGCCGCCCCACCGGCGCGCGGCCCCGGTGAGCGGGGGATCACTCGCCGTCGTTCCCGATCGCCTCGACCGGGCAGGCGGCCTTGGCCTCCTCACACAGCGCCAGTTCTTCGTCGTTCTCGGGTTGCTTGTAGACGTACGAGTACCCCTCGTCCTCGTTCTGCTTGAAGTTAGCAGGGGCGGTGGTGCGGCATACGTCGCAGTCAATGCAACTGGAATCCACGTACCACTTCCCCGGAACGTTTTCAGGAAGACGATCCTCAACGTTGGCCATTACGAGCTCCCTTCCTCGGCGCGACGGCGTAGCCCCGCCGCCGCCATCGGCCGCGCATCATAGCACACGAGCACCGCCACAAAACCGCCCTTGTACACCGCCGCACAATCCCCGCAGTGGTGCGAGCGACCGGGCTAGCGACCGCCGGCGACCGGCGGGTACAGGGGGCGGGGTCGCTGCCACGGCAACCCGAGCGAAGCGCCCGTGGCGGACCTACAGTTGCCGTTGAACACGCAGTCCCAGGGGAGCTCCACGGCAAACGCCTGCTCCAAATACACCGGGTCGTTGGTGCGGTTGTCGATGCGGGAGCCGTAAACGATGAGCGCCGGGGTGGGATCGGCGGCGCTGGACTGGGCGTTCTTGACGCTGATCGTGACGGTGGCGCCTTTGATTTCAGGGTAATCCTCCGGTTTGAGGCCAAAAAGTGACCGCACCGCCAAGTCGAACTGCTCGTGGGCCAAGGACTCCAGGAGAATATCCACCGCTTTCAGCTCTTCGCCGTCGGCGGCCTTGAGCACGCACCGCACCTCCAGGGCGGTCAGCCGATCGGAAATGTTGACGAAGCCGATGGCCGTGCGATAGTCGGCGCTCTCCTCGATGCCGGTGAAGGTCACGGAGTTGAAGCCCTTGGCGGTCTGGAACATGTCCAGGTAGTAATACCAGGGCAGGCCCGGCATCTGCTGACCAAAGGTGACCGGCACGGGCTTCGGCTCTTGCCCGTCGTTGGGATCAGGATCCTCGGGGGTGACGAAGTCCAGATCGTAGGTGCGGCTGGTCACCTGGATGAGCTTCGGCTTGCCACCCGGCGGGGTGGTGGTCATCAACGTGCCGGCCTCGTAGGCGAACAGCAGCAGCGCTCCTTTCCGCCCGTCCCCCCAGGTTTCCTTGATGACGTCGCGCAGGATCACTGACCGCCCCGGGGGGATATCCTTGAGCGCTTCCTTGACGTACCCGAAGCCGTCGCCGCTGCGCCCCCCCAGGTGGTTGGCAATGTTGTCGTACCACAATGTGTTAGAGAAATTCCCCGTGGGCAAAAAAATAATCATCACGTCGATGGGCACCGAGTCGACGTTTAGGATCTCCACGTCAGTGTGCCACCCCGATTGATTAAGACCCGGCAGCGATGCCGCCACCGGGACGACAACCAGATCAGCGGCGCGGAAAATCGCGCCGGCGGGCGCTGCCACCAGCATGAGGGCGAGTAACGCCGTGCACCATACCCGCATCACGCACCTCCACGCTGGGAGTGTACACCGCGCTGGTGCCCTGGCGACGGGAGCACGACGCGGGCGATCAACCCCCCGTCGTCACGGTTCTCGAGATGTAGTGAGCCGCCATGCGCCGCCACGATGCGATCGGCGATGGCCAACCCCAGACCGGTGCCACCCTTGCGCCGGGAGTAAAACGCCTGGCGCACCCGCCCCAGCTCCGCTTCAGGAATGCCCGGGCCGGTGTCCGCGATGGCGATGACCACCTCGTCCCCTTCCGCTGCTCGCTCCCCGGCCAGCGTCAGCTGGCGCACCGCGCCGCCTTCCATGGCCTGCACGGAGTTGAGCGCCAGGTTCACCAACACCTGGGCCAGCTGGGCGCGATCGGCCAGCGCTTCACCCTCCGCAGGCCCCACTCGCAGTTCCACCCCTGCCTTCTCGCACGCCCCAGCGAGCAACGACGCCACCTCCCCGAGAAGGTCGGGCAAGGCCACAGGCTCCAGGGCGGGCGGGCTCGGCCGGGCGTACACCAGGAAATCGTTGACCAGCCTCGAAAGGCGTCCCACCTCCCGGCGCGCCACCTGCACCGTATCGCCGCTTCCGGCGCCGACCTTGAGGTCTTCCTCGAGCATTTCCAGGTTGAGGGACAAAGCGTTCAAGGGGTTGCGGATCTCGTGGGCGAGGTTGGCGGCGAGCCCGCCGAGGGCGGCCAGGTCCTCCTGGAGCCGCCGCCTCTGCTCCAACCGAGCGTTGCGCCGCACCAGATGCCAGATGAACGCCACCGCGGCCACCAGCAGCACCAGCGCTGACCCCCCCGCCATGGCCGTATGCTTGAGCAGGCGGCGGCGCAGTACCGCGATGCGCTGCTCCAGCACCGGCTTGGAAAGGGTGACCACCACCGTGCCAATGTCCTCAAGGGGCATGCGGATCTGGTACTCGCGGCTGGTCTCCACCACCCGCTCGGGCTCGGGCAGCACCAGCAGCTCCAGGTTGCTGTCGGGAAAACCGCCCGCAAAGCCCTCGGTGCGCACCGTCGTGGCCCACACCAGCCGGCCGCGCTCGTCGAACACCTGCACGTGGTCGACGACTTCCTTCTGCGCCAGCACCGCCGAGATGCGCGCCAGCGCCTCGCGGCGCGTCTCCACCACCCGGTAAAGGGGCCCGTCGCCCGCGGACAGCTCCCGCGCCACCTCCGCCGCCTGCAACTTCCCCGAAAGCAGCACGTCCTCCAGGTAACCCCGTGACATCTGGTCCTGCAAAAGGTGGAAGAACAGCGCGAAGCTGCCCAACAGCAGAACGCTGAAGGTGACCGCCACCACCACGTACTGCACCCCGAGTCGCCCGGTCCGCTCCGACACCCTGGCATTGTACGGCGGGTTCTGCGCCCGGCGCGGCTCGCCGTCGTTGCCGTTGCCCCGCGACACCGGCCGATCGGGATAGAATCGCGGCAATGACGAGACCTTTCCCTACCCTGTGGGCGGTGATCGCTCTCGCACTGGGCGCGCTCTCCTGCCGCGCCGAGCAAGGCGGTGCACCCGCGCCCTCCGCCCTCGGTGCCCGGCAAGGCGGCCAGGTGGTGGTGGCGATCGCCGCCGACCTGACGACGTTCAACGAGTATCAGTGGGCCGCGGAAGCGGCAGAGGCCGAAATCCTGGATCTGCTTTTTCCCTCGCTCATGGTCGAGCAGCCGGACTTCACCCAGCGGCCGCCCTCCTTCGGTGAGCGGCTGGCCACCTCGTGGGAGTTTTCCTCCGACAACCGCCAGCTCACCTTCCACCTGCGCCCCACGGCGCGGTGGTCCGACGGCAGGCCAGTCACCGCCGAGGACGTGCGTTTCACCTACTCCGTCCAGAAAGATCCTGACCTAGGTGCTATGGGTTGGGAGTTCAAGGAGTTTATCACCGCCGTGGAGGTCATCGACCCCCTCACGGTGCGGTTTACCTTCTCCCACGTCTACCCCTACCAGCTCATGGACGCCAACGACGGGCACATCGTGCCCGCCCACCTGTGGTCCGCCGTGCCCCGGGACCAGTGGCGCACCACCGATTTCTCCCGGTTGCTGGTCACCTGCGGTCCGTTTCGCCTGGCGGCGCACATCCGAGGCCAGACGATCATTCTGGAGCGCGACCCGGCCTATTGGGGGCGCCCCCAGCCGTACCTGGACCGCCTGATTTTCCGCATCATCCCCGACGTTGCGAGCCAGATCAACCAGCTCCTGGCTGGCCACGTGGATGTGGTGCGGGTGGTGCCGCCGCGCGACGCCGACCGGGTGCGGGCGCGGCCAGATTTGGAACTCATCGAGTTCCCGTCGCGCGACTGGGGCTATCTGGCGTGGAACAACGCCGTAGAGCCCTTTGACGATCGCCGGGTGCGGCGCGCCATGAGCATGGCCATCAACCGCAAGGCGGCGGTGGACAGCGTGTTTTTGGGCCACGCCCGCCTGGCGCACGGGCCGATCCTGTCGTCCATGTGGGCGTTCAACCGCAATTTGCCGACCATCCCCCACGATCCCGAGGCGGCCCGTCTCACGCTGGCCGAGGCAGGATGGCGAGACAGCAACCGGGACGGCATCCTCGACCGCGACGGCAAGCGCCTGGAATTCGACATCCTCTTCCCCGCCGCCAATACCTTCCGCCGCGACCTAGCACAGCTGATCAGCGCCGATCTGGCCCGCATCGGCGTGCGGGCGCGCCCCCAACCGATGGAGGCCGCCGCATTTCTGGCGCGCCAGGAGCGGGGCGAGTTCACCGCGCTGCTGGGGGCGTGGACCGAGGCCACGCGTATCGAGCTGTCCAGCGCCTGGGCGACGCGCTCCCCGACTCAGGGTTCCTTTAATTTCATCTCCTATTCCAACCCCGAGGTGGACCACCTCATCGCGGCGGCTCGCCTGGAGCCTGACCTGTCCCGTGCCCAGGTGCTGCTCGACCGCATCCAGGAGCTCATCGTGTTCGACCAACCGGTGACCTTCCTGTACGAGCGCAACGAACTGGTGGGGCTGTCGCGCCGCATCCGCGGCGCCAACGTCAACGCGGCGGGGCTGTTCTTCAACGTCCAGGAGTGGTACTGGGAACCGTGATGGCCCGCTGGTTACTGCGTCGCCTCGCCGCCGCGGCGCTCATTGTTTGGCTGGTGGCCACGGCGACCTTCCTCCTCGTGGCGTTCGCCCCAGGAGATATCACCCAGCGCCTGGCCGAGGCGCGGGTTCCCCCGCACGCCCGCGAGCAATGGCGACGCGCTTTCGGTCTTGATCGGCCGGTGTGGACGCGCTACGCCGAGTGGATCGGCGGGGCGCTGCGGGGAGATCTGTCCACCTCCTGGACCACCTATCGCCCGGTGGCAGTCATGATCGGCGAGGCTCTTCCCAACACCATCTTCCTGGCCGCCGCCGGTCTGCTCCTGGAGCTACTGGGCGGCGTGGCCATCGCCCTGCGCCAGGCCCGCCGTCCTTTTGGCGCAAGCGACCGCGTGCTCACCCTCGCCACCCTGACGGCGTTCGCCATGCCCACCTTCTGGGTCGCCCTGCTGCTCGCCGAGGTTTTTGCCTATCGCCTGCCGGTCTTTCCCCCCAGCCACATGCACTCCCCCGCGGGCGAGTTGGCGACGGGGTGGCAGCGCCTGACCGACCTCGCCCACCACTCGGTGCTGCCGGTGCTGGCCATCGGCCTCACCGGCGTGGGCGCGATCGCTCGCTACCTGCGCGGGTCGCTTTTGGACGAGCGCGGGCAGGCCTACGTGCTGGCGGCGCGGGCGCGGGGGTGTTCGGCGCGCCGCGCCCTGCGCGTGCACGCCCTGCCCAACGCCTTGTTGCCGCTCATCACCGTGCTGGGCCTGTCGCTCCCTTTCCTGGTCTCGGGATCGCTGGTCATCGAGGTGGTGTTCTCCTGGCCGGGAATGGGGCAGCTGGTGTACAGCGCGGCGCTGGCCCGGGACGTGCCGACGCTGATGGGAGGTACGCTGGTCATTACCGTGGCCGTGGTGCTGGGCAACCTGATGGCGGACGTGGCGTATGCCGTGGTGGACCCGCGCGTGCGGCTGGGAGGCGGGGTGTGAGCTGGCGCGGGCTGCCCGCACGCTTCCGGCACGGCATCATCCTGCTCGGCGCTCTCACCGGCGCCTGTATCGCCGGGCCGTGGCTGTCGGGCGACCCCACGATCATCGTTGAGCCGGCCCAGGCGGGACTGTTGCCACCTCTCAGCCAGCGATGGGTAGTGGAACTGCGCGACGGCTCCCGCACCGCCGCCCAGGCCGCGCAGCGTACCGAAACAGGATGGGTCCTCTTCGGGCGCGGCGAGCCGCGGGCGCTGCCCGCGGGCGCAGTGGTCAGCGTGCAGCGGCAGGTCTTCTGGCTGGGCACCGACACCCTGGGGCGCGACGTCCTGGCGCGGTTGCTATGGGGGGGGCGGGTGTCCCTGGCGGTGGGGCTCGTCGCCCTGCTGGTGGCGGTGGTCGTAGGCACGTCGCTGGGGCTGCTGGCGGGATGGCACGGGGGACTGCTGGACAGCGTGCTCATGCGCTTGGCGGACGCCCTTTTAGCCATCCCGGCCCTCTTCTTACTGTTGCTGATGGCGGCTTCTCTGCGCCCCTCACTGACCGTGCTGATTCTCATGTTGGGGGGACTGTCGTGGATGGGCGTGGCGCGACTGGTACGCGGCCAGGTGCTCTCCTTGAAGGAGCGCGAGTTCGTGCTGGCGGCGCGGGGAATCGGCGCCTCGCCGCTGCGCATCGCCCTGGTGCACCTGCTGCCGAACACCTTAACGCCCCTTTCCCAGGACGCCGCCCTGCGGCTGGGGGATCTCATCTTGGCCGAGGCCTCGCTGTCGTTTCTGGGATTCGGGGTGGCGCCGCCGCTGCCGTCCTGGGGCGGCATGGTGGCGGAGGGAGGGGAAGTCCTGGGCACGGCGTGGTGGCTGATCCTCCTGCCAGGTGTCGCGGTCACGGCGGTGGTCATCGGCGCGGCGCTGCTGGCTGACGGCCTAGGCGAAGTCGCCCGGCCGGAGGGCTGATCTTAGTTGCGCCGCTACACCTTGATCTGCAGCAAGCGATCCAGGCTTTCGCCGGAGATATCTTCCACCCTTTCCAGCACGCGGGTGGCGGCGGCCACTACCGCCGGGTCGAACTGGCTGCCGGCGCAACGCCACAACTCCGCCTTCGCCTCCTCGCGCGACATGGCCCGCCGGTACGGGCGGTCGTGGGTCATGGCGTCGTAGGCGTCAGCCACCGCGATGATGCGAGCGGCCAAAGGGATCTCCTCGCCGCGCAAACCGTGGTAGCCGGGGTAGCGCGCCTTCTTATCGCCGTCCCAGCGCTCCTGGTGATAGCGCACCACCTCCAAAACCGGCCGCAGGAACTCCACGGGCTGGAGGATCTCTACCCCTAAGTCCACATGGCGTTGCAACTGCCGCAGCTCTTCGGCGGTGAGCGTTCCGGTCTTGTTGAGGACCTGCTCAGGAATGCCGATCTTCCCCACATCGTGCAGGATCGCGGCGCGGCGCAGGATGGTGAGTTGTTCTTCGTTCATTTTCAGCTCGCGCCCAATGAGCACGGCAAGCCGCTCCACCCGCTGCAAGTGCCGGTCAGTGCGGGAGTCCTTCACCTCGATCGCGGCGGCCAAGGCGCGCACCGTCGCCTCCAAGCCGCGGCCGAGGTCTTCGGCGTGCTTTTGGGCGAGAGCGGAAAAGAGGCGCTGACGTCCCGCCTGAATCCCGCCGAGCACGGCAAAGCCTGTCAGTACAACGAGATTGGCGTACGTTGGAGTGAGCCAGCTCTGCACCGGCGCGCCGCTGCCCAAACCGTCCACCATGGCCAGCCCCAAATACCCGGCGGACACCACTGCGTTGACCACCAGCGCCGCGCCCACTCCGCCGCGCAGTGCCGCCAGCACCACCGGCAGCGCCAGCAACCCGGCGAACCAGTGCACGCTGCCGCCGGTCACCGCCGCAAGCCCACGGCACCCGGCCACCGCCAGCAGCGCCAAGGGCAACGCCAGCACCCACTGCCGCCAGTCCCTGACCCAGCGTTGGAAGAGCACGCGGTCGTCGTGGTCCATCAAGCTCTCCGGCGCCAGCACCGCCACCAGGGGGAGCCCGAACACCAGCGCGGCGATTGCGTCGGGCACCCACCACTGCACCGCGTGCTCGGTAAACGCCCCCCACGTCACCGGTCCCAGTAGAACGGTCACCAGGGTGGCTCCAGGCACCGCAGCCACCATGGCCCCTCCCGCCACGCCGAACCACGTCATGCGCCACAGCCGCGACCACGTGCTACCCCGGGGGGGAGGGCTCAAGGCCAGCCCCGCCGCCCACAGGCCCGCCGGGATGGAGAACAAGAGAGTCTCCAAAAAACTGCGAGCGAGCCCCCAGGGGAGCAGGAAGTTGGCGATCATCACTGCCGGCACCGACAGCCAGCGCAGCCGCATCCCGGCTGCCAGCGTGATCGCCGCCGCTGGGAAGAAGAAGGCGAGGCCGGGACGCACTTCGAACAACGACGCGGCGCGGTTGAGCACCGCCCACGCCACGATCACCACCGCCACTTCGAGGGCCTGCCTGGTCTTTGTCATCGCCGACGCCTGGCGAAAATGATAACTCTTCCAAGGAAGGAAGGGGAAGCCCCTCGCCCCTAGGGCGGCTCGGCCACGGCGCCCGGCGGCGACGACCGCCCGCTACCCCAGCGACAGGATCACGCCGCGCTGGGAGCCCGCGATGAAGGCAAGCAGCCGATCGATCTCGGCCTGCCCGGCGAGCTCGGCCTGGATGCGAGCGATGGCTTCGGTGGTGGTGAGTTTGGGGCTGTGCAGGAACCGCCAGGCCCGCTTGAGGGATTCCCGGGCCTCCCTCGAAAACCCCTTGCGCTCCAGCCCAATGGTGTTGGGGCCGAAACAGCGCGCGGGGCGTCCTCCCACGGTCTTCATGTACGGTAGGCAGTCCTTGGTGGCCACCGTGAAGCCGCCCAAAAACGCGTGCTCGCCGACCCGGCAGAACTGATGCACCGCCGAGTAGGCACCAATGTTGGCAAAGTCTCCCACCTCGACGTGGCCGGCGAGGGTAGCATGGTTGGCGAAGATCACGTGATCGCCCACCTGGCAGTCGTGCGCCACGTGGCTGCCCACCATGTACAACCCGTGCCCGCCAATCCGCGTCACGCCGCCGCCCTTGACCGAGCCGCGGTCCAAATTGACGTACTCGCGAAAGGTGTTGCCCGGCCCGATTTCCAGCCGCGTCGGCTCACCCCGGTAGGAGAGATCTTGCGGCGGCGCGCCCACCGAGCAGTGGGAAACGAAGGTGTTGCCGGGCCCCACCACGGTGGGCCCGGCGAAGTGACAGAACGGCCCCACCCGGCACCCCGGCCCGATCACCACATCGGCGCCGATCACCACGTACGGGCCGATCTCCGCGTCCCCTGCGATCTCGGCCCGGGGATCGATGACCGCGGTGGGGTGAACGTTGCCCATCACGCCTCCCCTTTCGGTCGGTCCACCATGGCGCAGGCGAGGTCGGCCTCCGCCACCACCTCACCGTCCACCCGCGCCACGCCCCGCACCAGCGCAAACCGCTCCCGCCGCCGGCGGACGGTCACCTCCAGCAGCACCTGATCGCCGGGAGTCACGGGGCGGCGGAACTTGCAGTTGTCGATGCCAGTGAAATAGATGAGTTTTTCGTGCCGATCCGGCACCTGACGCAGGAACAGCAGGCCGCCGGCCTGAGCCATCGCCTCGACGATCAGTACCCCGGGCATCACCGGCACCCCCGGAAAGTGCCCCTCGAAGTGGGGCTCGTTGAAGGTGACGTTCTTCAGCGCCAGGATGCGCTCATCGTCCACCTCCAGCACGCGATCCACCAAGAGAAACGGATAGCGGTGCGGCAGGATGTCAAGAATGCCTTGAATATCAATCATCACCCAGCCCCCCTCCGGTCGACAGCGACGCCTCGAGGCGTTTGACGGTGCGACGCAACTCCTCCAGGCTGTAAAGATTGGCCAGCGCGCGCAGCCATTGTTTGTGGGGCCGCGACGGGAACCCCGACACCATCGCGCCGGGTGGGGTGTCCTCGGTCACCCCGGTCTTGGCGGTCACCACCGTGCCGTCACCGATACGGATGTGGCCCACCGCACCGCTCTGCCCGGCCATGACCACGTGGTGGCCCAGCTTGGTGGAGCCCGAAATGCCCACCTGGGCCACCAGCAGCGAGTGCTCGCCCACCTGGACGTTGTGCCCCACGTGCACCAGATTGTCGAGCTTGCAGCCGCGGCCGATGCGCGTCTCCCCCAGCGCCGCCCGGTCGATGGTGCAGTTGGCGCCAATCTCCACGTCGTCCTCGATGACTACGATCCCCACCTGGGGCACCTTGCGGTGCACCCCGCCCACGGTGGCAAAGCCGTAGCCGTCGGACCCCACCACCACGCCGGCGTGCAGGAGGCAGCGCGCCCCCACCCGGCACCCCGCCTCGATGACCACGTTGGCGCGCAGCACCGTGTCGGCACCGACCTCGGCGCCCTCGCCCAGCACACACCCTGGCCCGAGCACCGCCCGCTCGCCCACCACCACCCGCTCGCCCACGGTGACGTGCGGCCCCACGCTGGCACCCTCGCCGATACGAGCCGAAGGGGCCACCACCGCCGAAGGGTGCACGCCGGGGGCGGGTGCCGGCGCCGGGTAGAAAAGCTCCAGCAACTCCGCCAGTGCCACGTAGGGGTCGCGCCGCACCAGCAACGTGCGGCCGGGGAAGAGGGCCGCCTCGGCAACCAGCAGGGCGCCGGCCTTGGAGGCGCGGGCCGCTTCCAGGTACCGCCGGTTGTGATAAAAGGACAGGTGCTCCGGCCCCGCCTCCTCCAAAGGACGTATCCCAGTCACCCTGAGCTCGCCCTCACCCACCACATCACCACCCACGCGGGCGGCCAACTGGGCCAGGGTGAAGGCCGGCATAAGGCTAGCCCTCGGGGAACTGGCAGCTCTTGCCTCGGCTCACCGGGCCACCTGGAGGTTGAAACGCTTCAACACCTCGTCGGTGATATCCACCGAGTCGTCGGCGTACACCAGCCCCGACTGGAACTTGTTGAAGATCAAGTGCAACTTCATCTCTCGGCCAATCTCGTTGATGATCGGCAGGATGCGCGCCTCCAGCGCCTGCAGCTCCTTGCGCCGCGCCTCGTCCAGGAACTCCTGAGCGTCGTCGCGAAACCGTTCGAGGGCCACCTGCTTGTCCTCGATCCCCTTCTGCAGCGACTTCAGCCGCTCCTCGGACAGGGTGGCCCGTTGGGTGGACAGCTGCTTCTGGAGGGCCTCCAGTTCGCTCATGAGCTTGGCGCCTTCGGCCACCTTCTCATCGTTAAGTTTCCTCAGACGGGCGAGTGCCTCCTTGCCGGCGGCCGAGGCTTCGACCACCTGCTGCACATCAATGACCGCCACGCGCCGCACGCCGGCGTCCTGACCGCAGCGGCAGCAGCGCCGGCCACGAGTACGAGAAATGTGGCAACAAACCCTCGCATGCGCAACTCCTTCCCCCGCCTTACCCGCCGGCGGGGGAGCAATTGTAACACCGGCGCCTTGCCCCCCCCGGCCGGCTTCGGCGAGAATGCCCACCCGTCGGGGAGGAGCCATGAGGCCATGGGAAGCCGCGGACCACAAAGCCGTCACTGCGCTGCGCGTGCTGGCCATCGACCAGGTGGAGGCGGCCAACTCCGGACACCCGGGTTTGCCCCTGGGGGCGGCGCCCATGGCTTGGGTGCTGTGGTCACGCTTCCTCACCCATGCTCCCCAGGCGCCCACCTGGCCCGACCGCGACCGTTTCGTGCTCTCCGCCGGCCACGGCTCGGCGCTGCTTTACGCCCTCCTGCACCTGTTCGGCTACCACCTGCCCTTGGATGAGCTGCGCCGCTTCCGCCAGTGGGGGTCGCGCACCCCAGGGCACCCCGAGTATGGGCTGACCCCTGGCGTCGAGACCACCACCGGCCCCCTGGGCCAGGGCTTTGCCAACGCCGTCGGCATGGCCCTCGCCGAACGCCACCTGGCGGAACGCTTCAACCGCCCGGATTACCCCATTATCGACCACCGCACCTGGGTCCTCGCCTCCGACGGCGACTTGCAGGAGGGGGTGGCCCACGAAGCGGCGGCGTTGGCCGGCCACCTGCGCCTCGGCCGGCTGGTCGTTCTGTGGGATGACAACCGCATCACCATCGAAGGGGATACCTCTCTGGCCTGGTCCGAGGACGTTCCCGCCCGCTTTCGCGCCCTCGGCTGGCGCACCTTCGAAGTGGACGACGGCAACGATCTCGAGGCCATTGCCGTCGCCCTCCGCGCGGCCACGAGCAGCGAAGAGGCCCCCGCCCTGGTGCGGGTGCGCACCCAGATCGGCTTCGGCAGCCCCCACAAGCAGGGCAGCGCCGAGGCCCACGGCGCCCCGCTGGGCGAAAAGGAGGCGCGCCTCACTCGCCGCGCCCTGGGGTGGCCCGACGAGGAGCCGTTCGCCATCCCCGCCGAGGTGTACGCCCACGCCGCCGCGTGCGCCGAGCGGGGCAGGCAGGCCCATCGCGCCTGGGCCGCCCTGGCGGCGGGGTACGCCGCCGCCTACCCGCGGGAAGCGGCCGAGCTGCAGCGCCGTTTGTCCGGAGCCCTCCCCCCCGGCTGGGAGGATGCCCTCCCGGCGTTCGCTGACGCCCAGCCCATGGCCACCCGCCAGGCGTCGGGCGCCGTTCTCAACGCCCTGGCTCCCGTGATCCCCGAGCTACTCGGGGGCTCCGCCGACCTGGCGCCCTCCAACAACTCCCGCATCGCGGGCGAGGAGAGCGTGCGCGCCGGCCACTGGGGAGGGCGGAATGTGCACTTCGGCGTCCGCGAGCACGCCATGGCGGCCATCTGTAACGGCTTGAGCCTGCACGGGGGGGTGCGCCCCTACGCGGCGACCTTCCTCATGTTCGCCGACTACCTGCGGCCGGCGCTGCGCCTGGCGGCGCTGATGCACCAGCCGGTGATCTACCTCTTCACCCACGACTCGGTGGCGGTGGGGGAGGACGGACCCACCCACCAGCCGGTGGAGCACCTGGCGGCGCTGCGCGCCATCCCCAACCTGGTGGTGCTGCGCCCCGCCGACGCCCACGAAACCCGGGAGGCGTGGCGGGTGGCGCTGGCCCGCCGCGACGGACCCACCGCCCTCATCCTCACCCGCCAGAAACTCCCGTCCTTGCCCGCCCCACCCGCCGGCGCGGTGGCTCGCGGCGCCTTCGTGCGCGCCGAGGCCGGCACCGGCGAGCCGGCGGTTACCCTCCTCGCCTCCGGCTCCGAAGTGGCCCTGACCCTCGCCGCTCGCGCCGCATTGGAGGCGGAGGGGATCGCGGCGCGGGTGGTGTCCATGCCGTCGTGGGAGCTGTTCGCGGCGCAGGACCCCGAGTACCGCCGCCAGGTGCTGGGGCCCAGCGGGGCGTTGCGGGTGGCGGTGGAGATGGGGCGCGGTCTGGGGTGGGAGCGCTGGGTAGAGGGCGGTCTGGTGGTCTCCATTGAGCGCTTCGGGGCCTCAGCGCCGGGGGAGGAGGTGGCTCAACGGTTCGGTTTTTCGCCGGAGGAGCTGGTGGCTCGCCTGCGGCGCGCCTTGGCGGAGCGCCGCCCCGCGCCCATCAGCGTCGCCATGCCGGCCACCCTGGCGGGGCTGGTGACCGGCAGGCGGGCCCGCTTGGAAAGCCTCCACGCCACCCCCCGCCTGAGTTCCCGCGACGCCTCCCTGTGGCCCAAGGGGCAACTCAAAGGGTGCGCTGCCCCGCCGGCGTGGCTCGATCTGCCTTCCCGCACCCGCCGGCAGCTGCCTCGCCTTGAGACCCTGGCCGCCCACCTGGCAGCGGAGGGTGCCCGCACCCTGTACGTTGCCGGCTTGGGGCCGGCCACCCTCACTGCCCGTGCTTTTCGCCAACTTTTCGGCACTCCCGCGGGGCGCCAGCTGGTGGTGGTGGATACCCTAGAGCCGTCCAGCGTGGCCACTGTCCTCGACGCAATGGCCCCCCGAGACAGCGCGCTGCTGGCGATCGCCGGCCCCGGCGACGGGGAGGAGGGCAGTGTGGCCTTGGCAGAAATCCTCTGGGAGCGCCTCGCCGGCGGGTTGGGTGAGGGCGCCGGCAGGCGCGCGGTAGCCATTGGCGAGCATGGGTCACAGCTGGAGAGGATGGCACTGGAACGCCGCTTTGCCGCGTTCCTCCCGCTGCCCGCCGACGCCACTGCCCGCTTCGCCGCCCACGGCCCGGCGGGCATGTTGCCCGCGGCGTGGCTGGGAGTGGACGGGGACCGCCTTCTGGCCACCGCCGAGCGCGCCACGGACGTTTCCAGCGACCATCCGGCGGTCGCCCTGGCGGCGCTGCTGGCCGCCGTCGCCGAGCCCGGGTGGGGGTGGCTGGCGTGGTGTGCCTCACCGGCCCTACAGCCCCTGGGGGTTTGGGTCGAACAACTGGTGGCCGGCGCCACGGGCAAGGAGGGCCGCGGCGTTTTGCCCCTCAGCCCCCTTTTCCCACCCGCTCCCGCCCAAGCGCGACCCCACACTCTTTTCCTCTCCCCCCGCTTCGAAGACGAGGACAGCACCGCCCTCGATCGCTCTCTCGACGCCCTCGCCGCCGCCGGCCACCCGGTGGTGCGCTGGCCCCTGCGGCGCTGCGACTTGGGTGGCGTTTTCATGACTTTAGAGTTGGCGACGGCGCTGGCCGCCCTCCTGCTCGGGGTCAACCCGTTCTTGGAGGCGGTGCCCCGCACCCGGGGGCGCCGCTCTCCCAACCGCTCCCACCGAGGCCTTTGGAGGCCTGCTCCCGCCCGCTGGGAGACCCTCGAGGCGCACCTGGCGAGGTGCGGGTACACCAAAGCCGTTGCGCTCATCGCCTACCTCCCGGAGCGGCAGGAGATCTGGCAAGGGCTGGCCGCCCTGGCCGCCCGGGTGGAGCAACACGCCCGCGTGCCGGTGAGCTTTGGCTTCGCCCCGCGCCACACCTTGGCCTGGGGTCTGCTCCTCCCACGAGGTCCTGCGGACCTCGTGCCGGTGTTCCTCACCGCCGAACCCGAGGCGCACCTCCCCACCCTGGGGCGCCGGGTCAACCTGACCGATCTTTACCGGGCCTATGCCCTCAACGACCTCGGCACCCTTGTGAAAAGCGGCAGAGCGGTTCTGCATCTGGACTTGGGGGAGGCGCCACTGGCGGCGCTGCGGGAGTTGGCGGGGTAGGATCACCGCCCACCCCGGCGTGCGCCCGGCGGCCCTCACCGGGGGGCCAGGCCGGCGATCTCGGCAAAGCGCCAACGCGCCTGGCGGCGGTCGAAGTGGGTAGCCACCAGCCGGCGCCCCTCCTGGCCTAGAGCGGCGCGGCGGACTGCGTCACCGGCCAGCGCCACCGCCGCCTCCACCAGCTCAGCGCCCAGCGGGGCGACGACCACGGCGGCCCCCAGCGGGCCCACCCCCCTCGCCCCGGCAGGCGTCGAGACGATGGCGCAGGAGGCTTCGGCGGCCTCCAGCACTTTGTTGGGCTGGCCCGAGCCGTAGCGCATCGGAAACAGCGCCACCTTGACGTGCCGCAACAGCGCCGGGCGGTCGTCGAGGGGCGATATCACGGTGACGCCGTCGCGGCCGTGGAAGGCGCGCACCGCCCGGGGGCAGTCGGCCCCCGCCACCACCAACCGCGCCTGCGGCAGGCGCGCCCGGATAGCCGGCCAGAGTTGGCGCAGCAGGATCAGCGCCGCATCGCGGTTGGCGAAGTAGGCCAGCCGCCCCCAGAAGGCGAACTCCACGTCCCGAGGGGCCGTTCCTTCGGGCAGGATTTCCAGACCGTGGGATGCCACCTCCACGGCGCCGCGAAAGTGCCCACGCTCTTCCTCGCTGACCACCACCACCCGCTGGTAGCAGGCGAGCACCTCCTCCTCCAGGCGGGCGGTACGCGCCGCCTCCCTCCGCCAGAACGCTCGCACCGGCCCGCCCGCCGCGCGGGCCCGCTCCTGAAGGTTGGCGGCCAGGGAATCAATGGCATCCAGCACCCGCCGGCACGGGGGGAGGTACGGAGCCACCCACGGGTGGGTGCGGGCCAGCACCACCACGGCCGCGTCGAAATCTCCCCCGGCCGCGGCGCGCGCCAACGCTGAGCGCCAGGCTCGTCCGGCCGCCAGCAACGCCGTCAAGGGCCACCCTTGCCCCACCGCCCGCAGCGCTCGCCACGGCAGGGCGGGCCACGCCGGCGCCGGGGTGACTCGGCGGTGCGCCGGCGTCCCTGGCGGAGCGGGTGCCCCGGGGGCGACGAGGGTCACCTCCCCGTGGGCGGCCAGCGCCTCCAGCCACACGGCGGTGCGCAAACGGTCCCCCGTGAACGGCGGCCACGGCGGGCGCGCCGCCACGATGAGCGCGCGCCGCCGCCCCACCCGCCTGGCGTTGCGCCCTTGCGGTGCCATCCTGTGAGTGTAGCGAAGCTCGCCACGCGGGTTGTCCGCCCGCGGCGGCACGGCTAGGATGCCCAGTCTGGAGAGAGGTGCCATGCGAATCGTTGAGTGCGTCCCCAACATCTCCGAAGGCCGCCGGCGGGAAGTGATTGAGGCGGTGGTGCAGGCGGCTGCCCGAGTGCCGGGCGTCACCGTCCTCAACGTGGACCCGGGCGAGGAGACCCACCGCACCGTTATCACCTTTGTGGCCGAGCCCGAGGCCGTCGTCGAGGGGGCCTTCCAACTAGCGGCCAAGGCCTACGAGCTCATCGACATGCGCACTCACAAGGGGGCTCACCCGCGCCTCGGCGCGGTGGACGTGGTGCCGTTCGTACCGGTGGCTGGCGTGACCATGGAGGAGTGCGTGCACCTCGCCCGGCGGCTGGGCCGGCGGATCGGCGAGGAGTTGGGGGTGCCCGTGTACCTCTACGAAGCCGCCGCCACCACCCCCGCGCGGCGCAACTTGGCCGACATTCGCGCCGGGGAGTACGAGGGACTCGCCGCCAAGCTGGCCGATCCCGCGTGGCGACCGGACTTTGGCCCAGCTGCGTTCCTGCCCGCCTCGGGGGCGACCGTGGTGGGGGCTCGCACCTTCCTGGTGGCGTTCAACGTCAACCTCAACACCACCGATCGGCGGTTGGCCAACCGCGTCGCCTTTGACGTCCGGGAAAAGGGCCGCAAGAAGAGGGACGAACACGGCAACGTGGTGCTGGATGAGCGGGGCGAGCCGGTGTGGGAGCCGGGGCTGCTCAAGTCGGTCAAGGCGGTGGGGTGGACCATCCCCGAGTTTGGCTGTGCGCAGGTCTCCATGAACCTCACCAACCTGGACGAGACCCCCCTACACCTGGCCTTCGACACCTGTGAAGAGCGCGCCCGGGAGCGCGGCCTGCGGGTCACCGGTGCGGAGCTGGTGGGGCTGGTGCCAAAAGCGGCGCTGCTGGCCGCAGGTCGCCACTACCTGCGCCGCATGGGGCGCCCCACCGGGGTGCCCGAGCGCGTCCTCGTGAACACCGCGGTGCGGACCATGGGCCTGTCCGAGGTGAAACCCTTCAACGTGGACGAGCGGGTCATCGAGTATCGCCTGCGCCCGCCCGCGCCTTTGGCCGCCATGACGCTGGCGGCGTTCACCGACGAGCTGTCCACCGACTCCCCCGCCCCCGGAGGGGGTTCGGTGGCCGCCCTGGCGGCGGCGCTGGGCGCGGCGCTGGCCGCCATGGTGTCCAATCTGTCGTACGGCAAGAAGGGGTTCGAGGCGCAGGGCGACGCCTTGGAGCGCATCGGCGAGCGCGGGCAGGCCCTCAAGGACGAGCTGCTCGCCGCCGTGGACGCCGACACCGCGGCGTTCGACCGGCTGCTGGCGGCCATGCGGCTGCCCAAGGGGACGCCGGAGAAGGAGGCGGCGCGCGCCCGCGCCATCGCCGACGCCACCGTGGACGCCATCGAGGTCCCCCTGGGGGTGCTGGAGCGCTGCCCCGAGATCATCCAACTGTGCGCCGAGGTGGGCCGCATTGGCCTGGCGGCTTCGCGCTCCGACGCCGGGGTGGGTGTGCAGATGGCCCGTGCCGGCGCTGCCTCCGCCTACCAGAACGTGTGCATCAACCTGCCCGGCCTGGACGACCGGGAACGGGCCGCCGCGCTGTTGGCGCGCGCCGACGCCGCCTGGCAGCGCGTCCTTACCCTGCACCCCGCGGTCGAGGCCGAGATCCTGGGAGGGCTGCGCGCCGCCGCGGAAGGGTGAAAAAATGAGGTGGCGTGAGGGTCACACCACCTGGAGGGAGCGGTTCGCTTCCACCTTGCGACCCCTAGTCTGGATCCCGGGCGCAGGGGATGCAATCCCTCAAAAGTGGGATATTTGTTCTGGCGGAGCACAATCTCTGCGCGAACGAGGCCCGTGGTTGGCCCACAGTCTTTGTGCCGCCCACACCGCGCGCCTGGCATCGGAGTGTTGACCCGGGTGCGCGGGCGCTTCGACGTGCTCCCCAGCGCAGCAGCTCACTTCAGCCACGGCGCCGCCAATCCCAGCGCCGCCAGCTTGGCCTCGCACTCGGCCCGCTCGCTGTGGCGCTTGAGCGCGCCGCCCTCGCCCCGTTCCAGCCAGCCGGCGTCGCCGGCGGCGGCTAGCGCCGCTGCTTCATCGCCGCGCGCCAGAGCCCCCACCACGGCCACCTCCAGGCCGGAGAGCACCACGCTGGCCAAACGGTAGTCGCAAAACGCCTCCCAGGTGAGGGGGCACCAGCGGCGCACGATCTCCTCGCCGATCACCCGGGCGTAGGCGCGGATCTCCTTCTGGGCGTGAACATCCATGCGCAACGCTAGAAAATGCAGCAGGTTGTGCAGGTCGATCTTCCAATACGCCTCGGTGAAAGTAGCCAAAGGCAGGTCCTTGCGCGCCTGCTCCCGCGCCACCCCGGCGGCCAGGCGTTCCTGGTAAGCCTCTCGGCAAACTTGCTGGATCTCCTCCTCCCGCGCCGACAGCCGCTCCCCCACCTCCGGGGGGAGAGTACCCCCCGATCCCTGCCGGTTCTCCCGCGCCTGCCGCCGCCAGCCGTCTGGCGGCGTGGTCAACGCCGCATCGATGGCAATGGAGTAACGGGTGGAGTACTCGTTGACGCTGGCCGTGCGGTGGCGAATCCACTGCCGCCAGATATCCATGGGCACGCGCACGTGCAGCTTGAGCTCGCACATTTCAAACGGGGTGGTGTGCCGGTGGCGCATGAGGTAGCGGATCAGCCCGCGGTCCTCGCTCAGCCGTTTTGTGCCCGCACCGTAGGACACCCGCGCCGCCTGGACGATGGCCGCGTCCGAGCCCATGTAGTCCACCACCCGCACGAACCCGCCGCGCAGCACGGGAAAGGGCACCCCTAAGACCTCGTCCAGCGCCTCCACGCGCACCCTCTCCAGCCTCGCAAGCGTTACCTCCCCATTGCCGGGATGCTCGTCCATGGCTGCAGGCGGATGCTAGCAGGACCCATCCCGGCCCGCATCATCCCCCTAGGCCATGGTTCTGCGACGTGGTATCGTTTGCTATTCCTCGCCAGGAGGCGTGCCCATGCCCGCGTCACGACGTCGCCGCTTCATGCGTTCTCCCGCCACCCCCTGGTCGCGCCGGGAGGTGCTAGCGCTGGGCGGCTGTGGGGCCGCCGCCCTGCTGCTGACCCGCTGCACCTCCGTGGGTTCGGCAGCTGGGAAGGCGGCCGCCTCCCTCCCTTTCGGCCCCATCGACCGCACCCTGGGCGATCTGGCGCCCGCCGCGTTTCGCGGCGAGGAACCCGAACCCGCCCACCGCATCCTGTGGGACCGCGACGCCTTCCTGGCCGCTGCCCGAAAGCCCCCAGCCGTCGAGCGCGTCCCCCTGGTGGTGGTGGGGGGCGGGATTTCCGGGTTGGCAACGGCGTGGCTGCTGCGCCGCCACCAGCCGCTGGTGCTGGAGCGCTCCCCGCGGTTTGGCGGCTCCTCCCGGGGCGAGGCGTGGCGGGGGATCGACTACGCCATCGGTGCCGCCTATTTCATCCGCCCCGACCCCGGCAGCCCCATCGAGCGGTTTCTCCGCGGGCTGGCGCTGGCGCCCCGAGTGAAGGCCGAAGAGGACCCCGTGATCCTGGGGGGGCGCCGGTTCGACTCCTTTTGGGAGGGGACGTCCGCCCCCGCGGAAGCCCCCCAAATCCGGCGGTTGGTCCGTCACTTCCAGGCCGTGCTGGACGAGGAAGAGGGACAGCTCTTTCCCGATATCCCGGTGACCGATCCAAAGCGTCGGGCGCAGGTGGACGCTCTGGACCGGCGCAGCTTTCACGACTACCTCCAGGGGGTCGCCGGCGGCCCCCTGCACCCCCACGCCGCCGCGGTGATCGAGCACTACTGCTGGTCCTCCCTGGGCGCCTCCATGGGCGAGGTGAGCGCCGCCGCCGGCCTCAACTTCTACGCCTCGGAATTCGGCGAGGTGTGCGTCCTGCCCGGGGGCAACGCGGCGGTGGCCGAGCGCCTGGTGGAGCGGCTGGCGGCGGTGCTGCCCCCCGGCCGCCTGCGGGCCGGCTGTTTGGTGGTGGACGTGCAGGTCGGTGACGACGGCGTGCTGGTGCGCTGGGTCGACACCGCGGGTGACCTGCACGCCGTGCTGGCCAACGCCGCCGTCCTGGCGTGCCCCAAGTTTATCGCCGGCAAGATCGTGCGCGAGCTGGAACGCACTCGTCTGGCCGCCATCGCCCGCCTGCGCTACCGCGCCTACCTGGTGGCCAACGTGCTGCTGGCGCGGGGGGTGAGCCACGATTTTTACGACCTCTTCCTGGCCGGCGACGGCAGCGCCCCCTACGCCGACGTTAAGGCCGCCGCCGAGCGCCAGGGCGCCACCGACGTGGTGCTGGGCACCTGGGCCAGGCCCCAACGGGACCACACGGTGCTGACCCTCTACCGCGCCCTGCCCTTCGACGGCGGGCGCGCCGCCGTGTACGACGAGGACAGCTACGCCGGCTTTCGTTCCGCGTTCGCCCAACAGGTGGAGCGGGAGATCCTCCCCCTCCTAGGTGCCCGCCCCGGCGACGTGGTGGACCTGCGGGTGGCGCGCTGGGGGCACCCCCTCCCCGTGGCCGAGGTGGGGTTCATCGCCGACCGTCTGCCCGAAATCCTCGGCGCCCCCTTCCGGGGACGGGTGTTCTTCGTGCAGCAGGACACCTGGGCGCTGCCCGCCTTCGAGACCGCGGTCACCGAAGCGCTGCTCACTGCTCCGCGCCTGGCCCGGGTTTTAGACGGCAGGTAAAAGGGTCGCCCCGGCGCTGGGGAGGTGCCGTCACCACCACGGGTGGTCGGCGACCCCCCGCCACGGCAGCACCTGGCCGCCGCTGTGCCAGCGTGCCTCGTCGCCACCGTACACCACCACCCGTGCCAGCGAGCGCCCCTCGGGCGCGTGCTCCAGTCGCCGGGCCAGGGCCTCCAGCCGGGTGAAAGCATCGGCGCTGACGGTCTGTCCGGAGTTGCACTCTACTGCCAGCAGCCGCCCCTCCGCCTCGACCAGCACGTCCACCTCGAATCCGTTTCGCTCCCTGAAGAAAAACACCGAGGGAGGTAAGCCGCGGTGCGCCCGCTCGGTGACGATCTGACTGACCACCCAGTTCTCGAAGACAGCGCCCCGCAGCGGGTGCTCGCCGACCTGCTCGGGGTGCTGAATACCCAGCAGAGCGCACGCCAGCCCGGTGTCGTAGAAGTACAGCTTCGCCGTCTTCACCAGTCGCTTGCCGATGTTGACGTGAAACGGCGGCAGGCGAAAAGTCAAGAAACTCGCCTCCAGAACAGAAAGCCACGCGCGCGCCGTGTTGTGGGTGATTCCGCAGTCAAAGGCCAGCGACGACAGGTTGAGAAGCTGCCCTACGCGGCCCGCGCACACCCTCACAAACATTTGGAAGGCGAGCAAATCGCCGATGTTGAGCATCGCCCGGGCGTCGCGCTCCACATAGGTGGCGATGTAGGCCCGGTACCACTCCAGCGGCGGGATGCCGCGGTCGTACACCGCCGGGTAGCCGCCGCCCCACAGAGCGTCGAGGAGGCGCTGGGGCGGCGCCGGGAAGCCGCGCAGCTCGCCATAGGAGCACGGCAGCAAGTGGAGCACGGCGCTGCGTCCGGCCAGCGATTGACTTACACCGGCCAGCAACGCCAAATTCGCCGAGCCAGTGAGCACGAACCTCCCTGGGCGGGGATTGGCGTCCACCTCGCCCTGCAGGTACGACAACAACTCTGGACAGCGCTGCACTTCGTCGAGGATCGCCCCGTCCCGCAGCGGTTCCAGAAAACCCCGTGGGTCAACCTGGGCGAACTCACGGATGTCCGGAGCTTCCAGAGAGATGTAGCGATGCTGTGGGAACGTGGCGCGACACAGGGTAGTCTTCCCCGCCTGCCGGGGCCCGGTCACCCTGACCACGGGGAAGAGATGGGACATCTTCCTCGCTTTGGCCACCAAGATCCGCTCGATCACGCGCTGAGTTCGGCAGCGAACGTGCTAATTGTCAATTAGACTTTCAATTAGCATTATCTGGGCCAGAACGCCCTGCCCAGCGCCTCACCACACCCAGGCGCTTGCGCGCCGACCCGGCGCTGCGCCCGGCGGGCCCCTGAACATTACCCTCCTGCGGTGGGAATCCCGCGGCAGCGCCGGGGAGCCGTACCCCCGCCTTACCGCTTCGCTGGGCTGGGAAAGTAGCTCAGCGGGGGTCGCCGGGGCTCCCAGGGGGAGATGAAGCGGGAGCGGGGGTCGCGGTCCTCGCTGACGGCCAGTGCCGCCTCGTCGGGCTCGGCCCACGGCTCTGCCTGGCGGCGGGAGAGGCGGGCGTCTAAGGCATCCAGCTCCTTGTGGGCCAGCTCGCGAATGTCCTTGCGTAGCCCCTGGGCGGCGATCTCCTCGGTGAACTTCCGCCGCCCGTCCACCAGGTCGGCGACGTAGGCATCGATCTGCTCCTCGCTGTAGAAATTTCTGGGGTCCCACTGGGCCAGCTCGGCCCCCTCGCAGGCCACCACGTACTCGGTGCCCAGGCGACCCTTGGCGTATTGGTTGGTGCCGCGCAGATCGCCGCGCTGCAGCGCCGCCATGAGGTCGATGGGCACCCGCTGCACCTTGCGCAGGAGCGTCTTCTTGCCGGTCGCTCTATCCACCTCGATGACTTCGCCCATGCCGCCGGTGTTGTACTGGAAGAAGTGCACCTTGCCCGGAAAGCGCGCCACCAGGTCCATGACGATGTCGTAAAAGGCGTTGACCTTGCGCCCTTGGGCGCCGATGATGAAGTCGTCCATGCCGACGATGCGCACGCTCTCGCCGGCCTTGGCGGGCACCGTGGCGAAGGAGTGGGTGGACTCCCCCCACAGGTAGGCGAGCACCCCTTGTACCGGCGTCAAGCGCTGGGCGAAGGGCATGATGGTGTTGCGCCGGGTGATGAAGGCGAAGACCAGGCCGTCCAGCTCCTCCAGGGGTGGGGTGTTGATCGATTCGTAGCAGATCGACTCCCACCTCCGGCCGCGCCGCACCTTCAGTTGCCGGCGGCTGAGCACGCCACGGCCGTTTTCGCCCAACCGCTCGTCGGTGAAATCGATCTCCCCCTTGGAGTTGACCATGACGTTTTCGAGCAGAGCGCTGCGGTGGGCCAGCGCCCGGTACATGGCCTCCTGCATCTCCAGCGACACGTCGGTCTTGACATAGTAGTTCTGTTCGGTGCCGTAGGACGAACCGTCGCGGCGCAGCCAGACGATGTCGTCCTGGGCCACCCAGGTGCCCTCGCCAGCCGCCGAGTCCAGCCCCAGCTGATGGCACGACCACGTGGACTTGCCCGTGGCCGTGAGCCCAAACATGAACACCGCGTAGGTCTTAAGCTTGCCGGAGCGGGCGTCACGGGCGCGCACCACCTTGGTGCCGGCGTGCAAGCCCAGCATGCCCCGCTGGTCGGCGCGGAACATGGCCTGACGGAGGAACCCCTTCTTACATTCCCCGGTGTAGTCGGTGCCCAGGGCGATGTTGATGTCGTGCTCAGGGATGGTGAGGATCTGCAGGCGCAGCTGGTGTTCCTGGGGGATATCGATCATGAAGAACTCGGGGCCGGGCCGCCCCCGGCGCACCTCTCCCAGGGTGCTCGCCCATTCGTAGGCCAGGCGGTAGTTCTTGACGTCGGCGGTGCACACGTACAGGTTGCAGATGGGGTTGAACTCGGGGTTGTCCCCCATCTGCCGGCGCACGTGCACGAACGGCATGGTGCGCAGCAGCTGCAGCACCTTGTGCAGCTGCTCCGGGGCTTTGGCGACGATGGCCAGCTGCTCGGGGGTGGGGGTGGGCAGCACCACCTCGGGCCCACTGCCCAAGTACACGGTTTTGGCGGCCTGTCGCGACGAGATGGCCGACCACCACAGGGGCGAGCCCTGCCGCGTTATGAACGCAGTTTTCAAGGCCTTGCGCCGCAGCGTGCGCATGCCGGCGTGCTCGATGTTGCGCCCATTGAGAACGCCGCGCAGGTTCTCGGCGAAGCGCCGGTACACGTCAGGATCGTACGGGTTTTCTGCCATGCATCCCCCACCGGCGGACCTTCTCCCCGGCGCCCACGAGGATAGAGCTTGTACGCCCGTGGAGCAAGCTCTCTCCCCCGCGTGCGAGTCCCGGCTTGACGGCCGATCTCGCGACCTTCCGGGGCTTGTACCTTTGTGGAACTTGGCGTAAGGTGGCGCCGTCCGCCCGCTCGGGCGCCGGGGAGGGTGACCGTGACGTATCTCCCATGGATCATCGCCGTCGCAGTGGCCGTGCTCATCGTGGTGGGGTGGCTGCTCAACTACCGCAAAGTGGGACCGAACCAGGTGCTGGTCATCTCGGGGCGCACCTCCACGGTGCGCGACTCGGACGGCCGCACCCGCAAGGTGGGCTACCGCCTGCAGGTGGGAGGCGGGACGTTGGTGCTGCCGTTTGTGGAGACGGTGGAGACGTTCCCCTTGGAGGTCTTTTCCCTCTCCATCCGCTGCCCGGAGGTGCTTACCGCGCAAGGAATTATCATTTCCGCCGAGGCCTACGGCCAGGTCAAGGCGGCCAGCGACGAGGCACGCCTGCACCGCGCCGTGGAGAACTTCCTCTCCAAGGGCTCCTCGGGGATCACCGCGGTGGCCCAAGAGGTCCTGGAGGGCCACATGCGCGCCGCGTTGGGCACCATGGCCGTGGAGGAGATCTCTTCCCAGCGCGAGGAATTTGCCCGGCGTGTGCGCACCGCCGCGGCGGATGACTTTGAGCGGCTGGGTCTGGAGCTGCTGTCCTTTGCCCTCAAGGACATCTCCGACGCCCAGGGGTACTTGGCGTCGCTGGGCGCCCGCCGCATCGCCGAGGTCAAGCGCGACGCCCTCATCGCCCAGGCCGAAACCGAGCGCGACGCGGCCATCCGCGCCGCCGAGTACCGCAAGGAGGGGGACGTGGCGCGCCTTGCCGCCGAGGCGGAGCTGGCCGCCGCCACCCGCGACTTCGAGGTGCAGCGCGCCGAGTTCCAGGGCGCGGTGAACGCCCAACGCGCCCGGGCAGACGTCGCGTACGAGTTGGAGCGCGCCCGCCTGGCCGAGCAGCTCAAGCGCCAGGAGTACGCCGTGCAACTGGTGGAGAAAGAGCTGGCCGCGAAAGTGGCGGAGCAGGAAGTGCTGCGCCGCGAAAAAGACTTGGAGGCCAACGTCAAGCGCCCGGCCGAGGCGCAGGCGTACCAGGCGCGCGTGGAGGCGGAAGCCGAAGCGTACCGCAAAGAGCTGGAGGCCAAGGGCAGGGCGGCGGGGGTGCGCCTGCTGGGCGCCGCCGAGGCCGAAGCCGCGACGGCCCGCGGCAAGGCCGAGGCGGAGGCGATGCGAGCCAAGGCCGGCGCTTGGAAGGAGTACAGCGATGCGGCGCTCGCCCAGCTGGTGATCGAGAAGCTCCCCGAGCTGGCCCGAGCGGTGGCCGAGCCCCTGGCCAAGGTGGACAAGATCATCATGGTGGGCGACGACCAGGGTGTCCCCAAGCTCACTGGCCAGGTGGCCAAGGTGGTGGCGCAACTGCCGGCGGTGGTGGAGGAGCTGACCGGCGTCAAGCTGGCGGAGCTACTCAAAGTCAAGGAGAAGAAGGATGCGTGAGGCCGCCGCCGGCCGGCGCTCGCCATCTTTCGATATGAAGACGCTGCCGTCGGCCAGCGGCCGGACGCTGGGGCGCAGGTCATGTGGCCAGGCATGGGGGCTTGCTGTGCCGGCACTTTCTCCCGGTCACCGGCACCGATCACCGCTCACCGACACGGTCACGGGCACGGACACGGTCACCGCTGGAGCGCGGGCCCGCAGGCCCGCACCTCGAGGGCGGTGGCTTTGGCAGCGCCTCACCGGCCCAGTCACGGACATCGACACGGACACGGACACGGTCACGGTCACGGACACGGTCACCGGCGCCAGGCCTTCTGGCAGGAGCTAAAGAAGCGATGCTTGCGGAACGCGTCAACCGCATCACCCTCTCACCCACCCTGCGCATCTCCGCCCGCGCCCAGCAAATGAAGGCGCAGGGGATCGACGTGGTGGACTTCTCCGCCGGCGAGCCCGACTTCCCCACTCCGGAGGTGGTCAAGCGCGCCGCCAAGGCCGCCATTGACGCCAACTTCACCAAGTACGTGGCCAACGACGGCATCCCCGAGCTGAAGCGGGCCATCGCCGACAAGCTGGAGCGGGAGAACGGGGTGCGCTACAGCCCGGACGAGATCATCGTCTCGGTGGGGGCCAAGGCGTGTCTGTTCAACGTTGCGCAGGCGCTGTACGAGCCCGGGGACGACGTGCTCATCCCCTCCCCCTACTGGGTTTCCTACCCCGATCAGGTGCGGATGTGCGGGGCCAACCCGGTGTTCATCCCCACCCGGGAAGAGGACGGCTTTCGCCTGCACGCGCGCGACCTGGCTGCCGCTATCACCCCCAACACCAAGGCGTTGATCCTCAACTACCCGTGCAACCCCACCGGCGCCGTGTATTCCCGGGATGAGCTTGCGGCCATTGCCGAGGTGTGCGTGCGGGAGCAGATCTGGGTGATCTCCGACGAGATTTACGAGAAGCTCCTGTACGACGGGCAGCGCTTTACCTCCATCGCCTCCCTGGGTGAGGCGATCAAGAAGCTCACCGTGGTGGTGAACGGCTTCTCCAAGGCGTTCTCCATGACCGGCTGGCGCCTGGGGTGGGCGGCGGGCCCGCGGGAGATCATCGCCGCCTGCTCCAAGGTGCAGTCCCACAACACCTCCAACGCCACCTCCTTCGTGCAAAAGGCGGGCGTGGTGGCCCTCAACGAAACCGCCATGGAGGTGGAGCGCATGCGCGCCGAGTTCGAGCGGCGGCGCAACTTTATCGTCACCAAGCTGCGCGCCTTGCCGGGGGTGTCGTGCGCCTCCCCCCCGGGGGCGTTCTACGTCATGCCCAACGTCGCCCGCTACCTGGACCGGGAGTTCGGCGGCGCCCCCATTCGCAACACCTACGGCCTCGCCTACTACCTCCTCAAAGAGGCGCACGTGGCCACCGTGCCCGGTGAGGCGTTTGGCACCGACCGCCACATCCGCATCTCCTTCGCCACCTCCATGGAGCGCCTGGCCGAGGGGATGCGCCGCCTCGAGGCGGCCCTGGCGCGCCTGGAAGAACCCCGCCGCCTGCGCCCCCGCGTCCTCCACAACGTCCTCACCCAGGTGCACAGCTACGCCCCCAGCCGCGCAGTGGCCGGCTTGGCCTCCCGCAACGAGTTGCTCGCCGAGGCCGAAGCCCACCTCGACCCGGCCAGCTACTTTGAGTGGAACGCCGCCATTGCCGGAGCGGTGGTGCAACTGCGCACCAACTCGCCCCATTTGGCCGACTTCTACCAGGAGGGGTTTTACCCGGCGCCCCTGGAGGGCGAGCTCGAACCCCACGCCGTGGTGTACGCCGTCAAGGACATCCCCGGGCGGGAGGCGCAGGCGCTGGTGAGCCTGGAGACCGCCACCGCCTTCGTGCTCAACACCGCCTTCTACGGCCAGGTGCGCTCCGCGGCGCTGCAGCTGGCCGCCGAATCGGCGGCGCGCGCCGCCGGCGCCCTGTTTGCCCACTGCGCCGCCCTCGACCTCGCCGGCCGCGGCGCCCTGGTGTGGGGCGGGCCCGGCTCCGGCCGCACCGGCGTCCTCGCCGCGGCGCTGGGTGAGGAGGGGGTCAGACTGGTCTCCGCCGACGCCCTCATCGTCCGTTTCGCCGCGGCGGGGGCCGTGGCTGACCTGCCGGAGCGCAAGCTCTACCTCAAGGCCAAGTGGATCAAGCACCTACCCGAAATCGGCAAACTCGTCACGCGGGCCAAGCTGGAGAACATGGCCACCAGCCGCGACGCCTGCCACGTGGATCACCCCGGCGACGAGTGCCCCTTGGACCGCGGCGCCGCCGTCTGCGTCGAGGCCTCGGGCCACGGGCGCATCATGGTCGACCCCTACTGGCTGGGTGGGGCGCTGCGCCACACCCGCCGCACCACCCCGGTCGCCTGCGTGCTCCTCGCCCGCGACCCCGTGCTGCCCACCGTCAAAGAGCTACCGGCGCGGGAGGCGGTCCGCCTGCTGGCCTCGGGCCAGCTCCCCGGCGCCTCGGGGTTCGGCGTGCCGTTCCTCAATCCGCACCTGGCCGCCCTGGACATGGCCCGGCAGGACCTCCTCGCCGCCCAGCACGAGCGCCTCTTCGCTAGCACCCGGGTGGTCCTCCTCAACACCGCCATCGGCTCCCCCGAGGCGCAGGCGAAGGTACTCCTCGACCTGCTGCGCTAACGCCCGCGCGGCCCGGCGCCCGCGCCCCAGGGGCTTTAACCAGCGCAGGCAACCGCCGAGAGTGGACCGACAAAGGAGTTGGGCTTTATCGACGGATTTTGCCATCGCAGGGTCAACCCGGAAGCTCTACCGGCAGCTCGCGGCGGGGCGTCAGCCCCCACGGCCGCACCTCCACCTCCACCGCGCGCAGCGCCACCCCGGCCGCCCGGGCCGCCCGCAACGCCTGGGCGTACTGCGGATCCACCGCTTCGGCGGCGGCCACGGCCTGCGCATCGCCGCGCTGCACCACGTACACCAACGCCGCGCGCTGCCCTCCCCGCCGCAGCCTCGCCAGAGTGTCCAAATGCCTCGCCCCACGGGTGGTAGGAGCATCGGGGAAGAGCGCGGTGCCACCCTCCACCCAGGTGACGTTCTTCACCTCCACCCAATAGGCCCCCCACGCGTCTTCCAGGCACAGGTCCAACCGCCGGCCATCGCCGCTGGCCACTTCCCGCCGGGCCGTAAAGGGAAAGCCCAGCTCCGGCAGGGGTAATACCCCCGTGGCCAGCGCCTCCAAAGCCAACGTATTGGCCCGATTCGTGTTCACTCCCACCGCCACGCCTCCGGCGCAGACCTGCTCCAACGTCCAGCGCAGCCGCCGGCGCGGCCCTGCGGCCCGCGCCAGCAGGCACGGGCTACCGGGCGCCGAGCACCCCCTCATCGAGCCCGAGTTGGGCACGTGGGCCTGCACCACCTGCTGGTCGCCGAGCTCCACCTCGGCGAGAAAGCGCTGAAAGCGGCGACGCAGCACACCGGCCACGAGGGGCTCAAGGTAGCGCACGAGCCCAAAGTGTACGCAAGCCGTGGCGGGGCGGCACGCACCGCGCCCTGTCGGCGCCCGCCTGTGCTATAATAATTTTTCTAGCCGACCTGGGCGCCGCTGCGGCGCTTGCCGGCCTCGCCTCCGAGGGCTTCCGCGACTTGACGAGGTGTGACACGAGGGTGCGGAAGAGAACCTACCCTCCCTGCAAAGCAGGGCAGAAAAGGAGGCGCCCCATGGCGTCCAAACTCTACGTTGGTGGTCTGGCTTACTCGACAACTTCCGAACGACTGCGCACCCACTTTGCCCAGTGCGGCACGGTGACGTCCGCGGAGGTGGTCACCGAGAGGGACTCGGGGTCCTCGCGGGGATTTGGGTTCGTGGAGATGGCCAGCGACGCCGAAGCGCAAGCGGCCATCGCCAAGCTCAACGATCAGCCCCTCGACGGCCGCACTTTGCGCGTCAACGTGGCCAAAGCCCGCACCGAACGGGACGGCGGCGGCGCTCGTCGTTCCCGCTGGTAGGAATTATTCTGGGGGGCGTACGCCCCCCAGATCCCCTCTTTCCCGCAACGCCGCCCCACGTTCAGGGCCACAGACCGGGGGGATAGGCCCCCTGGGCCAGCAGGTCGTGCAGATGCCGGCGCACCGCCGCCACATCCTCTCGGTGGGTGAGACCGAACCAGCGCGCCGAGGTGGGCAGCACCTGCACCGTGCACAGCTTGGCCTCGATAAGGGCGCTGATCGCCGCCGGCAGAAAGAACTCAGCCCCCTCCTCGCCCCCGCGTTCGCGCAGGAAGGCGGCGAAGCGCTCACCGAGGTGGGCAAAGACATCCTCCCCGAACCCCCACAGGTTCATCGAGACGAGCGCGTCTGGGGAAAGCTGCACGGGTTCCCCCGGGCCTTCGGACCACAGGGAGCCGTCGGCGCGCCGCGTCACTTTCTCCCGCTCGTCGATGCCGGCAAGCTGCCCGGCGCCATCCACCCGGCACACGCCCCGCGACACCGGGCCGTGCTCCGACAGGGTGCGGGCGAGGCGGTAGGCTACCAAAGCGTACCTCCCCTGGGTGCCGGGGCGAGCGTCGGCGAGAAAGGCGGCGAGCAGGGCGAAGGCCTCCGCCCCGTAAAAGTCGTCGGCGTTGATGACCACGCAGGGGGCGCGCACAACCCGGCGCGCCGCCAGCACCGCGTGCCCCGTGCCCCACGGCTTGCTCCGCCCGGCCGGCACAGTCACGTCTGGCGGCACGTCAGTCAACTCCTGGAAGGCGTACTCCACCTCCACCCGGCGCGCCCAGCGGCGCCCCAAGCGGGCGTGGAACTCCCCCTCCATTTCCCGGCGCAGCACCACCACCACCCGCCGCGCCCCGGCGCGCAGGGCGTCGAACACCGAGTAGTCGAGCAGCGCCTCCCCGTGCGGACCCACGGGCTCCAGTTGTTTTAAGCCCCCGAAACGGGACCCCACGCCGGCCGCCATCACCACCAGTTCCCACCGTCCCATGGCGGGGGATCGTAGCAGGTGCCACCCCTGCCGCCCGGAATACGCCCCCTGTCGTATCCTTTGATTAGGAAGGTTGAAAGGAGTCTCTATGCCCACCTCGGTAACCTTCAAAGGCAACCCCGTCACCCTGGCGGGCGATCCTCCCGCCGAGGGTCAGATCGCCCCCGACTTCACCGCCCTGGACGCCGGTCTCCAGCCGGTATCCCTGTCCAGCTTCCGCGGCGCTCCCGTGGTGCTCAACGTGGTGCCGTCGCTGGACACCCCGGTGTGCGAGCGCCAGACCCGCCACCTGGCCGAGCAGGCCAGCACCGCCGGTTTCAAGCTGGTCACCCTATCCATGGACCTACCCTTTGCCCAGAAGCGCTTCTGCGAGACGTTTGCGCTGCCCCACGTGGTTACCCTGTCGGACTTCAAAGACCGCCAGGCGGGGCAGGCGTGGGGGCTGGCGATTCGCGAGCTGGGCCTGCTGGCCCGCGCCGTCTTCGTGGTCGACCGCGACGGCGTCATCCGCCACCGCCAGATCGTCCCGGAAATTGCCCAGGAGCCCGACTACGCCCCGGTGCTCGAAACCGTGAAAAGTCTCCTCTAACCCCCGTACCTACCCGTTGCCAAAGCGCGGCTCCTCGTGATGAGGAGCCGCCCCTTCCTTTTCGCCGTGGGTCTCGCCACCATGACGCGATGCGCCGAGGGCCCGGGACTCTTTACCGCAAGGCGTTGACCCTGCGATACCTGGCAACGCGGGACCAAGCAGAGGTACGGCGCTTCCTGGCCCGCCTCGGGGAGGTCGGCCGGCGCCTGCGCCTTCTCGCCCGCTTCATCCACATCACCAACGGGGTGCGCGGCTACCACACCATGGGCGAGATGCTCACCATTGCCGACGCCATTTTGGCCGCCGGCCGCCGGTGCCCCCCCGTGGTGGTGGAGTGCGGCGTGGGGTACGGGGCTTCCACCGCCAAACTCTCCGTGGCGGTGGCCGCCGTGGGCGGCCAGCTGCACGCCTTTGACTCGTTCCGCGGTATGCCGGCCAACGCCGAGGAGCACCGGCACCTGGACGGCCGCGCCACGGCGTTTCGGCCGCGTGCCTTTCGCGGCCGCCTGGCCCGCGTCCTGGCGGTGCTGAGCACGTGGGGTGAACCTGGCGTCGTCACACTGCACAAGGGGTGGTTCGAGGACACTTTGCCGCGGGAGGCGCCCCCTTTGCTCCACGTGGTGGTGCTGGACGTGGATCTCGTGGCCTCCACCCGCACCTGCCTGCGCCACCTGTGGCCGCGACTCGACCCCGACGGGGTATTGTTCACCCAGGACGGCCACCTGCAAGGGGTCGTGGAGCTGCTCCAGGACGGGACCTTCTGGCGGCAGGAGGTGGGCAGTGAGCCGCCGCTCATCCCCGGCCTGGGCTGCCGCAAGCTGCTGGCCCTCCGCCCTACGAGGCCAGGTCCAGGGCGTGGGACTTGAGCGCCTCCAGGGGGATCACCTCCAGCGCCGACTCCTCCGTGGCGGCCAGGATCACCGGCGCCGCCACCCCCGCCTCATACGCCTCCAGCCAGCGCGCCGCGCACACACACCAGCGATCCCCGGGCTTGACCCCAGGAAAGGCAAACTCGGGCCGAGGAGTCGACAGGTCGTTGCCGACCCGCCGGGAGAACTCCAAAAACTCCTCAGTGGCGTGGACGCACACCACGTGCCGGCCCACATCCGCCGGCTCGGTATCGCAGCGGCCGTTGCGAAACCACCCGGTCATCGGCTTGGTGCAACAGGTCTCCAGCGGCCCTCCCAGGACGTTGCGTGAAGTCTTGGCAGCCATGTCACCTCCCCACTTCAAAAGCGCCGCGACTGGGACGGCGATTCCCGCCGCGGTCCCGACTTGACGGCTCACCCCCCGCCACGATAGAAGGGGCGGGGAGGGTACCGTGCTGCTCACCATCGATCCCCGCGACCCCGAACCGTGGCTGGCCGCCCGCGTGGTCAACGTGTTGCGCCGAGGGGGCGTGGTCGTGGTCCCCACCGACACGGTGTACGGCTACGCCTGCCTGCTGGAGGACGGGGAGGCGGTGCGGCGGCTGTACCAAGCCAAGGGGATCACCGCCGCCAAGCGGCTGTCCATCCTGGTGGGTGATCTGGCCACCGCCGCGCGCTACGCCAAGGGGATGACCACCCCAGTGTTCCGCATGATGAAGCGGGTCCTGCCCGGCCCCTACACCTTCATCTTCCAGGCCACCCCCGAGGTGCCCCGTACCATGCTGCGCAAGCGCCGCACCATCGGTATTCGCTACCCGGACTGCCCCATCCTGCTGGCGGTGTTGTCGCAGCTGGGCGCACCGCTGCTTAGCACGTCAGTACGCAACGAGGCCGATGAGTGGCTGTTGGACCCCATGGAGATCGAGGCCAAGTTGGGCGGCAGCGTGGACCTCGTGGTGGACGGCGGCAAGCTTCCCAACGAGCCCTCCACGGTGATCGACCTGTCCGGCGATGAGCCGGTGCTGGTGCGCCGAGGCAAGGGGGACGTGGCAGCGCTGGAGCTGTTCCAGTAGCCGTCCGAAAAACGCCGTAACATCCGTGGCTGCCGATTCTCGCCCGCCCCCTCACGAAGGCTCCACCCCTGTCCCTGGCCGCGTTCGTGCCGGTGTCCGTGCCCGTGTCCGTGCCCGTGACCGCGGCCGTGTCCGTGACCGTGTCCGTGACCGTGGCCGTGTCGGTGTCCGTGACTGGGCCGGTGAGGCGCTGCCAAAGCCACCGCCCTCGAGGTGCGGGCCTGCGGGCCCGCGCTCCAACGGTGCCCGTGTCCGTGCCCGTGTCTGCGCCCGTGGCCGTGACCGTGGCCGTGCCCGTGGCCGTGACCGTGGCCGTGTCCGTGACCGTGCCGGTGCTCACGGCCGCAGCTCGAGCGTTTTTCCGGCAAACTGCTAGAGCCCCCGCGCCCACTCGGGCACCAGCAGGTGCTCGTCGCGCCGCGCCAGGACCTCCGCGAGCAACGCCAGCGCCGGCTCCCGATCCTTGGGCAGGCGCAGCTTGAGCGGCAGGTAGCTGGAGGCGTGGTTGGCGTGAAACGGCCCGCGGTAGTCGGGCATGGCCTCCAGCATCCACGCCAGCTCCTGGAGCATCCCCCAGCGGTCGGGCAGATGGAAGGTACCCCGCCGGATCAGCTCCTCCAGTTCCGTGCCGGCTACGGGGGTGTAGGTGAGGGCGGCCGCGTAGGTGGGCGCCGCGGCCTGAAGGAAGCGCCCGGTGGCCTCGGCGTGTGGCCGGGACCTCTCCACCCCTGCCAGCCCAAGCAGCACCATCAGGGAAAGTTTCACCCCCGCCTCCGCGGCCACCCGGCAGGCCTCCAGCTGCCGAGCCGCGGTGGCCCCTTTGCGCACCGCGCGCAGGGTGGCATCGTCGCCGCTCTCCACCCCGAAGTACACGATCCCCAGGCCCAGCGCCTTGAGCCTAGCAAGTCCCGCAACCCCCAGGCGGAGCAACGCCTTGGAGTCGCCGTAGATCCCCACCCGCTGCACCTCGGGCAGGTGGGTGCGAATGGCCGCCAGTACTGCGGCCAGGTACTCCTCTGGTGCCGCCAGGGCGTCGCCATCAGCGAGAAACACCCGCCGCGGCTTCCACCCGGCCTGGGCCACGGCGGCGATCTCCTGCTCCACCTCGGGCAGCGGGCGCAGGCGGTACTGCTTGGTCCGGTACATGCCGCAGAAGGTGCAGCGGTTCCAGGAGCAGCCGATGGTCACCTGAAGGATCAGCGAGCCCGCCTCCGACGGCGGCCGGAACACCGGCTCCTCCCAGCGCAGCGGCCACGCATCCACCACGTCACCAGTGTAGCCGGCGGGAAGGACCGGGAAAAGCGGACGACCTCCGGCAGGGGCTGGCCAGCTGCCCCCTCCTCGCCCCGCCCCTGACGCGCCCCTGCCGCCGGGGCAGCAGGGCGGACCCTTGTTGACGTGGCAAGCGAAAATGTCCTTGGGTGGGCGCGGCGGGCGCCGCACACTCGAACCCTCGCGAACCTTCCCAGCCGCTGCAGTCACCCGGGCGGAATATGACTCCCCGTCGGTCCGAGGAAATAAAACTGTCCGCCTTGGCTTTTGTCAGGGCAAAGGAGAGACATCGGGAAGATGTGGGGCGTTGGCAGGCTCTCTTGCGCGGCCCGCCCCCGCTTTGGAGGTTCGGCCCAGGGCGAGGGCGGCCAGCCAAAGGGGGGCGGCGACCGGGTAATGCCCCGCCTTCGGCGCACCGACGGGGCTTGCACCTCAAGCCACCCCCCGCGCCGCTCTGCCCTCACCGTGCTAGCTCTCGTTATGTGGCCGTGGCCGCTTTTGGGCAGCCCCCCGCCCGCGCCACCGCCCGAGCACGTCCTCCCCACCTGGCGGGCGTGGCGACAGTGGACGGTTGCCGATGGCCTGCCCCACAACACCGTGCTGGCTCTCGCCCGGGGTCCCGACGGATTGATCTACGCCGGCACCGCCGACGGCGTGGCCCGCTTCGATGGCCGCGCGTGGGAGACCCTGCCTCGACCGCGGGAGGCGGCCACTGCCGCCGTGGTCGCCGTGGCCTGGGACAGCGAGGGGCGCCTGTGGATTGCCACCGACCGCAACGGCGCGTGGCGGGAAGAAAACGGCGAGTTTCGGCAGGTTCCCCTACCCGCAGGGGTGGAGGCGGTGTCCGCTCTCCTGCCCTGGGAGAACGAAGCCATGCTCCTGGGGACCTCCTCCGGCCTCTACCTTTGCCGGGACTCCTGCCAACCTTGGGGAGGGCTCGAAGGTGTGGGCATCCGCTCCCTCGCCCACCAGCCGACTTCGGGTTGCCAGCGTCTGTGGACCGGCACCCATGGGCATGGACTGTTCCTCGCCGAGCGCTGCTCCGGGGAGCCGTGGCGCACCCAGGGTCCGCTGGTCACCCGGCGCCAGGGGCTGCCCAACGATTACGTGCTCGCCATTACCCCCTCAAAGGACGACCCGGCGGAGCTTTGGCTCGGCACCGGCCGGGGGGTTGCCCGCTATCGCCAGGGTCAGGTGGACCCCTTCGACAGCACGAAGGGGTTGCCGGCCTCCATGTGTTTCTCCCTGATCCGTGGGGAAGACGCCGAGGGACGCACGGTGATGCTGGGGGCGTTGCGTTCGGGAGGTTTACTGGAAATCGACGTCCAAGGGCGGTGGACCTTGCTGGATCCCCGCCACGGACTGCCCACCAACGCCCTGCACGCCGTCTTCCACGATGAGCGCAGCGGTGCCCTTTGGGCGGGCACCGTCGGCGCCGGGGTACTGCGCAGTGAGCGGGAGCGCTGGGTGATCCTGGACGAGCGGATCGGTCTTCCTGACCGCGTGGTCACCGGCATCGGTCACCTCGGGCAGCGGCTATGGGTGGGCACCGCTCAGGGCGCAATGATTTGGCAGGAGGGAGCTTTCCACCCCTTGCCCTTGCCCCCTCACAGCTTCCTCCTTGCCGCGGCGCAGACTCCCGATGGGTGGCAGTGGCTGGGCACCTCCCATGGGCTGTACCGCCTCGACCCCAGTGGCAGCCGACACCACTACACACCCGACAACTCCAAACTGCCGGCTATGGCGGTACGCGGGTTGGCCGTGCGCAGTGGGCCCCAGGGTTGGGAGCTGTACATCGGCACCAACCACGGCCTTGCCGTGGTTACCTCTTCGGATCTGACGGTGGTCCCGGTTCTTGACGCCGGCGCTCCGCCCCCAGGAGCTATGGTCATCGGGCTGGTGAGCGACGGGTCAAGGGTAGCCGCGGCCACGGAGAACTCCCTGCACCTTCGCAGCGACCTCGGTTGGCAGCCCCTCCCCGTGCCCGCCGGCCCCAACCACGAACTTACCGCCATTGCCGCGGACGGCGACGGCGCGATCTGGGTCGCCACCCGTTCCGGGCCCCTGTTCATCTGTAATACCCAACGGTGCAGCACCGTGCAGCCAATCGACGACGTGGGTGCAGCCAGTCACCTGGTTGCGGTGGGGGACGACGTGTACGTCTTTGGCTCCCGCGGCGGGTTGCGTTTCCCCTCGCGGCGTGGCGGTGTCGCCAGTACCTCAAGTCGCTACGGCGCGGAAGACGGTTTCGTGCCCGCCGGAGTGGTTGGGGTTACTGTGGACCCCCTCGGCCGGGTGCTGGCGGCCACCTCACTGGGCATCCTTGCCTTCGATCCCCGCCCCATCGCCCACGGGACCGTTAGCAGACAATCCCCGCCCTTGCGCCTCGTCGCCGCCCACTACGGCGATCCGCTGCACCCCCTGCACCCGGGCGCCAAGGTTCCGGCGGGGCACAACACGGTGGTCTTCCGCTATCGGTTGTTAGCTTTTGAACGGGAGCATGCGCACCGCTACCGCACGCAGCTCCTTGGGCTTGAAGGCGCTCCGTCGCCGTGGACGAACAGCGCCGAGGTGACCTACCAGCGTCTGCCGGCCGGCTCGTACCGACTGCGGATCGAGGCCCACGACGCCTACGGTGGAACTGCGCAGCCCATTGAATTCCCCTTTACCGTGCGGTCGTTCTGGTGGCAATCGCCGTGGACCTACGCGCTCGTCACTCTGATCCTTCTCAGCGTGGGGAGGCAGCTGGGTCGCTGGCGCTTCCGCCGAGCCGAGCAACGGGCTCGGCAACTGGAGGAGCTGGTGGCCAGTCGCACCCGGGAGCTGGCCGAAGCCAACCGTATGTTGGAGCAGGCGGCGCTCACCGATAACCTCACCGGCGCCAAAAACCGCCGGTACTGGCACCAGGTGGCCCCGCGCATCGCCAACCGGGCGGCGCGCGGCCAGCCGTATTTGGTGGGACTGGTGGACATCGACTATTTCAAAAGTATCAACGACCGGCTGGGTCACGATGCGGGGGATGCCGTGCTGACCCACGTCGCCCAGGCTTTGGCCCGGGAAATCCGCCCCAGCGACGAGCTCATCCGCTGGGGCGGGGAAGAATTTCTGCTGGTCCTGGAGGGGGCAACGGCGCCGCAGGTGGTCATCCAACGCCTGCTGCAAGCGGCGGCGCGGGTGCCGATCCCGGGGGATGAGGAGCGCCCCTTCGTGACCATTTCCGGTGGCTTCGTGGAGCTGCGCGGGGTGGAGCGGGACAGCGCCGCGCACGAGCTCGAGCAGGCCATCATCCGCGCCGACGGCGCCCTGTATGCCGCCAAACACGCCGGGCGCGACTGTGCCGTTTGGCTCTCCCCTCGCCCCGGTGGAGGTGCTGCCACCGTCTCCCGTCAACCGCTGGCCAAGCCCGATGACAGCACCCTGCTCGCTGCAGCCAAGAGCGAACCGTCCAACCCCGGCGAGGGGCCACCGGTTGGCCAAGACCCGTCGGGGCTTCTGGCAGGGGGGGAGGGTGGCGCGAAAGGTGCTAATCTTTCGACGTCATCGCCACAGGGAGGTCAACCCAATGCCAGTTCTCAGCGTGACCCTTGACCAGCTCCCTAGTCTGGTGGGCCGTACCCTCGTCTCGCCCAATTGGCTCTCCATCTCCCAGGAGCGCATCGACGCCTTCGCCCGGGCCACCGACGATCACCAGTGGATCCACGTGGACCCCGAGCGCGCCGCCCGCCACTCCCCCTTTCGCACCACTGTCGCCCACGGCTATCTCACCCTCTCCCTGGTGGTGCCGATGCTGTTCGAGTTGCTCCAGGTGGAGGGAGCCCGCCTGGTGATCAACTACGGCGCCAATAAGGTGCGCTTCCCGGCGCCCGTCCCGGTGGGCTCGCGCCTGCGCCTGGCCGCCGAAGTCCTGACGGCGGAACCGGTGGAGGGGGGGTGGCAGGTGACCTTTCGCGCCACCGTGGAGGTGGATGGGGGGAGCAAGCCCGCCCTGGCCGCCGAGATCCTCTTCCGCTTCTACCGGTGATGTCGGGAGCCGGTGCGCGGCTCCGGAGTCTCACTCCGCACCGCTGAGGGTCTCGGCGCGGGCCATGGCGATGAAAACCTCCTGGGCAGCTCGAACCTCCTCGCCGGGCGCTGGCCGGCGGCGGACGTAGCGCCCGTCGGGCTGCAAATCCCAGGCGGTGGCGTTATCCCGATCGTAGACGTCCAGGATCTGACGCAACTCCTCCCGCAGCGCCGGATCAGTAATGGGAGCAATAGTTTCCACGCGGTTGTCGAGGTTGCGCTTCATCCAGTCGGCCGAACCAATGAAGACCTCTGGCTCGCCACCGTTTTCGAACCAATAGACGCGACCGTGTTCGAGGAAGCGCCCCACCACGCTGTACACACGAATATTCTCGGAAAGCCCCGGCACCCCCGGGCGCAGGCAGCACAGCCCGCGCACGTTCAGGGTGATGGGCACCCCTGCTTGGGAGGCGCGGTACAGCTCGCGGATCATCGCCGGGTCCTGCAGCTGGTTCATCTTGGCGCGGATACCGCACAGACGCCCTGCCATGGCATGTTCGATCTCTCGCTGAATGAGCCATTTAAAGCGCTCCCGCATGGTTGCCGGAGCGACCAGCAGGCGGCTATAACCGGGTGCCGGGGTCGCCGAGGTGAGCTCGTTGAACACCGCCGCCACATCGGCCGCCAGCGCTTCGTCGCAGGAGAGCAGGCCCAGGTCCTCGTACACGCGGGCCGTGCCGGTGTGGTAGTTGCCGGTGCCGACGTGGACGTAGCGGGTGAGGTTTCCTTCCTCCTCCCGCACCACCATGGCCAATTTGACGTGGGTCTTGAGCTTTTCCACCCCGTAGGAGACGTGGACCCCCTCCTGCTCCAACAGGCGTCCCCAAGCGATGTTGGGCGCCTCGTCGAAGCGGGCGGTGATTTCCACCAGGACCGCCACCTGCTTTCCCCGCCGAGCCGCCTCCAGCAGCGCCCGCACGATGGGCGAGTCGCTGGAGGTCCGGTAGATGGTGAGTTTAATGGCCAACACCTGGGGATCCACGGCGGCGCACTCCAAAAAACGCAGGACCGACGTGTCGAAGGAGTGGTAGGGATGGTGCAGAAGGATATCGCCGCGGCGCAGCTCCGCGAAGAACGCCGCGGGGGACCCTTCCGCATCCTCCAGGCGAGGGGGAGTGACCGGCTGGTGGGGGGGGAAGCGCAGCGCCTCGTGCCCCTCGGCGGTGAAGCTGAGCAGGTCCGCCAGCCCCAAGAACGTGTCGCTCTGGTAGACGTCGTCAGGGGCAGCGCCCACCTGCTCCGCCAACCACCGCTGCAGCTCGGCGGGCATGTCCGAAGACACCTGCAAGCGCACCACCCCGGCGAAGCGTCGCGCCTTGAGCTCGTCGGTGACCTGGCGGATGATGCTGCCAGGCAGCATCACCTCCGCGTCATCGACGCTGCGCGCCACGCCGTCTTCGGCTTCCACCCCCCGGGTGAGGCGGAAGTAGTGCACCCCGGCCACCCGCTCGCGCGGGAACATCTCCCCCAAGTTGGCGGCGATCACCTGCTCCAGCGGCACCACGCCGCCGCCCGGCAGCTGGATCCAGCGACTGCGATTGGCCGGCACCTTGATGCGCACGAAACGCTTGCGCTTCTTCTCGGCCAGCGTCACGGCCAGGTTCAGGCCTAGCCCCGAGATAAACGGGAAAGGGTGCTCGGCGTCCACGGCGAGCGGGGTGAGGACGGGCAACACCGCGCGCCGAAAGACCTGGGTGAGGTACGCCCGCGCCTCCTCGCCCAGCTCCGCAACGTCCAGGATCGGCACGCCGGCCGCCGCCAGCGCCGGGCGCAACTCGTTGCGGATCAGCATGGCCAACTCCCGCGTCTGGGCGAGGATCTCCTGTCGGCAGGCGGCGAACTCCTGAAAGGGGGTTAGCCCGTCCAAGGAGCGTTTGCTCACCCTCGCCTGAAGCTGTCGCTTCAGGCCGCCCATGCGCTTCATGAAGAACTCGTCATGCAGCATCCCCAAAATGCCAGCGAACTTCACCCGCTCCAGCAGGGGCACCTCGGGGTCTTGGGCCAGCGCCAGCACCCGTCGAGCAAAGGCGAGCCACGACAACTCCCGATTGATGAACGCTTGTGGAGAGCTCGCAGAAACCGGCGATGGGGTGGACTCGGACATTCAATGGGCTCGCTTTCTTGGCTGCGGCCGGTCTTTCAGCTCAGCTCTGCCGGCCATCCGGGCTTGCCGGGCGCACCAACACCTTTCGCGGCAGCAGCGCCGTTTTCCTCCGGGCGCCCCTAGAATAGCAAGCAAGCCGATGCGCCGAAAAGGTCCCACCACGCCAGCCCACTCCCCCGAGCTCTCGTACCGGGTGTTCGAGATCGTCTCGCCCTGCCCCCCCACGTCCCTAGGCCGGCTGCTTCCCGACGGTTACACGCTGGCGCTGGGCGCCGAGCGCCTCGTCGAGCGTTCTTACCTCGACACCCACGACTGGCGCCTGTGGACGGCTGGCGCCAGCCTGATATCAGAAACTGCGGAGGGGGTGACCTCCCTGGTCTGGAGACCACCCCACGCCGGAGCTGTCACCGTGCCCCGCTGGTCGCTCCCCCGCCTCGCCGCCGACCTGCCGGAAGGCGCCGTGCGTCGGGAGCTGCACCCGCTGATTGGGGAGCGGGCGTTGCTGGTGCATGGATCGGTGCTGGTGCACCAGCGCGCCGGGGGCATTCGCAACGCCTGCCACAAGATCGTAATCCGGGCCTGGTGGGAGCGCGGCCAGTGTCTGGACGCCCGCGGCCACCCAACCGGCCGCCCCTTGACCAGCCTGCGCGTGGAAGGGGTGCTGGGGTACGAGGGCGCCTGGCGCGCCCTGGTGGCATCCCTGGAAGCTGCGCCGTTTCTGCAAACTCCTGCCGAGACTGAGCTGCAACGGGCGGCCGGGGCGCGCGGCCGCGCCCCCGGCGATTACAGCTCTCGACTGGACATCCAGTTGACACCCGAGATGCCGGCCGCCGAGGCCACCCGCCTCATCCTGCGCCGCCTCCTCCACATGGCCTCGGCCAACCTGGCCGGCACGGTGGAGGACGTCGACCCCGAGTTTCTGCACGATCTGCGCGTGGCGGTGCGCCGGGCGCGCTCGGCGCTGGGGCAGCTGGCCGGTTGTTACGACGAAATCCGCCACGCGCCCCTGCGCGAAGAGCTGCGCTGGCTGGGGGGTATCACCGGCGCCTGCCGCGATCTGGACGTCTTCCTCGCCGATCTCAGAGGTTACCAGGGGGAGTTAGGCAGTGACACCGGGGAATGGCTGGCGCCCCTGGTGGAGGAAGTTGCCCGCCAGCGCACGGAGCAGCACGCCGCGCTGCGCGCCGCCTTGACCTCGGCTCGCCTGCGCCGCGCCTTGGGGTTGTGGCGCCGCCTGACCGAACCGCCCCGCCGCCCTGCCCGCGCCCCCGAAGCCCAACGGCCGGCCGGCGAGGTGGGCGCCGAGCGGGTGCAGCGGGCGTACCAGCGGCTGCGCCGCCACGCCCGCCGACTGCCAGTGCCCGCACCGCCCGAGGGGCTGCACCGGCTGCGCATCGACGCCAAAAAGCTGCGCTACCTTTTAGAGTTCTTTGCCTCGCTGTGGGGTCGCCGCGGCGCAGCGCTGATCCGCCACCTCAAGGAGCTGCAGGATGCACTCGGTGTCTTCAACGACCTGGCGGTGCAGCAGCGACGGCTCGCCGAAATCTTGCAGGCTCTCCTGGCGCGGGGCGAGGTGGCCGTCCCCACGGCGCTGGCCGCCGGGCGCCTGGCGGCGCTGTTGGAGGAGCGTCAGACCGTGCAGCGCTCCGCCATCGCCGAGCGGCTCGAGGCGTTCTTTGCCCGGCAGATTCGCGCCGAGGTGGCGAGCCTCGGGGACAGCGGGGAGGAGGTGTGAGGTGTGGGTGATCGCCGTGTGGTCGATCAAGGGTGGGGTCGGCAAGACGACCACCGCCGCTGCCCTCGCCGCCTTGGCCGCTGGGGAAGGGCAGCGCACCTTGCTTTGGGACCTGGACCCCCAGGGTGCGGTCAGCCACTGGTTTCGGGTCGCGCCCCGCGACCGCCGCGCGCCCCGCAAGTTGGTCAAAAAGAGCGCGCCGCTGGCCGAGTTGGCGCGGGGCAGCGATCTGCCCAATTTGGACATCGTGCCGTCGGATCTCTCCCACCGCGCCTTCGAGGCCGAACTGGCGCGGCGGGCCCACCCAAAAGATCGCCTGGGGCTCAAGCTGGCTCCTCTGGCCAGCGTGTACGACTGGGTCTTTTTGGACTGCGCCCCGTCCGTCACGCTGGTTTCCGAGGCGGTGCTGGCCGCCGCCGACGCGGTGCTCGTCCCGGTGGTGCCGTCGTCACTGTCCCTGCGCACCCTGGAGCAGATACGCCGCTTCCAGGCCGAAGCGGGGGCCGAGGAAGTGCCACTTTTGCCTTTTCTGACCATGGTGGACCGGCGCCGCCGCCTGCACCGCCACAACGCCGACGCCCTCGCCGGCAGCGGGGAGTTCCTCACCACCGTCGTCCCCCTGGCCTCGGCGGTGGAGCGGGCGGCGGAGTTCCTCACCCCTGTGACCCTGGCCGCCCCCTCCAGCCCCGCCGCCGGCTCGTATCTGGCTCTGTGGATGGAACTTCAGCAGCGCATGGCAGGGCGCCAAGCGCGCTTTCCGGCTACGCCCCGTCGCGCTTGACGCCTCGCCGATACTCCTGGGGCACCGCGGCAGGCACGGCGCGCTCCACGAGGGCGGCCACGGTGCGTTCCACCTCGTAGTCAACCCGCACGATCCGGCCCCGCACGCGGCCGGCCCCGACCACCTCCAACAGCGCCAGGCAGGCGCGCGGGTCACCGTCCACCGGTCTCCCCACCGAACCGCAATTGACCACCAGCGTGCCACCCACGCGGCGGGCGAAAGGGATGTGCGAATGGCCGCACACCAGCACGGGCGGGGGCGGGGTCTCCCGCAAGCGCTCGGCCAGCCCCAACGGCGTAAGGGAGGGGTAGAGGTAGTCGGCGTCGTCGACGGGCGAGCCGTGCACGACGAGCACCTCAACCCCCTCGAAGTTGACGGTCAGGCGTGCCGGAAGGGCCGCCAGCCACCGCCGCGCCGCGCCATCCAGCTGCATCGCCGTCCAGGCGTAGTTGGCCTTGCGCTTGCCCTCGGCGACGATCTCCCCGAGGCGCTTCGGGTGCTCCGCCAAAGCCAACACCTTGCGATCCACGTTGCCGCGCACCCCCGCCACACCGTGCTCGGCCAGAATTTCCACCACCTCGCGGGGGTGGGGACCCGAGCCCACCACGTCCCCCGCCGAGAGCACCACTTCGGCCCCGTGCCGTTGCGCGGCGGCGAGCACCGCGTGCAGCGCCGGCAGGTTGGCGTGGATATCCGAGATCAGCGCGATGCGCATGCCCCAGGCGGCGTCAGTCCGACAGCTCGGGAGGCAGCAGATCGGCCAGGTCTTCGGCGAGGTCCTCCAGGCGGGCGAAGTCCTTCACCCGTCCCCTTTGGGGTTTGAGCCGCACCTCCTCCAGCCGCGCCTTGATGCGCTCGAGGACTTTCTTCGCCGGCGGTTGGCCGGAGCTGAGCTGCGCGCGCACCCGGTCCAGCTCGCCACCCACGCGCTCGGAAAAACGCATCATGGCCGCGTCGAGTCCCACCCTGACCTTCTCCAACGCCGCACTGAGCTCCTCCACAAGCTGCTGCTCTGCGGACACCTCCGGCGCCGCAGCAGCAGTCTTGCGTCGCCGTGCCGAGGCGGGCGGCGTCGCCACGGAAGGTTGTTCATCCCCGGCTGAGCGCGCCCTTCGTTCAGGCTGAACCACCATGGTTGCCTCCTTGCTCCCCGCGCCGTCACCCACCGGCGCCGTTGTGAACCTTCAAGGCCAGCTTGAATGCCCGCTTGAACAGCTGCGACTTGCGCTCCAGCGCCCACTTTTCCAGGTATAGGTCGCCGGACCCGACCAGCCGCAAATGAAGCGCTCCGCCCTCCACGCGCGCGTGCACCGCCTTGACCTTCGCGCTGTGCTCGCGGTCCAGCGCATCCGCCAGGCGGAGCAGCGCCGCCAGACGAACGACGCTGTCCTGGTCCCCCGCCGACAGCCCCGAAAACTCCGGGTGGCGCTCCGCTGGCTCGCTGCGGCGGTGGTAGCGCGCCACCACCGCCGCGAGGTTGAGCGCCCGCGGCGACAGACCCGGCAGCTCGCTGTGCAGGATTAGGTACATGGAATGCTTGTGGTGCTTCTTGTAGCTGATGTAGGCGCCGGTATCGTGGAGCAGCGCCGCCACCAGCAGCACCTTGCGCTCCTCCTCGCCCAGCCCGTGCAAGGCGGCAAGCTGGTCGAACAGCGACAGCGCGTGGGCGCACACCTGCCGGGCGTGACTCTCGTCGAACATAAAGCGGCGCCCCACCGCCACGCTGGCCGCCACCAGCTCCTGCTGGTGCCGGTCGGCGTGCGCCGGCTTGGTGGTCAGCGCCTCGACGGCGTCGAACAGCACCCCCTCCCGCAGGCCCACGAAGGGTACGTGGATCTCAGGGACCCCCGCCAGCTGGGCGAGGCGCAGGTAGACCATGGCCGCGGGGAGCACCACATCGGCGCGGTCCTCGCGCAGCCCCAGCTCGGCCACGCGCTGGGAGTACGACAGGCGGGAGAGGGTGTCGATCACCGCCTGCAAACGGTCCAGGGCCAGTACTCCGTATCCCCCGGGACCGGCCTCCACACCGGCGAGGCGGGCGAGGGACTCGATGTTTCCGCCGGTGGCGACCAACCCCACCGAGGACCGGTATCCAGCCGCCGCCGGCAGACGCAGGGTGGCGGTGTACTCCTCCAGCAGCCGCCTAAACCGCCCCGGCTCCTGGCCCACCTCCGACAACTCCTCCAGAAGCCGCACCGATCCCATGGTGTGCGACTCCGACCACAGGATGCCGCTGTCGTCCACCAGCGACACCTCTACGCTGCCGCCGCCCAGATCGACGAGAATCCACTCCCTCCCCTCCAGCGGTACGACGCGGCGCACCGCCAGGTAAACCAGGCGCGCCTCATCCGAACCGCTGATCACCTCCAGCTCCAACCCGGCCTCGGCGCGCATTCGCTCCAAGAGCTCCTCGCCGTTGCGCGCCTCGCGCACCGCGCTGGTGGCCACCGCCCGGTAGTACTGGACTCCCAGCGACGCCATCCGCGACGCAAACGACGCCATGGCGGCGATCGCGCCCTCCATGGCCGACGGTGCCAGCCGCCCAGAGAGGAAGACACCGTGGCCCAGGCGAACCGCGGCGCGCTCCTCGTCAAGCACAGAAAACCCGTGGGCCGAGGTGAACTCCGCGGCAACGAAGCGGATCGCGTTGGAGCCTACGTCGATGGCCGCCACGCGCAGCGGCCACCTCACCGCGCCGCGCGCCTCGTCGACGCGCCGGAACCCCTCGCCCACTCCTGCCTCCCCGCGCCTCACGAGATAGATGCGAGTACTCGGCCCTATGCTAGCACTCTTGCACGATGTCCACTTGGTTATCCTGGCTGCCTTCATCCCCCACCAACCGCGCACACGGACAAAAGAATGTTGTCACGCCCCTGTGAAGGCGGTGTGAAGGCCTCCCGGCCGCACCAGCCGCCCCGACTACTCACCAGCCCCTTCGGCGGCGAGCCGGCGGCGCGCCTCCTCCAGGTCGGCGAGGTGAGCCTCATCCAGCGCCGGGAACTTGAGGTCGAGGCCCTCCAGGGTGCGCACCACCGCCGCAGCTACCACCAGCCGGGCGAACCACTTATGATCCGCCGGCACCACATACCAGGGAGCGTGGGGCGCTGCCGTGTGGCGGATCATGTCCTCATAGGCGGCCATGTAGCGATCCCAATGGCGGCGCTCGACGACATCCCCAAGGGAGAACTTCCACCGCTTCTCGGGCGTCTCCAGCCGCTCCAAGAAACGCCGCCGCTGTTCCTCCCGCGACACGTGCAGGAAGAACTTCACCACCACCGTGCCGTTGCGCGCCAGGTAGCGTTCGAACGCCGCAATGTCTTCGAAGCGCTGTCGCCACAGGTCGGGTCCGACCAGCCGGGGGGGCAGTTTCTGCCTTGCCAGAACGCCGGAATGGACCCGCACCACCAGCACCTCCTCGTAGTACGAGCGGTTGAAGATGCCAATGCGCCCGCGTTCGGGCAGGGCGCGGGTGGTGCGCCAGAGGTAGTCGTGGTCCAGCTCCTCCTCGGACGGCACCTTGAACGACGTCACCTGGCACCCCTGCGGGTTGACCCCGGACATCACGTGTTTGATCACGCCGTCCTTGCCAGAGGCGTCCATGCCCTGGAAGATCAGCAGCACCGCCCAGCGATCGTCGGCCCACAGCCGCTCCTGGAGCCCGGGCAGGCGCGCCAGCCACTCCTCGTGCAGCTGCTGCTGCGCTTCCTTTTTGGACGTGGAAAGGCCACAGGTGTCGGAGGGCGAGAAGGCATCCAGCGCCAACGAATTACCCTCGGCGACCCGCAGGCGCTCGAGTGCTTTGGCTACCGAGCTCATCCTCACCTCCCCTGGCCGGCGAGGCGGGGCAGCGCCGGCCGGCTCCCGCCAGGGTACCCCAGACCGGCGCCGACCGCGCCACCCAACGTGGAGGCACACGGGCTTGCCGCAGCGCGTCATCCTGCGCTACGCTGGGAGCGCGGCGCACCGCGGCGGGAGGGACGATGGCGACTCGTATCCGGACGGCGCTCCTTTTGGCTCCCCAACAGCCACAAAGCGTAGAGCTCTGCGAGGCGCTGCAACAACAACCGGGGTTACGCACCAAGCTGGAAGATCGGGGGTGCACCTGCCGCGGCAAGGGCCTTGCCCTGCGCATCGAGGTGGTGCGCAGTGCTGCCGAGGCGCTGGATCTGCTCCGTCAGGAGTACTACAACCTCCTCATGATTGATTGTCGCAACGCATCACGCAACGGGGACGACGCATCCGCCCGCGAGCGGGAGGTGATGGGGTTCTTGGAGGCGCTGCGGCGGGAGCCCGACCGCGAGCGGCGCTACCCGTTCCGCCGCATCGTAGTGCTGGTGGGAGACCCCGACGCGGCGCGCGCCGACCGACTCATCTTCGCCATGGGCGAGCGGCACGTCGGCGCGTGCGTGCGCGACCGCTCGCTCACCCACGCTCACACCGGGGCCCAGCAAGCGCAAGCGCGAGCCCGCTTCGTCGCCGAGCTGTGGGACCACTGCCGCCGCACCCTCACCGAAACCCGGCGCGGCCTGCGGGCGATCTGCGCCGCCGGCGGGGGCCTGTCCGGGTTGTACTACGAACTGGGCGTCCTGAAGTGCCTGCACGACGCCAGCGACCTGGACGTCGGCAGCTTCGACATGTACTTCGGCATCTCGGCCGGGGCCCTGGTCACCGCCGGGCTGGCCACGGGGTTTTCCATTGACGAGCTGATCGCCAAGTACGGCGGCCTCGACCGCGGCTGGCCGTACCGGCTACGCCTGGAGTGGCGGCACCTCAACCTGGCCGCGGTGCCGCAACGCCTCGTGCTGGCTCAGCAGGCGTTGTTGCAATACGTGAGCAGGCTGGTGCGCCACGAGGACGAGCTTTCGGTGGCCGCCATCCTCGGCATCTACGGCAACCTCCTGGGGCCGATTTTCGACAACCGCCCGCTGGAGGAGGGAGTGCGGCGACTGTTGTCCATCGAGGGTCGGACCAATGACTTCCGCGAGTTGCCGCGGCGGTTGTACATCGGCGCCACCGACCAGGATCGCCGGGAACATGTGCTGTTCGGCGACGTGGGCTGGGACGACGTGCCGATCAGCAAGGCGATCCAGGCGAGCACGGCGATGCACCCGTTCTTCCCCAGCGTCGAGATCAAGGGCAGGTACTTCACTGACGGGATCGTCACCCGCACCTCCAACCTGCGTGCCGCCATCGACAAAGGCGCCGACCTGGTGATCGTCGTCGATCCCTTCGTGCCGCTGATCAGCGACCGCCCAGGCACCAACGCCCGCATGGGGAACATGTGGATCATGGAGCAGGACTACAAGACGATGTCGTTTACCCGCTACGAACAGGCGCGTAACGAAATCCTGCGGCGCAGTTCGAAGGTCAGCATTTACACCTTCGTGCCCTCCAACCGCATGCGGCACCTGATGAGCAATCAGAACCCCTTTGTCGCTCGGAATTTTCACGCCATTGTCTGTCAGGCGTACAGCTCCACCTACCGTCGCTTGCGGGTTCTCGAGTACAAGCTGGCTGGCGAGATGGCCTCCCACGGCTTGAGCTTCGATCTCGCGCCGGTGGCCGCCAAGGTCGCCAAAATAAGCGCGGCGCGCAAGCCGGACGCCGCCCTGCTGCTGGGCGGCGCCAGCGAAAAGAAACGTACCTCGGAAGTGGCGTAGCGGCTTTTTATCCTGCTTCCAGTGAAAACTCCATGAAGTCGAACCACGTCCCCATGCCGTTGAGCGAATCGATCTCCGCCTGCACGATTGCCAGGTGGCCGGCCTCGATCTCCAAGAATCGCGCAAACATCCCGCGGTCAGCCGCGGGGAGAGTGTCCACCAGCTTGCGGTAGAACGAGCTGGTCTGGCGCTCCAGCTCCAGCGCCACCTTGAGCAGTTCCAGCTCCTCCTGCACCGCCACGGTGCGGTCGGGGCCGCCGGTCACCTTGCGCCTCGCCTCCGCTACCCACTCCAGGGGTGGAAGCTCAGTGGCCAGCTCGGGAGACGAGATCTTTCCTCCCTGACTCCACTCGAGCAGCCGGCTCTCCAGATACTCCACATGCCCCTGCTCTTCCCGCGCCAGGGTCTCGAACACCCTCTTGCCCTGGGGGTTGAGAACCTGCTCCTGGGCCTTGCGGTAGTGATCGCGAACCTGGTGCTCGTACTCGATGGCGGTGGTCAGGGCTTCCTTGAGGTCCATAAAACCACTCCCTTGTCGGGGCCGCCACAGACACCCCTTGCAGAGCATAACGGCTCACCCCAGGGTGTCAAGGCGCCAGCAGGCACGCGCGCGGCGCCGACCCGGCTTCCCAAGCGCCGTGGCTGTGACCGTTTCCGGGGCGAGGACCGGGGCCGTGACCGGGACCGTGCCCGTGTCCGTGTCCGTGCCCGTGTCCGTGTCCGGGACCGTGTCCGGGACCGTGTCCGTGTCCGTGTCCGGGACCGTGACCGTGACCGTGCTACCGGGGGTGGGTCATCCGCCACAGCATGGCCCGCACTTCATCCAGCAGCGCCAGGACGTGCTGAGCGGCAGGGCGCGGCACCGCCCCGGCGGCGGCCAGAAGCTCCAGGTGCACCGAAAGCTCCCGGGCCGAGGCGTAGGCCACCTGCCAGTGATAAATGCGGTCGCGGCCCGAGCGCCCCTGCCCCTCCACCAGGTTGGCTGGCACCGAGGCGGCGGCGCTGATCACCTGTTCGGCGAGGGGGCGGTACGGCCCCTTGACGGCGGCGGCAAGGGCCAGGGCGGCCGCGGCGGCCTCAAGGGCCTTGGCCTGCGCCGGTGGGTGGGTGGGTGTGTTGGGTGCGTGCATGGGTGCCTCCCGTTCGTTCATGGGCACCCCTGCGCCGCCGGCGCCGGGGGGCGTCAAGGGTCGCGCCAGCGACCGCCCGCAG
>Ga0209101_1000145_pt1 | contig 59829 bp, 55 predicted proteins | sample ConPoolayeCmetaG_FD_185481 | JGI IMG/M metagenome (GOLD analysis project Ga0209101, IMG submission 185481) | Hot spring microbial mat communities from California, USA to study Microbial Dark Matter (Phase II) - Cone Pool mat layer C metaG... ... | reverse complement strand
TTCCGCCCTAGCCGCGGCCAAGTCCGAGTACAACCGGGCGATCACCGAGGCAGCGGCGTTCCGCAAGGAAGCTCTGGCAGAAGCCACCGATCTGCGCGCCAAGGCCAAGTCGGCTCTGGACACCGCCTTGGCTCAGGCCGAGGCTCTGCGCAAGGAAGCCGACGTAGTCGCCAAGAACGGCGAGGCCGAGATCCAGGCCTTGCAGGCCGAGGTCGCGGCCACGCAGCAGAAGGGTGACGCCGAGGTCGCCCGCCTGTTGGCCGATGCCAGCGGGATCGAGCAGGCCGAGGCGGCGCTGGCGGCGCGGATCGAAACCGAGATCCAGACCGCTGAGCAGACCCTCAAGGCCGAACTGGTGAAGATGGACCGCAACATCCAGACTCACGAGGCGGTCGCCAAGGCGAACTACGAGCAGGCCTTGGTGAACGCCGAAGTGTTCGGCCGCAAGACGGAGGCCGAGCTGAAGCACCACGAGGCCCAGGACCAGCTCTACCAGGCCCTCACCATGGCTGAGCTGGAGCGTGCCCGTGACGAGTTGTACGCCCGCCAGATCAAGAGCGAGGCCGAAGTGGAGCGCATGATCGCCGCGGCGCGTGCCAATCGCGAGCAGCAGCACGCCCGTTGCGATGTCGAGGAAGTGGCCGCCAGGTCCAACGCCGACGTGCTCACTGCCGTGGCCAACGCCCAGCGGCGCATCGCCAACGCGCAGCAGTCGGCGGTCACGGCCACCTTCGATGCGCGCCTGGCCCAGGTTCAGTCGGAGCGGATCATCGCCCGTACCGAGAAGTTCCTCGACGACTCCTATCACAAGATGAATTTGGAGACTGCCTTGGCCCAAGCGCGGGCCGCCCGCGAGGCGACCCACGACCGGCTCGCCAAGCTGGCGGAGAAACAGAAGGAGATGCAGCGGGCCGCCATGCAGAACTGGGATGCCCGCTTGGCACGCACGCGCCAGTCGGACAATCGCGTGGTCACCGGCAACGTGGTGACGACGGGCGACACCGGCAAGTAACGCCGCGCCCCACCTAGCTGCCGTCCTTCAAGACGTAGCCGCTTGCCCGGCCGCTGCGGTTCCGTGAACGCGGAGTCGCGGCGGCCGGGTTATTTGCGCCGGCCCCCCAGGGTACCTTGCCAATTGCGCCCGAACCGCTAGGCTGGGGCACGCACTGGCGAGGCACTTGTTCCTGCCGGCCCGGAACGTATCCGAGAAGCTGCCTTGAGCTGGTTCAACGACTTCTGTCGTCGCAAGCCGATCATCGGAATGATCCATGTGGCAGCCCTCCCCGGTACGCCGCGCCAGCAGGCCGCTCTGGAACAGACCATTGACCAGGCCGTCGTCGAGGCGCGCGTCTATGTCGCGGCCGGCGTCGATGCCTTGCTGATAGAGAACATGCACGACGTGCCGTATCTGTGCGGCCGCGTCGGACCGGAAATCGTCGCTGCCATGACGGCGATCGGGCGCGAGCTGCGCCGCGCCACTGCCTTGCCGCTGGGCGTGCAGATCCTGGCGGCCGCCAACTGCGAGGCCCTGGCCGTCGCCTTGGCGTGCGGCGCGAGCTTTGTCCGCGTGGAGAATTTCGCTTACGCGCACGTGGCCGACGAGGGATTGATGCCGACGGCCGCGGCCGGTCCGCTGCTCCGTTACCGACGACTGATCGGGGCAGAGCGGATAGCCGTGGTGGCGGACGTGAAGAAGAAACATGCCAGCCACGCCCTGACCGCCGATGTTCCCCTGGCCGAGGCCGCTGCCACGACCGCGTTCTTCGGCGCCGATGCTCTGGTCATCACCGGGCGGGCCACAGGTCAACCGACCGATCCGGCTGACGTGGCTGCCGCCCGCAGCGCCGTTCGTATTCCGGTTGGTGTCGGCTCGGGCATGAACAGCCAGAATCTTGCCACGCTCTGGCCGGCAGCGGACTTTTTCATTGTCGGCTCGCATGTCAAGTTCGACGGTCACTGGGCCAACCCGGTGGACCCGGCCAGGTTGAACGCTTTCATGCGGGCCGTTGCCGACCTGCGTTCTTCCTCCCAACCCCCTCGTCAGAGTCGGCCTCCAGCAAAGAGCTGATGCCCAAAGGGAAACTGACAGTCATCAGCGGCTGCATGTTCTCCGGCAAGACTGCCCGGCTCATCGAGTGCCTGACTGCCGCCAGAAGGGCTGGGCAGCGAACGCTGGCCTGCAAGCACCGCCTTGACAAACGCTACGATGCCAGCGCTTTGATCACCCACGACGGTCGGCGTTTCCCAGCCCGCGCGGTCGAAACCGCGGAAGAGATCCTGCGGCTCGCGGCCGACTGCCAGTTGATTGGCATAGATGAAGGACAATTCTTCGGTCGCGCGCTGCTGCCGGCTTGTGATATGTTGCTGGGTCGGAGCACAGATGTGATCGTCGCCGGCATCGACCACGATGCCTGGGGACAACCTTTTCCGCCTCTGCCCGAATTGTGCCTGCGGGCCGACGCGGTGGAGCGCTTGTCGGCCCCCTGCACGGTCTGTGGACGTCCGGCGGCGTTCTCGCAACGCATGGTTCCGGTGGTCAACGGTCAGATGGTAGGTGGCCCGGACGAGTATCAACCGCGCTGCCGGGAGCATTTCCGCCCGCTGCCGCCCCCAGCCCCCAACTATTGAGCGCCTCGCGCAGACGCGCGGCCGGAAGCGCCGGCACCGACCGCGCGCCCCGCGCGGAAAAGCGCTACCGGCAGAACCCCGCCGGTGGCGCCGCAATCAGCTATCTGGTGTGCAACTGCCGCCAGGCGTCACGGCTGCGTCAACAGTCGGACGAAGGGGTTGATATCGCCGAAGTTCACCTGGCCGTCCAAATTGATGTCGCCGTTGGCATCTGAGCAATCCGGGAACGCGACCTGGTAACCCGCCGGGTTGGTCAGTCGCAATACGAACGGGTTAATGTCGGCGAAGTTCACCTGACCGTCGCAATTGAGGTCACCGGTCTTCGGTCCCGGTATCCAGGCCGCCCCGCTGGTCGAATTGCTCTCCGGATAGGGGTGCGTGAATGGCATCCACACGCCGCCCGGCCCCTGGGCCAGATCGTACATGAACATGGGAATATTCTGGTTTCCGTAAACGCTCACCAGGTACACCTTGTTGTAGCCGCAGGCCATGCCGCGGCCGGCCGAGTTCGACGCCGGTATCGGCCCGGCCACCGGCGTGACCACGCCCGTGTCAATGTCGATGGCGTGCAACCCGGTCGGCGAGCCATACTCGGTGTAGCCGTAGAGCTTCCTGTCGGCCGCGTTATAGTCCAGCGCGAAGTAGCGATAGCCCTGAGCATCGACGTCCACGACCAGACTCATCGCTCCGGTGACCGGATCGATCTCGTAGATGCCGCGCGGCGAAGCATAGTTGGCGAACCCGAACAGCCGCCCGCGGCCATAGGCCAATCCGCTCACATACTGAGCCAGATTAGCCAGGAAGATCGGCGGGCCCTCCAACGGCGCCAAGTACAGCTTGGTATTGAAGTCGCCGCTGGAAAGGTAAAGGTTGCCATCCGGCGTGCCGGCCGCCCCATTCACGCCGAAGACGAATCCATTGCGCCAGGTGACGTTCGGGAACCCGGTCAAGTCGGTGCTGCGGGTAGGCAGATCGCCGTACTGCACGCCGGCGAACAACGGTCGCGTCGGGTTGCTGGGACCGCTGATCGGCTCCAGCGCCAGATCGTCGTAATACACCGTCTCTGGGTGCGGCGCGTACAAGTCCACATTGCCGATGGCAAGCTGACCGACCGAACCGACGATCCAATTGCCGGCCAGCAGCAACTGACCATCATAGTACTGATAGACGGTGCCCAGGCCGCTGCGCAAATCGGCCTCGATGCGGATCTCGGCCCAGCGATCGTAGGCAATCGGCAAGGTCGTGTTGGCATTGGGGTCGCGAAGGTGATCATGCACACGCCCGGTGGTCGGGTCGAAGTGCAGTTCGATCGCCCAGTAATACGGCCCGCCGTGCTGATAATAGCTGTTGACGACAAAGTATGTCGTACTGCTGAGTCCGGAGGGAATGTACTGCCAGGCCTTCAGTATCCACCGTCCGCCCTGCACGTTGCTGAAGGGGTGAATAGCATCATCGTCGCCGCTGACGGCGATCGAGTGCGGCGTCGAGAGCGCCCGGGCATTGCTGACAGTGCCGGCGGCGGCAGGGTTGTTGTCCCAGCCGGTCCATCCACCCACGTTGTAGAGCAGCGTCCCATTGGCGTAGCTGTCGAAGTTGTCCGACCACCCCACCCCGCCCCCGCCGCACGGGTTCGGCCAGCAACGCGTGCCGTCGCCCTGATACGTGCCGCCGTTGCTGATGCACATGGTCTGTGTCAGCACCAGACAGCCGCCCGTAGAGAAGCAACAAGCGCCGGTGTTGGCGTCCGCTTCTCCGGGTATCTGTGCCACCACCGAGCGTGCCACATCATCGATGGTCTGCGCAGCGGCGCTGCTGATCAGCAGCGCCAATCCAATGGCTACCAGCGGCTTCATCGCTACCTCCTCCTGCCAAGCCAGAACTTGCGCTCCCGCACTAAACCTGCTTTGGCCTGGCCGACCTGATTATACAGCTTCTGCCGCTGCTGCCCGTACTCCGAATTACGATTCGCCGCAATTGCGGCCGTTGACGTAGTGTTCTCCGCAGCCGGGTCGGCGGTAGAATCCCCGCATCCTTCCAGGGAGACAAAACATGTCTTGTCCTGCCAGCTCTCCGGCCAAGATCTTTCCTGAGTCGCTGCATGCCATTCCGGCCCAGGTGCGCATCGCCTATTACGGGCAGGGTGCCCGCTACCTTCTGGACGGAACTGTGCGCTCCTGGGACGGTCCCTGCCAAGAGGTGTTTTCGCCGGTTTGCATTGGTGGCCCCGCCGGACCAACACCATACCGCCTGGGTCATTACCCGCTCATGCCGTCGGAAGTAGCGCTGGCAGCACTGGCCGCCGCCAAACGTGCCTATGACCATGGCCGTGGCGTCTGGCCGACCATGTCGGTGGCCGAGCGCATTCGGCACGTCCAGGACTTCATCCCGCGCATGCAGGCGGCGCGCGACGAGGTGGTGCGACTGCTGATGTGGGAAATCGGCAAGACTCTGCCGGATGCCCGCAAGGAGTTTGACCGCACTGTGGCTTACATTCGGGACACCATCCACGCACTCAAGGAACTGGATCGCGCCAGCTCCCGTTTCGCTGTCGAGCAGGGGTTCATCGCCCAGATCCGTCGTAGCCCGCTGGGCGTCGTGCTGTGCATGGGGCCGTACAACTACCCGCTCAACGAAACCTTCACCACCCTGATCCCCGCGCTGATTATGGGCAACACGGTGGTCTTCAAACCGCCCAAGCACGGTGTTCTGTTGCATGCCCCATTGCTCCAGGCCTTCGCCGACGCCTTCCCGCCCGGGGTAGTGAACACGGTCTACGGCGAGGGGCCAGTCGTGATCGGGCCGCTCATGAGCAGTGGCGATGTGGATGTCTTGGCGTTCATCGGCTCGGCTCGCGTAGCTGCGATCCTCAAACATCAGCACCCGCGGCCGAACCGCCTCCGCTGTGTTCTCGGTCTGGAGGCGAAGAACCCCGCGATCATCCTGCCACACGCCGACCTCGACCTGGCGGTCAAGGAATGTACGCTGGGAGCCCTCTCCTACAACGGACAGCGCTGCACGGCGATCAAGATCATCTTCGCCCACCGCAGTGTCGCCGAGAAGTTCGCCACCCAACTGGCCGAGCAGGTGGGGCGCCTGCTGGTGGGAATGCCGTGGGAAAACGGCGTGGAAATCACTCCGTTGCCGGAAGAGGGTAAGCCACAGTGGCTAAACGAGTTAGTGAGCGAGGCCCTCGCCGGCGGAGCACGCATCCTGAACCCGGGCGGCGGAGCGATCGATCATACGTTGTATTACCCGGCGGTCCTCTATCCGGCAAGCCCCCACATGCGAATCTGCCAGGTCGAGCAGTTCGGCCCCGTCGTGCCGATCGTGCCGTATGACGACGAAAAGGAAGTGATCGACTGGATTGTGCAGTGCCCGGTTGGCCAACAGGCGGCTTTGTTCGGCAGCGATCCGCAGCAACTCAGTCGGCTGATCGACACGTTGGTGAATCAGGTCTGCCGCGTGAACATCAACAGCCAGTGCCAGCGCGGCCCGGACAAATTCCCGTTCACCGGCCGCAAGGACTCGGCGGAGGGCACGCTGTCCGTTTCCGACGCTCTGCGCGTGTTTTCGATACGCAGCCTGGTAGCAGCGAAGGACAACGAGACTAACCAGCGAATTGTCTCCGAGATCATTACCGGGCGACATTCAAAGTTCTTGTCCACGGACTTCATCTTCTGAAAGCGCGGTTCACACGAGCCAATTCGCAACCATTCGCGAATAGCTGGCGCTAGCCGCGTACCACCGACGTCTGGACGATTCGGCGTAGATAAATGTACGATCCACAACTCCGGACCACACCGCCGGAGACAGTCTGCTACCAGTCAGCGACGGTTGAACCTAGCAGCGTAACCGCGTGAGGGATCAAGTCATGACCGATCCGCTCAGTACCAACGGCCTCGGCCTTGCTGGCCTGCCGTTGCTGGACGTCAGCGAGACACGCTCGATCAGCGCCGAGAACCCGACCGGCGCGCCGGGTGGCGGCGCCCGGACCGTGCCGGGACCGGACAGCCCCGCGTCGGCCCTGGGCAAGGGCTGGAAAGTGCGCCCATGCATCGACCTGCTGCCCGGCAGTACTACGACACTGGCGGACATCGCCGGCCCAGGGGTCATTCAGCATATGTGGATGACCGCCGACCCACGGACCTATCGCGATTGCATCCTGCGGATGTACTGGGATGGCGAGCCCCAGCCCTCAGTCGAAGTCCCCCTGGGAGACTTCTTCGCCAACGGTCACGCCCTGCGGACCAACGTGAACTCGCTGCCGATTGCGGTCAACCCGGTGGGCGGCTTCAACAGCTACTGGCCAATGCCATTTCGCCGGGCGGCGCGCATCACCATCGAGAGTCAGCACCGCGAGAAAATCCAGGGCTTCTTCTATCAGATTACCTACGCTCTCCGGCCGGTGCCCGATCATGCGGCGTACTTTCACGCTCAGTGGCGACGCTCGCTTACGTCCCGTGAACGCCCGGAGCACACCTTGCTTGACAACGTGCGCGGCCAAGGGCATTACGTCGGCACCTACATTGCTTGGACGCAATTGTCCAACGGCTGGTGGGGCGAGGGCGAGGTCAAATTCTACTTGGACGACGACCAGGACTATCCGACGATTTGCGGAACAGGGACCGAGGATTACTTTGGTGGAGCCTGGGGCTTCTACGGGCCGCAGAACCGTGAGGAAACGTACTGCACGCCGTTCCTCGGGTTGCCGCTGGTGCGTCACGTGGACCGCGAGGTGCCCAAATACGGGCTGTATCGCTGGCACATTCTGGACCCGATCCGCTTCCGTAAGCGCTTGCGTGTGACAATCCAAGCCCTGGGCTGGTGGCCGAACGGAAAGTTCCAGCCGCTGACCGATGACATCGCCTCGACCGCCTACTGGTACCAGGCCGAACCGCACGCTGATTTTCCGCCCTTGCCATCCGTCGAGGAGCGCTGGCCGCGCTGACGGCAAAGCCGGCTATGCCGTTAGGCCGTGGTCTGGAAAGGGCGAACTGCTGCGGGCTAAATGCGTTACATCGAGACAATCTAGCTGCCAGCCGGAGCGCCCCCGTAGCGTTTTTGCAGCACACTCTCGACCGCCCGGCGAACAACGGAAGCATCAAGGGGCTTTTCGATGAACATGTCCACGTCCAGTTCCACCGGGCACACTTCTTTGGCGTAATCCACGCCGGCCGACTGACCGATCGCCGACAGAAACACGATCGGTATATCGCACAACTGGGGGTCTTGACGCATCTGGCAGGCGACCTGCAACCCTTCGGACGGATACGTGAGCATGATGTCCAGCAGCAGCAGATCGGGACGGTTGCGGCGCATGCTGGCCAGGCCCTCGGCAGCGGTCCGGCAGCAGGTCAGCTCGTACTGCCCCCCAAGAATCATCTCTACGACCTGATGAAGGTCGGTATCGTCGTCTATAAGCACTATTTTGTGGCGCCGCCTGCTTGTCATGATCCTGCGACCCCGCACGCCGTGCCGCCGGTCCGCCCACGCCCGCCCAACATACCGATCCTTATCGTACTGGCAGCACGGGTAGGCCAGCAATGCCGCTTGCGCACTCCCTGCCTGCCGGGCCCTGCCGGCGTTCCGTCGTCAGTCAACTACACTGACGTTCGGCAGCGCGTTAGCCAGCTTCTCCAGCAGGAAAGCCTCCAGCAGCGGATCACGGCCCAACGGTACCCAGTCGATCTCTCGGCTGGCCGGGCCGCGTATTCCCTCGGTGGTCGGGATGCGCGTGCTATATATGGCGAGCGCGCCCGACGCTGTAGTGATCTGCCGTTCCGGAGCGCTGTAACGCGACTTGTCTACCTGCACGCTTACGCGGTAGCGTTTGACACCCCACACTGGCGGCTCACGGTCCCAGTCCTCCGACAACACATCGGCCACGGTCGGTTGCGTCTCGGCCGGGGAGTCCTCCAGCGGCTGCAAGCGAACGGTGACCGTCCGGCGAATCGTGTGCAGGCTGGATTCAAGCAGTTGATAGCCGCCCGGCGAATCGACGCGCCAGGGCTCGAACCATTGCCCACTGGTGACCGGCTCGCTCACGATCACCCCGCGTGTGCGGTCAGCGTAGTCCGGACTGAAGTCATAACGCCGCAACACCGACAAGGCGGCATCAAAGAAAGCTTCATAGTCTGGCACGTAGACGCGCAGCTCGGTCGGCCCCTCGGGGGGCAGCGGTGCCCGGCAGCCTGCCAGCGCCACTACCATCCCTATGCTCAGCAACCCGCCGACCGGCAGGCGGACACTCGAACCTGATAGTCGGTTACCAGACCATGATCTGCCCGGCATCTGCATGCCGCGATAATAGGTTGAGCCATGGGGAATGCAAGCCGCTGGCCACTGGGAATCGGACCCGGGGGGCCGAGCTTGAGGGTTTCGGCAAAAAAGGTCGCCATCTTTAACAAACATTTGGAACTATCTGAGTGGAAGCTGTCGTGTCCCCCTTCGGGAACTCGCGCTATCCGAACGGGTAGCGCGGGTTCTTTTTTGCGTGGCGGTGTCGCGCGCCACCAAAAGATGAAGGCAGGACTGTACAGGAACTCAGCGGCAGGCTAACCTACCGCTTGGTCCGCTATAGCGGTCCGCCGACACGATCTGAGGCTGGCTGGTTCTTTACGCCCCATGAGCGTCGAGCCACTTCAAACTGCTGAGGGCGCCGAATACCCCTATTGTCGGCAGCTTTCCGTCTTTCTGGAGAACCGCGTCGGGCAGCTACTGCGGATCATGCGTTTGCTGGAGGGCGAGCCGGTCCACATTCTCGGGCTGTCGGTGGATGCCGCCGTGGACTGCGCCATCGTGCGTATGCTGGTGGACGACCCCGACTTGGCACATCAGATCCTCACCGATGCCCGTTTCGCCCTGGCCGAAAGCGAGGTGCTGGTGGTCGAATTGCCCGCCGGCATCCAAGGCATCCTGACGGTCTGCTCGGCCCTGATCTCTGCCGAAGTCAACATCAACTACGTGTATACCGTCTGGGCACGCGATGAACGTAAGACTTGCCTGGCGATCCAAGTGGACGACATCCAAGCCGCCATCCCGGTGCTGAAAGCCGAGAACTTCCGCATTCTCACCCAAAGCGAGCTGTAGCCCCGGCGCATGCGCCGTCCCCTCACCCCACCCGAGCTGCACACCTGGTCAACCAGCGACGGCTACGTATTGCATGGGCGCCTGTGGCCCAGCTCAACATCGACACCTCTGGGAATCCTGTATCTGCACGGCATCCAGTCGCACGGCGCCTGGTTCGAATGGTCCGCCAGCCTGCTGGCAGGCGCTGGCTACCCGGTGCTGTTGCCGGACCGCCGCGGCAGCGGGCTGAATCCGGCGGCACGAGGTGATACCCCTTCAGCCGAGCGCTGGCTGCAAGACCTTGACGAGCTGGCCGAGTGGTTAAGAAGCGCTCACGGCGTCGGCCAGTTGGCAATCGTTGGTGTGAGCTGGGGCGGCAAGCTGGCCGTGGCGTGGACACTACGGCGACCGCAGCTCGTCCACCGGTTGTTGCTGATCGCCCCGGGCTTCTTCCCGGCTGTCGATTTGGGCCTGGGGCAACGTCTGCTTGTCTCGCTCGCGCTGGTGACGCGACCGACGCGCATGTCCCGAATTCCGCTGGATGATCCGACACTCTTCACGGACAACCCGGAGGGACGTGCGTTCATCGCGGCAGACCAGCTCAAGCTGACACAGGCCAGCGCCCGCTTCTGGTACGCCTCCGCCTGCCTGGACTGGCGGTTGCGGCGTGTCCGACAGGGACAGCTCCGCACCCCCGTAACCTTGTTGCTGGCCGGGCGCGACCGCATCGTTCGCAACGAGCCGACGGTCACCTGGCTGCGGCACTGTGCCGCCCGGGCGCCAATTGTAGTTACCGTGCCCTCGGCGGCCCACACGCTGGAGTTCGAGGCGGATTCGGCGGAGTTCGCCCGGCATCTGGAAGAATGGGCCGTGGGCTTGCGTCGCGCGGAGTTGTGATACAATCCGGCCGCCCCGCAACCTGGGCCTTGTAATGAGGGTACCACTAGGTATAATCCCCCGAAGCTGACGACGTGAGCGTACAAGGGACGGTCGGTCAGCGGGTTATGCGTGTGCTACAGTGCGCGGGCTGACCGTGTCGATCATTAGTAAGTGGTCGTGCGTCCCAACGTGCCCCGGTGACTAAGTTGCTCAAGAGCGCGGGTGTTTCCAGCCGGCGGGGTCTGCTGTATGTAACCGCTGCCATAGTCATTGTGGCCCCGCCGATCGTGTGGCTGCTCTCCAGCATACCCGCCAGCCGGCCGGCACCGCCGCCCTCCACCGTGCGTCTGGCCGCCGACCCAGCTCCGGCCCTGCGGTCTGATTTGGAGGAACTCGCCCGTCGTGACCCGATGGCCCTGGTGCGACTTGGCCGCGAGTTCTACGACCGGCACGTGCGTGAGTATCGCTGTCTGCTGACCAAACAGGAGTTGCTCGGCGACAAGCTCTCGGAAGTGCAGGAAATCGAGCTGCGCTTTCGGGAGCAGCCTTTCGCGGTGTACATGCTGTGGCGCTCCAACGCCGACGAGGCCCGCCGGGCGCTGTTCATGCGGGGGGGCGATTTCTTGGACGACCAGGGTCGCGCCTTGGCGCGCGTTGAGCCCAACGGCGCCATAGCCCGCCTATTCGTGCGCGACATCTTCATGCCCATCCATGGTCCGGAAGCCAGGCGTGTCAGCCGACGTTCCATCGACGAAGCCGGTTTCCGGGCCACTTTCGATCTGCTGGAAACCTACAATGCCGTCGCGGCGGAACGCGGCGTGCTGGACCTGCGCTACGGTGGTCGGGGAGTCATCGACGGACGTCCGACCTACATTTTGGTGCGCGACTTGCCGTATGACGGACCGAATGGACCGTACCCCGACGCGCGGATGGTGCTGCACCTGGACGCCGAGTGGCTCCTGCCGGTGGCAGTGTATTCCTACGCTGACCACGAAGAGAAGCAACTGCTGGGCAGCTATCTTTTCACACAGATCGAACTGAACCCCGGTTTCGACGAGGACGATTTCCGATTTTGATCATCGGCGGCCAGTGCGACCCGTTGCGCAGGATCACCCGCCCGGCTGCTTGGATCTTCGGCGCCCATTGGCGCACCCTGAACAGGCCTACCATCGGCAGCGCACCGTAACCGACCGCCACAGCAGTCATAGTCCGCGCGTCGCCGTGCCGGGGTGCTCGGGGAGCGCTGCCACGTCGGAGCAGCTCACACCCTGGCTTAACACCTTGCGGTAGACAATCTTCGGGTCACCAGGGTAATAGAAATCGGCCAGAGCAGCCGCAACGCTGTAGCCGCAGCGTTCGTAAAAAGCTCGTGTCGGCGCATATTGGGCACGCCCCGACGTTTCGACGTATACATGACGCCCGCCGGCCCGCTTGATGCGCTGCTCAGCGTGCTCCAGCAGGCGACGCCCGAGCCCGCGGCGCTGCTGCCGCGGGTCAACCACGATCCAGTACAGATCAAAGCTGCCGACCGTACAGGGAATCGGCCCGTAGCAGACATACCCCACCGGACGCCCGTCCAGTTCAGCAAACAAAAATCGATAGCCGCTGGCCGGTCCCCGCCGCAGATACTCCTCGACCAGTTCCACCGCTACGTCGCGCTCCTGATCCGAGAAGAATCCGGTCGCGGTGACGAGCTTCCAAACCACCTCGACATCTTCGGGGCGAACTTCCTCACGCCACAAGTACGAAGTCGCCAGGTTGCCGCCGTCACCACAGTGAGTCACGTCCGGCTCTCCATGATCATGACAACGCCACGGAGTTTGCGGCTTATGATCATACCATTTTCCGGTCGACCACTTGGCCTCGGGCACATGCCGGTACCGCTCACGAGACGATCGTCGGCAGAGGCACACCCGCTGTCCGGGCTGCCGCGCGAGGCGGCGAAACCACGGCCTCGACCCGTCCAAACAAAGTCAGCGGCGAGACCGACTCGACACGTACCCGAACGACCGAGCCGATCAGACGGTCGTCGCCGTCGAACACCGTGATCAGGTCGTGCGGCGTGCGGCCGGTGAGCTGTCGGGACGCCGCAGCGGCACTAGCGGTCAGGCCGGAGTGGTCGCCTTTGCGGTGGTCGGCGCTGGCAGGTTCTCCGCCGGGCGCCGCGCTTTCGAGTGAGGCGGGCCGCCCGCGACGCCGCGTCGTCTTGCTGTAGCCTTCGACCAGCACCTCGACCGACTGTCCGATCAGCTTCTGCTTGTGGCGCAGACTGATCTCGGCCTGTACTGCCAATAACTCGTTGTTGCGCCGTGCCTTAACACTGGCAGGCACATCGTCGGTCTGGTGCCGCTCTGCCGCTGTTCCGGGGCGCGGAGAATATTTGAAGACAAATAGGCTCTTGTATTCGACCCGGCGTACCAGATCCACGGTGGCCTGAAAATCGGCTTCGGTTTCTCCACAGAACCCGACGATGAAGTCGCCTGCCAGCGAAATATCCGGTAAGTAGTGCCGGGCGGTATCAATCAGCCGCAGGTACTCCGCGACAGTGTACCCGCGCTTCATCCCCCTGAGTATCCGGTCCGATCCGCTCTGGGCCGGGATGTGGAGGTACGGGCAGATGCGTGGGTGGTCGCGCATCACTCGAAAGATGTCCTCATCCCAATCGGCCGGAAAACTCGTGACGAAGCGGATGCGATCCAGGGCGGCTACGGCGTGCACGCGCTCCAACAACTGAGCAAAACGCACCGGCCGGCCATCCACCGGATACACATACGAATTGACCGTCTGCCCCAATAAAGTGACTTCGCGGCAGCCGTTCTCCGCCAGGCGACGGCACTCAGCCACTATGTTCTCGGGCGGGCGACTGCGCTCCGGTCCGCGCACCAGCGGAACGATGCAATAAGTACAGAACTTATCACACCCACGCTGCACCCGGACATAGGCTTGCAGCACGCCATCGGCGGGGTCGAGCCGGCGGGCTAGATCGAGTTCTTCCACGCTATCGTACTGGAAGGCCCGCTCGAGTACGGCCACGCGCCGCGAGCGGGATCCTGCCAGGGCGATGGCGCGCTCCTGCCGCTGCCAAATGTCGCGCAATAGTTCGGGCAACCGGTTCAGCTCGCCCGGCCCGCACAGCAAGTCCACATGCGGGAAGCCCACAAACAGGTCCTCGCGTTGCCGCTCAGCCATGCAACCGATAACCCCAATCACACATTCCGGTCGGCGGCGCTTCAGTCGTTTGAGACGGCCCAACCGCGAAAGGACCTTGTCCTCGGCGTGCTGGCGAACGCTGCATGTATTGAACAGAATCACGTCCGCCTCGGCCGGCCGACGGGCCGGTCGCAGCCCAAGCTGCTCCAGCAGGCCGATCACCAACTGGCTATCCAGCACGTTCATCTGGCAGCCGAAGGTCTCCAGATAATAGCTTCGGACCATCATCGTCTGTGCACCGGTCGGTTACCACGTCGGGAGTTGGGGCGCGGCCTTGGGACGGGGGTCTTATTGGCAACCCGTTCAGGCACGTCCAAGTAGCGTTGCCGGCACAGCGCCTGCATCCGGCAGCAGCCACTGTGGCGGGACGTCCGGAGTATAGCGCCGTCGGCGTGCTGGTCGAGCGCCTTGGTGGGGCCGCTCGAAACCAGGTCAACCCTGCCAGTTCGAGAAGAATCTGCGACTGCATAGCCTCGCATGCCGATTAGTATACAGGCGTGCCCGCGCGTTTTTTCGCTCGGACCGTATTTGGCGACTGCGCGGCCATTGCGTCGCCGCCGCGAATGGATTACAAGTAGCGCCCCAGCAGGGAAGCTGAAACGTCCGAGCGAGGGAAGCTCATGGCCGGCAACAGTCGCAACGCTTCGGTGGTGATCGCCCTGGTGGTCTCGATGACACTGGGGCTGCTGATGTTACTGTGGCTGGAACACGCGTTGGTCCCCGCGCGACGCGACTTTTCCGGCAGCGCGCTGCTGATGGCACAGCGCGGCATGCAAGTCAGCAGCGTGGACATCGCCTACGCCGCCTCCTGGGACGACGTGCCCGCCTTGGGCATAACGGCGGACACCACCGACAGCGTCTGTCTCATCACGCCCGACGGCGAGGTGCAGTGGGCCGAGCGCGGTCCGCACGTGCGTCTGATCGTGATCGGGACGGACGGCGCAACGGCGGAGCGATTGAACGACGAGCAGAAGCGCAAGCTACTCGACGTGCTGGGAACACTAAGCGGAGTGAGTGGACAGGGACTGGTGCCAGTGCGCTTCGAGCCGGATCATCTGGCGTCGGCGAATTCGCCTGCCGCCGCCCAGGTGGCGGACCTGCGCGACTTCCTGGTGCTGAAGGGATTCATTGGCGCCACCCCGCAGTAGGGGCAGGACGGGGCGACCAGACGGTGCCAGCCCGGTGTCGGTCGGTGAGCGGCGCCGCGGCCCAGTTCGAGGGCGGCGACCGCTCTTCTGGTTGATATAGTTTAGCGATGCCCACGCGCGCCATCCCGATTCTGCCCGGCTACGAGGTCCTCAGCCGCATCGGCCGTGGGGCCGGGGCAGTAATCAGCCTGGCGCGCGACCTGAGCAACGGTCGCCTGGTAGCCATCAAGCACATCGTCTGGCACGGCCCAGGCGACGAGCGTTTTATCGCCCAGGCCGAGAACGAATACGTTGTTACCCGCAATCTGGACCACCCTTATCTGCGCAAGTGCTATGACATGGTGCGTGTTCGCCGCTGGTTCAAGACGCGCGAACTGGTGCTGGTAATGGAGTACGTGGACGGCGAACGGCTGGAAGACGAATGCCCCGAGGACCTGTCCAGCATCCTGACCGTCTTCACGCGTGTCGCCGAGGGTCTGCACGCCCTGCACCAAGCCGGTTATGCCCACGCCGACATCAAACCGAACAACATTCTGCTGACGCGCGACGGCGGCTTGAAGATCATCGACTTTGGCCAGAGCTGCCCGCTGGGACACGCCAAGGAACGCATTCAGGGCACGCCCGATTACATAGCTCCGGAACAGGTCTATCGCGGCGTGATCGACCAGCGCACCGACGTGTACAACCTGGGGGCGACCATGTACTGGGTTCTGACCGGAAAGTGGTACAAGACGTTGGTCACCGTGGCCCCGCCCGGCGCAACGCGTATCACGCTGGAGTCGCAGCGCGGCAACGACCCGCCGCACGTGCTCAACCCAACTGTGCCACTGCCGCTATCGCGCCTGGTGCTGGAGTGTTGCGAGTCGGCCCGCGAACGTCGTCCGCGCGATATGCGTGAGGTGCTGGACCGGCTGGCCACCGTACGGCACGTGATGGAGCGTACGGCGCTGCGTGGCTTCGCCCGTCCGTCCCGTGCACCGGACCCCACCGGCCAATAGAGTTGACAGCCGAACCGATCCCGAGCACTCTGAAACTGGCCCGACCTGACTGAAAGGCAATTGTGAAGACGACCACCAATGCCGAGACCGCCTGCCGGTACCTGGAGGAGGCAGCGCGACTCATTCGCGAGGATCCAGTCCGCCGGGGGTCCCTGTTGACTTTCGGATCCGCCGGTCAATTGGTAATGACCGGCGACATGCACGGCCACCTGCGCAACTTCGAGAAATTGCAGCGCTTCTGCAACCTGGAGCACAGCCCCGGCCGCATGGTGATACTGCACGAGCTGATCCACGCTGAACCGGAAGCGCCCGGGGCCCCGGATTTCTCGATCGACCTACTGGTGCGGGCCGCGGCCTGGAAATGCGAGTTTCCCGACAACGTGTTTTTCCTCCAGTCCAACCACGAGCTGTCGCAACTCCGCGGACATGAAATCACCAAGGGCGGGCGCTGCGTGCTGGCGGATTTCGAGCGCGGGGTGCGCGAGCGCTACGGCGCCGAGGCACGCCAGGTTCTGAATGCCGTCAACGAATATATAGCCGCGCTACCGCTGGCAGCTCGGCTGGCCAACGGCGTTTTCCTGTCTCACAGTCTGCCAGACGCCATCGACATCGACAGTTTCGACCTCACCATCTTCGAGCGCCACCCAACGATGGCTGATCTGGAACCCGGAGGTTCGGCCTACAGCCTCGTGTGGGGCCGCTTCCAATCTCCCGAACTCATTGAAGATTTCGCCGCCCGCGTGGGGGCCGAGCTGCTGATCGCCGGTCACACACCGCAGGAAATGGGCTACGCGCGCATCGGTCGGCTGTTCATCCTGGCTAGCGACCACGCCCACGGGGTGTTCCTGCCGATCGATCTGCATCGGCGCTACACGGCCGACGAGCTGGAGCGTGCCATCCGCAAGTTCGTCAGCGTGGCCTGATGTACGCTGACCCTCTGGCCAGCCGCAGCAAAACGCGAAGCGCTCCCGGCCGCCTCGCCCGAGAGCGCTTCGTGTAACAGGCATCACCCTTTCTTTACGGGCCGCTGATGCCGCTGGCTGTTAGCGCCGCCGCAGCAACACGCCCAGCCCCAACAGCGCCAGCGCCGTCGGCTCGGGCACGAACAGGAAGTTCGGGCCGAAGCGCCCCTTGCCGGTCGAGGTTAGGGCCGGGAAGACGAAGCCCAGGCCGCCGGCCGACGGGTAACGGCTGGCTACCCACGTAACCTCCGGGGCCATGGAAAGCGTAGAGGCGCCGGAGACGTACCAGTCGTTGTCGCCCGAGGCGTCCAGACCGCCGATCGTGTAGGTCTTGCCGGCTTGCAGCATCAGGCTGCTGATGGGCTTGTAATGGAACAGCCCGGTGACCGGGTCATTGCGATCAATGGTCGCAGTCGCCAGCAGCGCCTGGGTCTGGGTGTCCCAAATGCCCACCTGGTGAGGGGCTTCCAGACCGGCATGATTCGGGTCGGTATAGTAGCCCAGGTGCGTGGCATAGATGGTCTGGGTGGGGATGAAGTCCCACCCGATCACGTCGCTACCCGACCCATAGTATGACTCGTACTCGGTCCCGCCAGTCCAGTTCAAAACGGCCGGACCTTGCGCCAGCGCTACCGAAGCGCTTAGCGCCACCATGCAACACAACAGCTTTTTCATGCGTCCTCCTCCTGGAAGCAGGCAACGTTTGGCGGAGCGCCCGCTCTCTCAATTGTAGCACCTTGATTCCTGGCGCCAGCACCTTCCCCGCGGTGCACACCTCCTCTTTTATGAGACTGCCAACCATAGCGCGCGCAGTCAAGCCATTCGCGGGCTGGAAACTATCAGACGTTACCGGACAACTCCGCGCAAGTGCGCCCGCCGCACGCCCTCGTGCCAGCGCTAAGTCACGGCTCTAGCAGAACTTCCAACGAATCCGCCACCAAGTAGCACTCCCCGACACGGAACCTTCGTTTGCCATTGGGCCAGACCCACTCACTCGGCAGCCGAATCGTGCCGGCTTCCCACGTGCCCCCGGAACGCTCAACGCGCGCCCTCAGTTCGGCCGGCAGTGACAGCCAACTGATAGGTACCGGTATTGCCCCAACGTTCGCGCACGTGGTCCGAATTACCAGCCAGTCTGGCGTCACCGACAGAGCGCACGTCAAGCTGAGGACCACACCCCAGTCCCCAGCGCGCGCTGTTATGCCAAGCGTCAAGACACTCCCGTCGATTCGCAGACACGGATGCTGCCATGCCGGCGGCAGTAGTCGAGTTCCCGACCACAGTGCATCGGGCATGGCCAGCCAGCGATTGACCTGATCGACCGCCAGCCGAACACGTATCGGCCTGCCGGCGTTCAGTGCGGCGCTGATCTGATCCTGCAACCGCACTATGGCGGCTTTGTCGGCGCGAGCCTGGTCGGGATCGGACACCGGCGGTCGGTACCAACGGGGTCGCCAAGTGGCGGCCAGTCCGAACACAATGGCCGTCAGGGTGGCCGCCCCCCCAATCAGTGCCATGCGGCGCGTATGGCGGACCAGCACTTCCCAGCCTGATACATGTGGAGCCTGCCTGCCGGGGAGACCGGTATCGTGTGTCGCCCCTTTAGCATGCTACGGCAACTTCTCGTCGTCTTCGTCGTCAGCGGAGAGCACTTCGTCCACGTCGAAGTCGGCATCACTCAGATCGAAAGTCTCTTCGTCGTCGGCGGCCTCCAAGGCGGCCGCAGCGCCGGCTCCAACCGTCGGTCGCACATCCTCAGGCTTGATCTCGGCCGGTTCACCATTGATGCGCACCACGAAGGTGACCGGGCCGAGGCGCAAACGGTCGCCCGGCTTCAGGACTACCTCGGCGATGCGCTTGTCGTTGACGAACGTACCGTTCGAACTGCCGAGGTCTTTGGCGATGACCTGGTCCTTCTCGATCAACAGGGCGCAGTGCTGCCGGGACACGTCCTTAGTCGGAATGCGCAGTTGGCAGTCCAGCCGGCGACCGAGCACCGTCCTCGGCCCGCCGACGGCGAACTCCCGTCGTTGGTTGCCCTTGAACATCACCAAAACCACGTCCATGGCGAGCAACCCTCGCTATCGTTGGCGCCGCACTGCCGGATCAGCGCCGCCGCCATGATTGCGCTGCCCGAGCGATTATCATTTGTTATGCTACGACAAAGCCCCAGTCATGACAATATCCAGCCTATGCCGCGCCCTGTATGTGCATGTCCCTTACTGCCGGCGGCGTTGCGCTTATTGCGATTTCCACTCGGAGATCCTCGACACGGCGACCGTGCCAGCCCTGGTGGACGGACTGCTGGCCGATTTGGAAATGTACCGGCGTGAGCGGCCGCTGGAGTTCGATACGTTATACGTGGGAGGCGGTACGCCGACGGTGTTGCCCCCGGCCGAGCTGCGGCGGTTGCTGAAGCACATCAGCGACTGCCGCGCTACGGAAGAGGCGGAATTCACCGTAGAAGCCAACCCGGCGACGGTGACGCGGGAGGTTGCGGACGTACTGGTGCAGGCCGGCGTGAACCGCATCTCGGTGGGCGCCCAGAGCTTCCAGGTTACCGAACTGCGCACCCTGGAACGCACGCATGAACCGTCAGACGTCGCCCGCACGGTGCGTCTGTGTCGCGAGTGCGGGCTGGCGCAGATCAGCCTCGACTTGATCTTCGGCATCCCCGGTCAGACGCTGAAGACCTGGCGCCGTAGCCTCGAAGCCGCTGCGGTCCTGAACGTCGAACATATTTCGTGCTACGCGCTGACATACGAGCCGGGCACTCCCTTTCATCAGCGTCGCCAAGCCGGCCTCCTGACCCCCGTCGATCCGGACCTCGAAGCCGACATGTACGAGCTGGCGCTGGACCTGCTGCCGGCGGCAGGATACCTGCAATACGAGATAAGCAACTTCGCCCGCCCGGGTGCCGAGTGTCGTCACAACCTGTGTTACTGGCACAATCTGCCGTACCTAGGCATCGGGCCTTCGGCCGCCGGCTTCATCGACGAGGTACGCTACAAGAACGTGACTGGCGTCGCCGCCTACCTGGAAGCCATCCGGGCCGCCAGACATCCTTGGGCAGAGCAGGAGCGCCTGCCGAGGGAGCGGCGGGCTCGCGAAACTGCCATGTTGCTGCTGCGCCTGACGGCCGGAATCCAACGGGGGGACTTCGCACGCCGATTCGGCGTAGACCCGCTGGCAATGTTCAGTGAGGCAGTCGGACGCCACCAGGCGGACGGGCTGCTGGAAGTGTCGGCCGACCACCTGCGCCTGACGCGCGCCGGTCGGCTGCTGGCCGATCACGTGATCGCGGATTTCCTGTAGTCGCACAACGGCCGACGGAAAACCACGTCCAAGCCTGAGCGGCGGCTACTGCTACCAGGTAGCAAGCGCCTCCAGCAGCTATCACTGGGTACTTCTGCGAAGATCCGCAACCCAAGGCCACACCGTCAGGAAGTCGGCGGCCCCGCCGGCTAATGCGAGGCCAAAGGCGAGGGGGCCAGTACGTCCCGGGCTCCGACAGGCGTGGAATGCTGCAACTGGCGGACCGCTGCGGACGGGACATTGCGCACTTTGCAGACCGGGCCGGGACGGTCAAAGCGCGGTCGCGATCCCCAACCCATCAAGAGCAACCCCGTGGCATATAGGAGCAGGAACAACCCACCCGGACCGTCCTGCGGGAGGAAATAGATGAACTGCGCCAGACACCAAAGACCCAGCAGCAGTTCGAACAGCCAGAGGTTGGAGCGCAGGCTCGCGTAACCGCTACGCCCGCCGCGACCGGTGCTGCCGGACTTGGGCGTGCGGACGAATTCACCACCTTTCTGCACCAGGCCGACCAGCACCGCCACGCCATTGTTCACGCACAGGCCCAGCCCCAGCACCATGAGCTTGAGTATGCGCAGCGGACCGGGCAACTTGCCGTTGACCACGTACCGGGCGTTCATGTAGGCAGCGCAGGGGGCCACCGCCGCCAGCAGGAACGCCATGCACAGCCACTGAATCCATTCCGGCCAGCGGTCGCCGGTCAGAGCTAGCGGCAAGAGTCGTCCGACCAGGGCTACCAGGATCATGGGAACGGCGATGGCATACTGGGTCAGATGCACGGTGGCTTGCAGCTTCTGCCACAGCGAGAGGCGCTCAGAACGCCAGACGGCTGGCAGCAGTTTGCGGGCCACCTGCATGATGCCGACGGCCCAGCGGCGTTGCTGCGTCTTGAGAGCGTTGACGTCGGCGGGTATCTCCGCCGGACACATTTCGTCCAGGCAGAACACCATGCGCCAGCCGGCCAGTTGTGCACGGTACGACAAGTCCAGGTCCTCGGTGATCGTGTCGCCGCTCCAGCCGCCGACGCGCGGATCCTCAATCGCCGCTTTGCGCCAGATGCCGGCCGTGCCATTGAAGTTCATCAACAGCCCGTTCCAGTTGCGGGCCCCCTGCTCAATGGCGAAATGCATGTCCAGCCCGAGCGACAGACCCTCCGTCACCCAGGACTCATCGGCATTCAAGTGCCCCCAACGCCCCTGCACGACACAGATGTCATCGCCCAGTGAGAACAACGGAATCAGGCGGCGCAAGAAGCCACGGTCGGGCACGAAGTCAGCATCGAAAATAGCCACGAATTCGCCGCTGGCGGTCTTCAGACCGTGTGCCAGAGCCCCAGCTTTGTAATGCTCACGGGTCGGCCGCCGCACGACTTTGACGTCGTAACCCTGAGCACACAGCTCGGCCGCAACCTGGTCCACGACCTGTCGCGTCTCGTCCGTGCTGTCGTCCAACACCTGGATTTGGTGACGGCCGCGCGGGTAATCCATCCGGGCGGCAGCCTCGATCACCCGTCGGGCCACCGCCAGCTCGTTATAAAGCGGTATTTGCGTAGTAACGCGCGGCCACTGGTCTTCCGGCGTCGTTCGCCAATAGTGCTCGATCGTCGCCCGTTGCAGCGCGCCCACCGCAGCCCGACGCCGATGCGCCAGGTACATAAGCAGATACATGTGAAAGCCATAGAAGCTCGGCAGCGCGATCAAGAGCAGGAACAGGACCAAGCAGACAACTTCGACGAACTGTGACAAGGAGTTAGCCTCGCACGGGCCTGCCAGACCGCGCGCCGGAGTCCGGCTCACCGGCGCAACCCAACGAACTAGTTGTATGTACTCGGCTGCGCTGTGTCAACCGACACGCCAGCATCGATTATCACCCTTGCACTCGCACCCGTCGACTACGCAGGCGGCGTCGCAGGGCACGTTTTCCGGTCCTCCGCTACCGGTCCCCATGGCACGCGGAGACATCCTGTCCGCTTACTAACCTGCCGCCGTCATCCGCACGATAGCACTGGCGAGGCTGTGGGTCACCGCTCTTTTGAGCGGGCAGCCTGGCTTGGAGGGTCCGAGTTACGGCGAGCTCGGACTCTCTCTTTTTTGTTTTTGCGCCGCTGGTTGCGCACTGGCGGCCAAGTTGCCTCCCGGCACACCAGAAACCGCCCCGGGACCTGCCCCGGCGCCAAACCACCGGGTCTGACGCCGAAGCACGGCCAACGCTGGGCTCGCGCCTAAAGGCCGCTGACGCTTCCCAACCGTCTGTTGAGCTACCTCACGTCCGTAACACCGTTTTGCGCGCCGCTTGCGGACGCGCTGCCAACGTCTGTCGTACTTCCGATCCTGAGCCCGCGGCGCAGCCAGCACCACAATCAGCGCTTTCCGCCCTCCGCGCTACTGGTCTGGTTACCGGACGTTTCGGTCGGTGCCTTCTTTTCGCTGCGGGCGCGTTGCTGCATCTGTTCCCGCAGAGAGCTGCTGTCAGCGGCACCACCGGCCGCAGCGGCTAAGGCCCGCTGCTTGCGGGTCGGCAGCCGGTCCAGGCGCTCCTTGAGCTTCTCGAACATCTGCTCGATGGGATCGTGTAGCTGCTTGAGCTCAGCCCGCACTTTCTCACGCTCTTCGTCGGTCTGGGCCGCTTTGAGCTTGTTTTCAACCGCCGTAATGCGCGACAGGCGGCTGCGCAAGTAGCGGTCGCGCAGCGCCATCTGATCGCGCAGGTACTTGTAAGCGTTGTTCCGCTGAGCCTCGTCGAGCTGGTAGCGCCGGATGAAATCCTCCACGTAGATTTCCCACTCATCCTTCTTGCCGGACGGCTCGCGTGGCGACGACTGCGGACCGGCAGCTTCCGCTCGCGTGGTGTCGGCCGCAGGAGCGGCGGCATAACTTGGCGAGCCGCTCTCGTTCGGAATGCCTAGCACCTCGTTACGCGCAGCGGTGGCCTCACGCTCCAGTTGCTTTTGCCGCTCACGCTCGCGCGCCTTGAACTCCTCGCTGCGCGGCCATTCGCTGCGCCAGTCGTATCCGCCGTGACTCCAGGTATCCAGCCGCTGATTCATGTACTGAGCGCCGACGCGAAAAGCCGCCATCTGCCCCTCAACCAGAACACGCTGCTCGTCGGTCAGGTAGGTGCCCATGTCGGCGACCGTATCCTCGACCAGGGTGGTGAACTCCTCAAACAGCGGCTTGGCCCGGCGGGCCCAGTCAGCGACATGCTCCGGCGAGGGCGGCTCGCCGGCCATCACGGCTTCAATGTACTGGTTCAACAGCGTTTGGAGCTCTGCCCGGTTGTCTTCCAACCAGCGCGGGAAGCGCTCCTTGAGCAGCTCGCGTGTGTTCCACAATTGCGCCTCGTCGAAGGCGTACTCCTTGGCCATTTCCTCGGTGATGCGGTCGATGGCCAAATGCATCATCCGCTCCGTGGGCCAGAAGCCGGCGTTGGGAACGTCGGCCGGCGACCGCTCCCCGCGTCCGACTCCCTGCGCCCCGGCCACCGCCGCCACCAGCCCCACCAGCGTCAGCCGGCAACCAGTTAGAACCGTCCGCATGTACACCACCTCCATAGCGCCTTCGCCTTCACGGGTTCAGCCCAGGGGCCGCGCAGCAGGTCCGAGCGCCCGCTGTCGGCAGCTTGCCCCGTCCGCGAGCTGCCATCTGCGCCCAGATTGTACGCCGCCGCGGCCCCCCGCCATAGACGCTCGTCACACGGCGACAGTTTTGTACACCTTCTGACCGGCGGCGGCACCTATTGGAAAAGGTCGCCGTCGCGGCGAGAATAGTGCTGATGCTTCGCGTTATTCCGGTGCGAGTCGCGGTGATCGACGACGATCCGGCAGTGTGCCGAAAACTGGGTACCTGGCTGCGCGAGAACGGTTGCGATGCGGTCACCTTCACCAGTCCGGAGGAGGGCCGCACGCATATCGCCGCCGCTCCCTGTCAAGTGGCACTCGTGGACCTGCGTTTGTCCAGCGGCAGCGGCACCGAGCTGATCGCGTGGCTGCGGCGTGAATGTCCGACTCTGCGCATCGTGGCCCTGAGCGCTTTTCCGGAGGTAGAGCTGGTAACCGCCGCCATGCGCGCCGGCGCCAACGACCTGCTGGAAAAACCGATCCAACCCGAGGCCTTGCGCGAGGTTCTCGATCGTCAGCTCGCCCAGTCGGGTATTCCCGTCCGCTCCGAGGAAGAGTTCAACCGCCGACTGGGGGCACGCCTGCGTGCCGTGCGTGCGCAGCGCGAACGCACGCTCTCCGACGTCGCCGAACGCTGCGGCTTGACCGCCGCCCAGCTCTCGCAGATCGAGCTGGGCAAGACAGCCACCACGACCTGGAGCCTGGCACGCATCTGTGCCGCTCTGGAAACGCCGCTCGAACAGCTCTTTCGTGGTCTCTGAGCCGTCACCGCATGCGCGCCGCACACGGGCGAACACTCTTGGCCGCTTCCGTTACCCGTGCCCGACCGGCACTGAAGCGTCAGCTAGAGCTGGCGCAAGCTGCCGGCGCCGACCTGGTCGAGCTGCGTGCGGACCTGATCGGCGATCTGAGCGCGGTTGAAGCCGCACTGCGGCGACCGCGCCCCCTGCCCGTCATCCTCACCCTCCGCTCCGCCGCCGAGGGGGGCGCCTGGAGCGGCGCCGAGCATGAGCGCATCGCCACCTTGCTACAACTCGGCGCATTGAGGCCGGACTACATCGACATCGAGTGGGCTACCTGGCGGCGCTCGGGCAGCTTGCGCCGGAAGCTCCGCGAACTGTGCCGGTTGCCGGTCGCGAGCAATGCCCGCGGCGCCGAGCACCGTCCCAGCGTAGGCCGCCCACCAGCAGCGCCGCGACTGATTCTGTCGCATCACACGAACGATCCCCGGCCCCGCCGGTTGCCGGAATTGCTGGCCTGTTTGTCAGCCGGCGAGGCCCACGTGGTAAAGGCGGCTTTTTGCGCCCACGACGCGACCGATGCCCTGCGCGCCTTGGCCGCCGCAAGCGAGCTGCACGGACGCGACCGGCTGATACTTGTCGCGGCCGGCCTGGCGGGCTTGTGCACGCGGGTACTGGCGCCCAAGTTCGGGCTGTTCGCGACCTTCGCCTGCCTGCGCGCCGGCAGTGAGTCTGCCACTGGTCAGCCAACGCTGGCGATCATGCGCGAACGCTACCGGTGGGCGCAGGTCGATGCCGCGACGCGCGTGTTCGGCGTGGTGGGTTGGCCGGTGACGCACTCGGCCAGCCCACTGGTCCACAACGCCGCCTTGCATGCCTGCGGCATCAACGCCGTGTACCTGCCATTCCCGGTTCGCCCCGGGTACCGCAATCTGGTCGCATATCTGGAGCTGCTGACCGCCTGGCCAGAACTCAACGTCACGGGCTTGAGCGTGACTCAACCACACAAAGAGAATGTCCTGCGCTGGCTCGAAGCGCGCGGCCAGGCACTGGACGGCGCCGCCCAGCGTTGCCGCGCGGTCAATACGCTGACCCGGCGGCAGAACGGCACTTGGCTGGGCAGCAACACCGATCTGGTCGGCTTTCGCGAGGCTGTACGCTGCGCTTTGCTAGCCCGCGGCATTGACCTGGCGGGCCGTCGTGTCGCAGTGTTGGGAGCTGGTGGCGTGGCGCGAGCTGTCGCGGCGGCACTTCAGGAATTGGGGTGCTGCGTCGTGGTGTACGGGCAAACCGAGCGTCGCGCTCGGCGACTGGCGCGCGAACTAGCCTGCCAGTGGCGGCCGTGGTCGGAGCGGTCCGTCTACGAAGCCGAGGTGCTGGTCAACTGCACACCGGTAGGCATGTCCCCAGAGGTGCGCGCCACTCCGTTACCGGACGTAGCGATTCGGCCCGGGACAGTCGTAGTCGACACAATTTATGATCCTCCTGCCACCCGCCTTCAGCGAGCAGCGCGCCGGCGAGGCTGCGTTGTCCTGGGCGGTCGAGAAATGTTTATCAGACAAGCAGTCGCTCAGTTCGAGGCCTGGCACAGGTGCTCGGCGCCGTTGGATATTATGAGACGGGCAGCGTCTGAGCGCTGCTAAGACAGCAGCTTTACCCATCCTGCTGAAAACCTGCTGCCAGCTAACTGCACATTTTCGCGCGTCGGTTTGCCTTCCGACGCTCCGTTTTGAATTCTACGGATGTCGCACATTTGCCAGCCTGTGCAACAGATGTGCGGCTGGTCGCCTACCCTGGCGGCCAAGGGGAGCACGAGTCACGCTTCCAAAGAGGGCAGCACGGATCGGCAAGTGATCTGTCACGATCGGTGCTGTCCGGAGTGGCTGGAAGCTAGATGGTGCAAATAACGCATGGATGCGAAGGGTTTTCATGGGTCTCCGGGCTGCGAGACCCGCTTGAACAGGAAAGGAAACACCATGAAGGCGCTGGTGCATCGTGTTCGGGAGTTCTTGGTGAACGAGGACGGGCCGACCGCAACCGAGTACGCGGTCATGCTCGCCCTGATTATCGTGGCCTGCATCGCTGCCATTACGGCGTTGGGTGGCGCCCTGAGCGACACCTTCAACAGCTTGGCCGACCAGGTGGCCGGCGTGAATCCGGGCTAATCGGGCGGCGGCGCGGTCGGCTCGACGTGAAGCCAACGAGCGGCGGGACCGCGGCGTGCGGCGCCCGCCGCTCCTCTTTCTCGCCTCACTGCCTGGAACGTCCGATGTTACTGGGGGCCACCGGCAGCTTCCGTGTGTGGCCGGGTTTATCAGGACGCGACCGCGAGGCTCCGCAGTAACATGAGTTTCTTCGCCGAAAACTATTGGCATTGTGTTCTGGCCGGTCTGTTTCCGGGCATTCTCCTGGCAGCCTGGATCGATTACAGCCAGCGCCGCGTACCCAACTGGCTGAACGGGACGCTGGCGCTGCTGGGACTGTTACTACAGGGTCTGGCCTTCGGGTGGTGGAGCAGCGATATCGACGGCGTGCGCGGGGGCGTCGGCTGGGGGCTGCTCGGTCTGGCCGTCGGCTTGGGAGTGCTGATCGTTCCCTGGGCCATGCATGGGATGGGCGCGGGCGACGTCAAACTCATGGCTGCAATCGGCTGCTGGCTGGGCCCCTGGCTGACGCTGGTGAGCTTCGTGGCGGGCGCGATTATCGGCGGGCTGGTCGGCCTGGTGATGATCTACGTCGGGGGACGCACCGTCCACGCCATCACCAATATGCAGACCATCTTCGCCAAGTTACGACGTTTGGACACCGCCTTCAGCGACTTCGGGGGGGCCCGTTCGTTCGGGGACACCAGCCAGCTTCTTCCTTATGGAGTTCCGTTGACGGTCGGGACGATCGGTGTGGTTCTGACCTACTACCTGGGAGGTTGGCTGTCATGATCAGCGCAGTGCGAAGGAAGCATAGGCGGGCAGCAGCGGCAGTGGAGTTGGCGATCGTCACGCCGATTCTGCTGACCATGCTGTTCGGGATCATCGAATATGGGTGGCTGTTCACGGTACGGCAGGCGCTGGTGAACTCGGCGCGCGAAGGCGCCCGGACGGCAGCCCTGCCGGGGTCGACGGTCGCCGACGTCGAGGCGCGCGTCGACCAGTACATGGCGCCGCTAGGTCTGACCACCTACACGACTGAGGTCGGCGTGGACGAAAACAACAACCCCACCGGCGTCGTAACCGTCTCGATCCCGTACCAGGACGTGACGCTGGTCGGCGGCTACTTCGGCACCACGCCCAGCGGCAACATCCAGGCCACCTGTGTGATGCGAAAGGAGGGCATCGAGTGAGCGACCGCCGTCCGGCCGCCAACGACCGGCGGTGCCGACTGCCAAGCCGGGACACCGGCCTCTTGATGGCGTGCCCGGGTCCACAAGGCGGACCCGGTTGACCCTAACAGCCCGGCGGCGTCTAACGCCACGCCGCCCATGGATGGCCAGCCATGAACGTAAGAGCCCTCATTCCGCTGATTGCCGGCCTGGGCATCGGGGCCTTGGCCCTGATCCTGGGGATCAACACTCTGAAGAATGCGCGCGCGGCACAACGTCCGGCGGCGAAAGTCAAAGTGTGGGTGGCGCGCGAGAACATCCCGCGCGGCACGGAAATCCGCGAGGACATGCTGACCACCCTGGCGCTGCCGGCCGACGCGGTGCCCAAAGGTGCCTTCAAGGAGAGCGACAAGGCCCAACTGGTGGGGCGCGTTCCGCAACTGGTCGCACCGGCCAGCCTGCCCATACTCGAAAGTATGCTGGCTCCACCCGGAACGCGGCCGGGAATCTTCGTCAAACCCGGCTATCGGGCGGTGGCGGTGAAAATCGATGCCGGCTCGGGCGTCGATTATCACCTCGAGCCGGGTTGCTTCGTGGACGTGGTGGCCTCTTTCAAGGTCCGCCGTGACGGTCGCACCGAGACCATCGCCAAGACGATCGTTGAAAACGCCGAACTGGCGGCGGTTGGTCCGCGCCTCAGTCCGGTCGGCGCCGAAGAGGGCACGCAGGCTCGCAACCAGAACATCCGCGCCGTGACGCTTTTTGTCCGACCGGACCAGGTCAAGACGCTCTTGCTGGCCGAGCAGCAGGGGCGCATCAAACTGTGTCTGCGCGGCAGTCACGACGAGCAAGAGATTGACGACCGCCAGTGGGTCAGCGATCTCGAATTGATGGGCGTCAGCCAGCAGGCCGGCGCCGACGGCAGCAAGTCCCGCGAATCGGTCGGGTCGGCAGCGGGGGCGCTCAGTTGGCTGCGCGGCCTGTTTGCTCGGGCAGGCACGTCGCCCGAGCCGCGTCTGGCGCTGGCCGCACCGGCCCCACAACCATGGGTCTTGCACATCTATCGTGGGGATCGGGCCGAGGTGGTGCAGTTCAAGAGCCGCGATTCGTCGGAACGCCTCGACGGCGCCACGGCACCGGCTGCTTCCGCCTCCGGCCCGCGCTACCCGACTGCGCCCAGCACGCCGGCACAGCCCGCGCCGGCCCCGGCGGAGGTCGATCCGCTCGACAACCCGAATTTGCAACCGGGGGCTGATAGCGAGCCCGAGGAGCTCACCGAATGAAACCACTAAACACCCACCACATTATGCGAAGCGCGTCGGAGGGGCGAGCGCTCCGAAGCGGGCGGCAAGCCATTGGCCTAGGCTGGTGGCTGACGCTGATCGGAGCCTGGCTGCTGGCGTTGCCCGCCAGGGGGCAGGACACCGGCCCGACCTCCGCTGCGACGCCGGTGCAGATCACCGTGCGCACCACGCAACCGAGCCCGCAGGTAATCGCGCTGGCGCTCAATCAGGGAGCACTGGTTGATTTCAACGTCCCGGTGCGCGAAGTGCGTGTGGCCAATCCGCAGATCGCCGACGCCATCGCCATGGCTCCGCGGCAGATATTGATCAACGGCAAGGCCTACGGGACAACGCAATTGCTAGTAACCGTGGATGGTGGTCAGCAGCAGGCCTTCACGGTGACGGTCGATCTGGACCTGGAGCGACTGCAAGCGAGCATTCGCAGTCTGGTGCCGCGGGCCAACGTGGCAGCCTCGGCCCTGTTGGATTCAGTCGTGCTCTCCGGGACCGTGCCGGACACCGAGTCCGCCGAGCGCATCGTGCAGATCGCCGAGGTGTACTCCAAGAACGTCATCAACCATATGCGTGTGGCCGGTGTGCAGCAGGTTCTGTTGCGCTGCACCGTGGCGGAGGTAAACCGGGCGGCCACGCGTCGCCTGGGGTTCAACGGCTGGATGGCCGGCGACGACTTCCAGGACGTTTTCGCAGTCAGTCAGGTGGGGGGCATCAACCCGGTGGATATTTCCGGGGTGGCCGGCGCGCCGGTAACGCGTGCCATCCCGTTCGCCACCGGCAACATGCAGGTCAGCCAGGCGACCACCTTGACCATCGGGTTCCCACGCGTGCAGATGCAGGTGTTCATCCAGGCCCTGCGCGAGAACGGCCTGCTACAAGTGCTAGCCGAGCCGAACCTGGTGACCATCAGTGGTCAGGAGGCGGCATTCCTGGCCGGCGGCGAGTTCCCCATCCCGGTCGCCCAGCGCGATTCGGTGACGGTCGAATTCCGCGAATTCGGCGTGCGCCTGAAGTTCACGCCTACCGTCCTGAGCAATGATCTCATTCGTCTGCGTGTGGCACCAGAGGTGAGCGAACCGGACTTCAGCACGGCGGTGCAGATCGCCGGCTACTCGGTGCCGGGCTTGATTCAGCGGCGGGTCGAGACGGTGGTGGAGCTGGGGCCGGGGCAGACGTTCGCCATCGGCGGACTGCTCAGCGAGAAGACGCGCGCTATCTCCAGCAAGGTACCGGCGCTGGGCGATCTGCCAGTCCTGGGAGCCCTTTTCAGCTCGGTGGAATATCAGACCAACGAAAGCGAACTGGTGGTGCTGGTCACGCCCGAACTGGTAGCGCCGCTGAATCCGCAGCAGGTCGCTTATGTTCCCGGCACCGACCATATCGCGCCAAATGACTGGGAGCTGTTTGCGCTGGGCCAGCTCAGCGGGCAGGGAAAGCCGGGCCAGGGCGACCGTCCCCCAGCGCGGTCCAACTGGCCGGCGCGGGCCGCCGAGTTGTATGACGAGCCGGCCGCCCTGCACCTGCGCGGTCCGATCGGCCCAGCGAGCGGTGACGAAGGAACATGAAACCGCTTCGGCGGTCGGGCAACAGGGCAGCAGCGCTGCGGATTTCAGCATGGAAACGGTCAGGCAACAGCGCCGACAGCCGGCAAGCAGGGCGCGAGCACCGTCGATCGCGTCGCGGACGCTTGCCCAGCCAATCGCCAGTCGCGGCCTGACATTCGAAGGCGACAGCTTGCGCGACCAGGTGTTGTGCTCAGGTGGTGCGAGGTTCGGGTCTGTACGGAGGTAGAAAGATGCAACCGGTTCGTCGAAAACTGCGCAGGCACCAGCGACGAGCGGCCGTCGTGGCCCATGTCGCCGTGTGCTCGACCGTGATTCTGGGAATGGGCGCCCTGGTGCTCGACATCGGGGCGGTCTACATGACGCAGTCCGAGTTACAGGTGGCCGCCGACGCCGCGGCGCTGGCAGCAGCCGCCGAGCTGGCCGCGTCGCACGGCGATCCGTTCCAGTTGGCAGTAGCCGCCGCCGATGAGTACGCCCGTTTGAATCGGGCCCGCGGTCAGCCCCTGTCGGTGGCGGCCGGAGACATCGAGTTTGGGCGTGCCGTGTTCAACGCCGCCACTGGCAAGTTCGATTTTGAGCCCGGTTCCGGGCACGTGGACGCGGTGCGTGTGACCGTGCATCGCACGGCCGCTAACAACGAAGTCGAAGTACCGTTCCTGTTCGCGCCGGTGCTCGGACAGAGCGGGACCCAATTGCAGGCCCGGGCGGCGGCGGTACTCATCCCCCGTGACATTTCGGTGGTCATCGACCTGTCGAACTCGATGAGCTACGACAGCCAGCTCCGCAACTGGAACCGCACGGATGGCGGCTACAGCAACCTGCGCGACATCTGGTGCGCCCTGGACGGTCCGGTCCCGGACAAGCCGTACATCCCGGCCTCGGCCAGCAACGTGGACGAGACCGAGTACCAGTACGACACCGGGCCGACCTACGGGCACATGACGCAATGGGGCGATCCGCTGGATCCGGCAAGCTACAACCCGTCCACTGATCCGGGGCTGTGGTACATCCGCAAGGGCTACAACACCAGCGTGCCCGCGATCACGGCCAAGCTGACGGCCGTGGGCTACACCAGCGCCGAACGCTCGGCGTTGTTGTCCGGCTCGAAAGACAGCACTACGTCGCATTGGCGCAATCGCTGCGGCGTGTTGCTGGGGCTGGCTCAGTGGAGTAGCGGCAAGAGCGGGGGGGCCTTCCCCGGTGGCGGCGATGGTGACGACTACGTGGAAGACAGCGAGGTGACCTGGATCGCTAAGCCCGAATATGCGGTCAGTTGGAACTGGAAGAGCTACATAGACGCGGTGCAATCGCACTACAGCGGCAGCTTCAAGTACCGCTACGGACTGAAGACCTTTGTAGACTTCCTGCTCCAGAACGTGCCGCGGTACCACGAGACGAACGTGAAATGGGCCACCCCGGAGCAGCCGACGCGGGCCATCAAGGACGCGGTCTGGACGATGATCAACGTGATAGAGGAGCTTCAGAGCCTCGATCACGTGGCCCTGGAGACCTTCGATAGCTGGGGTCATCACGAGCTGGACCTGACCGAAAACATCCGGCAGGTGTCCGACACGCTCTATGGCCGGCAGGCCGGTCACTACGACGTGTACACCAACATCGGCGACGGGCTGAAACGTGCCTACTTCGAGCTGACTAGCGAGCGAGCCCGCAGTGCCGCCGCCAAGGTCATCGTACTGATGTCGGACGGCGTGCCGAATCGCGACGAGGGCGGCGAGTACAACATCGCTGCGGCGCGGGAATACGCCCTGCGAATGGCCCGGCAGGCGGCCGATGCCGGCATGCGCATCTACACCGTCAGCGTCGGTTTCGAGTCGGATCGGCCGCTGATGCAGGAAATCGCCGCCCTCGGCCATGGCCAGGAGTTCTACGCCGCCGGCAATCCGGAAGAGTACAGCGAGCAATTGGAGCTTATTTTCCGGACGCTGGGCGGCAAGCGCCCCGTGGCGCTGATCGAGTAGACCGGCAACCGGTCGGGAACCTCGCCGCCCGGTTGCCTGCTAGAGGCTAGAAACTGGAAGCGACGCGTCACCGGCTCTCTGGTTTCTAGTCTCTAGTCTGTGGTTTCTAGGTCGCAGGAGGCCGCCGTGAGCAAGCCGGTGCGGGTCATCGTCGTGAACTCCGACGAAGAAGCCGCTCCTGAGCTGCGCGCTCTGCTCTTGTCCGTCGAGGGCGTGAAGATCGTCGCCGAGATCGACGAGCCGCTCCTACTCGGCCAGGCCCTCAACCAGTTCCCCGCCGAAGTGCTGCTGCTCCATCTGGACCCCAACCCGGCCGCCATGATGGAGGTGGCTGCGCCGCTGATCAGCGAACGAAAGGATCGCCTGGCGGCCATCGCCATGACTGAGGACCGCGATGCCGAGCTGGTGGTGCGCGCCATGCGCGCTGGCATGCGCGAGTTCCTCTGGAAACCGTTTCCGCCCGAGCAACTGACCGATATACTGCGGCGGCTGGCGCGCGAGGTGCCCAGCGGTGCGACGCGGGCGGGCCGTTTGATTCCCATCGTCGGTTGCTGCGGGGGCGTGGGGGCCACCACCATCGCCACCAATCTGGCCGTGGAGCTGGCGCAGATCGAGCAATGGGACGAAGGCGCGGGCAAGCCCAAGGTGGCCCTCGTCGACCTAGACTTCCGCTTCGGGCAGGTGGCCATGTTTCTGGATGCCCAGCCGACTTACACGATCGCCGAACTGTGCGAGACCCCCGAGCACATCGAAGCCCAGATGATCGAGCGCGTCGTGGTCAAGCATTCGTCGGGCGTGCACGTGCTGGCGCACCCGGCGGACATCGAGCAGGCCGAGCGCATCAGCGCCGCTCAGTGTGCCGGGGTACTGGCGGCGCTGCTGGAACATTACGACTTCGTGGTGGCCGATGGCCCGGTTCGCTTCGATCCCTCGGCCCGGGCAGTCTTTGACATGACGGACGTTTATCTACTCGTGCTCCAATTGCTCGTACCTCCGGTGCGCAACGCCGACCGGCTGCTCAACGAATTGCGCCGCGGCGGCTACAACCTCGATCAGGTACGACTGGTGTGCAACCGCAGCAGTCGCGAGGCGGGGTATCTGGAGCCGGCCGACGTGGAGACCACCCTCAACCGCAAACTGGACTGGATGTTGCCCGACGACTGGAAGACTTCCAGCACGGCGATCAATGTGGGCAGCCCGCTGGCGGACTTCGCGCCACGCTCCAAGCTGCGCCAGGCTATTAAGCAGATGGCCGAAGACCTGGCGCGGAAGCCCGTCAGCGGCGTGCCCAGCGGCCGAGAGTCGGAGGAGCAGACGGTCAGCCATGGCAGCAAGAAAGGGCGATTCTCGCTGTTCGGGAATTAGCTCCGCTCGGCTTTGGGCGACCCCGAGCAGCGAGGTCGCGGATGGCCAGGAGTGAGTGATGGGACTGTTCACCAAGAAGCCGGAAACGACCAGCACCACGGCTGCCGCGGCGGCGCAGCCTCCACCGCCCCCCGCCAACAGCCCGCCGCGTCCCACGGCCGGTGCCGCGGGTGTGGCCGGCAAACCGCCGGCGCCGCCTGCTCGTCCGCTGGCGCCGTCAGCCCAGAACAAGCGCAGCGACTCCCTGACGGACGAGCGTGCGCGGAAGTTCCAGGAGCTGAAAGCCGAGATTCACCGCAAACTGGTGGAGCAGCTCGACCTGACCAAGCTGGCGGAGAACGCCGACGCGGAAGTGCGCGAGCAGGTGCGGCAGATCGTGACGGCGTTGTGCGAGGAATCGGATTCGCTGCTGAACTTCAACGAGCGCCAGCGTCTGGTACAGGAGATTCTGGACGAGACTTTCGGTCTGGGACCGCTGGAATCGCTGCTGGCCGACCCGCACATCTCGGACATTCTGATCAACGGACCGCATCGGGTGTACGTGGAGCGCGGCGGACGCCTAGAACTGACCGATGTCAAGTTCAAGGACAACGGCCACCTGCTGCACGTGATCGACAAGATCGTTTCGCCGCTCGGCCGGCGCTGCGACGAAGTGTCGCCGATGGTCGATGCCCGGCTGAAGGACGGCAGTCGCGTCAATGCCATCATTCCGCCGCTGGCCATCGACGGCCCGGCCGTTTCCATCCGCCGCTTCGGCAAAGACCCCATTACCTGGGACGACTACATCCGCTTCAAGTCCTGCGCCCCCGAGATGGTCGAGTTCCTGCGCGCCTGCGTGATCGCCGGGCTGAACATTCTGATCGTCGGCGGCACCGGCTCAGGCAAGACCACTCTCTTGAACAATCTTTCGAGTTTCATTCCCGAGGACGAGCGCATCGTCACAATCGAGGACGCCGCCGAGCTGCAACTGCGCCAGCCGCACGTCGTGCGGCTGGAAACGCGGCCGGCAAACATCGAGGGCAAAGGGCGCATCACGATCCGCGACCTGTTGATCAACGCCCTGCGCATGCGCCCCGATCGCATCGTGGTGGGTGAATGCCGCGGCGGCGAAACGCTGGACATGCTTCAGGCCATGAACACCGGTCACGAAGGCTCCATGACCACCATCCACGCCAACAGCACGCGCGACGCCGTGCAGCGCGTCGAGACGATGGTCATGATGGCCGGCTTCGAACTGCCCACGCGCGCCATCCGCCAACAGTTCGCCTCGGCTATCAACGTGATCGTGCAGGCCGCTCGACTAACCGGTGGACCACGCAAGATCGTCTCGGTCACCGAAGTGCAAGGCATGGAAGGCGATGTCGTCACCATGCAGGAAATCTTCAAGTTCGAGCAGGACGGTGTGAACTCGGAGGGCAAGGCCTACGGCCGCATCGTATCCACCGGCGTGCGTCCCGGGTTCCTCGACCGCCTGCGGGCGGCCGGCGCGGTGATCGACCACGAGTGGTTCGTCCCCCGCGACCTGGTCGTCGACGACGAGTGCTGAACCATGATAGCGCAGACCACACCATTACTGGGCGCCGACGCGCTGCTGCAAGGAGCGCTGCTGATCGCCCTGCCCTTGATCGGATCGGTGTTGTTGGCCTACGGGGTGTTCAACATCGCCTTCGACCTGCGCAGCAGCCAGCGAAAGAAGGTTGTCAATCGGCTTCGCGGCGGACGCACGCGCCCCGCTGAGGACCACCTCGATCTGGAGAGCTTCCGCAAGCACACGGCAGAGGCCACCGGTATGCTGGCCCGGGCCTTCGCTCGATGGAGCCTCACCGCACGCCTGCAACGCGTGCTCGAACAAGCCAACGTCAACTGGTCGGCTGCCCAGACTTTGGTCAATCTTTCGGCCATCGCCAGCGTCGCGCTGGCCCTGCTGCTCGTCATGCAGGCCGACCCGGTGGTCGTCCTGGGCGTCCCCGCCACCGTCTTCGTCCTGCCGATCCTGTGGCTTGTCCGACGACGCAACAAACGACTCAAGAAGCTCACCGGCCAGTTGCCGGACGTGTTTGAACTGCTCAGCCAGGCCTTGCGCGCCGGCAACTCGCTGGCCAGCGCCATGCAACTGGTGGCCCGCGAGCTGCCGGACCCGGCCGGCACCGAGTTCGGACGTGTCTTTCATGAGCAGAACCTCGGGTTGAAGATCGAAGACGCCCTGCGAAACATGTCCGAAAGGGTCGACTTGTTGGACGTGCGCTTCTTCGTGACGGCGGTCCTGATCCAACGACAGGTCGGGGGCGACTTGGCCGAGGTGCTGGACAAGATCGGCTCGGTCATCCGCGAACGCATCCGGCTTTTCGGTGCCGTGCAAGCCCTGACCGCCGAGGGTCGCCTGTCGGGCTACGTCTTGCTGGGCTTGCCGGTGCTCGTGTTCGCCGTGCTGATGTATGTCAATCCCAAGTACATGAGCGTGCTGATTACCGATCCGTCCGGCAAGATGCTGCTGACCGCCGCGGTGGTCATGCAGCTCATGGGCTGGGCGATGATCAAGAAGATCGTGAACATCAAGGTGTAGGGAGCCTGCTGTGAACGCCAACCTGCTCACCCTGGCACTGCTGGCCCTGTTGGCGACCGGGTTGATCGTCTATAGCTTGCTGCCGCGGCGTAGTGCGCAACGCGACGTGGTGAAGCGCCGCCTGTGGGGACGGCGAGCCAGCGATGAGGAAAGTGAAATCCGAGCCCGGGCCCACGAATCAGCCACGCTCGAGCTGGTCCGCAAGGCCGCTCCGACCCTCTCGCGTCTGGTCATGCCCACCTCCGACGAAGAGCAGACCAAGCTGCGCGTCAAACTGGCCAACGCCGGCTTCCGTCGGCCACAGGCCCAGATGCTCTTCCTGGCCAGCAAGTCAGCCCTGGCCGTCCTCGGCCTGACGCTCGGACTGGTCGGCGGGCTGGCCGGCCAGCTCCAGCTCCTCAGCCTGGTCGGCCTGGTGGCCTGCTGCGCCGGCGCCGGGCTGATGCTGCCCGATCTGTGGCTGAGCATGGCATGCAGCAGCCGCAAGGAAAAGATCCGCCACGGATTGCCCGACACCCTCGACCTGTTGGTCGTCTCGGTGGAGGCCGGACTGGCCCTCGATGCCGCCCTGAAGCGCGTCGGCGAAGAAATGGCGGCCGTTCATCCCGACCTGTCTGACGAGCTGCGCATCGCCACCATGGAAACCCAGATGGGCCTGCGCCGTAACGAAGCCTTGGACAACATGGCACGTCGCTGCGGCGTGGACGAAGTGCGCAGCCTGGTGTCGGTGATCGTGCAGGCCGAGAAGTTTGGCACCAGCATCGCCAAGGCCCTGCGCAACCAGGCCGACTCCTTGCGTGTCAAACGTCGTCAGCTCGCCGAAGAACGCGCCCAAAAGACCGCGGTCAAACTGATGATCCCGCTAGTCCTGTTCATCTTCCCGGCCATCGCGGTCGTCGTGGCCGGGCCGGCAGCCATCAGCGCCGTGCGCGCCTGGCAGACCCACGGCATTGGCGGCTGAAAGCCGTAAGCGCACCGCGGGCATCATGGCCCTCAGCTAAACACACGTTGCCTCCGGAGCGGCTGGCACGCGTAGCGCTCCGCGAGCAACCGGCCAGTCTCCGTCCACCCTCGGGCAGAAGCTGACGAATGGTAGTCATCCTCAAGAGGCCGCCGACCCGATTCTCACGCCCGCGCAGGTGCAGGTTTTGGCATGGTTTCCAGCAAAACCGCCGCGCCGAGAACGACCGGGCGCGACACTGACACGCTCGGTAGTCGCAACCCGCAGCAGGCTCTCGACCACACCGCGCGGATCAATGCGGCTGACCGCCGGCAGGGGCGCCACCTGGCGCTGGTGGCTGGTGCTCCTGACACGCTCGGCCTCTTCGGCGCCGGTCGGGGGAGCCGTTATAATTGCCGCTCGGTGAACAACATGCAGATCGTGATCAATGGACAACAGCGGGTGCTAAACGATGGCCTGACGGTGGCCGACTTGGTGCGGCAACTACAGCTCGTGCCCGAGCGAGTAGCAGTCGAGGTCAATGGGCAGCTTGTGCGCCGTGCGGTTCATGCTGACACGCCGCTGCGCGACGGCGACCGGGTCGAGATCGTCACACTGGTAGGAGGTGGCTGATGCAGATCCCTCCGTTGAAAATCGCGGACTTCCACATCCGTTCGCGGCTCTTCGTTGGTACCGGCAAGTACCTGCGCGACGGGCAGCCGGACTACGAGCTGATGCGGGCGGCACTGGAAGCATCGGGGTGTCAGGTAGTAACAGTGGCCGTGCGGCGTGAGCGCCTGTACGACCAGCAAGGGCGCAATCTCCTGGATTTTCTGGACTTGGACCGCTATACGGTACTGCCGAACACCGCCGGCTGCTTCACCGCGGATGACGCAATACGCAACGCCCGACTGGGGCGCGAGCTGTTGGAGGGGCTGAAGAATCCTGGTAGTCGGTGGGTCAAGCTCGAGGTACTCGGCGACCAGAAGACCCTGTTGCCCGACCCGGTGGAGACGCTCCGGGCCGCCGAAGTGTTGCTGAAAGACGGGTTCGTAGTACTGGCATATGCCAACGACGATCCGATCCTCTGTCAACGTCTGAAGGCTCTGGGCTGCGCCAGCGTGATGCCGTTGGGCTCGCCGATCGGCAGTGGTCAGGGAATTCTCAACCCGAACAACATCCGGATCATCCTGGAACAGCTCAAGGCCGACGACCCGGGGTATCCGGTAATCGTGGACGCCGGTGTGGGAACGGCCTCGGATGTGACCATCGCGATGGAGTTGGGCGCGGACGGTGTGTTGCTGAACACCGGGATTGCAGGCGCCCGCGACCCGGTGATGATGGCCCGGGCAATGGCCCACGCCATCGAGGCCGGCTACCTTGCCTACCGGGCCGGGCGCATCCCGCGGAAGCTTTATGCGTCGGCCTCTTCCCCGCTGGAGGGTCGCATTGCACCCCTCACCCCCCGATGAGCTGCCGAACGAGTTCGTATCGCAGCCGTCCGGTGCCTCGGACGCACGGGATGGCGCGCAACAAGTAGGGCCGACCGTTCCCTGGATGGCGGGCGCTGCGACCGACGACGGGGCGACCGGTAATGGCCCGCCGGCCGGCTGGCGTATGCCGCGCCGGCGCCGCAACCAGGTTTGCATCGCCATCATCGCCATAGGCCTGGTGAACTACTTGGCGTACACCGTGAGCTATCATGTTCTGGGCGGCGACGCGCCGAACGGACATCGTGAGGCGATCGTCCGTGCTGACGGATCGGTGGAGCAGGTGTACTACGTGCGCGGACACTTCATCCATTCGCTGACCGGACGCGAACGGCAAGTCAGCCGGGCGGCATGGGTGTACAGCTATGTACATTCCATCTCGGTGCCGCTGACCAGCGGCGCAATGATCCTGTGCATGCTCGTGCTGGCCCGGCCGCACATTCTGGCGACCATGCGCGGCAGTCCGCTGAGCGGTCGGCTGGTCGTCGGGGCCTTTGCGGTACTGGTGCTTCTCATCGCGCTGTGGGTGACGGCGCGTTTCGTCTGGGACTTCGTGGGGGCAGTCGCCCTGCTTCCCGCAGGCCCGCTGCTGGAGCAGCCGTAGTCTTGGAAGCTGCGCTGGTCGAACGCTGGCTGGCGCCGGACGGTCCGGTCGCTCGCGGGTTGGAGACTTTCGAGCTGCGCCCCCAGCAGGTCGAGATGGCCCGTGCCGTGGCCGCGGCGCTGGCCGAACCGCACCATTTGGCTGTCGAAGCCGGGACGGGCGTCGGCAAGACCTTCGCCTACCTCCTGCCGGCCATCGCCGAAATCACGCAGAATAAGCGGCGCGTAGTGGTCAGCACCCATACCATCGCCCTGCAAGAGCAGCTCATGCAGAAGGACATTCCCTTTCTGCAAAGAGTGCTCGGCGAAAGCGCGGCCCCTTTGCCGGTCGCTTTTCGGGCCGAGCTGGTCAAAGGGCGCAACAACTATCTGAGTCTGCGACGGCTGAAAAGTGCCAGCCGACGGACCAACACCTTGCTGGCCAACCCGGAGCAGCGCGCGGCGCTGCGGCTGATCGAGGAGTGGGCGTCCGAGACGAAGGATGGCTCGCTGAGCGATCTGCCCCAGACTCCACCGCCGGAGATCTGGGAGAAGGTGCGCAGCGAGCACAACAACTGTCTGGGCCGGCGCTGCCCGGACTACCTGGCGTGCTTCTTCCAATTGGCGCGCCTGCGGGCCGAGCAGGCCGATCTGCTGGTCGTGAACCATGCGCTGCTAGTGTCAGACCTCGTACTGCGTCAGGCCAATGCCAGTGTCTTGCCGGATTACGACATGGTCATCATCGACGAGGCCCACACGCTCGAGCAGGTGACCACCGGGCAAATCGGCGTCAGCGTCTCCAGCGCCAGCGTGCACCATTTGCTCTCCAGCCTGTTCAACGAACGGACCGGCAAGGGATACCTGGCCACGCTGGGCAGCGCATCGCAGATCCGCAAGGTGCTGGAAGCGCAGTCCGCCGCCACACGTTTCTTTGAGCGGCTGTGTGACTGGCAACGTAGCTGCGGGCGCGCCAACGGTCGTCTGGTGGCGCCGCCCGACGTACCCAATGACTTGTCCGCGGCCCTGATGGCGCTGGCCGGAGAGCTCGAGGTACTCAAGCCCACCCTGCGGCACGAGTCGGATCGGTACGAGCTGGGCGCGCAAATTGAGCGCGCCAAAGCGCTGGCCGACGCACTCGATTCCATCCTGCGTCAGCGCTACGCCGACCACGTTTACTGGATCGACATCGACAACGAACCGTCCCCGCGCGTCACGATCAACGCCGCCCCGCTGGACGTGGGGCCGTTCTTACGCGAGCACCTTTTCCAGCAGGCGCAGTCGGCAATCCTGACCAGTGCCACGCTGGCCACCGACGCCGCGGGCGATTTCGACTACCTGTTGGGGCGGTTGGGACTGCCGGAAGCACGCACCCTGCGGTTAGGCTCGCCGTACGACTACTCGCGGCAAGTCACGCTTCATATCGAGACCGGGCTGCCGGATCCGAACGACTACGCGGAATTCGTACGGGCGGCGGCCGCCGCCACCATTCACTACCTGCGCCAAACAGAAGGGCGTGCTTTCGTGCTGCTCACCAGTTATCGCATGCTCAATGATCTGGCCAGACTGGTCCAGGAAGAACTGCGCGCCGAAGGCTACACGATTCTGGTGCATGGGCAGTCGCTTTCGCGCTCCCGCATGTTGGAGAAATTCCGAGCCACGACGCGGGCAGTGCTCTTCGGGACCGACAGCTTCTGGCAGGGCGTGGACGTGGCCGGTGAGGCGCTGTCCAACGTCACCATTGTGCGGCTACCGTTCGCTGTCCCGGATCGCCCACTGGTGGAAGCGCGGATCGAGCAGATTCGGCGGCAAGGTGGCAATCCGTTCAACGACTATCAGCTTCCGGAAGCAGTTTTGAAATTCCGCCAGGGCTTTGGACGGCTGATCCGCAGCAAGAGCGACACGGGCATCGTGGTGGTACTGGACTCGCGCATCGCGCGCAAGCCCTACGGGCGCCGCTTCCTGGACAGCCTGCCCCGATGTCGTATCGAGAAGTCAACCCGCCCCTGGTGAATCTGCCGCGCGCCGCGCCACGACACAGAACAAGTCCGGCTGATCGATCAGCCGGTGCAAGGCCAGACCGGCGTTGCGCAGCATGGCGGTCAATTGCGCTGGCCCAGGCAGGTGATCGCCCGCTACGGCGCCGCCCACCTGATCATGAAAGGCGTTGACATTACGCCAGCCGTCCAGATGCAGGATAATCAGTCGTCCTCCCACGCGCAGCGCCCGACAAAAGCCGGCCAATGCCGCCGGCTGATCGCGAAAATGCGGAAAGCTATGCAGGCAGAAGATCACGTCGAAACGTGCCGTTCCCAGGTCGCCATTGCAAACGTCCAGACAGACGAAATCCGCGTCGGCGCCGCGCTGCCGCGCCCGCTCCAACATGGCGGGGGCAAAGTCGACGGCGGTCACACGCCCCGGTCGCACGCGCTCCACCAGCCAACCGGTCAGTGCACCCGTGCCGCAGCCGACCTCCAGCAGATCCTGAGACGGACGCAGCTCCAGACAGTCGTCCAGCTTTTCCAACCGCGCGATCAGCTCGTGCGGTGACGGCCCGTCGCTATCCCAGGTGGCGGCGTGCCGGTCGAAGAACTCGATACGCGGGTCGGGCGATGTCACCGTGCTCTTCCCCTGGGAGAGCCAAGACGGTATCCTTGTGGCCAGTATTACTCTTTCGTATTCTGTAATAATGACGCCCGCTTGTCAATCGCGCCGCCGCCCACGAAGCCCGGCCCACCTCGGCCTGGCACTGGCCGGCGCGCTGGCCGCGCTGGCCGGTTGCGACCGCTCCAGCGGCGGCGCGAGCGCGCCCACCGTAGCCGTCTCCAACAGCTATCTGGAAGCGGCGGTCGGCGAGTTCGTCGGCCCCGCCTTCGGCGTGGCGCGGCTGGCTGAGCCAGGGAGCTGTCCGGGGCATTTCGATCTGCGCCCCAGTCAGCTCAAAACGCTGCGCAACTGCCGACTGCTGCTGCGCTTCGACTTCCAAGCCGACCTGGACAGCAAACTCAGCGCCGTCGCGGCGGAACGCCTGTTGATATCGGCGGTGACCGTCCCCGGGGGGCTATGCGAGCCGACCAGCTACCTAGCCACCTGCCGCCAGGTAGCCGACGCCCTGGTCGCCGCCGGCCTGCTGACACCAGCGCAGGCGAATGAACGTTTGCCGACTATTGAGAAACGATTGCAGGAGCTGGGGCACTGGGCGCAGCGCCGTATCCACCAGGTCGGGCTGGCCGGTGCGCCCGTCGTCAGCAGTCGGCACCAAGCCGCTTTCTGCACCTTCCTGAGGTTGAAGGTGGCCGGCACGTTCAGCGGCGCCGATACCGCGTCGATCGAAGAGATCAGCGCCGCAATTGGCGCCGGTCGAACGGCGCGGGCCGTCATCGCCAACCTACCGGAGGGGCGCGGTCTGGCCGACGCGCTGGGGGCCCGCCTGGTGCTACCGGTGGTCGTGCTGCACAACTTCCCGGACCAAGCCAACCATCAAGGACGTTTCGACGCCATGCTGCGTGACAACGTTGAGCGTTTGGCGGCGATCGCATCTCCATGACCCAACCCGCCATCGCCATCGAGAATCTGCGCGTAGTCGCCGGCCGGCGGGCGATTCTGACGGTCCAGACGCTGGAAATAGGTTGCGGCCAGGTCGTCGCCGTGCTCGGTCCGAACGGCGCCGGCAAGACCACGCTGCTGGAGACCTGTCTGGGTTTTCGGCGACTGGCTAGCGGCTCGGTCCGGGTGCTAGGCCAGCCGGTCGAAAGGTGCAGCTCGTTCGCGCTGACCCGCCTGCGTCAGCGGATCGGCTATGTGCCGCAAGCCCTGCCAGCGGCTGAAAACGTGACCCTGACGGTGCGCGAGGTGGTGGCCATCGGTCGCACCGGGCGGGTCGGCCTGCTCCGCCCCCTGAGCCGCACGGATTGGCGCAGCGTGGACCACTGGTTGGCGCGCCTCGGGCTGGAGTCGATGGCTCACCAGCTCTACAGCCGGCTTTCCGGCGGCGAGCAGCGCAAGACACTGCTGGCGCGCGCCCTGGTGCAAGAGCCCGAGATTCTCATGCTGGACGAGCCGACCGCTCACCTGGATCTGGGTTGGCGCGAACAGATCGTCAGCACACTTCAGCAACTGGCCGATGCCTGGGCAGGCGCGCGCACTTCACAGTCGCCAGCTCCCCGGACGCTGGTGCTCGTCTGTCACGAGCTGGAGGTACTGCCGCCCTGCTGTCGGCGCGTGGTGTTGCTCGAGGCGGGAGGCATGGTGGCTGACGGCCCACCCGAAGAGGTGCTGACCAACCAGCGTGCGGCCGAATGGTATGGACCGGGCCTGCGCGTAGTACGCGCCGGTCGGCGTTTCGCCGTGCTGCCCGCCGATTCCTGCGTCGCGGGCGCCGAAGGCATGACCGGAGCCAGTTAGCGTGATGGACTGGGCGTTTTTCCTGCCGGTGATCGCTGGGGGGATGCTAGCCGGGCTGTCGTCTGCGCTGCTGGGTGTTTACGTTGTCGGAATGCGCATCCCATTCCTGGCGGTATGCGTGGCGCATGCCGCCCTAGCCGGAGCAGTCTTCGGCCGACTGCTGGGCTTGGGACCCCAGACGATGCTGGTCCCGGCGCTGCTGGCCGCGACGGCCGCCGCCCTGTTGCTGGGACTCCTTGAGAGTCGTCGCGTGCGCATCGACGCCAATGTACTGATCGGCGTGTTGTTCTCGTTCTCGCTGGGCCTGGCTTTTCTGGGCATCGGGCTATTCGGCACGTTGGGCCGCCCGGACCACGAAATTCGTGGTCTATTGTGGGGCAGCCTACTGTTTTGCCAGTGGCCCCAAGTCAAGCTCATGGCCTTCGTGACGCTAGCACTCGCTTCGTTCGTCGGCCTGTGCTACAAGGAGCTGCGGGCGATCCTGTTTTCCAGGGTCCATGCAGCGGCGGCGGGGGTCCACGTCGGGTTGGTCTGGACGCTTTTCTTGATCCTGAGCAGTGCCGTGCTGACCATCGACTTCCAGACTGTCGGGGGACTGATGATCTACAGCCTGATCACCAATCCGGCTTTGGCCGCGTTCCAACTGGCCCGCGGTCACGGCCGCACGCTGCTGTTGGCCCTGGTCCTCGGTGGGCTGACGAGTCTGCTGGGTTTCCTCGTGGCCGCCTATTGTGACCTGCCGGTCGGCGCCACCATCGTCATCCTCTCATCTCTACTGGTCGGCGTCTGCTGGCTATTCGGCTCCCGACGCCCCGCCTCGCCGACCAAGTCCCGCCCGGGCCGACGGTGACGCCCAACCGCCCGCCGCCCGGCAGATCGGCTCACGTCATATCACCCGGCACCGCTTCGCTCAGCGCAGCGCCGCACCGGTGGCACTCATGGTCAACCCGGCGTGCAGCACGCCGCGCTGTTTGCGCAGCTCGTCGGCCAGCCGACGGATGCGCCCGGCGTTGCCACGCACCATGATCATCTCGGCGCAATGGTCGTGCGACAGGTGCACGTGGGTGGTGGCGAGAATGTGGTCGTGATGGTCGTGTTGGATGTCGATCAACCGATCGCTCAGCAGGCGCGCATGATGGTCGTAGATCAGCGTGATGGTGCCGACCACCTCCTGCCGCTCGTCGGCCCAGCGCTGCTCGACCAGACGCTGCCGGATCAGATCGCGGATGAACTCGCTGCGGTTCGTGTAGCGACTGCCGCGCACCATGCGCTCCAGTCGATCGGCCAGCGCCTTTTCCAGTGAGATGCTCAGTCTTACCAGCTCGGACATGGCCATCTATCCTCCGCGGTGGCAAGCGCCGCTACTATACCATCTGGTCAGTTCTTTCGACCGGGCCCCCGTGGATGACATGCGGGCCGCGCTGGTAGACTGTCGGCGATGTTGATCTGCTTCACCAGCGACCTGCATGGGGACGCCGCCTTGTACGAGCAGCTCGAAGACCTGTTGCGCGCCGCCCGTCCCGAGTTGCTCATTCTGGGCGGCGATCTGCTGCCCGACGGCGACCGTCACGATCCGTTGGGCACGCAGGTGGCCTGGTTGGAGTCGCGTTTCATGCCCATGCTGCGTCGTTGGCGAACCACCCATCCCCAGTTGACCATCGCCTGTCTGCCCGGCAATCACGAATGGTCCTGCGCGCGCGACGCGCTGCGTCGCCACCACGCCGCCGGCCAGGTGGTCCTGTTGAACCATCGGGAGCCGTGGCAGCACGCCGGCCTGCATTTCCTCGGATTCGGTGAAACCCCGCCTACGCCGCACTGGCTGAAAGACTTCGAGCGTCTCGACCAGGTTGGCGACGGTATTCCCCCTTTTCCAGGTGTGATCTGGGATGGGCAGGGGGTGCGCGAAGTCGATCTGGAGCAGCATTTCCGTGGGCGCGACACGCTGGACGACCTACTGTCGCGGGCGCCGGCGGTTCCGGCACCGTGGGTCTTCGTCGCTCACGCGCCGCCGCATGACAGCACCCTCGACCGCCTAGAGAAGGTGTCGCGGCCGATCGGCTCCCGCGCCGTGCGGCGCTTCATCGAGCAGCGCCGACCCTATCTTTCGTTGCACGGGCACGTGCACGAATCGCCCCGTGTGAGTGGGCGCTGTTGGGACCGCATCGGGCCGACACTGTGCGTCAATCCCGGGCAGGACCATGAGCGCTTGCAGGCCGTGCTGTTGGACAGCGAGCGACCGGAAGAAACTCTGCGTCATGTAATATGGTCATGAGTCGGGCGTGACTGATGCACACGGGCCTCGTTCCATGCACTGTTGTCGCCACCTCGGAGGCGTGGCGGCGCTCAGCGGCCGGCATCGTGCTGATCGGCTACCGCGGCAGCGGCAAAACCAGTGTCGGACGGATCCTCGCCCCACGCCTCGGACTGCCCTTCGTGGATACCGACGAGCGCATCGCGGCCCTGACCGCCCGGTCGATCGTTGACCTGTTCGCCACCATTGGCGCAGCTGCTTTTCGCCGCCTCGAAACCTCCGTCATCGCCCAGTTGGTCGGCCAAGCACCGGCAGTGGTGAGCGTCGGCGGCGGCGCCGTCCTGGCAAGAGCGAACCGGCGCCGCCTGCCACGACTCGGGCTCTGCATCTGGTTGACGGCTCCGCCCGAGGAGCTGTATCGCCGCATCAGTGCTGATCAGTCGAGCCGGACCACGCGACCCGCACTGGCCGGCGGCGGATTGGAGGAGGTGCGCCTCTTGCTGGCCCGGCGCGAACCGCTGTACGCTGCTCTGGCCGATCACGTCGTGCCGACCGCGGGCCGGTCCGTCGCCCAGGTCGCCGAGACTGTGGTGCAGCTCGTCAAGATTGGTCGCCCCGCTGCGGACGCTCACTGATGCCCCACACGCTGGTCGAGTTTTTCCTGTGGCTCTGCGGACTGGTGGTGGGCAGCTTCCTGAACGTGGTGATTTACCGCCTGCCGGCCGGAGTTCGCCTCTGGCACCCGCCGCGCTCCTTCTGCCCGCATTGTCGGCACGCCATCGCTTGGTACGACAATGTTCCGCTGCTGAGTTGGTGCCTGCTGCGCGGTCGCTGTCGGCACTGCCGGGCCGCGATTTCCGTGCGCTATCCGCTGGTTGAAGGACTGACCGGCTTGATCTTCGTGCTGCTGTACCACCTGTTGTTCATCGAGCAATGCCGGGCCGACACGGGCCGATTGCAACCGCCGGCCGATCTGCCGTTGTTGCTGAGCTGGCTGGCGCTGGCCGCGGGGCTGGTGGTCTGCTCGGCTATGGATTTGACCTCGTACACCGTGGACGTACGTGTTACGCACCTGATCTTGACCGCTGGCATCATCATGCATGCCTGCTGGCCGCGGGCGGCGTTCCTGCAACCGCGAGCAGCCTCCGCCACGGTGGCCGCCGCCCTGGCCGCCTTCGTCGTCGGCGGCTGGCTGTCGATCTGGGCTTGGTGCCGCTGGGGGCCAGATCCGTCGGACGAAGCGCCCGAGACAAGCAACCCACCTGCCGTTGACGATGGGACCGAACCTGCTGCCCTGCGGCGGGCCGGTTACGCAGCGATAATCGTGGCTGTCCTCCTGCCGGTGTGGCTCATATCGTTGCCGACCGCACCGACCGGCCACGCTTGGTCGCAAGCCGCCGTCGGACTGTCGCTGGCAGCCGTCTTTGCCGCCACTGTGGTCGCCGGGGGGCTACGCCGGGTGGCGGACGAAGAGATCCGCCTGGCCATCGAGGCGGAGCAGCCGCAGGCACGCCTCACCGCCTGGCGCGAGCTGTTGTGGCTGTCGCCGGCGATACTCGCGGCCGCGGGCGTCCTGGCGGCGCTATGGTTGCTGCCTAGTTGGCACGCGACTTGGGAGCGCGCCGTCGGCTGGTCACACGTAGGCGTCTTGACGCCTCTGGCCGGAGCGGCCTGGGCCATCTATGGCGCCGTGGTGGGAGCGGCGGCCGGTTGGCTGCTGCGCATCGTCTTCACACTGACGTTCGGACGGGAGGCCTTCGGTGTCGGAGACATTCACATTCTGGCGGCCGCCGGCGCCGCTGCCGGCTGGGATGTGGTTCTGCTCGGTCTGCTGTTCTCGATCGGTGTGGCCCTGGCCGGGTGGCTGGTCGGTCTACTGCTGAAGAGCACCGCCATGATCCCGTTCGGCCCCTGGCTGGCCCTGGGGTTCGTCTTGGCACTGTGGTGGAATCGGCCAGCACACGCCATCGCCGACAGTTATCGCAGCAACCTGACGTTCGCCTGGCAGCAGCGGCCGGATCTGCTGTTGGTGGCCGGCGGCCTGCTGCTGGTAGGAATGGGGGCAGCGATCGCACTGGCCCGGCTGGTGCGGCGCTGGATCGTCCCGGACTCTTCCTGACCGCCGCTGGTGTCCTGTCCAGCGTGCTTCGCCGTCGTCGGCCTTATGACTGCGGCGGCGGCGCCCGACGACGACCACCGCCCGGACTAGGCGCAGCCGCGTCAGCCGTATATGGTGAGGCTCGTGGCTGTAGCAGGCCACTGGTCACGGAGGACCGCATGAATCCGAATCCGATCGCCATCTTCGACTCGGGGTTAGGCGGTCTGTCAGTCGTGCGGCACCTGCGCCAGGTTCTACCGCACGAGGACCTGATCTACTTCGGTGATACGGCGCGCATTCCCTACGGCACCAAGTCGCGACCGACGGTGGTCCAGTTCGCTTTGGAAGCGGCCACATTTCTGCTCCAGTTCGAACCGAAGCTCATCGTGGCAGCCTGCAATACGGCCAGCGCCCTGGCACTGGACGACCTGCGCCGTGAGCTCCCGGTGCCAGTGATCGGCGTGGTCGAGCCGGGAGCGCGCGCCGCGGTGCGGCTCGCCGACGGAGGACCCGTGGCGGTAATAGGCACCGAAGCCACCATCGGCAGCAGCTCGTATCACAAAGCCATCCGAGCTTTGGCGCCTGACTTGACGGTGGTTTCGCGGGCATGTCCGCTGTTCGTGCCGCTGGTGGAAGAGGGCCGCGACTGTGATGACCCGATCGTCAAACTGACGGTGGAAACATATCTTGGGCCGCTGCGCAACCAAGGTGTGCGTGCGCTCGTGCTGGGCTGCACGCACTATCCGCTGCTGCGCAGCGCGATTGCCGCCTGCTTGGGGCCTACGGTACACATCATCGACAGCGGTCGTGAAACGTCGCTGGCTGTGGAGGAACACCTGCGCGCCGCCGATTCCTTGAGCGACAATGACCGCCCCGGTACGATGCGCTGCTACGTGAGCGATAACCCGGCGCGGTTTCGCACGGTGGGGTCGAGGTTTCTCGATGAGAATATCGAATATGTCGAGTGGGTCGAACCGGAAAGGTACGTCAACCTGGCGCGCCTGCCGAGTCGTACGCTGTGACGGCGCCACCCGACTTGTCCGGTTGCCGGCGTTGACGATCCTGGCATTATTCCCATTGGTCGGCTGCCAGGAGGGCTCGATCGAGACCAAGCTCGATCAGGGGTTCAAACAGCTCTTCCAGCCTCGCAAGACCCCGCAACAATACATGTTGGTGGCCGTTTCCTCTGAAGACCCCGACCTGCGCCGCGACGCGGTCGCGCGCATCTCCAAGAGCAAGGACTACCATCGCGAGTGGGCCATCAAGGGCTTCGTGGCCATCGCCCTACTGGACAGCGACCCGCAAACGCGTTGCGTGGCAATCCGGGCGCTAGCCCGCACCGGCGACCCACGCGCTACCGAAACCGCTTTGAAGATCCTGAACTACCGCGATTACCCGCCCCAGGAAGTCTGGCCTCCGGTGGCGCTGGTGCGCTGGGACGCAACCCTGACCCTGGCCGACCTCTCGGCAGCCGGACACGTGCCGGAACAGCAGCGCCAGCAGGTTTACAAAACGCTGCTGGACCGTCTGCGTCTGGATGCAGATCGCCATGTGCGCATCGCGGCCGCTCGGGGTTTGGCCTGCTACCCCACGGTGGAAACAGTGCGGGCTTTGATCGCTGGCCTGCGCGATGAGGATTTCGCCGTCGCGCACCAGTGCGAAGAGTCTCTGGTGAAGCTGACTGGCCGTACGCATGACACCGACGCGGCGGCTTGGGAGCAATGGCTGGCGCAGAACCAGAACGATGTGTTCGCCCACGCCGGCCAGATTCCCGAATCGCGCCGCCCCCCCTACCGCAACCGTTGGGAGAAGGCTGCCTACGACACTGCGGACCTGATCCGTTGGTTGTGGCCCGGGGCCAAAGAGGAATAAGCGCCGCCGGCCTAACGTCGTGCGGCGAGGATACTTCGTGCAGGCACTGGTCATCACGCCGCAGGAGACCGCCGGTGTCCGCTTCTTGGCGGACCACCCACGCCCGCAGCCACGCGGCGACGACGTGCTGATTCGTGTCCGCTTGGCAGGGATTTGCGCCACCGACCTGGAAATATGCCGCGGCTATATGAAGTTCGCCGGTATCCCGGGGCACGAATTCGTCGGGCTCGTGGAAGCGGGCCCTGCCAGTCTAGCCGGCCGGCGTGTCGTGGCCGAGATCAACTGCCCGTGCGGGCGCTGCGAACTTTGCCACCGCGGGCTAGGCAATCACTGCCCGCAGCGCACCGTCCTTGGCATCGCCGGCCGCGACGGCGCCTTCGCCGAGTACCTGATCGTGCCGGCCGCGAATTGCCATCTGGTGCCGGATGCGCTGAGCGATCGTCAGGCCGTGTTTGTCGAGCCCCTGGCCGCCGCCGCACACGTCCTGGACGAACTCCCACCCCCCGAGCAGGCCCAAGCACTGACCGGGGGTTCAGCGCCCCCGCGCGTGGCCGTGCTTGGATCGGGCCGCCTGGGCCTGCTCGTTGCACAAGTCCTAGCGCGGTATCCCGGCGAACTGGTGGTCATCGGGCGCGATCCGCGCACGCTGTCGTTGTGCCGGACCTGGGGTATCCGCACGCTCGCCGTTGATGCTCTGAGCCCCAGACCAGAATATGACGCTGTTGTGGAATGCACGGGCATCCCGGACGGGCTGCGGCTGGCTCTGCAACTCTGCCGGCCACGCGGCTTGGTCGTGCTCAAGAGCACCTGCGCCGACCCGGCCACGTTGGATCTGGCCCCACTGGTGATCAACGAAATCCGCCTCGTCGGCAATCGCTGCGGCCAGTTTCCGCGCGCTTTGCGACTGCTGGCCGACGGCGTGGTGCACGTGGACGAACTCGTCACCGCCGTCTATCCACTGCCCCACGGCGCGCAGGCACTGGTCCACGCCGCCCGCCCTGGCAGCCTCAAAGTACTGCTGGAACCTGGTGCCGGATGATGCACGTCACGCACGTAAATGGTCGTCGCTACGCGCAGTTCGACCGGCTGCGCCAGGTCTTCGGATTGCAGCATGCTTTCTCCACGCGACCAGAGAACCTGAGTCCACGCAACGGCGCCAACAACGAACAACGCCGCCGCATGGCGGAGGACTGGGGACTCAATCCGCAGCGGCTGTGCTACTGCGAGCAGGTGCATCAACGGCACATCGCCGTTGTGGAAGACCCCTGGAGCGGCGGGCCATTGCCGGAGACTGATGCCGTCATCACGGTGGTACCGGAGTTGCCGCTGATGACATTTTCCGCCGACTGCCCGCTGATCCTGGTGGCCGATGTGTCGCGGCGCGTCCTGGGGCTGGCCCATGCCAGTTGGCGTTGCACGGTCAACCGTCTGGCGGCCCGGCTGGTGGAAATGATGGCCGCACGCTTCGACTGTCGCCCGGGAGATCTGCTGGCCGGAATCGGTCCGGGAGCTGGGCCTTGTTGCTACCAGGTCGGGACTGACGTCTACGAAGCCGCCGCCGCTCTGACGGACCGCCAGCGCTGTTTTCAGGAGCGCTCCGGTGCCTTGTTCTTCGATTTGTGGCAGGCCAATCGCGTGCAACTGCTGGAAACCGGGATACCACCTGAGAATGTGGAGCTGGCCGGCGTGTGTACACTCTGCCGACCGGACCTCTTCTTCTCTTACAGGCGTGAGGGGCCCGGCTGTGGGCACTTCGCCCTGCTGGCCGCGCTGCGCTGCGGCTAAGGGCGGCTCGGCCAGCGGCCGGCTCCGGAGGGTGATGACCCGCTAGCGCTCGCCGACGATCTGGACGACGATGTCCCGGCGGCGCGGGCGCGTGTCGAAGTCCAGCAGAACGATCTGCTGCCAAGTGCCCAGCGTCATCCGCCCGTCCACGATCGGCACAGCTAGCGACGGGCCCAACGCCGCAGCACGCACGTGAGCATGTCCGTTGTCATCGTTCCAAGTTTCCTCGTGTTTGTAATACGCGCCTTGGGGAGCCACACGCTCGAAGTAGGCCTTCAGATCGTGCGTCAGCAGCCCCGGCTCGGCTTCGGTGGTGGTGATCGCCGCTGTCGAGCCGACCGCAAAGACAACGACGATGCCTTGGCGGACGCCGGCCTGAGCCAACACGCGGTTCACCTCCGGGGTGATGTCCACAACGTGTGTTTGCCCCCGTGTGGCAACCTCCAACCGGGCACTATGCACCATAGCCTGGTCCTCCGGATCGGTCAGTCTGCGGTCCCTCTGGCACGACAAGCCGCCGGCATTCTGCTACCATGGACGTAGCGGGTCCAGACGGCTGGACCGATAGTCTTTTATTGGGCACGCAACCCGGCTATGTGCACGCAATTGTCGGAAGATCACCGTCTACTGGTCGAAAGCGTCCGTTCCTACGCCCGCGGCGAACTATTGGAGCTGGACCGTCAGTGGGACCACCAAGGCGGCTCATGCTGCGAGCGTCTCGAACAACTCTACGAAATGGGCCTGATGGGCTTGCGCGTGCCGGAGGAGTGCGGCGGGCTGGCTTGCCCAATGGTGCCGTATGCCCACATTATCCGCGAGTTGTCCTACGCTTCGCCATCGGTTGCCGTAACGGTCAGCGTGCACAATATGGTCTGCGAGGCGGTGAAGATGTTTGCGGCCGACGCGGCCCGTCGGGAACTGCTCGCCGCACTCTGCACACCCGGCAATTTGGCCGCCTTTGCCATCAGCGAGGCGGACGCCGGCTCCGATCCCAGCTCCGCCAAGACGCGGGCCGAGCCGGTCGACGGCGGTTGGAAGCTGTACGGCAGCAAGTTCTGGGTGACCAACGGCCTGGCAGGACGTTGGTTCAGCGTCCTGGCACGCACCGGCTCCAGCGGCAGCGGCAAAGACCTGAGCATGCTGATGCTCGATGCTAACCAGCCCGGTGTGGAACGCCGGCCGATTCACGGCAAGATGGGCCTGCACGGTTCGGAAACGGCCGAGATGGTTCTGGACGGGGCCTTCGTCCCGAGTCGCCAACTGCTCGGCGCTCCGGGCGACGGTTTGAAGATCGCCCTGTCAGCGCTGGACGGCGGACGCATCGGTATCGCCTCCCAGGCCGTCGGCATCGCCCAAGCCTGTATCGACCTGATGGTCGATTACGCCAAGCAGCGACGACAGTTCGGCCGACCGATCGCCGACTTCCAGGCTATCCAGTGGATGCTAGCCGACAGTCAGACCGAGCTGGACGCCGCCCAGCTTTTGATCGACCGGGCGGCCACGCTGAAGGAGTCCGGCCAGCGCTTCACGCGCGAGGCCTCGATCGCCAAGCTCTTCGCCACCGAGGCGGCCAATCGGATCGCCTATCGGGCCGTCCAGGTGCATGGCGGCAGCGGCTATGTCAACGAATGCCGGGTGGAACAGCTCTACCGCGATGTCCGCGTGACCACCATCTACGAGGGCACCAGCGAAATACAGCGATTGGTCATCGCCCGCGACATGTTGCGCGACTAGCCGACCGAGCCGCCTCAGGCCGGCACCACCGCTCCCATCTGCTCATCGCCCAGACTATAAAGCCGCCGCACCGACGGATCGCTGTTGACATGACTGGCGACGACGCGACCGACGAAGATCACGTGGTCGCCGGTGGGCAATTCTGCTTCCAGCTCGCACTCGAAGTTGGCCACCGCGTCCGCCAGAATGACACCCTGCACCCGTTTGGCCGGTTGGGTCCGCGTTCCGCAGGCCGCCAGCTTGTCCAGGTCCCGACCCGACCGGCTGCCATGAAAACGGGCATCGGCCGCCATCTGCGCCGAAGGATAGCTGACCACGAACTGCCGCGAGTGTCGCACCGCTTGCAGTGAATAGCGGGTCCGACCGATCGAAATCGCCAGCATCGGCGGGTCGATCGACGTGTTCATTACCCAACCCAGGGTTATCGGATTCGGCTTGCCCTGCGGGTCGAGGGCGATAGCAATGGCGATCTGCTCCGGGTACTTGCGGGACATGGCCTGGTCGTACGTTGCTTCCACCTGCATGCTTGCCTCCTGCCGACTGACAAAGCTGCTCCGGCCGCGCTGTCCCATAACATAGCCCCGGCAGGTCCCAGGTACAAACACCAACTGCCGAACACGCCAACGGTGCTGATGCCGCCGTTACGCCCAGTCGATGAATACGCAGGTGGTTGCCTTTCGCGCGCCACGCCGGTGGCCCGAAACCCGGTGCGGTGGTTGCCAGCAAGCCAGCCGTGGGAGTCCGGTTCCGCCACTAGATTTGTCGTCGTTCGGGGTTCGTCGGTGAGTAACGCTGCCCCAGCCACGGTGATCCGCCCCGCCCACAGCGCCGCCGTCACCGGGGCAACGGTGCTGCTGGCGGCTGCCCTCGGCATGCTGGTCGTCTGGCAAGCATGCATGGCGTACGTGAAGGACCAGACGCGCCGCTCGCTGATCGAGCTGGCCCAAGCGGCCGCCGCTCAGGTCGACGTGGACCTCCACCGCACTTTGCGCTCGCCCAGTCAACAAGACAGCCCGGAATATGAGCGCGCCGTAGCCCCGCTGCGACGACTGCTGCAAAACACGCCCGCCCTCAAATACGTGTACACCGTCATATTGGTCGACAACCAAGTACGCTTCGTGCTCGACGCCGCCCCGCCAGGCGATGCCGACGGCGACGGACGCGACGACCAGGCCAAACTCATGGAGCCGTACCCGCAGGCCGACGCGCGCATGCGCGAGGCCCTGCGAAACTGCGTTGCCACAGCGACCGACGAACCCTGCTCCGACGCCTGGGGTTCGTTCATGTCCGGTTATGCGCCGCTCTTGGACGCCCAAGGACGCCTGGAGGGCGTGCTCGGCGTGGACATCACGACGGATACCTATCTGGCCCGCCTGGCGGGTGCCCGGCGCGCCGCCCTGTGGGGGCTGGTGCCGGCGTTCCTGGCCAGCTTCCTGGTCGGGCTGGTCACGTATCGTCGGCAAATCCACGCGCAAGCCCTGCTCACGCATGGCCTGCGCCAAGAGCAGGCGTTGCGCGAAAGCCAGGAGCGCTACCGAGCCATCTACGAGGACACGGCGCTAGGCATCTTCGAGACCACCCCCGACGGGCGCGTACTGCGTGTGAATCCGGCCTGCGCACGTATGTTCGGATACGACTCGCCCGCTCAGCTATTGACCCAAGTCACCGACATACCGCGCCAAATCTACGCCAATCCGGCCGATCGCAAGCCGCTTCTGGACCGCGTCCTCGGCGAGCCCGGCATGGTGGCGACCGATGTGTCGTTCCGACGCCGCGACGGCAGCACCTTTACCGGCGCCGTCAAGATGCAGGCGGTCCGCGACCGCGAGGGACGCGTGCTCTACCTGTACGGCTTCATAGAGGACGTCAGCGCGCTCCGGGCGGCTGAACAGGCCGCGTGCCAAGTCGAGCGGCAGCGCGCGGCGTTGTTGAGCAACATCCCCGATATCGCCTGGCTGAAAGACCGTGATGGTCGGTATATCGCGGTCAACGAGCCGTACTGCCGGGCCTGCGGGCGACCTCTCAGCGAGATCATCGGCAAGACCGACTTGGACATCTGGCCGCGTGAGAACGCCGAGCGCTATCGAGCCCACGACGCCCAGGTCTTGCATAGCGGCCGACAGATTCGTGTCGAAGAGCCGCTGACTGATCATCAGGGGCGCCACTGCTGGGTCGAGTCGATCAAAACGCCGGTATTCGACGAGAACGGCCAGATAGTCGGCACCACCGGGATCGCCCGTGACATCACCGAGCGCAAACAGGCCGACGAAGCCTTGGCGATTCGGCGCCGCTACGAACACGCTTTGGCAGCATGTTCTCAGGCCCTGCTCAGCGAAGCCGACACGCGTCAAGCCGTGACCGAGAGCCTGCGCTACCTCCTGGAGGCCGCCGAAGCCGACCGGGCCTTCATCATCGAGAACTTCGTCGACGACGACGGCCGGCTGGGCGGGCGACTGGTCTTCCAGGTTTGCGCGCCCGAGATTGCTCCACGCGGCGACAACCAGCCCTGGACTCAGGTCGCCTATCAGCAATTCGACCGCCAGAGCTGGGCACAGCGCTTGACAGCCGGCGAGCCCATCAACAGCGCCCTGCCTGACCTGCCGCCGACACTGCGGGCGCTGCTGGAGTCCGACGGCGTCCAAGCCCTGTTGCTGCTACCGATCCGCATCGGCGGACAATGGCACGGCCTGCTGGGCTTCGAGAAGACACGCCAGCCGCGCTGTTGGCCCAGCGACGACGTAGGTCTGTTGCAGACCGCCGCCCGGCTGATCGGCGCCTACGCGGCGCGCCGTCAGGCCGAAGAGCAACTCCAGCAGGGCAATGAGATGCTGCGCGACGCCCTCCAGCGCGAGCGCGACATGACGACGCGGCTCGAGGAGGCGATGGAGCAGGCCCAGGCTGCCAACCGGGCCAAGAGCGAGTTCCTGGCCAACATCAGCCATGAGATTCGCACGCCGATGACCGCCATCCTTGGTTTTGCCGAGCTGCTGGCCGGCGAGGTGCTATGCTGCGACCAGTGTCCCACCCATCGAAGTTGCCGCACGCGTCAGAAGAACGACGAGTACGTCCAGGCCATCAGTACCAATGCACGCCACCTGATGGACATGATCAACGACATCTTGGACCTCTCGAAGATCGAGTCAGGGCTCATGGAGGTGCAACCAGCAGACTGCGATCCGCTGCAAGTCCTCGCCGAGGTGCAGTCGTTGATGTCGGCCCGCGCGCGCGCCAAGGGCATCCGGCTGGAGATGGAGTGCGACGGTCCCGTGCCGGCAACCATCCGCACCGACGCCGTTCGCCTGCGCCAGATCCTCATCAACCTGGTCGGCAACGCGGTGAAATTCACGCACAGCGGCAGCGTTCGCGTGGTGCTGCGCGGCCCGCAACGACTCAAACCGGTCGATCCCGCCCTCGGCGGTCGTCTGGCCGCTCCCTTGGCACCGCACCAAAGCGGTCCCTTTGTGCAGTTCGACGTCATCGACACAGGTATCGGGATTCCGTCCGCCCACCTGGAACGCTTGTTCCGCCCGTTCGTGCAGGCCGACAGCTCTACGACCCGGCGTTTCGGCGGCACCGGTTTGGGGCTGGCAATCTCGCTGCGCCTGGCCAAGGCGCTGGGCGGAACCATCGGCGTGGAGAGCAAACCCGGCGTCGGAAGCCGCTTCTGTCTGCTCATCGCCGCGGGGCCGTTGGACAACGTGCGCATGCTTGATCCCCCATCCTCTTCGCTGGCCACCCGGCCGGACACTGAGCCCAGCAGCAGGCCAGCAGAATGCCCGCCGCTTCGCTGCCACGTTCTGCTGGCCGACGACGGCTTGGACAACCGGCGCCTGGTGACGGTCTTCCTCCAGCGGGCCGGTGCCCAGGTCACCACCGCTGAAACAGGGCGTGAGGCGCTGGAGCTGGCCTTGGCAGCCCGCGCCGAAGGCCATCCGTTCGATGTCATTCTCATGGACGTCCAGATGCCGGAAATGGACGGCTACGAAGCCACGCGCAAGTTGCGAGCGGCCGGCTATGACCGGCCGATCGTCGCCTTGACGGCCCACACGGGAGCTGGAGACCGCGAGAAGTGCCTGGCCGCCGGCTGCGATGACTTCATCCCCAAACCCATCAGCCGTGCTCAACTGCTGGATTGCGTGCGGACCGTCATACAGCGACGCCTGCAACCGGCCACCGGTGAGTGAAATCGCGGTCCCGTATCCGGACGCCTGCCAGCCACCGTCGCATTCGGTCACGGGCGCGCACTCGGCCAGTCGATCTCACCGGGCCGCGTTTACCGCCGACTCCCAGCTAGTCTGAGCGACGGCTGGCCCACTCGCATGTCCAGCCAGGCCCTATGTCGGCGGAGTCCACCCGACCCGACGACGGCGTGCCAACTCGGCTTGCTGGTCGGGCGAAATCAACTGGGGAACACCCACCAAACGGGCCTGCCAGTACACCCGACAGACCGCCTCCAGCGTTTCGGTCAACAGGCAGGCCTGGCGCAAATCCCCAGCCCACACCACCGTACCATGGTTTTGCAGCAGCGCCGCCGTGTGACCGGCCAGGTACGGTTGCAAGACCCGCCCCATAGAGCGCGTTCCGGGCGTCTGATAAGGAATCAGCGGCACCGGCCCAAGCAGAATATCGCCTTCTGGCAGCAAGCCCGACGGCGGAGCCTGTCCCAGCACCGCCAACGTCGTGGCGTAGGGCGGATGGCAATGCGCAACCGCGCCGGCACTCGGACAACCCGTGTATATCTCCAGGTGCATGCCGATCTCGCTGCTCGGCGCACGCTCTCCGGCAAGCTGCCGCCCCCCCAGGTCCACCACACACAAGTCCACGGGTCGTAAGTCCCCCTTGCAGACTGCCGTGGGCGTGCACAGCACACGCTGCTGATCGAGCCGCACCGAAAAATTGCCCGCAGTCCCTTCGACCAGCCCCAAGCGATACGCCCGCCGGGCTATCCGACACAACACGACCTCCAGCGATGCGTCACTCATGGCGTGCATCATGATAACCACACCGCGACGGCGACGTCAGGCTGCCCGCGCCGCAGTACAATTCCCGGCCAAGTGCGACAACACCCGTGGCTTGCAACCTCCGGGAGCAGCGCTTGTCTCCAGCGGCCAATAATCCGGCACCCGAACGGTCCGCCGCCGGCCCGACAAGCTCGGCGGCACGCCTGTTCGCCATAGCCGCCTTGGTCGTCGGGGTCGTCCTGCTGGCCACCGCGGTGCTCGTGGCCGGCTCGATGTGCCTGCCCTCCGGTGACACCTGGATCGGCCTGGCCAGCGGGCGTCTGATACTGGAGCGTGGCTACACCAACTTCCCGCGGCACGACGAGTTCACCTGGACCTTCGCCGGACGAACCTGGTTCAACCAGAACTGGCTGGCGCACGTTGCCATCTTCTGGCTCTATGACCGCCTCTGCCCAACCGCGCTGGTTGGCCTGAAGCTGCTCGCTTTGGCGACCATCGGCAGCAGCTTGGCACTGACGGCCTGGCTGCTGTGCCGCCAGGCAACCTTGGCGTTGGCTCTCACCGCCGCCGGTTTGGTCGCCGGTCTGGTCTTGTGGGAGCTGCGTCCGGCCATGGTCACCCGGGTCCTGGTGTGCGTGCTTCCGCTGGTGCTGGTGCTGGCGACGCTGCACCATCGGCTGTGGGGACTGCTCACGCTGCCGCTACTGGTGTTCTGGGGCAATGCCCACGGGGGGTTTGTGCTGGGTTACGCCATGGTCGGTTTGTGGCTGGTCGGCGAGCTGGTGGAGCGCCGCCGCCACCGCACCTGGCACACCATGACACGCGACGCCGCACTTATCACCGCGCTGGCCACCCTGGCGAGCATTCCACTCATCGCCGCCACCAGCCCCTTCGGCTGGCAGAACTTCACCCATCCGCTGGTAGTCCTGCGCTCGCCGGTGTTCCAGGGCGTGTTCGAGTGGCATTCCCCGGTGTCGCCGCATATCCCCCCCGGAGCCTCACGTTACCTGCCGACCATCCGGGCGGTGTTCTTCGTCACTGCCGGGACGTACGGCCTGCTGA
>Ga0209101_1000144_pt1 | contig 59845 bp, 41 predicted proteins | sample ConPoolayeCmetaG_FD_185481 | JGI IMG/M metagenome (GOLD analysis project Ga0209101, IMG submission 185481) | Hot spring microbial mat communities from California, USA to study Microbial Dark Matter (Phase II) - Cone Pool mat layer C metaG... ... | reverse complement strand
CGCCCACGCCGCCGAAGACCGAGTAGCCGCCGTGGGAAGTAGCGATCCGGGCGATCAGTTCCGTCAAGATGACGGTCTTGCCCAGGCCGGCGCCGCCGAACAGTCCTGCCTTGCCGCCGCGAACAAAAGGCGTCAGCAGATCGATCACCTTGATGCCGGTCTCGAAAATCTCGGTCTTGGTCGATAGCTCGGTAACCGGCGGGGCTTCGCGGTGGATGGGCCAGTAGTCGTCGGCTTGCACCGGACCGCGGCCATCGATCGGCTCGCCCAGCAGGTTGAACACCCGTCCCAGACAGCCTTTTCCCACCGGCACTTTTACCGGGGCGCCGGTATCGATGCACTGCATGCCCCGGACCATTCCGTCGGTGCTCCCCAACGCAACGCAGCGCACCTTGTTGCCGCCGAGGTGTTGTTGCACCTCGCCGGTGACGTTTACGATGATCCCCTTGTGTTTGGCCACCACCTTGACCGCGTTGTAGATGGGCGGCAAGCGATCGGGCGGAAACTCGGCGTCGAATGTCGAGCCGATCACCTGAGTAATGCGGCCTACGTTCTGGCCGACGGCGGGTTTGCTACTGCTTTCCAGAGTTGTGGCCATAGCGGCATCCCGATTTCTATCGGTTCGATTCTCGTTACCCAAAGGTTCTCGATTGGGACTTGGAACGCACTGAAATCAAATGTTTCTTACGGAAAGAACGACTTGTTCATGCCCGTGCCTTTATGTTCAATCGCTAAGCTTTTTATCTGCTCACTCTATTTGCTCAGCGCCTCGGCGCCGGAGAGTATTTCCAGCAGCTCGCTGGTGATATGGCCCTGCCGGGCGCGGTTGTAGGCCATCGACAGCATGGTGATCATCTTCTCGGCGTTTTCTGTGGCAGCCTTCATGGCCACCCGACGGGCGATCTGTTCGCTTACGGCCGCATCCAGAAAACACTTGAATAACCGCACCTTGAAGCTGGCAGGCAAAACTTCGTCGATAATACTCTCGGCCGAGGGGAGAAACTCGTACTCCACGACTCGATGGTCATTTGTTTCCTGGTTTCTCACCGGCGCTGCGATCGGCAGCAGCGTTTCCACAGTGGCGTGCTGTCGGCTGGGAGAATCGAACTTGGTGTACACTACGTCGAGGCGGTCTATCTGGCCGCTGGTGTATTCGTCCAGATAGCGTGTGGCCAGCACATCTACTTCGGCGAAGGTGGGCTTATCTTCGAAATGCGTGAATCGTTCGTGTACAGCAACCTTGCGGAAACGAAACGCCGCGATTCCCCGTTTGCCCGAAATCTCCAGTCGAACCTGCTGTGCCGTGTGTTTAAGTTCGGCCAGATGGGCGTATGCCAATCGCAGCACGCTGCTGTTGTATCCGCCGCACAGCCCCCGATTGGCCGTAAGCACCAGCAGCGTCGCCTGGTTTACTGCGGTGCGCGGTTCCAGTAGCGGATGGCTGACTTGAACGCCGCTGTGCACCAGGTGGTTGACAAGAGCGGTCATACGCTCGGTGTAGGCCACGGCCGCCAGCGCCCGGTCCATCGCCCGCTTGAAACGCACAGTGGCGATCAGTTCCATGGTCCGCGTTATTTTGCGGATATTCCGGATGCTGCGGCGTCGGCGATCTAGCGTTCTGGCCTTGGTCATAGTGCCGGTGCTTCAACAGTTCACTGTGGTGTTCGGCGAGCAGGTTGCCCGCGGAAGTCTGACTCCTCCGGGTTTGCCGCGGTCAGATGACCAGGCTGCGATCAGACATTCAACCTCCACACGCGGCGAGTTATCTGACCGTTGCCGGTTCGACAATGCGACTGAGCTTCACGGTGGCAACCACCTTTTCATGCGGTTATTGTTGCTGCTGTGTTGCTGGTTTGTTCCCCTTTTTGTGCTGCGTAGCGGCGCTGGAACTCCTGGATAGCCTCATCGATGGCCGCAGCAGTCTGGTCGTCCAACTGTCGGGTATCGGTGATCTTCTGCCACAGGCTGCGACGTTCCTCGTGGATGAACTTCAAAAAGCCTTCCTCCCATGCACGTACTTCGCTGACGGGTATCTTGTCCAGCGCACCGTGCGTGCCGGCGTAGATGCTCAGCACCTGATCGGTAACGTGCATCGGCCGATACAGACCCTGTTTGAGCAATTCGGTCATGCGGTAGCCGCGATCCAGCCGGGCCTGGGTGACGGCATCGACCTCGGTGCCCAACTGGGCGAAGGCCTCCAGTTCGCGGAAGGCGGCCAAATCCAGCCGCAACCCGCCGGCCACTTTTTTCATCGCCGGCACCTGGGCGGCGCCGCCCACGCGCGAAACCGAAATGCCCACGTTCATCGCCGGTCGCTGGCCGGCGAAGAACAAATCGGGCTGGAGGTAGATCTGGCCGTCGGTGATGGAGATCACGTTGGTGGGGATGTAGGCGGAAACTTCGCCCTCGAGCGTTTCCACGATGGGCAGCGCCGTAAGCGAGCCGCCGCCCAACTGATCGCTGAGTTTGGCCGCCCGCTCCAGCAATCGACTGTGGCAGTAGAAGATGTCGCCCGGGTAAGCTTCCCGGCCTGGCGGACGGCGCATCAGCAGCGACAGTTGGCGGTAGGCCACCGCCTGTTTCGACAGGTCGTCGTAAACGATCAGCGCGTGCTGGCCGTTGAACATGAAGTACTCGGCCATCGCGCAGCCGGCGTAAGGGGCTATGTACTGCAACGGCGCCGGATCGCTGGCCCCGGCCACCACTACTGTGGTGTAATCCATGGCACCTTCGCGGCGAAGCACGTCGATGATGCCCGCTACGCTCGACTCCTTCTGGCCGATGGCCACGTAAAAACACTTCACATCGAAATGCTTCTGATTGATGATCGTATCGATGCAGATCGAGGTTTTGCCCGTCTTGCGGTCGCCGATGATCAATTCCCGCTGTCCGCGCCCGATGGGCGTCATGGAGTCGATGGCCTTGATGCCGGTCTGGAGCGGTTCTTTGACGGGCTGTCGTTCGGCCACGCCGGGAGCGATGATTTCGACGGGGCGGCGCTGGGCGGTGACGATCGGGCCGCCGCCGTCCAAGGGGTTCCCCAGGGGATCGATCACCCGCCCCAGCAGTGCTTCGCCCACCGGCACGCTCAGCAGTCGGCCGGTGCTGCGCACCTCGTCGCCTTCGTGGATATCGAGGTATTCGCCCAGGATGATCACGCCTACGGAGTTCTCCTCCAGGTTGAAGGCCAGGCCGAACACGCCATTGGGGAACTCCACCATTTCGCCGGCCATTACCCCCGACAGTCCGTAAACGCGCGCAATCCCGTCGCCCACCTCGATCACCTGCCCGACCTCGCGCACATCGATGTGCGACTCGAAGCGTTCAATTTCCTGCTGTATGACGGAAGCGATCTCGTCGGCTTTGAATCTCATGGGCAATCCTGTCGTGTACCTGCTGGCGAATCAGCTTCAACTGATTGGCTATGGAACCGTCGTGTACCGTATCGCCAATGCGCAACACGGCGCCGCCGATGATGTTCGGATCGGTAATGCATTCCAACACCGGCTCGCCGCCAAGCTGGCTGCGCAGCTGCTCGGCCAACTGGTCGGCCAGCGGCTTGTCGATCGGACGGGCCGTGACAAGCCGCACATGAATCCGTCCCCGCAACCGGTCGTGCCATACATGCGCCTGGCGATGCACTGTGGCGAGCAAGTCCAGCCGCCCATGGCGCGAAAGGACTTTCAGAAAGTTCAACAGCAGCGGAGGCAACCGCCCCGCGAAAAGCCGATCCAGCATTGCCGCCTTCTGGTCGTGCGAAATCAGCGCCGAGGCGAGAATATCGGCCAGTTTGGGAAACGGCCGGATCGCCTCCTCCATGAGTTGGTCGAAACTATCGATCAACTCTTCGGTCTGACCGGCTTTCTCCGCCGCCTGAAGCAAGGCCCGGGCATAAACCGAAGCAATCTGCTCGGCGCCCACGTCGGCATCCAGTTGGGCGGCGCGGCGAGCATGTTCGGCATATACGTCTCTGGCCTCGGACATGTGGTAAAACCGGTTTATACTTCCTGCGGGAAAGAACAAATCATTGTCGCTGGTAAAAACATCCCATTTCAACCCGTGCGGAGTTTAGTTGATCTCGGGATGCCGGGCGGCGAAGCGAGCCACGGTCTGCTCGATCAGCTTGGAATGCTTCTCAGGGCTGAGCTTCTCCTGGACGATCTTGCCGGCCAGCTCCACAGCCAAAGCGGCGGCATGGTCGGCCAACTCTTTGATCGCCACTCCCACGGCGGCGTCGATCTGCCGCAATGCCCGCCGATGCTCGGCCTCGGCCTCGGCCTTGGCGCGCGCCAGCAGATCGCGGGTAAGCTCTTCGGCGTCGCGGCGCGCCTGCTGGATGATCTGCCGGGCTTCCTCCTGCGCGCTCTGCAACTTCTGCTGGTATTGTGCCAGCAACTGTCTGGCCTGGGCATTGGCCTGCTCGGCTTGCGCAATCTGCTCAGCGATCGCCTTTTCGCGGCGGTCGAGGGCTTGCATCAAAGGCCCCCAGGCAAACTTCCATAAAATGGCAAGCAACAGCAAGAAGACCACGGCGGTCCACAGGGCCAAATCGGCTTTGATCTTCTGGGGCGAAAGGGGATTCAGCCCGTCAGCCCCTTCGGACGCCGCCGAGTGGCCGCCGTGCCCGCCGGCAGCCCAAGCCGCCTCGGGCAGACAGCCTCCGACCAACACGCCGATCAGCAGCCAGACTGCCAGGGGGTTTTTCATCCTGAAGACGATCGTCATCGCGCTGCCTCGCACCGCAAGCTGTTTCAAATCTTCACGATACAGACGATCAGAGCGAAGAAGGTTGCCCCTTCGATCAACGCCGCGGCGATGATCATTGCGGTTTGGATGTTGCCGGCCACTTCGGGCTGTCGGGCCATGCTTTCTACAGCAGCGGCGCCGATGCGGCTAATGCCGTAGCCGGCCCCCAGGATCACCAATCCCGCCCCGAATGCCGCTCCGAAGAAAATCGAAAACCCTTCGCGACCCAACACCCTCTGCGCGGCTTCCACAGCCTGTTGGGCCTTGGTGGTTTCCTCGGCCACGGCCTTTGCCACGGCCTCGGGGTCCACCTCGGCAGCAGCCAGTGCCAACGGGGAAGCATACAACCACAATGCGGCGGCCAGCGCCGCGACGCTCGTCAACTTCTTCACGGGTATGTCTCCTTGATAACAACCCTGATTGTCCTGGCATGCGCCGCTACCCGATCAGTGCTGATGCAGCGCCATGCCGATGAACAACGACGTCAGAAACGAAAATATGTATGCCTGTAAAAAAGCGACCAGCAATTCCAGCAGACTCAGCGCCGTGGCCCCGATCACACCGGCCGGCATTACCCCGTACCAGGCGACCGAGTCGGCAAACTCCGCGATAAAGAACAATATCACAGCCAGCACAAGATGTCCGGCGAACATGTTTGCCAGAAGACGCACAGCCAAGATGGTGTGCTTGATAAGCATGCCCAGAATTTCGATGGGCAGCATTATTACAAACATTGCCAGTTTTAGCGGCAGCGGCAAATCCATCCGCGGACACAGCCCCAAAATGAACCCCAGCGGCCCGTACTTCTTCATCCCCGCCCCAACAACGACCGCAAACGACAGAAAAGCCAGGGCCGCCGTAACCGAAATGGCTCCCGTGGGAGAACCTAACCACGGTACCAACCCCAGAAGGTTGCAAAACAGGATGAAGAAGAACAGGGTCAGAATGAACGGTACGAACCGGTCGGCCTCGTGACGATGGCCAATCGCCGGGCGGACCATCTGGTCGCGCACGAACAAGACCATCGCTTCGAGCATGTTCCACAGCCAACCGCGCGGCGGGGCGCCGCTGGCTGCCTTCCGTGCAAGCGGCACGAAAAGCACAATCATCAACCCCGCTGCAATAAGCTCGATGACCATGAACTTGGTCAGTTGCAGCCCGAAGACCTCGGGCAGACGGAAGTCGTGCGCCAGCCCGAACGGCAGCTCGAATCCGTAGGCATCCTCAACATGTTTTGCGCACTGTGCGGGATCGATCATCGCCCGGCCAATCCCCAGAAAGCCTCAGCCCAGCCTCGGTGATTTTACGGATTCAATTGTTCCGGTCTGGCTGAGGTCGCGGCGAGTCTGTGTCATCTATTTTTCGGCACGTTATTTGGCAAGCAAACCCACACGTGTGCTGCCAGCAGCGGCGGATAAAACACTAAAAGATAATACAACACGCCTGCGCTGGCTAGGGCCGTCACAGATAGATGTAAGGCAAGTCCGCCGCAGATGGGTATTCCCATTCTGGCGACCATTCCGGCCAGCACGGGAAAAGCGGGCGTGAAAGCGGCCAGCCGAGAGGGAATCAACACGGGCACGATCGCCCCCAGAAGGCACAACCCAGCCGCAGCAGTAGCCGCTAATACACCCGAAGAGCCACTGAGCAAATAAGCCGCCAGCGCCGCGGGAACGTAAGTGACCGTCGCCACGGCTGCCAGTAACAAGGCTTTGGCCAAAGCTGATCTGAAACTCATGTGCCATTATCGCAGGCGGCGGAACTGTTATCCCAGGTAATGCCTTGTATCAGCCAGATGGAAACAGTTGCATTAGCCCAACTTGGCGGAACCCCACTTTTACCCCACCTGCTGCAGCCGCCAAATGTAGGGACGCGCTGCGGTCTGGTCCGTTGGCGCGGCGGGCATGCCCATTGCGGATAGCGGCCTTCCACATCGCCCTACATCATGCGCGCACAATGCACATGATACACCGTAAGGGTCTAGCGAGGCTGCGCCTCAGACCAACTCACCCATGTGGGGTAGTGTCCAATAACTGTACAAAACTTGACTCAATCGCGCAGACTTTGGCAATGCAAGTAACCTATTGTGCGCAGGTTTCGCATCTTGCCAGGACAGCGCCGCGTGCGATAGCTCTGCTGCCGGTTTTACCCTCCAAGCCCACAAAGTTTACTCAACCGGAATATTCGGGCAAGCCGATAAGCAGTATCGGCATTCTGTCCACATGCAGCGCGCTTGTTGCGCAGAGGGTAGCCATGAGCAAGCAAAAGCTGGCCACAGCAGTCTTGGCAGCGGTTTGTTGTGTAGCGTTGGGGATAGGGGTTTCCCGGGCCCAAACTACGCAGCCTGCCCGAACGCGCAGCGTACCGCTGGTAGAAGACCTTGAACAGATAGGCAACAACCTGTTCGGTGGCCTGCTTTCTGGCCGCAGGCCGCAGGAAACGGCACCCAGGATGGGTTCGACACGGGTGGTAATTTCTGATAGCGATCAGGACGAGGATGGCCAGCCGGTCGCCGGTTCGCGCTATCGGCCCGGGGCGCCGCAGGCATCCACCATCCAGCGTTCGCGGACGCCCGGGGGAGCCGAATCGGGCGTCCGTGTTGGCACACCGGCGCCCAGCACTGCGATCCGGCAGCCCGCACCTCGTTCGACCGCCGCATCCACAGAAAGCGACGAGCCTGCCGAGCCGAGGGCGGTCCGTGTAGCCAAACCGGGGCAAGCAACGCCGTCGGCCAGCCAAGTGGGGTTAGAGCCAGCCATCGGCGAATCTGGCTCGCAATTGCCGCCGTTGCACCAGCGGCTGGCCACCTTCCGTCAATCGCCATTTACCGCGGGTGGACAAAAGCCGGATCGGCCTCAGGGCCGCAGCGGTTCGTCGGTGGCCGCAGCGGAAGATGGGGTGGTTTCCGACCCACCGCAGATTGCCCGACCTCGACCCGCCCCGGGAACGGGCATCGTTGAAAGCCCGACGCCCGCTGGCACGCCGCAGAACGTCGCTCGGCGGCCGGTTGTGGCAAGCGACCTTGACCCGCCGCTGGCTTCCGAAAGTCGTCCTGAGCGACCGCCAACCCTGCGGGAAAGCACACCTGGCGCCAGCCCCGAGGCCGCGCAGCGTCCTACGCCCGCCGCACCGGCGGCGACCGGACAACGCCTCTTGCAGCCTGGTACCACGGTGATTTCGCCAGCGATGCCCTCGGCGCTTTCGGGCCGGAGCACTTTGGGCGGAGCAAGCGGCGCACGCCCGACCAGCGGAGCAGTACCCGGCACGGGAATGCCCGGCGGAACAGGATCAAGCAGCCCAGTGCCCGCCGCGGCGGCGCCCGGTGCAATCGCGCCGCGAAGTGCCCCACCAGCATCGCACGCTGCGGCGGGTTCTCGCGGTGGGCTGATCCTCAACCGGAAGAGTCCGGTTATCGGCGTGGAGACCGTCGGTCCACGACGTATTCTGGTGGGCAAGGAATCGACATACGAGATCACGGTACACAACGCCGGGGAGGTGACAGCCGAAGAATTGGTGATATTCGTGAGCCTGCCGGGCTGGGCCGACGTCTTGGGCGCAGAGGTCAGCACCGGCAGCACTCAAGTGGTACCGGCGGGCGAGGCGGGGAGAACCTTCTTATGGAAGCTCGGCCAGTTGCCTGGCGGCACGCGGGAGCGGCTTGCCCTGCGGATTGTTCCGCGCGAAAGTCGGCCGCTGGATTTGGCCGTGCGCTGGGAATACAAACCTACCCTATCGCAGGCGACCATCGAAGTGCAAGAGCCGAAACTTTCGCTGCGGATGGAAGGGCCGCGGGAAGTAATGTACGGCAAGAAGGAGTTGTTTACGCTCCGCCTGTCGAACACCGGCAACGGCGACGCCGAAAATGTGGTCATCACCCTGATGCCGCTTACGCCTGGCGATCAGCCGGTATCGCAAAACATCGGTACCATTCCGGCTGGTGAGGAGAAGGCCATCGAAGTCGAGCTGACCGCTCGGCACGCCGGCCAACTACAGATAAACGCCGTGGCCAAGGCGGACGGCAACTTCGAGGCCCAACTGGCCGAAAAGATTCTGGTCCGCCGGGCAGCCTTACAGGTCGAGGTCGACGGCCCGCAGGTGCAATACGTCGGAGCTGTGGCGACGTATCGCATCCGAATCCGCAACACGGGAACAGCCCCGGCGCGGAATGTGCAACTGACGGCGACCATCCCGCCCGGTGGAAAATACGTTTCGGGCATCGAAGGGTCCAGGCTAGAGGCCAACGGCACCAAGCTCCAGTGGACTTTGGACTCGCTCAATCCCACCGTAGAGCAGACTTACTTGTTGAGGTGCACCTTGAGTTTGCCGGGCGACAGTCGGCTGGAAGTCGCTTGCACAGCCGAGGACGAACTGGCGGCGGCCGCCGTTACAACCACCCGCGTGGAAGCCGTGGCTGATCTGGTCCTGGAAGTCAAAGACCCGGCCGGGCCGGTTCCGCTCGGCGAAGAGGCGTTGTACATCCTGCACGTGCGGAACCGGGGAACCAAGACCGCCGAAGGCGTGCAAGCGATGGCCTTTTTCTCCCGCGGCGTGGAACCGGTGGCTGCCGAAGGGGCGGAACATCACATGGCGCCGGGCCAGGTCGTCTTTCATGCCATCGGGCCGATTGCACCCGGCGGCGAGGTTACATTGCGCGTTCGCGCCCGGGCAGAAAGCCCCGGGCATCACGTCTTCCGTGCCGAAGTACACTGTAAACCGCTGGGCACGCGGTTGGCCAGCGAGCGGACCACACTTTTCTACCAAGATCGCACCAGCGCACATCAGGCCAATCGGCCCTCGCCGCTGGGGCCCGCGCCGGTCGGACCGGCAGGCGCCGATTTTGGCCAGACGGCAGTGCCCGACCGCCCAGGTACCCTGCCGTGGCCGCCAACGGCCGGGGGACCTCGCTCTTTCCCGGCGTCTCCGGGAGATCAGATGCAACCGCCCAATATCCAGCGGTAGCCGTAGCCGGCCGAGGCACGCCTTTGGCTATACTCGTCGGACGGCAAAACGATATTGCTCTCCGCCGAAAACACTGCACTACTGCCTGCGCGACGTAGAACTGTAAAAGCGCCGCAGCTTTCCACTTAGAGGCTATCAGCAAACTCCCCTCTCCCGCACGCGACGGAGGGGGGGTAAGGGTGGGTGAAACACGGAAACATGGAAAGGATAGGAGGGCCGCCCGGAGTCAAATCGCCCTCACCTACCCTCTCCCAGAGGGAGAGGGTAACTGATGGTTGACCATTTTCGGATACCCTCTTATTGTGGCACTGATTTATTGCCGCACGAGACATTTTCCAGGGCGACAATAACCAGTCGGTGCCGGTCGGCAAACTGTCGCACGGCTGGCTCGTCGAGCACGATTGTCCGGTGGGCTTCGATGGCCAGCACACGTGCGCCTGCGGCAACCATCGTCTCCAAGGTCAATAGCCCTACCGTAGGCACGTCGAAGCGCATGTCCTGGTGCGGTTTGGCCACTTTGACCACAGTGAACTCGCCGCTGGGGCAAAGCTGACCGGCGCGCCGGATACACTGGTCGGTGCCCTCGATGGCCTCTACGGCCAGCACGGCTTGATTCTTGACTGCCACGCTCTGGCCGATATCCAACTGCCCAAGCTGCTTGGCTATACGCCATCCGAATGCGATATCCTGCTGCTGCGCTGCTGTCGGGCCACGGCTTGTCAGTTGACCGGGACGGGCTAGCAGTTCCGGTACGAAGTCGGTAGCGGGAACGAAGCGGATTCCTTCGGCGGCAAAACCTTCCACGACCGTCGACAGCAACGAGTCGTCGCGGCAGTCTTTACGGCGCGTGAGAAAATGCGGCAAGAACATGCGGATGGCCCGTAGATCGGGCAAATTGCGCAGCCAGACCCAGCGCTGGAACAACAGCACCTTGTGTATTTTGCCTGCCATAGTGGCCACGCTTACCCCGTGGCGACGGAACCATCTTACAGCGCTACCCATTCGGGCCAGGCCGTTCCAGCGGAAGTGATGGCAAATTTCGGCCAGGCGCGGGTCGGCGTGTCCGAGCACTCCCAAACAGCAGACCAGGTAACCGGCCCGCTGAAGCCCCCGAGCGACTACCAGCGGATAGTCACCCCAGCCTGCCAGCAACCCGACTGGCACGCGCACTGGGTCTGATTGGCTGTGTTGCATTTCCGCGCGGCTTGAGCGTGTGCGATGACGGCGTTTCTCCCTTTTTGGCAGCCGGCCGTCCAAGGACGACGCCCGTGGTTATTGCGGTTTCGCCTGTGGCCCATCGGCCAGCGACACTTCGGCCCTGGCGGCCCTCGGCCAGACGCCAGTTACGCTGCCTGGCGATCGGCGCGCTGACGGTCGGACTGGTTCGAGTCGACAATGGCGTTGCCAGCGCCCAGGGCGGCCTTCAGATGCTCCACCTCTGCCGTCAGCCGCTCGATGGTCTTGGCGATGTCTTTGATCTGTTGGCGCATCTCCGGCAGTCTGGAAATCAGGGCCTGTTTGATTTTTTGCTCGCGCTCTGGGGTGGCCGGAATGCCAATCATCCTCTCGCCGTCGGAGACGTTTTTGCTCACCCCGGCCTTGGCGCCCAGCACTGCCTTGTTGCCGATGTGTACATGGTCGCGCACGCCCACCTGTCCGGCCATTATCACATAGTCGCCGGTGGTGGTGCTCCCGGCAATGCCTACCTGGGAACAAAGCATGTTGTGACGTCCGATGTGGCAGTTATGGGCCACCACCACCAGATCATCGATCTTGGTGCCTTCGCCGATTACAGTCGAGCCGTATGTGCCACGGTCGATTGTGCTGCCGGGGCCGACTTCCACATCGGCCTCGAGCACCACGTTGCCCAGTTGGGCGGAAAGCTCGTGCCGGCCATTGACCAGTTCGTATCCGAAGCCAAAAGCCCCCAGCACTACCCCAGCGTGGATGATGCACCGAGGACCGACGACCGTGTTTTCATACAGCACGGCGTTTGGAAAGATGGTTACATCGCGGCCAATGCGGCAACCGGCCATTATGTGAACGCCGGAGTGGATCACCGTGTTGCTGCCGATTACCACGTCGTCGCCGATAGTGGCGAACGGGTAAATGTCCACATCCTCGGCGATCTGGGCGCTAGGGCTTACCACCGCCAGGGGGCTGATGCCCACCGGCTGCCGTCGCCGAGCGGGCCGAAAGAACTTCACGATTTCGGCAAAGGCCCGATGAGCCTGCTCGACCTCGATTACCGGCAGCCCGGGAACTTTCACCCCTGTGCGGACCACGGCCGCGCCGGCACGGCATTTTTCCAAGTCGAGCTTCTTTGCGTGTTCGTCGATGAGGGTGATCTGGCCGGGCTGGGCATCGACCAGCGGGGCAGCACCCTCGATAACCAAGCTGGCATCCCCCACTACCCGACCACCTACCAGCGCCGCCAACTCGCCCAATGTGGCCTGCATGCGTCGGAGTCCTTTCCGTAGCGGTGCCCTGTAAGCACGCTCCCCCGGCAATCGCGCAGTCGCTCCCGACATCCGCCGGGCTAGCAGGCCAGCAAGATACCGTATTCCGCCTTGGTCAGCAAGATCAATATAGTCCTATGCGCATTAGGCATTGGCGCATTGGGCACTTAGGAGATTGGGAGATTGGAGAACCGGGGAGCTCGGAGAACCCGGGAGCTTGGAGCACCGGAAAGCTTGCAGAGCTAGGGAACCCGTGAGCCGGTTCTGCGATTTGCTTATTTGGTGGAAGCACCCTTTGACGTTTTCTCGGCCAGAACGTACAAAGAGTATTGCAGACGGTGCTTCGGCCCGGGCGGGCAGGCTGTCGTGGCCGGGCTTTTGACAAGCGGCGAAGAACAAGCGGCCTCCGATGAGGGGTCCCCACAATGGAGCCCTGCGAACCTGGTCAGGGACGAAAGTCAGCAGCCATAAGCAGCAAGCTTCAGGTGTGGAGGGCCTCTCATCGGGGGCCGCGTAATTATTGCCGCTGCGCTTTCCGTTTCGAGTTCCGCTGCGATAGTGCAGCGAGTTGCAACTCGAGGGGTTTCCCAGCAAAGAGCTGCTGCACGCCTCAGTAGCCTGCGGCCAATAAGGTACGGAGTAACATCTGTAGGTCTTGCCGCAGATGTCGCTTGGCCTTTGGCCCGTGCACGGCTTTTTTGCCAGTTAGTGGTCGCCGTCTGCCCAGCAAGGGCGACAGAAAGGGCGACAAAAAATGTCGCAGTCCGACTTTGTCAACCAATCTGAACCCGTCGCAGCGCAGGGCGCGCCGGGGCCGCCGTTGGAACAATACACCGTCGTAGCGCGGCGTTACCGGCCGCAAACCTTCGCCGAACTGGTCGGCCAGGAACACATCGCCCAGGCGCTGGCCAACGCCATCAGCACGCAGCGGGTAGGACATGCGTATCTGTTTACCGGTGCTCGCGGGGTGGGAAAGACTTCCACCGCCCGCATTCTCGCCAAGGCACTCAACTGCGTGCATGGCCCTTCGCCCACACCTTGCAACCGGTGCGACATCTGCCAGATGATCAGCGCCGGCAACGACCTGGACGTGCTGGAAATCGATGGTGCCAGCAAACGGGGCATCGATGACATCCGCCAGTTGCGCGACAACGTGGGCATTCGTCCCAGTCGGGCGCGATACAAAATCTACATCATCGACGAAGTGCACATGCTTACCAAGGAGGCCTTCAATGCGTTGCTGAAAACGCTGGAAGAGCCGCCCGAGCACGTCAAGTTCATCTTCTGCACCACCGAGCCGACGAAGATACCGGTAACCATTCTTTCCCGCTGCCAGCGGTTCGATTTCGCCGGCATCGATGCAGCGGCCATTTCGCAGCGGCTTCGCCAGATCGTCGAGGCCGAAGGCGTGGAAGCCGACGACGCGGCGCTGGAGCTTATCGCCCGCCGCGCAGCCGGCTCGATGCGGGACGGTCAGTCGTTGCTGGAGAAGCTTTTGGCGTTCGGCGCCGGCAGAATTACTGTTGCCGACGTGCATAACCTGCTGGGAACTGCCGGCGACGAACGCTTGGCCGCGCTGCTGGGGCATTTGGCCTCGCGGAACGCAGCCGGCGCATTGCAGGAATTGGCCGCCGCGGTGGAAGAAGGAGTGGAAGTCAGCCTGCTGCTGGAGCAACTGCTGGGTTACTTCCGCGATTGCATGGCGGCAGCGGCCGGCTGCCCCATCAGTTGCCTGATGTACGCATCGGCCGAGAACCGGCAGATGGTTGTGGAATTGGGGGGCAAGCTGGGTCTAGCCACGGTACTGGCGGCGATGCAGATCATCGACAGCGCGCTTGGACGGATGCGCTATAGCACCCAGACTCGGATCATCGCCGAATTGGCGCTGGTCCGCATCTGCCAGTTGGCCGAGTTGGAGGAACTATCGAGCATCGTGGCCCAATTGCGCGGCGCCGGGGTACTTGGCGGGGGGGCAACCGCGGTCGGGCCGCCAGCCGCGCCGCGCATCACCGCACCCGCTCTGTCATCCCCAGTGGGGCACCAGACGGATTCGGCTGGTGGCATCGGGCATATTGCGCCGGCAGCCGGGACGCCCGGCCTATCGGCTGAAAAAGCATCTGCAAAAAAAAAGTATGAGCAGGTCGACGTCACACCGCCCGTCGCCGTAGCAGACGAGGCTGCGCACCTGTCGTCCGCGTATGCCGGGGCCGACGAAGAGGCAGAGCAAGCGGAGCGCTTGTCGTCGCAGCAGCCTTTCCTGCCCGATGCCCCAGCGCCAGACAGCCCTGCTGAAGCTACAGGGCCGCCGGCTGTGACACCGGATGCCGGTGCGGCACGATTGTGGATGGCAGCCCTGGCGCGGCTTTCGGGCATGGTCGTCGAACACGCCAAGAAGTACGCGGAAGTGGCGATGACCCCCGGCGATCGCCTGCTGGTCAGCTTCAGTCCGCAGTACACGCTGGCCAAATCGCTGTGCGAACAGCCGGAGAACTTGAAACGGATCGAAAGCGCTTTGGCCGAGGTGGCGGGGCGGCGTATTGCGGTGCAGTTTGCCATCCAGCAACGGGCGTCGCAGTCAGCCTCCTCAGCCCAGGAGCAACCCAGAGCGGTCTCGCCACACCAGCGGATGATGGAAGCCTTCAAACATCCGCTGGTGCGGCGGGCGGTAGATTTGTTCGGCGCGCAGCCGATGTAGTCCCCCTCGACGGCCAGGCGGCCCGAATCAGCTCGGCGGTATAAATACGTTATACTTCGCGCAGAAAGCAGCACAGCTTTTTCGGAGCGATGACCAATCGCTTTGGTCCGCGCAAAGCATCTGAACAACGAGTGCGACGACACTACTCTATAAGAAGCGAAAAAGCCGATGTTTGAAGGACTATCGAACCTGGCAGCACTGTGGAAAAACGCCCGGCAAATCACCGGACGGCTCCAGGCGCTTAACGACGAACTGCGGCAAAAGCGCGTCACCGGCGCAGCCGGCGGCGGGATGGTGGAGATCGAGTGCAACGGGCTGCTGGAAGTGCTCCGTTGCCGCATCGATCCGCAATTGATTGCCCAAGGCGATCACGAGCTTATCGAAGACCTGGTGGCCTCGGCTGTCAACCAAGCCGTGCAAAAGGCCAAGCAGGCTCATGCCGAGGCGATCACCGGGCTGACCGGCGGCGTGGAGTTGCCCGGGCTGCGCGAGGCCATTGCGCGCTTTACCGGCGAAAGCCCACCGGCAGAGTGAGCCGGCTGTGGCCGCCCCATTATGCCTCATTATGCCTCGTTGCGCAAAACAATGCCGGCCGAGGCCACCATCATGGTCCCCGGCCGGCTTGCAAGGGGCTTTCTGTTGGGCGTGGGCCGTTTGCGACCGCACGCCCTTTCGCAATCGCTATTCCACTAGTACCCTTTTTGCAATCGCTATTGCACTACCAGCGGAATGCTCTCGGAGTGGCTGTTGAACTCCGGCGCGTACATGCACTGGATGCTGGCCATGCCGGTCTGATACTGCCCGCGGTGGACTACACGCACCGGATACTCGAACACGTAGGTACCCTTGGGCAGATAGTCGATGAAGAAGTGCGTGGCGGTATCCTTGGTCGATTCGTAATAGGCCAGTCCATCCTGATACTTGTAGCGCGACAGCACGTTGACCGGCTCGGTGCCGCTGCCGCGATGGTCCTTCAGGTGGACGTACTCCATATCGCGATCGACGCGGATCACAACACGCACCACCAGCTCGTCGCCCACGTTGACCGGGCCCTTGACCGGCTCCAACACCGGGCCTTTCTTGGTGTGCTGCCGGGTGTAGAGGGTCTTGGTCAGTTTCAGCGGGGTGCCTTCGTGCGGAGTGATCTTGGCTATGTCCTCCAGATACTGCCAGTGCAGGCTGCCCCAGGCCACGCCTTTATCGACTTTCTTGACGGTCACCTCGCCCATGGCCGGACGGATTTCACCGCGCACGAAGCGCTGCTCGTAGAAACCAGTGCCGGCTTCTACTTTCTCGGGCTTGATCGTCACGTCGGCCAGCGTTACTTCCACCAGCGCGTCGGAGGCCAGCAGGTTCTCGCCGCGCAGCAGCAGGGCGTAGATGGCGTCGGCGGTGGCCTTGGTGGTCTTCCAGTCCTGGGTCTGCTTCTGCTTGAGCAGCCAGACCTTGCACTCTTCTACCGCCTGGGCATCGCCGGCCACCTCGTCGAAGGCCTCGATCATCACCGCCTGCGTTTCGATCGGCGCCCGGAACCACCACCAGCTCAGCTCCAGATCGCGCCAGAACATGCCCAGTTCCTCGCTGCTGACGGCCCGCTCTTTTATCGAGGCCATGATTTCCCGGGCCTTCGGCAAATCGCCAAAGCGCTTCAGGGCGATCGCCAGATGGGCCTGCGACTGGCGATTGGCCAGCTTCAACCAGTGCTTGCGGGCCTGGTCGAGGAAGTAATCGACTGCCTCTTTATGCTTCGGGTCGATCTTCTTGTCTTCCAGGAAGAAGCTCCGCCCGTACAGATACAGGGCGATGGTCGGGCTGAGATGGTTTTCGTCCGGTTTGCCGTGCTTGAGAATATCGCGGTAGATGCGGTCGATCCATGCATCCAGCCGCTCCAGCGACTTGATGGCTGGGGCCACCTCGATCTTCACCCCCAAGTGCCGTAACCGTCCGAACCCCGTGGTGATGTACAGGGTGATATAGTCATTTGCCGGGCCGCCGGGGAACCACGGCCAGGCGCCGTCGGCAAGCTGCATTTCGGCCAGCTTGCGGAGGTTACGGGCGATTTCGTCGTTGAGCCGGTTGTCGTCGAACAGGATTCCCACATTGCGCCGTGCCTGGCTCTCGGCCTGCGCCTGGCGGACCCAGGGTGTCTCCTCCAGCAGCACAGCCTTCAGGTCCTGGTTCTTTTCCAGCGGGCTGTCCAGCGCCGGAGTGCCTTTCCATTGATCGAAGATGCGGCGGATCTTCGGATCGCTGGCAGCGATGTGCCGCCCAAGCGCGTTGGCGTATAGCCGATTGAAAACCTGCTCGGTGCATTCGTGGGGGGACTCCATCAGATACGGCAAGGCCATCACGGCGTACCAGGCTGGGTTGCTGACCATCTGCACCGTGAGCGTCTCGTGCCGCAACGTGTCCGACTTGCCCGAGTTGACCAGCTTCTCGAACGTGAACTTCTTGGTGGCCGGGCCGCGGATCGGCAACGGCAGCGATTCGGTGACCATGATCCGCCGCGACAATACCGGCAGCATCCCTTCTTCGCCGTCGGAGAGCCTGCCCGTGCTACCGACGGCCTTGTAGATCACCGGCCCGAGGCCGTCGGGCACGGTCAGCTTCCAGGAGAAGCTGCGCGATTCTTTCGAGGGGATGTCGAACGTCTGGTCGAGCTGCGTGTTGCCCAGCGCCGCATCAACCGGCTTGAGCGTCCGCGCGTCGGCCAGCGTCAACCGCACGCTACCTTTTTGCGCGGCGGCCGACTGGTTGGTGACCTTGACGGTAAAGTACAGCACGTCGCCTTCGCGGAGGAACCGCGGCGGATTGGGCTGCACCATCAGGTCCTTGGCCGTGACCACCTTGTCCTCCAGGTAACCGGCACGCAGGGCGGCGTCGTGGGCAAAACCCATGAACTTCCACTGCGTCAGGGCCTCGGGCATGGTGAACTCCATTCGCACCTCGCCTTCTTTGGTGGACACCAGATGCGGGAAGAAGAAGGCGGTTTCCTCGAGGTTGGCCCGAGCGGTTACCTGCGACAGGTCTACTGCCGGAGCTGGTCCTTCGCCGCCGCCTTCGCCTTTGCCATCGTCAGCCTGCTTGCGAAGCGCGCTCTGCCGGTCCTGTGCCAAGTTTTGCAGCGCATCGACAGGCATACCGTCGGCCGCCCGGCGAGCGAACTCTCGGGCTTCGCCCGGCGCGGGCGGGGCGCCGGCCAAAAGTCTGCCTCCCCCTCGGCCGGCGAACTCATATCCCCACAGGTTGGTCACCAGCTCCCAGGGGAACGAGCGATAGGTCATCGTCACGTCCTTGAGGTCCAGCGGCCAAGAACCTTGCAGGTGACTGAATTGCCTTATAATGTTCTCGAATTGGCTTCTGACGTGCGAGTAGTCCTGGCGGAACACGCCGAAGGCCTGCATCCAGTTGTGCGGCAAGTACGCATCTAGCGACTGGTCGTAGAGCGTGGCCACCATTTCGGCCACTGCTTTCTTGGCGTCCGGGCCAGTGATGATCGCGGTGAAGGTCTCCTTCTGGCCCGGTTCGAGCTTGGAGACGAACCGTTCCCATTTGACCGACAGATTCTTGTTGCTCCAGGGGACGGAAACCTGCCGCTCGGTCAGATAGGCGCGGTTTTCACGGACCATCGTCACCCGCAGCGTAAAGCCGCCGCGCATCGCCTCTTCCACTTTCTGCTTGACGGCCTGTTGCGTGGCCCCCAGTTCGGTCCAGAAGGCTTGCCGCGACTTGCCACGGTGATCGATCTCCACGAACGCCCGCGCCTTGTCATAGCCGGTTCCCCATAACGCCATGAACTCCTCGCCCGGCTCCAGCGTCCACTTCGGCGCGGCCACCAGGTTGGGGATCTTGATGGGGAACTGTTTGGCATCGGGATTGAGGACTTGTAGAGGCAGCCGGGCGGTGACCTTCTTGCCGTAGCGGTCCTGGGTCTCTAGCAGCGCGCGGTACGCCCCGGCCGTCAACTTGAAGGTGAAACTGGCCTTGCCGGCGCCGTCGGTGGTGAAACCTTCCTGGGCAACCATTTCGCCCAGTTCCCAGGAATCGGGATTGGAAGGATCTGGCTTAGGCTCTTCTGCCGGCTTGCCGCGGCGCAGTTCCCGCACCGGGTAATACTGTCGTGGCAGGTTGGGCCGCTGCGCCTTCTCCGGCTGCTTGAGGCGATAGACCTTCAGCGAACCTTCGGCCTTCTGCCCTTCGCCGTCCAGTGTGGTTGTGGTGATGGTGATTTCCACCGGTTTGTCTTCGGTAAGCCAATCGGCGGCACTGAGCGACGCCTGCAATGCGGTGTAGCCTACGTTGACGCCCCGCTGCGCCGAGCGGGTTTCGCCGGCCGTGTCGGTCACATCGGCATAAACGGTGAAGTTGAAGACTGGCTCGTCTTTTTCGGAAACGCTCAAGTCGGGCCGGGCCACGAACTCGATGGTGAAGCTGCCGTCCGCACCGGTGGTGGTCACGCCGTGGGCGATTTCCTGCGAAGGTGTTGGAGGCATCGGCCGCCACCAATACGCCCGATCCCACCATCGCGGGAAGCGCACCTGGCGCACCACGCGCCAGCGGACCTTTGCGCCGTCGATGGCCGCCCCGGTGTAGGCCATGGCTTTGCCCTGGAGGCTGACTTTTTCGTTGAGCTTGGCGGCGGTCTTGGGTGCATCGAGGGTTACCTGGAACTTGGGCCGCTTGTACTCTTCCACCCTGACGCTGGCTGATCCGCTCGGCTGCCCTTCCACGCGAATGGTCATCTGCCCGGTGAGCCGATCGCGCGGCGCAGTGAAACTGCCGCTGAAGGAACCGTAGTCGTTGGTCTGGTGGACTTGCCGGGCGATTTCTTTGCCGTTCGGGTCGGCGAAGATCACCGTAAGCCTCTCGCCGGCCAGCACCTTGTATTCGTCAGCTTCGACGTTCACACCGATGCAAATGCCCTTGTAGCGGATCGTCTGTCCCGGCCGATACAGCGAGCGATCGGTGAAGAACACCGTGCGGCTGTAAGGAAGGGCCAACCCTCCGCGCGACACGTACTGGTCACTGGAAGAAGCAAGCTGGTGCTCCTTGTGCGTCACCAGCAGTGCGTGGGCGGCACGCTCGTTTCCGGCGATGGAGAACAGTCCGTTGGCGTCGGTCTTCCCGCTCGGCCCGCGAACGTATTTTCCGCGTTCATTCTGCCAGAGTTGGACCTCGGCGCCCTGGATCGGTTCGCCGCTATTGGCATCCAGCACGAACCCCTCGATCCGGTTGCTGCCCGAGCGCGACCGTGTTACTAGCGCCAGATTGCTGATCCACACATCGGTGAACGAGACCACGTTGTCTTTTTCGCCGAAATCTTCCCGAGCGCTGGCCAGCAGGAAGTAGAAGCCGGGCTTCAGGTCCTCCGGCGCAGGCACTTCCTCGGTGCGCATTTGGAAGTCTTCGGTGGCCGGCAGTTTGACCGACCAGGCGTGGTCCGGCTTGCGAGCCAGAAGCAGTTTTCGGTCGTTTTCATCGAGCCATTCCGGCCGCCGGTTGCGACTGTCGATGCGCTGTACCCAATCTTCGCGCACGATGCGGAAATGCACTTCGGTAAGATTCTTGTAGCTGATAGCGATTGTCGGCCAGGGCTGGTTCCACACCCGCTCGGTCTCGATATTCAAGGATTTGGCCTCGATCTGCTGCACCAAATTGTGGCACATCCGGCCGCCGACCGAGTTGGGAAATGCCTGCGCGCCCTGTTTGGCCAGTTTGTGTGCTTCGACCAGATCGCCTTCGCTCTGCAAGACGCTTGCCCAGTGGTAACGGGCACGGGCGGAAATCTCGTGATCGCCCCAGCGATCGACCCATTTCTTCAGCGCGTCCTTGTATCGCTGGTTCTTCTCCTCGCCGACGGCATGGTTGTAGCCGAACACCAGCCGGCCCAGATCGGCATCCAGGAAAGCGCTCCGGTCTTCATCCTTCTGATGGAACTGTAACAGCTCTTGATATAAGCGGATGGCTTTGTACTTGGGCGAGTCGGTATCGGTGGCCTCAGGCTGCCACTTGAGGAACTCTTCGGTTTGGGCGAAAATGGGGCTGTCGGCCGCGATCTCGAAGGCATCCTCCGGCTTGGCGCCAGCCTGCTCGCCGGCGCTATAAAAGGCCAGCGCCTCGTGGGCCACAAAGTCGTATAGCGTGGGCCGGTAACTGTCGGGCATGTTGCCCTTGACCAGCAAGTCGTCGTACTCGGAGACCTTGATCTTTTTCAGCTCCGGCGCGGCCGACAGAGCCAAGATGAAGTGCCGATCGATCTCGGCGAATATCCGCGGCAAGTCCCAGGTAGTGATGTCCTTGCCGGGCGCTTCGGCCGTGGCAGTCCGCCGCATGAACCGCCAGCGATTCTGCTGGAAGTATTGCCAATACCAATGGGCCAGCACGGCCTCCATCATCGGCACCATCGGCTTGGGGGCCTTGGCGATCTCGGCTTCCAGGCGGACGATCTTCTCTTCCGGCTTGTTGCCTTCGATGGTTCCCTCCAGGGCGATTTTCCGCCCGATGGCCTTGATGGCCTCCGGATACGCCTTTTCGGCCAACGCACCGGCGATGATCGGCTCCAGATGTTCTATTGCCGTGCGGGGCAGGCCCTTGCTGACCGCTTCCTCGACTTTTTTCCACTGCTCTTGGCGCTTTTCGCGGCTCAAAGGGGTTTTTTCCGCAGCATTCATCCCCACAACCACGAACGCACAGACCACAGCCAAAGCCAGCCAAAAACGGACTCTCATGGCATTGCTCCCACTCATTCACCCCCGCTGCGACAGCCTACCTTACCAGGCTACCTTGGGTGTTACTACCGGTGACCAACACACTTGCTCAGCGCAGGCCGCGCTGGTTCACACACTAAGACGACGGGGAGCGGCAAAAAGTTTTCCGGCTTTGGCAATCTGCTGCCCTTTTTGTCTGGCGCAGGAAGGCCCACCATCGCCAGAAGTTCTTATCTGACATGACTTTGCCGAGGGGAAAGGAGATATGGTTACCGATCCGTGCCTGCGGCGAAAAACGATCTTGCTGGGATGGCAGCAGTTCTTCGGCCTGTGGATGCGTCGGCCGTAATTTGACAGCAGCGCCACGCTTGCCAGTTCGAGCGTGCCGGTCGGCACCATTCCCAACCCAGCTTTACCCCACTTGCTGCGCAGTCTCTGGGGGCTGAGTCGATGGCTTATTCTTGCCGGCGCCAGGTTTGCGCTTTTCTTTCGGTTTGGGCTTTGGCGCATCGATGGGCTGCCACTGGCGACGCAGGTCGTTGAGCACGGACTGTAGTTTCGCGCGGGCGGCGGCGTTTTCGCGGGTGTCGGCGGCAGGTTTTTCACCAAAAGGCGCGTCCGACATGTCCAACAGCAGCCCGTCGTCGGTCAGTTTCAGTCGCTGATCGCGCACATAGCATTTCTGGCCGAGCTGCACGTAAACCCACTGGCGCGGATTGCCCGCCTGGCCTCGCAACTGCGGCGCAAAACTGCGGCCGTCGATTGTCACCCCGTGCGGCAATTCCACGCCGGCCAGTTCGGCGAACGTGGGATAGAAGTCGGTCAGATCGACCAGGTCTTTCAACACCCGGCCGGCAGGGACGGTGCCCGGCCAGTTGACGATCAGCGGCACGCGGCTTCCGCCTTCTTTCATAGAGCCTTTTCCGCCGTCGATCGCCCGGCCGTTAATCACCCCGCCGCCCACGTTGCCGTTATCGCCGGTCAACACCAGCAGAGTTTTTTCCCGCAGCTTCAGCCGTTCCAGCTCATCGACCAGCTTGCCAACCAGCTTGTCCATGTAGGCGATGTTGTCGGACAGCAGGTCGCGCTTGTTGCCGGGCGGCTTGGGGGTATCGGGGGTGGGAAGGATGGGGCTGTGAATCAGGACCATAGGGTAATAGATGAAAAACGGCTTGTCGCGGCACCGGCCGATGAAATCCACCACGAAGTCGTGCAGAACATCCGGCCCGTAACGCCCCGACAGGCCTTCCATCGCCTGGCCATCGCGGTAGAAGACCGGGTCCCAGTAGCGGTTGGGCATCCCCGACTCCAGCCCCCAGACTACCGACTCGTCGAAGCCCCATCGCTGGGCGTCCTCCTTGGTTTTGAAATGGGCAAGCTGCCGCCACTTTCCTGCCACGGCGGTAGCATAGCCGGCCTGTTTGAGCAGCCAGGCGATGGACAGTTCCTTGTCCGGGTGTGCGTTGGCGCCGGTGTTGTTGTCTATCACGCCGGTACGGAAGCCGTAGCGGCCGGTCATAAACATCGCCCTGGAAGGCGCACACAGCGGAGCGGCAAAGCAGTTCTCGAAGCGGATGCCGGTCTGCGCCAGTTTGTCCAGGTTCGGCGTGCTGTACGCAGCACCGTAACAGCCTACGCCGCCGATGCCCAGATCGTCGGCCAGTATGAAGATGATGTTGGGGCGCGGTGCAGCCTCGGCCGCGAAGCCCAGCGGTTGCCCCACGGCCAGAATCACGGCCAGCGCCCCCAAAGCTATCGCAGTCCAACAACCGGTGCGGCAAACCGGCCGCGGCCGCCGCACAGCGATCGTACTTGTGCCAGCTCGCATTGGTGTTCCTCCCGGCATTACCTGATGAATGATTCGCGACCGAGAAACGCCCCCAGTCTATATAGAAAACCTATAAAGGCACTCGCACTGAAACCGGCAAACCCACTCGTACTGAAAGACCAAGATGCAAGCTCACCAAGCCGGCGCACAAATCTCAGTCGGCATGCAAACCCGACCCCACTGCCGCCGCGCCGCTTATCCGACACGGAGCATCTCTCCAGGAAGGCAGCAGCGGGGCGGTGCAGCGTTTGCTTACTCCCGACGAGTCTTTTTGCAAGCAGTAGATTAGCAACTGTTACCCGACTTTGTGCCTTGGTGGTTCTCTCCATCCGTGTCGTGGTGGTTGTCGAGCGTCGGGCGGGTTCATGCGCGATTACTGCCTGTAAAAGCGGTTGGCCACCACATGCTCGCCCAGCAGCAGTGCGGCCACCAGCAGTATCAGGGGTGTAAACAACTCGCGGCCGACGCGGGCAGAGCTGATCTGGCGCACGATCTCCTCCCGGTCCCGCCGGATGCTGTATGGGAACGGCCCGAATATCTCGTCGAAATGCGTCTGGCTGGCGCGGGTCAAGTCGGTTTGCTCTGGGGCCAGATTGACGCTGAAACCCAGACTTACGCCCGACTCCTCTCCGCCGGCCAGCACTTGATAATTGCCCACCTGCTCGGTGGCGGTTATCGTCAGATGCTGTTGGTTGGACTCGGCGATCAGGGGGAAGTTGGTAGCGTCGGGCGCCACGAGCAAGAAGTTGCGGCGCTGCTCTTGCGGGTCCAGCGTCAGCAACACAGTCTGGCCGGCGTAGTAGTTGAGCTGCTGGTCGGCGGCCCCGACCAGATAAAACATCAACTGGTTCATCAGCATCACGAAGGGCCAGGCTTGCTCGCCGCCGGCAGGGAGCAGGTTCCACGGATTTTCGGCCGGTCGGTCGGAAACCGGCGTAGCCATCGTCACTACTCGGCCCGCCCCCAGCGGTCGTTCCAGTATCAGCGGCGACTGGTCGCTGAGCGAGGCTACCACGCTGGTCTGTGGGGAAAGTCCTTCGAACTCCCAATAACGGAACACCGGCAAGGCTTCCCAGGGGATCGACCCGGCAAGCCGGGCAAAACCTGCAAGCATCGGATGCTGATAATCGCGCGGCGCCAGATAGCAGTCGCCGTCGGGACGGCGCGCCTGCCGGGCCAGCTTACCGGGAAGCAACTCTTGGGCAAGCGGCTGGTTGAAGGACTCCAGCGGCCGGGCATTGCGCCCCAGAAAAATCGCCAGCCCGCGCCCCGAAGCCACATAATCGCCCAGCTTCTGCCACACGCCAGGCTCGATCGCCGTGGGATCCAACAAGCAAACAGCGGCATACTGTTCCAGGTTCATGTTGCCCAGCTCGCGCAAGTCAATGATCTGGCAATCGAACCGGGCGTGGCCACGTTTACGCAGCTCGGTCGGCGCCAGCGCCTCGCGCAAAAACAGCGCGTAGCGTTGCGCCGGATTGGGTGCAGCCAGCAAAATACGCCAGGCCGGCTTGACGGCCACGGTGAAATACCGCACGTCGTCGGCGGCCAGCCCGTCCTGACCTACGATCCGCAGATAACCCTGGTTGGTGCCGCTGGGCAGCGCAGCCAGACTGAACTCCACCTGCGCCCCCTTGCCAGGCTCGACAGTGTAACTCTGTTCGGCGCGTTTGACAGCCTGGCGGTTTTCGTCCAGCAGGAACAGTTCCACGCTGCGCTGCTCGCTGGCTGGTTCCGATGGCGCGGCCATCCGCAGCAGATCGCACTGGATCGTAAGCGTTCCCCGGCTGGAAAGCACTTGCGACGACAACCGCAACTCGCCCAGGGCGAAGTTGCTGGGTTCCGGAACACCCACATCGATCAGTTGAATGGTGGTGCCGGGCACGGCAGTGCTCAGATCGTGCAGCCTGGCGGCATTTGCCGTCGGCCAGGCCTTCAGTGCCAGATCGCTGAAGATGTACACCTCCCGGCGCGGCAACTCGCTACGCTCCAGCAGGCGCAAGGCTCGTTCCACCACCTCGGTAAGCGGATCGGCGTTGGCGGTAACCGTCAGCCGCTTGATACGCTGTTCGGCCGCTCCACGCTCCACTTGGAAATGGGCCGGTTCACGGCGGGCGTCGAGCACGGCGATCTGGCTGTCGGGGGGCAACTGGCCCAGCAGCCACAGTCCCAGGCGTTTTGCCGTTTCCAGCCGGGTTTGATTGTCCTGCCGGTACTCCATACGCGCCGCCGTGTCGAAGATCAGGGCCGCGGCCACCGGCGCTTCCTGGCTGCCCAGCGAACCGGCAAACTGCACAGTCGGACGGGCCAGCGCGAACGCCAGAAAGGCGATCAGCCCGGCTCGCAGCAGCAGCAGCAGCAAGTGCCGCAAGCGCAGCCGCCGGCGGTTGGCCTCGTGCCTCTTCTGGATGAACCGCAGCGCCGGAAACTCCACCAGCCGCGGTTTCTGCCGCATCACCAGGTGCAGCACGATCGGCACCGCAACCAGCAACCCGCCAAACAGCAGCGAAAAGTTCACAAAGGTCATAACCAAGGCTTTAAGCGTCGAGCCTCGCAGATTTCAAATCGACTGCATCTGCCCGCTCACAGTTCTATCACCGCCACAAGAAGTTTGAAGCACAGCGCCGGCATGCCGTGCATGGCAATCGGTTCGGTAAGGCTGACGGTCAGCAGACACTCGGAACTGACCTGCCCGCCGCCTTCGAGCCGCCGTGTCGCTTCAGGGTCTGTCAGGGTCAAGCAGTACTTCTTTGGGAATCGTACCATTGAGAAACTGACCTGCCAACGATTCTCCTTGCGGGGGTCGGGCACGAACGACACGGTGGTCGCACGGACCAACTCCAGCGATGCCCAGTCCTTCGGAGGCAGCCGTGCCATGTAGGCCGGCTCGACTACCTTGCCGCTGCTGTGCAGCACGGTGCGCCCCTTGCTGCAATACTTGAGCACCTCCGAGGGCGTGACCTGCCCGAGAAGGCGCCATTTCCAGTTGAGCACCACGCGGTTCTCGCGCTGGATGCGCGTGCTGTAAGTCGGCGGCGCAAGCTCGAACTCGACGACGTCCAAGGGCAGAAGGAGCCTGCCTGCCACGCGGGTGCGTCCCTCCGCAATCGGGCCTCCGCCGCGCGGCACAGGGCGGCCCCATTCCCCCGACTCGGCGTCGATTCCCGCGATACATCGCCCGCCGTCTCGCCATGAGTTGGCCAGGCAGATCAATCGCGTCATGTGACTGCTCGTGAGCTACAGATGTTGGATCGTCAAGGCCTCCCAGATCCCTTTCAGGTACTCGGCGACTAGTCGCCGGTGGCAGTGTTCCGCGCTCGGCTCGCTACACAGCAGACATGCGCGATCGAAGTCTTGCAAAGTGAATCTCTTGGCCGGATCCCGCTGTTGCAGGGTGACCAGGAACCGCTGCTCGTATTCTTCCCAAGGGAGCTGTTTGTTCCGGTAACCACTAAGGATTTCCTTGGTCGGCGCGAACTGGGGTTCATGGATGTACTGGATGTCGGCGATTGTTCGCAAGAAGTAATCGAGGTCTCGCTTCTTCGTGAAGCCCGCAAGTTGAGAACCGTTGTTCAAACGCACGTCCACCACTCGCACAACGCCTGCCTTCCGCAACGTCTCGAAAAAATCTTCTGCCGACCTTCCTTTAAAGCCGATGGTAAACAACGTGGCGGTCGTGGACGGGACAATTGCGGCGTCCTTCACGGCAACACCTCCTCTGGCGCGGGGCGATAAGCGATTTGGAGAGCGCGTTTCTGGTACCCGCGCTCAAGGATTTCCTCATGCGTCAAATCAGGCTCGAACAGTGTTCGCTCGACGCGCATCTGGCGAATCAGGCGATTCTCAGTCGACGTATGCTCTTCCACCGTGCCGTCGGCCAGAATGTGGTAGATGCGAAAGCCTAATTGCTTCAAGTGACGACAAATGAGAATTGTCCGGTGGCAGTCCAACGGCTCCTTCTCGGCGCACATGATGGCCATCCTGTGGCTGACCGCCGCCCGGCAAAGGCGCGACAATCCCGCGCGGAATTGCGGCAGTCTGCTGATTGCGTCGTACGACGCGCCACCCTCTTGGCGGCCCTGGGGCACATCCTGGCGCGCGCCCAGTTCTCGGCCCAGAAACACGTACCGGATTCCGGCCGCCTTCAACGCCGCGGCCAGGTTCTCGCGGTTGAAGTGTTGCAGCCAGCCGTAGGGCTGCGAGCGCACGTCGGCGATAGCCGTGATGCCCTGCGCCCGCAGCAGCGCCACAAACTCCTCCAGCGCGTGGGTCGAGTGGCCAATGGTAAAGATCAGCGGCGTTTCCGAGGTCATAGCGCGACTCCGGCACCTCTCTCGCACCATTATCACATTTACCCCCGTGCCGACCGACTGATAAGATACTCGGTCAACGCCCGATCGAACCGGGTGCTGGTGTCCAGCGGCACGTAATCCACGCGCGCCTGGAAACACTCGCGGCGCAGCAAATCCTGGAAGCGCTGTAGCTCTGTGAGATACTCGCGGCGGAAGCCGTCGGCATCGATGGCTAGTCGTTGCCGGGTTTCCGGTTCCTCCAGCTCCACCAGGCCTTCAAAGGGAAACCGCGTTTCGGCCTCGTCGAGGATGTGGAAGACTATCACATCATGTCCCCGATGACGCAACCGGTACAGCGATTCCAGCACCGGTTGCGGTTCAGCCAGCAGATCGGAGAAGATCATCACCAAACTGGCATGGCGGATCATCGCCGCTACCTGGGTAAGGCTGTGGGCGATGTCGGTCTGCCCCTCCGGCCGCAACCTGGCCAGCAGCGACAGCACATCCCCCAAATGGCTGCGCCGTGCACGGGGCCGCAAACAATGGCGGATGCGCTGGTCGAAGGTCATCACGCCCACCGGGTCCTGTTGATGGATCATCAGGTAACACAGCGCCGCCGCCAGGCAGATGGCATAGTCGAACTTGGTCAGCTCCTGCCGGTAGGTATATCCCATCGACCGGCTCAGGTCCATCACCAGGTAGCCGGTGATGTTCGTCTCGGCCTCGAACTTCTTGACGTAGTACTTGTCGGTCTTGGCGTAGACCAGCCAGTCGATGTCCTTGGGGTCGTCGCCCGGGGTGTACTTGCGGTGCTCGCTGAACTCCACCGAAAAGCCGTGGAAGGGACTGGCGTGCAGGCCGTGGAGAAATCCCCGCACGATGAACTGTGCGCGCAGATCGAGCCGCTTGATCTGGTTGACGACCTCGGGCTTCAGGTATCGTTCGACGCTGGACACAGGACACAGATTGGGGGATTTAGGGTTTGCTAGTTGGCGTCGCGCGAGCAGCGGACACCCGTGCGCGCCGTGGACTCACGTCACTGCTAGGTTCGCTCGCTGATGCAGTCGAATCCCATTTGCCTTGCGACCTCGCCCACGTCTTTCCAGAAGGAATCGGAGAAATCTGTCCGCAACCACCAAAGCCACAGTGCTGCCCATTGGGGCAGCCTAAAGCCTGAAAGTTTGCGCGCTCTGACGATGCAGAGCCAATCCGCATTACGTGGGTCTGCGTCTATGCAGAGCGCATTTGCGCCTCGTTTGCCGGTCGATGTGGTTTCATTCCGCGGCGCAATCAAGTCCAACGCGTCCCGCAGAAAACCTTTGACTTGTTCCCACTCGTCTTCCTGAAGTATGCCGGCAGCTCTTAGCCGAGCGAGGAAGCCGATCGAATCATCGTCCAGCTTTGTTCTGCTGTCTGTCTCGATGCCAGCCAACTCGGCAACGAACTGTTCCTCGGTCATTTGAGCACCTATCCGTGTGGGAAACAGCGGATGGTCTACCACATTCACCAATCCCTACTTCTCGTACTTGGGGATTTCCGGCGGCGGGATTTCCCGCAGCAGCCTCTCGATGATATCCTCGTTGGTCAGTCCTTCGGCCTGGGCCTGGAAGTTGGTGCTGATGCGGTGGCGCAGTACGGGAATGGCGATCTTCTGCACGTCCTCGATGGCCACCGAAAAACGCCCATCCATCGCTGCCAACGATTTACCGCCCTGGATGAGGAACTGACCGGCCCGCGGACCGGCGCCCCAATCCACCAATTCCCTGATGAACTGTGGAGCGGATGGGTCTTTGGGACGGGTGGCGCGAACCAGTCGAGCCACGTACTTGACGATATACTCGCTGACGGCCACCTTGCTGACCAGATTCTGGAGGTTGATGATCGCCTTGCCCGACAGCACCTTCCGTACCTCCACCTTCTCGCTGCGCGTAGTGACTGCCAGAATGCGTTCCTCTTCCTCGGCCGATGGATAATCGACCTTGATGTTGAACATGAAGCGGTCCAACTGGGCCTCGGGAAGCGGGTAGGTTCCTTCCTGTTCGATGGGGTTCTGGGTGGCGATGGTGAAGAACGGTTCCGGCAGCGGATAGGTCTGTTGCCCAACGGTCACCTCGCGCTCCTGCATCGCCTGAAGCAGTGCGGCCTGAGTCTTCGGCGGTGTGCGGTTGATCTCGTCGGCCAAGAGGATATTGGTAAAGATGGGCCCCTCGACGAAACGGAAGTATCGCCGCCCGTGCTCGTCTTCCTCCAGCACGTTCGTCCCAGTGATGTCCGAGGGCATCAAGTCCGGGGTGAACTGAATCCTCTTGAACTGAATGTCCAGTATTTTGGCCAAGGTGCTCACCAATAACGTCTTGGCCAGTCCCGGCACGCCTACCAGCAGGCAATGGCCGCGGGTGAAGATGGCAGCCAGCACCTGCTCGATTACCGCCGACTGACCAACGATCACCTTTTGCAGTTCTTCCTGCATCAGGCGCCGGTGTTGGGCGAACTCTTGCAGTACGTCGCCGAGGCTACGCGGTCTGGTGGTCGACAAAACTCTCCTCCTGGTTGATCACCGCCTGCACAGAAAAACATAAAATCTGTTCAGCAACTGGGCCGCTGGGCAACCCTGGCGGACTTGTCAACATCCGTTGGCGCAGTTCATTGTACACGCCGTACAACCGGCAACCCAGCAGGCGCAGCAGTTTAGCGGTAAACTGCCAGCGATCTTATCGGGCGCGGCCTTTTTAGCGGACAACGGCCGCTGTGCTTGTTGACCTTTTTCGCCTTCCCACAAATACAAGCATAGGACAACCTGCGCCGGCTCGTTGCAGTTGCGCCGGTCCTTGCAAGGCAGTGGTGCATGGCCGCTCACAGCGGCCCGATGGGGGATTGCTATTTCTGGCCGCTAAAGCTAAACTGCGGATGCTTAGTGGCCATTAACGTTTGGTTTGGCGGTCCGCTGGGCAGCAAGATACGGTTTACGCAGGCCGAAGTGAGGCGTTTTCGTAGTATCGCGGCTTGGCGCTGTAACCAATTTGGAGGGGCGTGCTCCATCGCGTCCCCTATCACTGGATACACGGCCACGACGGGGCGTGGCACTCCAGATTACTTGAAAACATGCGCGCTCGGCGCGCACAAGTTACACCGTAGAGGACTAAAGCGCGCTAGCCGGCCGGCACAAACTGTAGGCCGCCCAGTTCAGGGCCAGGGTATTGCAACACGGTCATTCCGCGTGCAGAATAGTTTTCTCCACAAGCCAGCTGCAACGTAGTGTTGTCGGAAAGACCGGTTTGTGCCCGGCAGCGGCGGTTCGCCAGGCCCCAAAAGGCCGTTGGGCTTGCCGGCCCGATGAACCCATGCCGTATAAGCTTCGTCTGGTTGACGAAGCGTGGGGACAGGTAGCTCAGTTGGTAGAGCACTGGACTGAAAATCCAGGTGTCGCCGGTTCGATCCCGGCCCTGTCCACTCGATGGACCCATCGCAACGCTGATTAGACCCGCCTTGAGCCGGTTGTGCCGCCGCGCCTGTGACTCCCTTCTTGTAGCATCTGATCGGTTACTCTCTGATCGCTGATAAGCTGTTGACAATCGGCAGCTTTGCCGGGGGGAGGAGGTCTTTTGAAGACTGGTTTTTCATGGCTGTTCGGCATATCTGCCGCGCTGTTGAGCGTCTGGTGTAGTGCAGCTTGCGCCGCCGAGCGATTCCCGCAAGAGTGTATCGTATTCACCTCTGGCGAGCACGGATACTTCGCCTACAGAATACCGGCGCTGGTGGTTGCTGCCGACGGGACGCTGTTGGCTCTGGCCGAAGCGCGGAAGCACAGCCTTGCCGACCCAGGCGGTCAGGGGCAACAGATCGACCTGGTGCTCCGCCGCAGTGGCGATCGGGGCCGTACCTGGACGCCGATGCGAGTTATAGAGCACGCCGGCCAGTTCTTCTCGTCGGCCAATCCTTCGGTGGTGCTTGACCGCAGCAACGGTCGGTTGTGGTTGTTTTACATCCGCTGTCAGCCGGCAATAGGGTCGGCCACCGCACGCCCGGGAAGCGACGACGTATTGAACTTGGTCCGCTACAGCGACGATGCGGGAAAGACCTGGAGCCAGTCGATCGACATCACCCGTACCGCCCGCGATTATAACGATCCGCAATGGCGCATTACGGTCCCCGGGCCGGGCGGGGCAATCCAGGCTCGTTCGGGGCGGTTGCTGGTGCCCTGCTGGAAACGCGAGCCGTATCGGAACTTCGTCCTGCTGAGCGACGACCACGGAAAGTCGTGGCAACGCGGCCAGATCATACCCAACCAAGACGGCAGCGACGAAGCACAACTAGTCCAGCGCTGCGACGGAACGCTATGGATGGATTGCCGCCAGCAAACCGGCGAACATCGTCTGCTGTTTGAAAGCCGCGACGACGGACGCTCGTGGAAAGCGCTGGGCAACGGGCAGAAAGTTACTCCAGTGATGTGTGCGATCGAACGGTTCACCTGCCGCGATAAGGGTGCTGTGCACGACCGCATAATCTGGTCGGGGCCGCGCGGCCCAGGACGCAAGACCCTGTGCATCTGGACGTTGTATAACGACGACTTGCACTTCAAGAATCCGCGCCAGCTTTGGGACGGCCACGCGGCTTACTCCGACCTGGCAATCCTGGACGATGGCACGGTAGGCGTACTGTGGGAAAAGGGGATCGACAAACCGTACCAGTATATAGCCTTTTCCCGGGTCGATCTGTCCTGGCTCGAGCCGCGCTGAGCGATAATAAGATTGTTGGAACCTGTGCAGCTTCCCTATTGCCGCACAATACTTGCCCGCGCGGCGCGTCGTTGAGCACGTATCTCGTCGGGACGCCGGCTACAGCGGGAAGTCTTCGTCTACGCTTTGCGAGCGATAGATAGGCATGTGCCGGTAATAGACTTCCAGGATCATGGTAGCCAGCGCGGTGAAATAAAGTCGGCCACCTTGTTCCCGGCCGTGGTCGTGGCCGCCTTCGCCGAAGAACCAGCTTCCGGCCTCGCAGCCCTCGGTGGCCTGGGTGTTGATCAGGTAATCGCGCATCACGCTGTTCCACTTCTTCCACAGATCGCCTTCCCAGTGGCACAGCACCTGAGTGGCATAGTAGTTGTAATACATGTTGCCTTTCGAGGGGCCGCGGTTGCTAAGCCACTCCACGCCGCGCTGCAAGGCGGGATTGTCTTTCTTCCAGCCCAGATACATGCGGCACAGCAGGCCGATGGCCGTGGTGGCCTCGCCCTGGCCCGGTCCAGTGTAACCGTAGTTGGCCCCGCTGTTGGATTGCACATGGTCCAGGAAGTCGAAGGCCTTCTTGACCGTAGCTGGCGGCACGCGCAAGTAAGCCATGTGGCCGCTTTTTAGCGCCATGATCTGCCAGCCGACCACCGAGGTATCGCCCGGTTGCTTGGGCTGGTAACGCCAGCCCCCGCCGACCGGGTCCTGGGCGTAGACTATGAAATCCAAACTGCGCTGGGCGGCCGGATGGAGGGACTTGTCCTGGGTCATGGCGAAGGCCTCGCACAAGGCGATGGCAGCCAGCCCGTGAGCGTACATGTTGCCGCTGTCGTTCAGCGATCCATCGGGCTTCATCTGGCGGCCGAGGAACATCAGGCCGTGATACACCACATCGCGATACTTGCCCTCCTTGTGGGTCTGTCCGGCGCCCAAGAACGGCAACAGTGCCAGTGCGGTGGCAGCGTTGCGCGAGCGGCTTGTGCCGGAGTTGCGGCAGCGTCCGCCACAGTTAGGGCACTTGGTAAGATCGAAGTCCCAGCCGCCGTCGGGCAGTTGGTGGCGCTTCAGCCATTCCAAGGCGGCGGCAACGGCTTTTTCGCTGTGGATGTTTCCGCCCCTGCGGGCAAGCAGCGCGCCTTTCGCGCCCGAACCGCGCCCAGAAAGCCCTGTGCCGCTGTAAGCTCCGATGGTCTGTGTGAGGTTTCTGGGAGCGAACTCCGTCCCGGCCGGGTCCAAATCGACCATCTGGGCGGCAGCATCCAGGTCGTTGGCCGGGGAGATCATTACGGTGTCGGTCGCCTCGAAGTTCGGGTCCCCGAGCGTGGTATCGGTGACGTCCAGCTCTTTTTCCTCATTTATCAGGTCTTCCAGGTCGTCCAGCGCTATCTCCTCCGGCGGTGCAGCTACGATCTGCGCGGCGCCCTGATCGCCTTCGGTGGTCATGTAGATCATCGCCAGCACCAGGATCAGGATCATGTGCACCACCAAGCTCACTAGCCAACTGGGGGCCATGATCAAAAAGCTGCGCCAGAAGTCGTCCGAATCGACCTCCTCGGACTCTACCGCAGCGGGCTGGGCCACCACCGCCTTGACGGGTTTTTGCTGCTTCAGCTTGGCTGCCGCTGGCTGCGGCTGAGCGCTGGCCGGTGAACCGGCGGAGATTGCGGTCTTGGCCGGCGCCGGCCGAGCAGCCGTCTTAGCTACTGGTGACTGAAGACCGTTAGATGGGGTATCGCTTTTCGGTTGATTGAGGGGTTCGTCGGCCATTTTCGCTCTCCTGCGCAATCAAACTAGCCGCGATTGACGCTGTTGTTCAGCCTACATTCCGAAGCCATCGAAAGCAAGCACAACGCCGCACATTGCGCAATTATACCCGTAGCTGCGCCTTCGGATCAGGCACGGCTGGACCTGGGCAGCCGGCTGTGATTAGTTTTTCTTTCTCTTAATGCGCGCCGATGGGCCATAAGGCAGATCTTCGGCCGCTCGGCTTGTGCCGGGCAGGCGCTGGCTGCCTCCCGACTGAATCGCAGGAAGCTCAGTCCCGATGTCCCGTCGGTCCATTTGTCTTATCGTCGGCCGGCCAGCAAGTTATTCCCGCAATGCGTTGACGCTCGGCACCAGGGGAGACAGCATCCCAGACAATCGGGGTGCACAGCGGGATTGCCGATTCGGATTGTAGCGCCCGGGCACATTCCCAGCCGGCCGGCGGCTGCGATGTATAACAGTGCACAGTGGCGTTGGAGTTGCGGCTGGACAGCCGGGTGGGATGCCCTTCCAAACCGGGCAAAATTGGAGTAGGCTAGTGGCTGTATCGGGTATAATGTGGCCCTGGGCTGATCAGAGCCGACTGGTGGGCTGCGCCGTGGAAATGTTCGATTGCAGCCACAGGCAGAGCGGCACACGTCGCACGGTATAGGACAGGTCGCAGATATGGCAAAAGGCAAGAAAAAAGCTGAGACTGTATTTCTGGTGTGCAAGGAATCGGATCACTACAATTACGCACTGCGGCGGAAGCCGGGCGGCGAAAAACTATCGCTGAAAAAGTATTGCCCACGCTGCCGAAAGCACACCGAACACGTGGAAAAGAAAAAGTAACTGGCCCCTCGCACAGGCAGGCAACGGATTGCTCGATGGCAAAGCGCTGGCGGATTCATCCGCACGACCCTGCTCGGGTAATGGCGTTGGAACGGGCGGCTGGCATTCCGGCCGTGGTGGCCCAATTGCTGATTTGCCGGGGAATGACCGACGCAAGCGCCGCGCTGCAATTCCTTCAGCCGAAACTCTCCGGTCTGCACGACCCCGATTTGCTGCCCGGCTGCGCCCAGGCTGCCGAACTGCTAAATCGGGCCATCGCCCGGGGCCAGCGGATCGTCGTCTACGGCGATTACGACGTCGACGGGGTGACCGGCACGGCCCTGCTGTACTTGTGTTTGCGACTGCTGGGGTCGAACGTCGGGTACTACATTCCCCACCGCATCGACGAAGGCTACGGACTGCACGAAGACGCCGTGCGCACGCTGGCCGCCCAGCAGGCCGAGCTGATCGTTACCGTCGATTGCGGCATCGCTAGCTTCCGCCAGGTGGAACTGGCCAGGCAGTCGGCGGTCGAGGTGATCGTCACCGATCATCACCAGCCGGCACAACGCCTGCCGCCGGCGGCCGCTGTGGTCCATCCCCGGCTGCCGGGGGAAGGATATCCCTTCGGGCAGCTCAGCGGCGCCGGTGTTGCCCTGAAGTTGGCTTGGGCTTTGTGTCGTCGGGCCAGCGGCGCCGTGCGAGTCTCCGACCCGATGAAGGATTTCCTCCTGCAAGCGGTAGGAATGGCCGCGCTGGGCACCGTGGCCGACGTGGTGCCTCTGCTGGACGAGAATCGCGTGCTGGTGCATCGCGGACTGTCGGCGATCGCCGAACGGCCTACCTTGGGACTATCGGCCCTGCTACAGATCACGGGACTGGCCGACAAAAAGCGACTGGATGCCGAGGACCTGGGCTTTATGCTCGCCCCGCGGCTGAATGCCGCCGGCCGGCTGTGCCAGGCTCAACTAGCAGTGGAATTGCTGACGACCGACCGGGCGCAGCGGGCGCTGGAACTGGCCCAATATCTGGACCAACTCAACGCCACCCGACAGACGCTGGAACGCAGCGTATATCTGTCGGCCCACAAACAACTCAAAGAGCAGTTCGATCCGCAGCAGGAGCCGGCCATCGTGCTGGCCGACCGCCAGTGGCATCCCGGAGTGATCGGCATAGTTGCCGGCCGGCTGGCCGAGAAGTATCATCGGCCGGTAATCCTGATCTCCTGGGACCCGCTGGGGATGAGGCCGGGCATCGGCTCCGGGCGCAGCGTGCCGGGGTTCGATTTGCAAGCCGCTTTGCAGTCGTGCAGCGAGCTGCTGATTTCGCACGGCGGGCACCCGGCAGCGGCGGGATTGAAGATTGCCGAGGAGAAGTTCGAGGCCTTTCGGGCTGCTTTTTGCGAAGCGGCCGAAAGGCAACTCGGCCCGGAGCGGCTGGCGGCCGAACTGGAAATCGACGCCGAAGCCCCGCTGTGCGCCTTAACGCTGGAAGCAGTGCGGCAGATCGAGCAGCTCGGACCGTTCGGACACGGCAACCGCCGTCCGGTGCTGTGCTCCACCGGGGTAACTGTGGCAGAACCGCCCAGGCTGATGGGCACAAACGGGCATCACCTGTCGGTAAAGCTTGCGCAGCACGGGGTGCAGTTGCGGGCCGTGGCATTCGGGGCGGCCGAATGGGCCGAGCAGCTCGCCTACCAGCAGCGGATCGATGTGGCCTTCCAGCCGCTTATTAACACCTTTGCCGGCCGCCAAAGCGTCGAGTTGCGGCTGATCGACTGGAAACCCGCCAGCCCCGCTATTTCGGCAGCCTGCGGCTGAGCCGCTGGGGTAGCACCGGCGTGGGATACAACAGGCTGTGGAGATATCGGTTGCGGATTGCACGCTTCGACTGGCGCTCTCGGCTGTGTGCCAAACCGATAACCAGAACGATTACGAGCTGGCCAGACAGCAGATGCTGCGCACCCAGCTTAAGGCACGGGGAATAACCGACCGCCGCGTGCTGGAAGCAATGAGTAAAGTTCCCCGCCAACTGTTCGTGCCGCCGGCCAGCCGTGCCGACGCCTACGCCGACAGGGCACTGGCGATCGACTGTGGGCAGACGATCAGCCAGCCGTACATCGTCGGCCTGATGACCCAGGCGCTGGAACTCAGCGGTGCGGAAAGCGTGCTGGAAGTGGGCACCGGCAGCGGCTATCAGACGGCGATCCTGGCCGAACTTGCCGCCCGGGTGGTCACTGTCGAACGACATGCCCTGCTGTCCCGCCAGGCCGAAGACCGGCTGGCATCGCTGGGCTACAAGAATGTGCGGTTCGTTGTGGGCGACGGCACACTGGGCGTCCCGGACGAAACACCGGTAGAGCGGATCATTGTTACGGCCATGGCACCACGCGTGCCCGCCCCACTGTGGGCGCAACTGGCCGAACGCGGCATCCTGGTAATTCCGTTGGGAATGCCGGACTGTCAGATGCTCCAGGCCATCCGCAAAATCGGCGGCCAGCCCTGCCCAGAAGACCTTTGCCCTTGCCGCTTTGTGCCGCTAATCGGCGCCGAAGCCTGGACAGACGAAAACGCTGCGCAGTAGCCACGTGGGGCTATAGCTTAATGTCAATCCCCATGTCAATCACAAACAGCCGAAAGCTTAACCAAGGTTTCGGTTATGCTTTGTACGGGATGATCTGATACGCCTGTGGTCCAAACACCAAGCATTCCTGCTTGCGCGCAGTACGACTGCTATTGCGTGCACGCCCGGACATACCAAGATGTGACCCTTGCATCGCCCCGACGTGCAGTTGAGGGTGAGCTTGGCGCCGAGTTGCTGGCCCCGCTTCGCAGCGCCAGCAAGCGGCCGTTCAGGACGCGAACTTCTTGGCCGTCTCTTCGACGAAGGCCACGCACGTGGCCACATCGTCGTCCAGGGCCGGTGAGTCGTGCTCGTACTCGATGGTCATTACGCCCCGGTAGCCCTGGCGGCGCAGTTCGGCCAGCACGGCGGCGTAGTTGGCCTGTCCCTGCCCGAGCGGTACGTCGCGCGACTGCCGGTTGCCTTTTTCAGCCACGTCCTTCAGATGGAAACCCACAATCCGCCCTTCGAGCTTCTTGAGGCATTCGACCGGGTCCAAACCGGAGCGAACCCAATGCCCAGTATCGCAACAGGCGCCAATCCGCTTGCTGCGGTCTTTGCAGACGGCCAGAACGTTTTCGGGCTTCCAGTACTTCGACTGCGGCGATTCGGGATGGTTGTGCACCGCAACATTGATCGAGTACTTCTGGCACAGCGTGTCGATCATATCGAAGGCTTCGGCCGGCGGCTCGGCCACGATGGTGCTTGCGCCCATCTCGGCGCAGAACTCGAAAATCTTCACCGCGCGGTCCTTGTCGGTCCCCAGATTGGCGTAAAACGACGACATCGCGATACCGCGGTCGGCCAGCCGGTTCTTCAGTTCCTTGCGCACGGCGGCCGGCAGGTCTTCGTTGGTCTTCAGCTCGGGACGGGCCTTATCCAGCGACAGGAAGAAGCATGGCTCCACGTGGGCAATGCCCAGAGCGGCGATGTGTTCCAGGGCCTCGAAAAAGCTGTAGCGGCGGTAGGTGTAAAGCTGGCAACCTACCAGCCAGCCCATCTTGGCAGCCGTAGGCGAGCTGATCTTGACCTTCGCCGGGCCATCGGCCCCGTGGACCAACCGGCCGGCCAACGAACCGAAGCCCAGACCCGCCGCCGCAACCCCAGCGCAAGCGAGAAACTCACGACGTGCGATAGCGCTATGCATAGTTCTCTCCTCTTAACCTTGCGACGCGTCGCTTAAGCTTATGACGCGACGATGATGATAGTTCCCGACAAACTCCATCCCGGACCGACGCCACATGCCACCATTCTGGTTGGCCAGTCGCCGGGTGTCAACCTTCAATGATTACGCGGCCCTTACACGGCGCCTGGCGAAAAGCCATCGGTCAGGCTGGGCAAGACCGCTGACTGCTCGTGCTGACTGATGGCCGGGACTGATCGTGCCGACTGAGCAGGCCGAATTTGGCCACCGGTTGGTTTGAGATGTTCGTCGGGGGCGGTGTCGTTTACCCGGCCAGTGCCGGCGGTTACACTAGGCTGCGGTACCGACCCAGCCTGCCCGCGCCATGCTGCAACCTAAGGGGGCCGGCCGCCCTGTATGTACAGCGCTGTTGGGGCGCGCGGCAATTGTCTGGCGCAGTGTTAAACATGTTTTGCGCAGTTTTGCACACGATCTGAAGTATGATGCATCAGAACAGGAGAACCCCATGAGCCGAACCGCCCGCCGCTTCGTCAAACGACAAGATGTCCAAATCGAGAACCTTCCCTGGGGACCCCATCACTGGCTGTGCCGGCCAGGGTTGGTAGATAACGACCTGTTGGCTTTGGTTAGGGTACACATGCCGCCGGGCACGGGACACGCCTTTCATCGCCATCCGGACATGGAGGAAATCATCTACGTGGTCGAGGGCCGGGCCGAGCAATGGGTCGAACAGGAAAAACAGATTCTGGAACCGGGCGAGATCGCCCACATCCCTATCAACATGGTCCACGCTACCTACAACCCGTTCGAAACCACACTGGTGTTCCTGGCGATCCTTTCGCCGGGTCGGCTGGACGGCCCGCCGCCGGTGGATGTCTCGCACGAGGAACCCTGGCGCAGCCTGCGCCACGTATAGACAACGACGTAGTGGACTCCCATTTTTCGGGGGAGGTCCGGTTGAGCCGCGAGGTGGACGAAGCCTTTGGGAAGGCATTCGAGCGTCTTGTTTGTTCCTTTGTTCAGTAACGGCCTGCCAAACCATTATGGGTATTTGCTGGTAGCCATTTTTCCAGCGATCGCTGCGTCACAAGGCGTGCCAGCAGAACAAGATGCTCAATTGGGCGCAGCATGTCTCAATTCTTGTGCATATATTGACATTCGAGGCCATAAATGCATAATTTATTGTGCATGATCGGCTTTCCAAGTCGATGTTGGATGGTTTTCTTTCCAGTTTGATTTGCAATAGCAGTCATGCCTAACACGGCAGGGCTACCCCCGCAACAGTTGGAAGCGGCGGAACTGGGTCGGAGGATCCGCCAGCGACGCGAGAAGCTGCACATGACGGTGCAGCAATTGGCAAAGCGTCTTGGCTTGAGCCGCAATACCATCGCCAACTACGAAGCCGGTCGCACGGCACCGACCGCCAACGAACTGTTGCTTCTGGCAGGGGCACTTGGATGTACCATCGAGGAACTGCTTTGTCCGCCCGCCGAATTTCGTCCGGCACGCTTCGCTTTCAGGGCGCACGCCGCTTTGCGGAAGAATCCTGAAGTGCTAGCCATCGCCAAGGGATACTTGCGTGCGTACCGGGAGATCGAAATGATCCTCAACGTGCGCCTGCCGCCAAAACAGGTGCCCGTAGACCTGCCCGAGGATCAAGCATTGGACGCGCAGTACATCGAGTCTGTGGCGGCCGAACTTCGTCGCAGAAGCGGGCTACAGGAGGTAGGAGCGGAAAATATAGCCTTCGTTCTGGAGTCGCTGGGTATTGGCACTGTTTTCTTCAATTACCAGCTCAAAGGTCTAGACGCCATTACGGTAATGCAAGATGACTTCATTCTAGTCATGCTCAGCGACCGCAAACGACTCGTCGAGCGAACAGTTTTCAGCGCTGCACACGAGTTAGGCCACATTGTGCTGCATCCTTTCTTGTTCACTGCCGAGGACGAGGTTGATAACGACGATGTGAAACGCTGGGAAAAACAAGCGGATAAGTTTGCAGGAGATTTCCTGGTTCCGCGCGATCAACTAGTGGCCCTGTGGAAACAAGAGCGTCTCGATAAGTTGCCTTTGTTCCACGCCCTGGTCCTTCTGAAGCGGACGTTTCGCGTCAGTTTTCATTGCTTATACTATCGCGTGACAGGACTGGGCTTGCATAGGCAACGGAATTACTCCTCTTTTATCGCCCAGATCAAGCAGCGACTTGGCGTTACCGGGCCGGCCAGAATCGAAGATTTGGAGCCAGAACCACTTGCCGCGGAGACGCTGTACCGCGACACGCGCTTCGATCGGCTGGTTCGTTCTGCCTTCCTTCAGGGGCTGATTGGAGTTTCCAAAGTGGCCGAGATGCTTCATATCCCCGTCGACGAGGCCAAGCAGATGACAGCACAGTGGCTGAATCCCAAACATGAACTGGTGACACACAGCGATATATGACACCTGCTCGTTGATAACCATCGCCAACCTGCTGGAGGTTGACAAGAGCTTTTCACGCCACCTGCCGACAAAGATTCTTGCCCTGGAAGTTTCTTTCTCCGCCGATCAAATGCGGCCCGAAACCGCGCAAAGACTGTGGAGCATCGTCAATTACTGTCAGACGCCTACGTTTGCGGAATTGCAGCGCATTTTGTCGTCATCAAACCTTCCCAAGTCGCTTTCGGAAGTCGACAAATTGCTGTTCGCCACAGCCGTGCATCTGAAGCGCGGAGTGGTTACCGCAGACAAACACTTGGCCAAAGAAGTGTCAAAACGCAATCTGAATGCGATCGATATAGCGTCGATTCTGCGAGGGTTGGTGCAGTCGGGACAGTTGCGCGCACGCTACGTGGAGAGCCTTATCAGGCAGTTGGCGGGCAGGATGGACTACATATTGGGAAGGCCGGATCCCACATGGGAAGATTTGAAGAAGCACACATTCCCCTGACCAGCATCGGGCTAGCTTATTCCGCAAGGCACTGCGTTAGCCCTGCCCCTTGCTGCCTGGCCGAACGCCGGCAACAGGAGACAGCTTAATCTGGCTGAAAGGGGATTTCGTACCGCCACTGCTCCACAGTCAGCGGCCGACGGCCGAGCCAGCCTGTGGTCAATCGAGGCTCTTGGCCCCGGAGATCAGGTCGATGAACTCCCGATTGGACTTGAACTTGGCCAGTTTGGCGGTCAGTTGTTCCATGGCGTCGACCGGGTGCATGGTCGATAGCGTGCGGCGGAGCATGGTGACCGCGCGGAGCACGTCTGGAGGCAGCAGCTTTTCTTCGCGGCGGGTGCCGGACTGAGAGATGTCGATCGCCGGCCACACCCGCCGATCGGCCAGTTTGCGGTCCAGCACCAGTTCCATGTTTCCGGTGCCTTTGAACTCCTGGAAGATCAGCTCGTCCATCCTGCTGCCGGTGTCGATCAGCGCGGTGCCGACGATGGTCAGCGAGCCGCCTTCTTCGAACAAGCGAGCGGTGGCGAACAGCTTTTTGGGGATGTCCATCGCTTTGACATCCACGCCGCCGGTCATGGTCTTGCCGGTGTTGCCTACCCATTTGTTGAAGGCGCGGGCCAGCCGCGTGATGGAATCCAGCAGCAGCACTACGTCTTTGCCCATTTCGGCCAGCCGCTTGCAGCGTTCCACCACCAGTTGCGACAGCCGAACGTGGCTTTCGATGTCCCGGTCAAGGCTGCTGGCTACCACCTCGCCGTTGACCGCCCGCATCATGTCGGTAACTTCCTCCGGGCGTTCGTCGATCAGCAGCACGATCAGCTTGATGTCGGGGTAATTAGTAGATATTCCCAGGCTGATGTGCTGTAGCAGAATGGTCTTGCCGGTGCGCGGCGGAGCGACGATCAGCGCCCGTTGCCCTTTTCCCAACGGGGTCAGCAAGTCCATGACGCGCGTGGTGAGCGGTTCGGGGCCGACTTCCAGGCGCAGCCAGTATTCGGGATTGATGGGCGTCAGCTCGTCGAAGGACTTGACTGACTTGTACTGCTCGGGCGGCATGCCGTCGATGTCGATGATCTCCCGCAGCCGCGGGCCGGTGTTGCGTCGTGCCGGCTGGATCATCCCGGAAATACCCACCCCCTCGCGCAGCCCGTATTTTTCGATCATGCTTCCGGGCACAAACGGATCGGTCAACTCGCGCATGTAATGTTTTTTGGGGTCGCGGAGGAAACCGTATCCGTTGGGGTGCAGCTCCAGCACGCCTCCCCCAGGCTCCAGAGGGCCGATTTCGCCATTTTCGGCCGATTCGATTACCTTGACGTTGTCGGCGTGGTTGCGCGGCACTAAGTCGCGGGGGCGATTCGGGCTGCCGCCCGGCCGTCCAAGCGTGGCACGCCCTTGAAGGCGTCCCTTCTTGCGTTTTCCCATGATTCACCTACAGAATTGGAGTTGCGCCGTCGCGCACGCGCAGCGCAAAACCCGAGATGGCTCCCAGGCTCCAGAGGAGGCGATGCACAACAATAGCGCATCACCTAGTGACCAAGAAAATTAACTGCCATCAAGCGACAAAAACCGCTGTGCCCCTTGTTGTGCGATCGCCCGACTGCGGCAAGCCATCTTTATAAAGTGTGCTGGCGATCGCTGGTGGAATAACTCGCCTCGCTGGGGCTATTCGACCGATCCCGGTTCGCTAACTACGACCGCGCTGCGGTCTGACGCGCCAAGTGAAGGTCGAAAAGCGAGTCTCACGCTCCCGCAAAGAAATATACCCATTCTGCGGGCTGGCCCCGCAACTGCAAGATGGTGGGCCACTACGCCACTGAATCAGCAGAACTACTCCTATGCTATCTTACCCAATCGTAACGTTATGTCAAGCCGCTAATCTTTAAAGCCGCAGGAATTCTCACCGCCTTGATTTCGAACATGTGGTGCGCGACGGCCGGAAGGCCGCGTTCCCCGCGCAAAGTCTTATCGTTTCATCCCGCGCCAAACACAAAGCCACCGTAGCGGACAGCTTTGCTCGACGGTCCAGGGAAGCCTCTGCCCCGAATCCATTTCTACTAAATCACCCTAATCCGCCACGGCTCCGAAAGGATAGCAATACTTCCGGGCCAGATTGACGGGGCCACGCCATGCCACCGGCAACAGCGATAGCAGCCGTCACTTTTGGTGTCCGACGATATGTGATTTGGCGCCGGGCGGAATGTGTACGGGCCTGGGAATATACCAGCCCTAAATCAACCGCAATTGCCCGAGCACTGCAACCACTCGTTAAGATCGCCTCACGCTCTATACCCCGCACGGGCAAAAATGCAGCGTTTTCGATGCAAAAGCATTTCGTTTTGCCCCGCGCGAAGCATATATAGCCAACGGCGGATTGTTTTTCAAGGCGAGGATTGGAGGGATTTTCAAATTTCGGCGTTGCATCATCTCTGTAGTTCAGCGGGCCGACGGTCGGGGCTGCTTGTTAACCAGAATCGGTCAGAATCGTGCTGTAATTGGGGCGATTTCGGGTTATCGGCCGCCGAGGCTGTTGTTCGGGGCGCCGCGCAGCCAAAGTTCCCCGGCAAAACCGGCATAATCGCTAGATTTTCGTGCTATTGCCAGCCGTATTTGACCGATAACAGACCTGATGCGAAAGGTCTTGTTGCCGCTTTTGTTCGAGGCTGGGCAATATGCGAGTTATAGGCAGACTAGCTGGCGTATTTTCGGTGTGCTCGGTACTTATCTGCGCTGCCAATGCGCAGTCGGTTTCGGAGAGCAGACCATACGTGGAGCTTGGCAGTGTTCCGCCGTCGCCGGCATCGCCCCAGGCGATGCAGCAAAGCCTCTGGCAGCCTACGCTGGAGGCCGCCCGGCAACTGGCTGCCCGAACCGATCGGCTGGTGCTGGTGTACTTTTATGCCGATTGGTGCCAGGCGTGCCGGGTGATGGAGGACGAGATGGCCGCAGCGCCCAACGCAATGGCCGAATTGCAGCAGCACTACGTCGCCGTAAAGGTCAACGCCGACTTCTTTCCCGCCACTGCCAAGCAATACGGCGTGACAGGCTTGCCCACCACCGTCGTCATCACGCCCCAAGGCCAGATCATCGACGGAATCAGGGGTCGGCTTGAGCTGCGGCAGTACATCGCCCGACTCAGCCATGTGGCAGTGGAAGCCCGGCGTGCCGCCGCGGCACATGCTGCCAGGGGCTGGCCGGCTGCCGCTTCGGCCGGTTCGGTTGGCGATGGCGCTGGAGCGAACCGACCTTTGACGGGGCAGCCAAGACGGCAATACGTCGATTCGCCGGGGCCGGGCATGGCGCCGGTTTCTGGTGCCTCGGCACCTTTTGGACAACAGGAATTGCAACTTGGGCAACAGCAATCACCACGTCCGACACTGGGCGGGATGCCGTCGGTCGATCCGTTCTCACGGCCCACGGCCGAAACCGCCGGTCAACTGAACACCACACCCTATTCACAGCATCGCTTGGCTGTCCAGCCGCCGCCAGCACACATGGCCAGCGGTCAGCCCGCTGTCCCCCCAAGTACACCATCCGGCTTTGGTTGGCCAACGGGACAACCTGCAACAGCGACAACGCCACCGGCGGGCCTGACGCCGGGATACCGGAGCGACGGTAGCGATTCCGCTCTGCCCACGTATCAACCCGCCGTCGGCAGCCCACCTTCTTCTGCCCCCAACAATGCCGGCTTGCCTGCAACCGGCTCGGCGGTTTCGCCAAGTTCCACAACCATGCCCGGTTCTGTTTACGCACGCTGGACTAATAACTGGCCCGCGACGAACCAAAGCATAGGCTTGCCGCAACAAAGCCCGCATAACAGTGCGGGGAGCATTCCGACCGGGGGCACGCTAGCAAGCAGCGCACCGGCGGGAGGTCTAGTTGGGCCTGCTGCGGGGCAGAACCCGCCGGCCGGAGATGCGCAACCGGCAGTTTCGGCGGGCAATCCGCAGATCAGCATACCCCCGGGCAATCCGCCCTTGGGCTTGGATGGGTATTGCCCAGTCTGCCTGGTCGAAAAACAGAAGTGGGTACTGGGCAACCGGCTTTGGGGTGTGATCCATCGCGGGCGGACGTACCTGTTCGATAGCCCCGAGGATCGCGCAAAGTTCTTCGCCGACCCCGACAGGTATGCGCCAGTGATGTCTGGCCAGGACGTGGTGTACGCGCTGGAGTCGGGCAGGCTGGTGCCGGGTCATCGCCGGCACGGGGTTTACTTCGGCAATCGGGTGTATCTGTTCGCCGACGAGGCCTCGTTGCAAAAGTTCAGCCAAAACCCTCATCATTACGCTGCCCACGCACTGGCAGCTACCCGCTCGGCATCTTCCGCCGACAACCTGCGCCGCTAAGCGCCAAACGTCAAAACGCCGCACGGCACAAACATCAAATCGGACGCTTGCTGCGGCAGGCACGGCCCCCACAGACTATCCAAGCCTGGCGACGGCGCTGCAAGACGCTCCGCGCGACAACGAGTGAATATGCTCCGCGCTTGCACGAATGGCGGGTTTTCGCACGAGAAAACCCGCCCACTCACCCCGGGGTAAGCATAATTGTGTCGGCCTACCAGTCAAAACATCCCTGATGCATCCCTGCTGCGCACAGCCGACCCGGGGAAAATCGCGCAGTCCACTTGCCGCGGTCAAAGCATGGGCGTTGCATCGACTCTAGCCACAGTCCGAATTGCCGCTGGCAGGCCGTTCGAAGCCGCCGCGGTCAGTGGTCTTCAGTGCGTTGAGTGAGTCGGGCGACCTGCTGGCGAACGCCCTCCAGGTCGGGATTCAGTTTCAGTGCCCGCCGAAAAGCTTCCAGGGCCGAACTGCGGTTACCCATTGCCAGATAAGACTGGCCCATGATAACCGCCGCCAGGAAGTGGTACGGGTTCAGCTCCAGCGTTTCATGGCAATCGCGGACGGCCTCGGCGTAGCGGCGCAGATGGAACTCGGCCACGCCGCGCTGATACCAGGCCTCCGCCAGCCACTCGGCCTGCTCAAGAAGGCTACTGGCCCGAGCGATGGCGTCCTCGTAGCGCTGACCTACGACCAGCCGGGCGATGATGCCCAACTGCTGTCGTTGGGCGGGGGTGCCGACTCGCAACCAGACCGAGCGGATGGCGTTGTCGGCGAGCATTCGCACCATGCGGTCTTCGTCCACCAGAGCCTGGCCCAGCACCTGGTTGTTCTGGTAATCGCCCAGGAAACCCAAGGCCATTACCGCCGCCCGCCGTACCTCGCGGTCCGGATAAGCAGCCAGGCGTTCCAGAGTAGCGGGGGTGTAACGCGCACCAACGCCGGCGACGAAACCGGCTAAGTCCTGGTCGTCCAGATACTTTTGGTACAGCTCAGCCAGGCAGGGTTTGCGCGACACGATTCCACCCACTGTTTCACACCCCCGTAGTCCAGTACCGATCAACGCCCCCAAAATCTGCTGCCAGGCAGGCTGCACACAAACTGCGAAAACACGGTGGCCGGTTGCCGTTCCGCGTCGTTTCTTGCGGACTGAGTGAAGTACCTCCATTTTAGTCAGCCGGCGGCCGATTGTGCAAGCAATTGACAACATTGCAGCAGGTTTTCTGGATTGGTCGATGAACGGCCGGTTGAGAGTGCCCTGTGCCGTTGCCGGCAGCGGCAATTTGAGTTAGCCTGACTTGTGAGTCAGCTTTATTGGCCGCTTACGGTTGCGGATGTTCAGACCGCAAGTCCTGAAGCGACTTGTGGCGGCAACGCAGTGGTGTTATGGAGGGACGCACTGCGGTCGCGTCCGTTGGCCCGACCAGCGCGGCCACAACGGAGCGTGGCCCCCCAGACCTTTTGGAAACATGCGCGTACGGCCGGTTGGGCTCACCGGGTTGAGGGTTTGTCGGCGCTGCAACCCGGCTAGCGGCGTCCAGCCTGTGCCGGCCTGTGGCCACGACGTGCGGCCGGTGCCAAAAAATGCAACTCCAGGGGATCACCCATGAACAGCAAATCGGCGATCGCAGTCTTTGCGCTGATCGTAGCTACGCACGGCGCGGCGACTATTATTGCGGCCGAGCAGTCACCAGCCGGTCCGCTAGCCGCTTATGTGGCCAAACCAGATGACAGCTACGGCTGGGTCACGCGCCGCCAGGGGCAGCTTTCCGGTTGCGAGGTGGCCGAGCTGACGCTTACCTCGCAGACCTGGCGCGATATTGTGTGGAAGCATCAATTGTTTCTCATCAAGCCGGAACAGGTTGTCGAGCCGTCGCACGCGATGCTGTTGATCGATGGCGGCAGGTGGAGTGACTCGTTGGCCCAGCCGCCGGGGCGCGCCGAAACTTGGCCTGCCATCGCCCTGCTGTGGACCCAGGTCGCCCGACGTATAAAATCGCCCCTGGCTGTGGTGCGGCAAGTGCCTCACCAGCCGATCTTCGGCCATTTGGTGGAAGACGATGCCATTTCCTACAGTTTCGAGCAGTTCCTCAAGACCGGCGATGAGCAGTGGCCGCTGCTGCTACCGATGGTCAAAAGTGCAGTCCGCGCAATGGATGCCACGCAGGATTTCGCCCGCCGCCACTGGAACCTCCAGATCAAGACGTTTACGGTCACCGGTGCATCCAAGCGGGGCTGGACTGCCTGGCTGACCGGCGCTGTGGACGCCCGCGTTACAGCACTGGCTCCGCAGGTGATCGATGTTCTGAACATCCCGGCGCACATGAAGCTTCAGATGGACACTTGGGGCCAGTACTCCGAGCAGATAGCCGACTACACACGGCGCGGTCTCCAGCAGCAACTTGCCACCCCCGCTGGCAACAGCCTGACGGCCATCATCGACCCGTACAGCTATCGCCAGGCGCTGGGACAGCCGAAGTTGATCGTACTGGGCACCAACGACCGTTACTGGCCATTGGACGCTTTGAATCTGTACTGGAACGACTTGCCGGGACAGAAGTACATCTTGTATGTGCCCAACAACGGCCATGGACTGCGGGACCTGGCGCGGGTGATCGGAAGCATTGGCGCCCTGCATCAGCAAGCCAAAGGCCGGCTGCGCCTGCCCAAACTCGACTGGCAACTGGAAGAAACCGCCGGGAAGCTCTGCTTGCGCGTGCGCTCTGACCCCGCGCCGCAGCGCGTCGACGCCTGGATAGCCACCTCGCACAGCCGCGACTTCCGCGATGCCCGCTGGACCTCGCAGCCGGCCAGGGCCGCCGACGGCCAGTTCGTGTACGAAGTCCCGCTGCCGGCTTCCGGGTATCTTGCCCTGTTCGGCGAGGCTGTGTATCAGGCCGACGGCGAGCCATACTGGCTTTCGACCAACGTGAAGATCGTGGGGGCCAAAGCCGGACAGTAGTATGGGCTGTACCGCTTTGGCGGCTGGGCGGGAAATGCCGCGGGTGGGACGGGAAAGACCCTAAAATCCGCATAATTGCGAAAGTGGCGCAAGTGTGCGAAATACCTTCGTTTTCCGGATTGCCAGTAGTCCCACCACTTCCGGTATTTTGTCGACTTTTCTTTAGGCCGCCAAGAAAACGCCCTTGCGCTGTCAGGAGACACCGCAGGTGATGATTGTCGTTGGCTACATCGGAACTGCCCTAGTGTTGCTGGCTGCTGCGCCCAGCGCCGGCAGCGCCGAAACCAGCAAAGCCGCCCAGGGCACGTGGCTGACCGGATCGGCGCTGGCCAAGCGGCTCAGCGCGCCGACGGACATCGTGTGGTCGGGCAAGTCGTTTCGGGCAGCGCTGGAAAGCCTTTCGCGGGCGGAAAAAATCGCCATGGTGCTCGATCGCCGCATCGATCCGGATGCTCCTGTGAATGTGGCAATAAGCGGCAAGACGCTGGCCGAAGCGCTGGCGGCTGTCTCCCAGCGCCAGAACGCCGCCCTGTGCATGGTTGGCCCGGTGGTGTACATCGGGCCGCCGGCAGCGGCCAGGCGACTGAGGACGCTGGTCTGGCTTCGCAGCGAGGAAGTCAAGGCGCTGCCGGCCGAGACAATGAAAGTATGGAACCGACCCAGACCGTTAACGTGGCCCGATCTGGCCGAGCCGCGTCAATTGCTGGCCCAGCTCGCCCGCGACAGCAACATCGAGCTTAAGGGGCTGGAGCTTGTGCCGCACGATCTGTGGGCGGCGGCCGATCTGCCGCCATTGTCGCTTGCGGAGCGTCTGAGCCTGGTGGCCATCCAGTTCGAACTGACCTTCACCATTGCCGCCGACGGCAAGACGGCTTCTCTAGTGCCAATACCGGATGACGTGGCCATCGTACGCAGCTACGACGGCGGCCGCCAACCGGAGGCGCTAGCGAAGCGATACGCGTCGCTGGCGCCCGAGGCCCAGATCAGCATATCGGGCGGGAAAGTCTGGGTAAAAGGACTGTTGGAGGATCACGAGCGGATTACTTCGCCGCCGGCCAAACCGCCCGAAGCCAGCCAGCCGCGCGACATCGAACTGGTGCGCGTCGAACGGCTTGCGATCAAAAACATTCCGCTAGGCAAAGCGCTGGAGAACATCGCCGCCAAGCTGGAGCTTCAGTTGCACATCGACCGGCCGGCTATCGCAGCAGCCGGTATCTCGCTGGAACAGCCGGTCAGCATCGAGGCCAGCGGTCTGACGGTGGATCAGTTGCTGGCCGAGATGGTCAAATCGACGGGACTGACGGTGCAACGGACCGGGCGAACAGTGAGGGTAGCACCGGCCGTTGGTCAATCGCACCCGTGAGAGCCGTTTTTGCTTGCTGCTGGCTGCCGGGCCAATAGCAACAGCGCTGTTGATCGGCTGTGCAAAGCCTGGCCCTGCTGGGCAAGCCAGCACTGGCACCCGGGCTTACGGCCCACAACTGCTGCACGGCGTGGGTCTGCCGCCCTCAGCAGCCGTGTTTCTGAAGCTTCTCCCGAAGCGTATCGGCGGTGAATGGTTTTACCAGGTAGTCGGATACGCCAGCCTCGATGGCCTGAAGCACGCGGCCTTTTTCGGCTTCGGTGGTGACCATGATGATCGGCACCTTCGGGTCTTGGGCGCGGATGGCCTGCACCACTTCCAGCCCGGATTTGTTGGGCATGTTCCAGTCGGTCAGCACCAGATCGAATGCGCCGGGCTTGAACAGTGCGATGGCCTCGGCGCCGTCGGCGGCTTCGGTGGCTTCGTTGACGCCAACCGCCGCCAGCGAGCGGAGAATGATTTTCCTCATCGTGCTGGAATCATCGGCAACCAGTACTCTAGCAGCCATAGACCAATCCCCCTTATTGCTCGTGTTTGCCACACCAATTGGGCGCTTTCAGGATGGTTTATTTGCAGGCCGGCTTGTTGATTTGCCTGCGGCCTGGGTTGATGTTTTGATCACGGGCCGAGTTGCATCTGTTTTCCTGCGCCAGCGGAAAGTTTCATGAGGCGACCTGCGGCCGCCACCAAACGCACGTAATGATGGAACGCGCGCCGTCGCGTCCGCATCAATGGGCAAACGGCCGCGACGGAGCGTCGTGCTCCAGGTCGTGGTACCGCCGCGCGCACAGCGCACACATGATATGCCGGGCGTCCCGCAGACGCACCTCTGCGTGTCGGCAAACAAACTTCCGCTTATAAGAAACCATAGGTTGAGCGCCAAGGCAGTCAAAGTCTTGCCGTTTTTTGAACGACCGGCAGCTATCGACGTTTGCAAACCGTAGTAGCGGCCTGATGTAAAGTTTTTTCTAAATAAGTCCACAAAATACCAGAAATGGTCGGACTACCGGCAACCCCGAAAACAAAGGTATTTCGCACACTTGCACCACTTTCGCAATTACGTGGATCTATTTTTAGTGTTGCCTGTCGCCACGTTGTGCGGAGTTCAACAGTTTGTGAGCAAAGTGATTTCAGGCGGCAGCCCGATCGGCCAATAACCGCAAGCAGAAAAGAAATGCCCGTAAAACTTGCGAAATTCCCAACAGCCGTCACCGACGATACAGGCGACCACAGCACCGCCGGGCGGTGCGCAAATAGCGGCTATCGCTTCTGTAGTTGATGTTTCTTCTGTAGTTGATGTGCGTCAAAACACTTCCGGCCTAGCGCGGCCAGAGACCGCAACCAAATGGTGATATTAGACAGGGACGCGCTGCGGTCGCGTCGGCTAGCAATGGGCATACGGCCGCGATGGCTCGTGGCCCTCCAAATCAGCACAAACGATGCGCGCCGAACGCGCAAAAGTTAAGCCATAAGGCTGTAAGAACTTTTCCAGATCAGACACGCAGCGCCGCTGCAATCTATATTTTGCCGGGCAGTCCCAAGCGACTTCTTTCAGGCGCATTGCTGGCAGCTAGCTCCAACATGCGCATGGAGGAAGACGCCAGGCAGCCCGTCGCCGCAACGTCGGCTGGCCGGGGCTGTTCAGGCGGCTTGGGCTGCCAAAAGCCGTTGATTTAAGCGGCCGCCACTGGGGCCAGGAGTCCGCAAGCCTGTTGCTTTGGGAAGGCTAAGCGACTTTGCGCCGCTTTGGCCGTGTCGGCAATACGTGGAACTGCATGGTTTAGAGCTTTGGCGCCGGTTGACTCGCTACGCGGTGGATGTTGGCAGGCAATGCAATTCGAAACAGTAAAACCGATCGTCTTTCCCACCACGCTGGAGCAGGTTACCGACGAGCAATTAGCGAAGTTCGGGACGCTGATATACCAGCGAACAGGAATCCGTATCTCTCCGCAAAAAAAGACGCTGCTATCGAATCGTTTGCGGCGGCGGTTGCGCGATACGGGAATCAAGGATTTTGGCGAATACTACCAGTATTTGAATAGCTTGCCGAATAACGATCCGGAGTGGGATGCGTTCTTGCAGGAAATCACCACTCACGAGACGTACTTGTTCCGCGACGAAAAGCAGTGGGAGTGGTTCTCCAACGAGTATTTGCCCGCGCTTGCCGCCCAGGCTTCTACCCCCCAACAGCGCAGCCTGCGCATTTGGTCGGCGGCGTGCAGCACTGGCGATGAGGCGGTAACGGCCGCTTGCTGTATCGCCGCCTGCCTGCCGAACTTCAACCAGTGGAAGATACGCATTCTGGGGACAGACATCGGCCTGGGGGCGATCGAGCAGGCCCGCGCGGCGGTGTTCGGCGAGCGAGCGATGCGCCTGGTGCCAGAAAGTTATCGCACTCGATTCTTCCAGAAAGCCAAAGACGCCAACGTCTGGCAAGCCCGGCCGGTCATCACCGCAATGTTGACTTTCCGCCAGCACAACCTGCTCGATCGGCTGCGCGAGCCTCCCCAGGACCTGGTGTTCTTGAAAAATGTGCTGATTTACTTCGACGCCGACTCCAAGCGCCGCGTAGTGAACAACGTGCGCGAAGTCATCCGTCCCGGCGGCTTGTTGGTTTGCGGGGCCGCCGAGGGCGTGGCCGAACTGCTGAAGGACTTCGTCCGCTTGCAGCCCTGGCTGTACCGCAAACCGCATCAAGCAGCACCTTGAACAGGATCAGCGACAACAGGAGCACGCCGTGTCCGAGTCTGCTTTCCCTGCACACGATGAACTGTTCGATAGCCTGCTGGGAGACTTTCTCGACGAGTCGGCACAACTGCTCAGCCGGCTCAACGAGAATCTGCTCCAGTTGGACCATTGGGTCAGAAGCCTCGAAGGCCCCGCCGAAGGCTGCAACCAGGATTTGCTCAACGAAATGTTTCGGGCGGCGCACAGCCTGAAGGGGCTTTCGGCCATGCTCGGCCTGAGCGACATCAACAGCCTCACACACAAAGTCGAGAACGTGTTGGACGCCGCGCGGAAAAACGAACTGACCATCACCGAAGACGTGGTGGAACTGGTCTTCCGCGCAGTGGACCGCCTGGAGAACCTGGTTGATGCGTTGAAGAATCCCGGCGCCCCGCCCGTGGAAAGCCACTCGGTCGTCGAGGAAATCAGTCGACTGCTCCGCCAGGCCGGCGTGGAGAAGCAGCAGTCGAGTCAGGCCGACGCGGAACGGGCGCTGCAACAGCCGTCCGATACCGCTTGCGACGATGTCCAGGATGCCGTTTCCGCCGCATGGTCTACTACGGCGCCTTCGGCTGGTGAAGTGACGAGTGCGGCCGAGCCACCGCCGGGTGTCGCTCTAGACGCTTGTTCAACGTGCGAGCCTTCTGCGACCGGTGAAGCTGGCGGCCAGCGATACGGCGGGAAAACTGGCGGCCAGCGGTCCGGCGGGCCAATCGATCAGGCCGCGGAACAAGCAAGCATCTCACCCCAGGGGCCGCCGGACAGCAGAGAAACTGGCCCGGCGCCGCATACGCTAGTCGATCATTTCGCCGACCTGGTCGACGAAACGGACACGCCTTCCAAGTATCTTGCGGTTTTCATCGACGAAGCGGAATTGTCGCTGGACCAACTGACCGAAACGCTGCTAACGCTGGAAGAAAACCCCAGCCGACAGGCCGTCGAGCAGGTGATGATCATAGCTCATCGCATCAAGGGTTCGGCGGCCTCAGTGGGATTGAACCGGCCTGCAAAGCTGGCACACCTGATGGAAGACCTGCTGCAAGACTTGCTCGGCAACAACCAGCGGCTGACGCCCAAAGTGACCGACGCCCTGCTGATGTGCGCCGACGCACTGCGTCAGTATGTACAACAGCTAAAGAGCGGCAAGCCCTCGACGGAGCGGTTCAACCAGCTAGCCCACGAGTTGCTGGCTGCGGCCGCCGAAGAAAAAGCGGCCGCCGAAGAAAATGCGGCCGTAAGAACTGCTGCGACCAAAGCCTCGGAAGAAGCCGCAACTAGCAAAACGAGCGAGGAAACTGCCAGCACAACAAACGCCAGCGGGTGTCGGTCCGGTTCGACAGCCGAAACCGCGGCCGGCAGCCACCACTCGTCCGAGGTCGCATCGCCCGAAATCGCCAAGCATGTACGCAGTCGTGTGGCGCAGTCTAGTCCCGATCCTGCCAAGACATTTGCGGGCGTGTTGTGGTTCGACGCGCAGTTGCCGTTGGCGGGTCTAAAGGCGCGGCTGATCTACGAGAAGCTGGCGCGGATGGGTCAGGTGTGTTATTTCGATCCTCCGGTCGAGAAGGTCGAACAGCAGCAGGAACTCGAATCGGTCGCTTTCGGCGTAGTTAGCGAAAAGCCTTTGGCCGAGCTGTACAGCAAGCTGCGCGTGGCCGGCGTGCGTCAGATAGTCATCCAACCGTGTGCGTCCACGACTTGTCAGGAAACCGCAGGCGCCACCCCCGTTGCGGAACCGGCCGCCGGAAAGCCCCGGATGCCCTCTAGCGGCACCACGCCAACCCGACCGATGCCGCCGGAGCAAGCAAGCGCTCAGGCGGCCATGCCGCGGCCAGCACCCGGTGGGGCTGCCTCCAGCCTTCCGGCGGCAACCGCGAAGGGGCGACAGCCCGAAACCGCGGTAAAAGCCGCCGAGACGCTTCGGGTAGATATCGAACGCTTGGATCAGTTGATGAATTTGGCCGGTCAGTTGGTAATCAACAAGGCCCGTTTCACACGTATTGGCGATCAGCTCAAAAGCGCCTTGGCGGCGCGAAACTCGTGGCAAGCCATGCACAACGTGCTGGGGATTCTGGAAAAGATTGCCAACAGCAGCGCAGCCAGTGGAACGACAGAGGCATATGTCGAGCTGGAGCATCTCCGCGCCGAGGCCCGCCGCGCGCAGAACGAACTAGAAGCGGTACGCCGCGACGTGGAATCGCTGGCCCTGGCGCGATCGGCGCTGAACGACTACGTGGAAACCGTGCATCAGCTCGAACTGGTCACCGATAGCTTGCAGCACACGGTGATGGACACCCGGATGTTGCCCATCGGACCGCTTTTCCATCGTTTCAAACGGGTGGTGCGCGACTTGAGCCGGGCCAACGGCAAACTGGTCAACCTGGTGATCAAGGGCGAGAAGACCGAGCTGGACAAGCGGATGATCGACGAGTTGAACGATCCGCTGATACACATGATCCGCAACGCCGTGGATCACGGAATAGAACCTCCCGAGGTCCGCACGGCTGCCGGCAAACCGCCCCACGGCACGGTAACCCTGGATGCGTTCCACCGCGGCAACAGCATCGTCATCCAGGTCAGCGACGACGGCAAAGGCCTGGACGCCGAGCGCATCGCCCGCAAGGCACTGGAAAAAGGACTGGTTACCGAGACCGAACTGGAAAAGATGACCCGGCGGCAAATATACCAACTGATCTGGCAGCCAGGCTTGAGTACCGCCGAGAAAGTCACCGAGGTATCCGGCCGCGGAATGGGTATGGACATCGTCCTTTCCAAGATCGAGCAGCTAAACGGCACAGTGGAACTGGACAGCCAGCCCGGCAAAGGCACTTGCCTGACTATCAAGCTGCCGCTGACCCTGGCCATTCTGCCCAGCCTGCTGGTGGAGATCGACGGCGACGTGTTCGCCATGCCCATCGAAGGCGTGGTGGAGATAGTGCGCCTGAAAAACCAAGACCTGCACACGGTGCACGGCGTGCTGACTGCCCGCGTGCGTGGCCGGGTAATTTCGGTAGTGCACCTGGCAGATGTCTATCACTGGGCCAACCAGAACCGGCGGCGCAATGGCCAGCAGGCCGATTGCACCGAACCCACTTTGGTGATCGTCGGCGAGCAGCAGCGCGAGCTTGGTCTTGCCGTCGATCGGGTAATCGGCGAGGAAGACATCGTCATCAAGTCGGTGGCCGAGAACTACCGCAACGTGCCGGGAATCGCCGGGGCAAGCATCCTCGGCGACGGCCGCGTGTCGCTGATCCTCGATCTGGCGGCGCTGATCGATATGGCTTCATCCGGCAGCATCAGGCAAACAACACCCCACACCGGCAAACAGATGGTATTCCATACCAGCAAACAAACCGTCGGCGTCTGATCGGCCACTGGGCGCCGCAGATGCCATTTTGCATTGATGAGTTTTCTGGGCCATTTGGTGGCCTTCCCAGTACTACGAAGGTGATCGCAATGACGACCAACTCCTGCGTGGAAAACCCCAAGATTGCTGTTATTCACCAGTTGCTTGCCTCGGCTACCAACGATTCCTCGGTGGCCATGTGCCGCTGGACCAACGGCCTGATTACCTTGACGCTGGAAGAAGTGCGCGAAATCCCCTTGGAAGAAGTCTGTCAGGCGTTGGGCATCGGCGACCAACTGCTGACCATGGTGGTGTTGACCATCGATAAACACTTGGGCGGGGTTATCATTCTGGCCTTCGACGAAGCCAACGGGCGGCAATTGGCAGCCTCGCTGCTCGGACGGCCCGTCAACGACTCCCCAGAGTGGACCGAATTGGAGAAATCGGCGCTGATGGAAACGGGCAACATCCTGGGCTGCGCTTACATGAACGCGCTGAGCCGATTGATTGGCCAGGAATTGATGCCCTCGGCCCCCTATTTCATTCAAGACTACGGGGCCAGCGTGTTACAACAAGCCCTGATAACCCAGGCAATGACCAGCGACAAAGCGCTTGTTTGCCGCACCGCCTTCCAGCGCCACGGCGTGAACCTGAATTGGCACGTACTGTTTGTTCCAAACGAGGCCTGCCGCACTGCCATGGAAAGTGCTATGCCTTGGGAACAGCAGCCAGCTCAGACGGCTGCTACCAACCAGCAATGAACGTTTGTGACAACGCCTTGTGGCAACCGGAGGCGAAGCCTGCGGCCGACTGCATGGCGGCGGGAAAACAGGCGGGAAAACAAGTCCCGGCGTGCAAAAGGCCACGACATGGTGCATAACCCGGATTTCCACAAGTCGCCTGCACCAGGGGAAATCGCCGCAGAGAAATACAGACCTGAATACACCACTGGTTTTAAGGACCGGCAACCATGGTTTTGGCCGTCAATACAGAGCAGAAGAACGTGGGCATGGGCGAAATCGTTGTCGCCCAAGCCCCGGTTATTCTGGCCGCGGTGCTAGGTTCCTGTGTGGGCGTGGCCGCCTACTGTCCAAGACTTAGGCTGGGCGGTCTTGCCCATGTGGTTCTGCCGCGCGCCAACGGAATTGTTACCAATCCAGGCAAGTTCGCCGATACCGCCGTGCCGCATTTGCTTGCCCTGATGGAGCGCAAAGGAGCGCTGCGCAGCGAGTTGGTGATCAAGGTCGCCGGCGGGGCTTGCATGTTCGGCCAGGGCGGGCCCCTGCAAATCGGCGACGATAACGCGGAAGTTGTCCTGGCGGTTCTTCAGCGCGAAGGCCTTCGTATTGCCGGTCAGGACCTGGGCGGCACTCAAGGAAGACGTGTATCGCTGGATTGCGCTACCGGCGTGCTGCACATCGATTGCGTTGGAATGCCCCGCAAGACTTTGTAATCCTTGCCTTGGCCCCCGTTGATGATTAGCCGTTAATCGGCCGCAGCCTCCCGACACCACATCGAACAGCAACTTTGGTGAGCCGTTTGGCGCAGACATCCGCATGAAGTGCTAAAATGCCTCGCAATCTGCTGATAATCGACGACGCATTGATCATCCGTGAGATGATAAAAGACGCCGCTGCTGGCGCCGGCTGGAATATCGTAGGCGAAGCCGCCGACGGCCAGCAAGCCATCGAGCAGTACGCCCAACTGCGGCCGGACGCAGCCACCCTGGACCTGGTCATGCCGCAGTACGACGGCTTGCACGCCCTGCGCGGCATAATGGCCTGCGATCCGGACGCCAAAGTGCTGGTCGTCAGCGCTGTGGACCAGAAAGCGACACTCAAAGAGGCTTTCCGGCTTGGAGCGGCCGACTTCCTCATCAAACCCTTCGAGAAGCAGGCTCTGATCGAAGCCCTGGAACAACTAGCGGCCTGCGATAGCACGGATTAGCGATGGGACTCATTGCCCCGCAGGGCCGAGGTTGAGCCAAACATCGACGCGGCGGTCTTTTTGGAAATCTTTTTGCAGGATGTCTATTCGCCCGTCGCCGTTCAAGTCGCCCAGCTTCGACTCGTGCGAACCGATTCCCGTCGAAAGCACTCGAATGTCGAAACCTCCTTTGCCATCGCCGTATAGTATCCACTGCCGGCAGCGGTCGCCTGCGCCGGGAGTGTGCATTTCGGCGGCGTAGATGTCCAGCCGTCCGTCGCCGTCGATGTCGGCAATCTGAAGCGTGTGGCCGTGGACGACGCGGTCTAGCAACGTGCGCTTCTGCCACGACTTGCCATCCCATTGATACAGGTTGAGCGGCCCCGGAGCATCGCCCGAATTGATCACCACCTCCGGCCTTCCGCCCGCAATGAGCTGCCCGACCGCCGAGCGGCTGAAGCGGTACTCGGCGTCGATGGCTTCGGCCTCGAAGCGATTGCCCTCGATGTGCCGGAACCAATAACCGCCGCCGACGATGTCCAGCTTGCCATCACCGTCGATGTCGGCTTTGGCCAGCCCTTCCGGGCGTTGCTTGCCTGGCGGCAACTTGGCGATTTCCCAAAATGGCCACGGTTTTTTGGGGTCCTGCGGCACTCGGGCCAGGAACAATTGCATCCCTGCGTTGTACCAGAAGGCCAGTTCAGGTTTGCCGTCGCCGTCGAAGTCGCCGAAAATCTGATCGTGGTGCGTGCCGCCGACGGCTATCACTTTGTGGCGGACCCACGGTTTATCGGCAGCGAAGTGGGGGCGCGGATTCTCCCACCACCATATTTCCCCTTGCTTCGACTGGGCGCCCATCAGCACATCCAGATCGCCGTCGCCGTCGATGTCGCAACAGTCGCCCCCAGCTTCCATGCGAACCTGCGGCGAGCCGTTTTCGATCGGATAGCGCTTCCATCCGTCCTTTTCGCGCCGAAACCAGGCCATTTTTTCGTATCCGGCGATGACGAAATCGTTGATGCCGTCGCCATCGATATCGGCAATCAGCGCCGCCACCTGCCGGTCCACATCCGCCGCCGGAAGGTCGCCTCTGGTGCTCGAAAGATGCAGCCACCGTGTGCGCCCGTCGCTGACCTCCTCGGATGCTTTGCCCGCAGCACCCAGCCAGCAAAGCACCATCAGAGACAATAAACCCGACCGAAACACCGCCGCTTTGCTTGCAAGCATCTTCATCGTGGCATTCTCCGCCAAGGAACACTTTTCCCTGAACACCTTTGCGCACCTGCTGCCCTTGGTCCAGGACCTGTCGCCATCATTATTCCATGGGCTGGCCAAAAATGATAGAGCTGGCTGACTCAGCCGCGTGCGCATCTCGATTGTAGGTGGAAAATTTGTTTGGGTCGGCTTCGCGGAGGAAGCTTACTCATTTTCCGGTCCGCCGGAACCGCGGGCGCCAAAACCGAGCCGCGGCCGCAAGGCCGCCGACAAGCCATGTT
>Ga0209101_1000143_pt1 | contig 59935 bp, 42 predicted proteins | sample ConPoolayeCmetaG_FD_185481 | JGI IMG/M metagenome (GOLD analysis project Ga0209101, IMG submission 185481) | Hot spring microbial mat communities from California, USA to study Microbial Dark Matter (Phase II) - Cone Pool mat layer C metaG... ... | reverse complement strand
CCCCGACCGGGCATTGGTCGCCAGAACGCAATCCCCCTCCGCGGCGACGGCGGTGACGCGGACGAGGTGGTCCATCAGTTCGGGTCCGCCAGGAAAGCGGACGGCAACGTAGCGGTCCGCGGTTCCAAGGAGCTGCGAGGGGCGGCCTTCCAGGACCTTTTCGGCGACGACCTGAAGCTCTTGCCCGATCAGACTCGCGCAGAACGCCTGCCGCATTTGCCGGCCGATCTCGCTTAGTTGCTCGGCCCGCCGACGCTGGATCGGCGGGGGGATCCGCTCGGGCATGGTCGCCGCCGCCGTGCCTTCTCGGGGACTGAAGCGGAAGACGTGAATCCTCGCGAACCGCGCTTGCCGCACGACGCGGCAGGTGGACTCGAAATCCACGTCGGTTTCGCCGGGAAAGCCGACGATGACGTCGGTCGTCAGCGCAGGTTCGCCGAGCGTCGAGCGAATCCGGTCGCATTGGGCGAGGAACTGTTCCGCGGTGTACCGCCGCCGCATCCGTTCCAGGACCGCGTTGGATCCGCTTTGCAGGGGAACGTGGAGATGGGGACAAATCCGCTCGGGAAAATCGGCCATCAGCCGCAGGAGTGCTGGATCGATCTCGGTCGCTTCCAGGCTCGAAAGACGCACCCGGAACTCCCCTTCCAGACTCACCACTGATCGCAACAGTCCGACCAGGTCCATGCGAGGTCCATCGCCCACGGAAAACTCCGCCCCGTAGCAGCCGAGGTGGATGCCGGTCAGGACGATCTCGCGGTGGCCGCGGTCCACCAGGCGGCGGATCTCGTCGAGGACCTCGCCGACCGGGCGGCTGATCGGCACGGGCCGAACCTTGGGAACGATGCAGTAACTGCAATCCAGCGTGCAGCCGTCCTGAACCTTGACGCACGCCCGATGCAGCCGATCGAACGTGGAAATTCCCGCCGGAGGCTCGACATGGGCCAGTTCGCGCACCAGGTCCGGCAGTTGTCGCTTGTCGGTCACCACGCGGGCCACGCGGGGCAGCGACGCCACTTCGGCGGCGGCCCGCGTCGCGTAGCAGCCCATGACGACAATCTCGGTCCTCGGATTCTCGCGGGCCAGGGCGCGGATGATCTTCCGGCCCTTGTAATCGCTCTCCACGGTCACCGTGCAGGTGTTGACAATGCACAGATCGGCCGGTTCATCGTTGGCCGCTTCCCGAAAACCGCCAAGCAACAGGCCTTGACGCACGTACTCCGTCTCGTACTGATTGACCTTGCATCCCAGGGTGACGGTCTTGAAGACGGGCATTCATCCTTCCCCTGGGGCAGGTTCGATCGTGGCCCACATCGAACCCCGGCACCGCTCGATCAGCGCGTCCTTGCCATAGGCGTGGATTTGATCCCGCTTCAGTTCGGCGTGTTCCTTGGTCGTCGTCAGCACCACGGCCCGGCCTTGCGTGTCGACTTCCTTGGCGATTTCATAGCCTTTTTCCGGCGGATAGCCGAACAGTTCCATCATCATCGCCACGACGTAGGCGTAGGTGTGGTCGTCGTCGTTCCAAAGAATCACGTTGTAGCGGGGCTGCCGTTTGGGTTTGCGATCCGGCTTCTGCTCGCGTTTCGTGGCTTGCTCCGGCACGGCGACGGCGGCATTACTGGTGGCCATGGTCTTTTCTCGCCCTCTTCCCAACCCCAATAGTCGGTTGCGGATCATCCCATTATATTAAATCGTGGGTTGTTCACAAAATTCCCAGGAGGTGCGTGGCATGATTACCGCCATCGAGGAATATCTTCGCGCCAACGCGCAACGGTTTGAAGACGACCTTTGCGAGTTGTTGCGCATCCCAAGCATCAGCGCCGACCCAGCTTATCGCGAGGCGATGCAACAAGCCGCGGAGTGGGTTTCCGGTCGGCTGAAGGCTTTGGGGTTGTCGGTGGAAGTCATCCCCACCAAGGGCCATCCATTGGTCCATGGCGAGTCCCCTCGTCACGAGGGTCAACCCACCGTCCTGGTTTACGGCCATTACGATGTCCAGCCGGTTGTACCGCTGGAGCTTTGGACCTCGCCCCCCTTTGAGCCGACACGCCGCGACGGCAACCTCTACGCCCGAGGGGCAACCGACGACAAGGGTCAGATGCTCACCCACGTCTTCGGGGCCGAAGCCTGGATGGCCACGCAAGGTCGCCTGCCGGTCCATTTGAAATTCCTCATCGAGGGGGAGGAAGAGGTCGGCAGTTCAGGGCTCCACGAATACCTTGCCGCCCACCCCGACCGGTTGGCCTGCGATTGCGTGGTGATCAGCGATGGTTCCCAGTTCGCGCCGGGCCAACCGGCAATCACCTACGGGCTGCGGGGAATCGCTTGTTTCGAGTTGCAATTGACCGGACCGAGCCGCGACCTGCATTCGGGAACCTTTGGCGGCTCGGTCGCCAACCCCGTCAACGCCCTGACACGCATGATGGCGGCGTTGATCGACGATCGGGGGAAAATTCGTCTGCCGGGCTTTTACGACGACGTGGTGCCCTTGACGGCGAAGGAACGCGAGCAATTCGCGTCGCTTCCGTTCGACGAGAAGCACTACCTTGCCCAGATCGGAGTTTCCCAGGCCTGCGGCGAGGAGGGCTACACCACCTTGGAACGCCGCTGGGCTCGGCCCAGCTTCGATATCAACGGCATCTGGGGCGGTTACCAAGGCGAGGGGGCGAAGACCGTGCTGCCCGCCCAGGCCGGCGCGAAGTTCAGCTTCCGCCTGGTGCCCAACCAGGATCCCCACAAAGTCGAAGTCGCCCTCGAAGCGATGCTCCGCCAGTTGTGCCCGCCGGGCATCTCCATGAAGTTGATCTCGCATCACGGCTCGCCGGGCGTGCTGGCGCCGTTGGACAGCCCCTACATCGCGGCGGCGGCCAGGGCCATCGAATACGCCTTCGGCCGCCCGCCGGTCTTCACGCGCGAAGGCGGTTCCATTCCCATCGTGACGGCCTTCCATGAAATCCTCCGCGCCGACGCCCTTTTGATGGGCTGGGGACAGGACGACGACAATACCCACAGCCCCAACGAAAAGTTCTCGCTGGCCGATTTCCACCGCGGCATTCGCGCCAGCGCGAAACTTTGGGAAGAATTGGCAAACGCCGCCGCGGCGAAGTGAGTTCGCCGTCTCCGGTTCATTCCCTCCCGCCAACCGAGGCCGCCTGACGGCGGCACCACGCCGCGTCCTCCTCACTGAAGGTTCCCGGCGGAGGCCCGTCGCAATGCAAGAGTTCTGGATACGCGCCAGCCTCCCAGCAGCGGGAGAAGACGGCTTGCAGGTCCAACGTCACGTCGGGATCGTCGTGGGCCAGCGGGATGCCGACCCGAGGCAGCCGTTGTCGGACCGTCGCCGGGTAGTACTCGTAATACCGCGGACGCCTCGTGACGGTCACCAAGTAGTGCCATCGCGAGACATCGGCGAGGGCGCCTTGAACTTCATCGGCTGGGATTGGGAGTGATCGCTCCCCGTCGCGAAGGAGGTCGATTTCCACAAAATGTGCGCCGGCTCGACGCAACTCTTCGCGCTTCCAGAGGAAAGACTCTCGCCCGGGACCGGGCGTCTTGTTGTCCGGGCTTAGCACCTCGATCCCCGTGACAATTCGGTTGCCCGCGGCTGGCTCGATGATGTGGATCAAGGGCTGCGAAATTTCTTCCTCGACAATCTCGACGACCAGGGGGGTGTCCGGCAATGCGACGACGGCGACGTGCCCCTCTTCCACCATGGTTCGCACGATCGACACGTCCGGATGAATCGGTCGCCGCTGTTCCACGACGTAGAGGCGGTCCTGGCAGATCGCCGCATATCGCGGCCGCAACAGAGGTTGCAGCGCCTCGCGGATGTACGTCACCAGGCTGTCGTGGAAATCCGGCCAGATTTCCGGCCGTTCGAGGTAAGGATCCATCCCGGGGAAAGGACACGGCATGGTTTTGTGCCCAAATGATCAAAGGAAACGTCGTGGAATCACTTCGAACTTGTTGAATTGTAGCGGTATTTGCGGTCGGCTGGCAAAGCCCAGCTAACCACCGCCGGGCGGGGCGAACCCATCATCGGCCGCGGTGCGCCCCGAGGGGGACCGTCGCCGTCAACGGTTACGTTGTCGAATTGCAAAATCCCCCTCGCCGTGCGCACGGGACCTATCCATCGAGCCGAAGATTTCGTAAATTGATGATCTCGTATCGGAAGAGGGGACATTTTGCTTTTCCGGAAAACTAGAATGTCCCCTTTTCCCGCACCAAGACCACCCGCAGCCACCCATGCTCGACCGCAGATTCATCCTCGAAAATCCCGATCTGGTGAAACAGAACTGCGCCAACCGCGGTGTCCGCGTGGAGATCGACCGCGTGCTGGAACTGGAGACCCGGCGCAAGACCGTACAATCGGAGTTGGATCAACTCAATCGCCAGGCGAACGAGGTGTCCAAGTCGATCGGCAAGGCCAAGGACGCTGCCCAGCGCGAGGCGATGAAGGAGGAGGGCCGCCGCTTGCGCGATTTGGCGGCATCGGCGCAAGGGGAGTTGGACCGGATCGCCGAGGAACTGGAGCCTTTGCTCCGCTCGATCCCGAATCTGACCCACCCGGCGGCCCCGGTCGGACTGGAGCCTGTCGAGGTGGCGCGGGGCAAGACGCCGCTTCCTTCGTTCGACTTCCCGCCCCGGGACCACGTCGAGATCGGGGAAAAACTGGACTTGATGGATTTCGAGTCGGCGGCGCGGGTAACGGGCCACGGATTTTATTTTCTTAAGAACGAGGCGGTTCTCTTGGAGCTGGCCCTTCAGCGTTATGCGGTCGAGCTGCTCATGCGCGAGGGCTTCACCTTGGCCACGACGCCCGACCTCGCCCGCAACCATATCCTCGAAGGCATCGGCTACTTGCCCCGCGGCCCGGAAACGCAAATCTACAGCATCGAAGGGACCGATCTGAGCCTGGTGGCCACGGCCGAGATCACGCTGGGCGGCATGTTGGCCGACCAAATCCTCGACGCGGACCAACTGCCGATGAAGATTTGCGGCATCAGCCATTGCTTCCGCACCGAGGCCGGCGCCCACGGCCGCCAGACCCGAGGACTGTTCCGCGTCCACCAGTTCACCAAGGTGGAAATGTTCGCTTTTACCCTTCCGGATCAAAGCGACGCGATGCTGGAGTATTTTCGCGGACTGGAGTGCCGAATTTTTGACGGCTTGGGCATCCCGTATCGGGTCATCGACACGCCCAGCGGGGATCTCGGCGGACCGGCCTATCGCAAATACGACCTGGAGGCCTGGATGCCCGGCCGCGGCGAGTTCGGCGAGGTGACGAGCACATCGAATTGCACCGACTACCAGGCGCGGCGGCTGAACATCCGCTACCGCGTCAAGGGGGAGAAGGGCACGCATCTGGTCCACACGCTCAACGGCACCGCGATCGCCGTCAGCCGCGCCCTGGTCGCGATCTTGGAGAACTACCAGCAAGCCGACGGCTCGGTCGTCATCCCCGAGGTCCTCCGCCCGCTGGTCGGCAAAGACCGCGTCGAAGCCCCCGCGGCGTCGTGAGACGGTGCAAGACCTTGGACCGGCCAACTGTCCGTACAGCGGCGGTCCGATTACCGCGAGAGTCGTTGGCTTGGGTCCTAACGCGGAACCGTTATTTCCCGCCTTGGATGGAGGGAAAGTTTGGAGAGATGCTCGACAATTTCTTCACCAGGGGGAGGAATCGGCCTGGCTCAAGGGCGTCGTGGTGCGCGGCTGGCCTGAAGCAGCGCGATGGGGGCCTTGGCACAGTCCGTGCCCCGCGTCGGCGCGGACCACCGAACCATCGCTCCCCGCCATTGGATTGACGCGAACGGCCGGCGAGCGTTCGTCGTACCGCGAGACGATCAGGACCGCGTTCTGCCCGCCAAATCCCAAGTTGTCGCTCAGCGCGTGAAGGCATTTTCTCGTCCTCGCCGTATTGGGCACATAGTCCAGGTCGCAGTCTGGATCGGCATTCTCGTAGTTGATCGTCGGCGGAATCACGCCGGTGCGGACGGTCAACAGGGCCGCCAAGAACTCCATCGCCCCGCAGGCCGTGGTCGCGTGCCCCAACATGCTTTTGGTGCTGGAGACGGGAATTCGATAGGCATCCGGTCCGAGGGCCCGCTTCAGGGCCGCGGTCTCGATCCGGTCATTCAGCCGGGTGCTCGTGCCGTGGGCGTTGATATAGTCGATGTCGTCGCGATTGAGCCGGGCCTGGCGGAGGGCCAGGTGCACGCAACGGGTCATTGCCCGGCCTTCCGGATCCGTGTCGGTGAGATGGTACGCCTCGTGCCCCGAGGCATAGCCCTTGAGTTCGCCCCAAATTTCAGCGCGGCGGGCCAGGGCGTGGTCGAGCCGCTCGAGGACCACGATCGCGCCGCCTTCGCCCACGACGAATCCGTCGCGCTGGGCATCGAACGGCCGCATCGCCTTTTCGTTCCGCTCGTTGGACTCGGTGAGCACCGAAAGGCGGTGCAGGCCGGCGATCCCCAAGGGGTGGATCAGGCTGTGGGCCCCGCCGGCAAGCATCACGTCGGCCTCGCCCCGGCGGATCACCTCGGCGGCCTCGCCGATCGCCTGCGTGCTCGACACGCACGCGGCGATGCAATTCAAGCTTGGACCTTGTGCGTTGAAGAGCGAGGCGAGGCATTGGACCGCCACGTCGGGCTCGCAAAGGGCGGCGCGCTTGGGATCGATGACCGACAAGGCGCGGGCCATGAATTCCCGGGCCTGAAATTTCCCTTCCCGAACGGCTGGGGCGATGCAGGCGGCCAGCTCGTCCAGGTCGGGAAACGTCTCGCCGCAGCCCAGATAAACGCCTAGCCGCAGGGGATTTAGCCGATCCAGCGGCAAGTCCGCGCTGCGCACCGCTTCGATGGCCGCTCCGATCGCGAAATGCGTCTGCCGCGGATGGCTCGCCCATCGCGCGGGATCCTCGCCGACCTGCGCGAGATTCCAATCGCGGACCTCGGCGGCGATGCGCACGGGAAACCGGCTGGCGTCAAAGGCCCGAATCGGACCGATTCCCGACCGACCTTCCGTCAGATTGCGCCAGAACACGTCCACGCTGCTCCCCAGCGGCGTGACGCATCCAGCCCCAGTGATCACCACTCGAACGGACACCAACGACCTCTTCGAGAAGAGGGTGACACGCCTCTTGCTCTTTGGCCGACACCGGCTGCGGCCCTTGTACGGGTATCGGCACCGACAACCGCGAGCATCGACGGCGAGGGGCAAGGGCCGCACCAACTGCCCAAGCCGGACCGTACAACTTGCAAAATCCGCGCAGCCCGAAAAACCTCCTTCGTGGCCGCCGTTAAGAAACCTGGCCAGTCGCGCGGACTTCGAGAAACTGTGGCATGGGAAACCTCGCAGCGGCTTTCGATCGACTCCGCGGGGCGGTCGGGTTGTAGCGGCCAGCGACTCCATCCAGTAGACTGATCGCGCGTGAAAGACTGGCCTTTTGGACCGATGGAACCGCATGATGGCCTGGCGAGAATCCCGCGAGCCGACGACGGGCGAGCTGTTTGATCTATCGGGGAGGGTGGCCCTGGTGACGGGCGGTACGGGGTACTTAGGTTCGGCGATGGCCCGGGCACTGGCCGAGGCCGGGGCAAGCGTGGTGATCACCAGCCGTCACGCGGATCGTGCCCGCGCCGCGGCCAAGGACCTGCCACGACTAGGGGCGGCGCGCCACCACGGCGTCGCCCTGGATCAGCTCGATCCAGCGAGCATCGAGCAGGCCTTCGGCGAGGCACTGGCTTCGGCTGGCCAGATCGACGTGCTGGTCAACAACGGCCACCAGGCCGACGCCCACGACTGGACGAACGTCACCGCCGAACAATTCACGCGCCAATTGGCCAACGCCACCGGCTATTTCCTGCTGGCGCGACTGGTTCACGACCATGCGGTGCAACGCGGCCGCGAGGCAAGCATCATCATGCTAGGCTCGATGTACGGCCAGGTCGCGTCGTATCCAGACGCTTACGAGGGCATCTGCCCCGCCAGCCCTGTCGCCTATCACGCCCTGAAGGGCGGGATTATCCAGATGACGCGCCATCTGGCGGCCTACTGGGCACGCGACCGCGTCCGCGTGAATTGTCTCAGTCCCGGTCCCTTCCCAAGCGACAAGGCCCCGCGGGCCATGGTCGAGAGGCTTTGCGCCAAGCTGCCGATGGGCCGGATGGGGCGGCCGTTCGAGCTGAAAGGGGCCATTGTCTTTTTAGCCAGCGACGCAAGCAGCTTCATGACCGGCCAGAACCTCACCATCGACGGCGGCTGGACCGCGTGGTGAACATGGCCAGAAAGGCACGCCCTGTCGGCGGATTTTTCAGCACAATATGTCTCAGCCGTCGGGGCAAGCTTCACTCGGCGGATCGTGAGCGCCGTTGCCGCGTCCGATGCGTTTCCTATCGCGATGTCCCCGGTGGTTCGGTTGCATTCCGTTTTCGGAAATTCATAGAATGAAGTCGCTGGCGGAAGAATCCACACGAACCTAGAGGCGCCTCCGATGTCCAACGGTTTCCTCTTGTTTCCGGCCGCGAGTCTTTTGGCGATGGTGTTGTCGGCCTGGGTGGCCCAAGCCGAGACGGCGGACCAATTCACGATCCGAGCCGACTGGTTCGACCGCGGCAACGTGCGAGCAAGCCCGCCGGGCCAGGACTATGCCGACAAATACGCCTGCATCTGGAACGCGGGCCAATTGCCGAACCAGGCGGAATACGAGATCGACTTTCCCGTCACGGCCGAGTACACGCTGGTCGCCCTCTACACGGCGAACGACTCGCGGCCGGTGGACATCTACCTCGACGGCGTGAAGATCCACCGCGGTTTCGCCGGCGTGACCGGGAGCTGGCAGACGTCGCGCGCTCGCTGGGAAACGCAGTGCAAGCGGGAAATCACCCAAGGCAGGCACACCGTCAAGCTGCTTTGCCCCGGCCCCTGCATGCCGCACATCTGCGCGTTGCGGTTTGAATCGCCGGTGGCGTTCCCGGCCAGTTGGCGCCTCGCCCGCCGCGCCGAGCGCCGGCCGGCGACGATCGAACCGGTCGTCCCCCGCGCTCACTACTTGCTGAGCCAGGCGGCGTTCGATCCCACCGCGACGCTCGAAGCCCAAGTGCTTCCCAGCGTCGAGGCGATCGACGACGCCGGTCCGGCCGCCCGCGACGAATTGCTCCGCGATCCGGCGGTCTCGTGGCTTCCGCCGACGTCTTGGGCCGCGCGGGTGACTTTGCGAAGGCCGGGTCGCGAGCCGCAACGGGACGTCATGCCGCTCGATCCGGCCCGGGTGCGCAAGACGCTCAACCACGTTCAATGGCTGCTTGACGATTATCGCGTTTTGGACGTGCCAGCACAAAGCCCAGGGGTTGCAACCCCTGGGCTTGGGACAGCGATATTTTCCCCAATCACCGCTTCCGCGCTATGGCGCGAGTTGTCCGCCCGCTTGGATCGCGTGCTTTCCGAGCCGGACGGCAAGCCCAAGTGGGAGCGGTTCTGGGAGATCTACCTCGCGGCAACGCAGCTTGAGGCCCGCGTCGTCTTGGCCAATCCCCTTTTGGATTTCGACCAACTGCTGGTCGTCCGCCGAAGCGCCGGCAGTCCCGCGCTGGGGTTGCCGCAGAACTGGCAGAGCAACTGCGCGTTGCCCACCTCGGGCTTCGACAACGAGATCGCGGTGCTCGAGCCTGTTCGTCCGGGCGGGCAGTGGAAGACGCTCTACCGGCCCAAGGACCCGGTCTTCGTCGGCGACGTGGATCTGCATTTCGACGCCGACAAGCTGCTCTTTTCCTCGGTGGGAAGCCACGGACGGTGGCAGGTGTTTGAAATCCGCGTCGACGGCACGGGCCTGCGCCAGGTCACCCTGGGCGATCAGCCCGACGTGAACCACTATGATCCCTGTTATCTGCCGGACGGCCGGATCCTGTTCTGCTCCACGGCCTCGATGGTCGCGGTGCCCTGCGTGAACGGGAGCACGCTCGTGGCGAATCTCTACCGGATGGACGCCGACGGCCGCAACGTGCGTCAGCTTTGCTTCGACCAGGAACACAACTGGTGTCCCACCGTCATGCCCAACGGCCGCGTGCTCTATCTGCGTTGGGAATACACGGACACGCCGCACGCCCACGACCGCGTGCTGTTCACCATGAATCCTGACGGGACGGGCCAGATGGAGCATTACGGCAGCAATTCCTACTGGCCGAACTCGATGTTCTACGCCCGGCCGATTCCGGGCCGGCCGACCATGTTCGCGGCGATCGTCAGCGGCCACCACGGCGTGCCGCGGATGGGCGAGTTGGTGCTCTTCGACGTCGCCCGGGGACGCCGCGAGGCCGAGGGCGCGGTCCAACGCATTCCCGAGCGCGGCAAGAAAGTCGAGGCCATCATCGCCGACAACCTGGTCGACAACTCCTGGCCCAAGTTCCTCCACCCCTACCCCCTTTCCGACAAGTATTTTCTCGTGGCCGCCCAGCAAACGCCGAATTCGCCTTGGGGAATCTACCTGGTCGATGTCGATGACGGGATGTTCCTGCTCGCGGAAGAGCCGGGCCAAGCCCTCCTGGAACCGATCCCGTTGAAAAAGACGCCCAGGCCGCCGGTGTTGCCCGACAAAATTGACCCCCAGCGCCGCGACGCGATCGTGTATCTGCAAGACGTCTATGCCGGCGAGGGACTGCGCGGAGTGCCTCGCGGCGCGGTGAAGCAATTGCGGCTGTTCACCTACCACTTTCTTTACCCGGGAATGGGCGGCCCGCAGGGCGTGGTGGGCTTGGAAGGCCCCTGGGACATCAAACGCATCCTGGGCACGGTGCCCGTCGAGCCAGACGGTTCGGCGGTCTTCCGCGTGCCGGCCAACACGCCGATTGCGGTCCAGCCGTTGGACGAAGAGGGGAAGGCCCTGCAACTGATGCGGAGCTGGTTTACCGGGATGCCGGGCGAGGTGGTGTCGTGCGTCGGCTGCCACGAGGGGCAAAACTCGGGCCCGCCGGTGAAGAATACCTTGGCCGCCCGAAAACGCCCCTCGGAAATCACCCCCTGGTACGGGCCTGAACGCGGTTTTAATTTCGCCCGCGAGGTCCAGCCGGTGTTGGATCGGTATTGCGTCGGCTGCCACAACGGGGTTTCGGGATTCGACCTCCGCGGCCAAGAGAAGATCAGCGACTACACCAGCCTATTTCACCATGGCGGCGTCGACGCGGGCCATTTCTCCACCTCCTACGCCGAATTGCACCGCTACGTTCGCCGGCCGGGCCTGGAAAGCGATTATCACATGCTCGTGCCGATGGAGTTCCACGCCGACACGACGCGGCTGGTGCAGCTTTTGCGCCAAGGGCACTACGGCGTGCAACTCGATCGCGAGGCGTGGGATCGACTGATCACCTGGATCGACCTGAACGCTCCCTACCACGGCACGTGGACCGAGATTGCCGGCGAGGCCCGAGTGAAGGCCATTGCCCAACGGCGTCGGGAGCTGTTGAAGCTTTACGCCGGCGTGGATTCCGATCCCGAGGCCATCCCAGACAGGCCGCGCGAGCCGGTCGTGCCCCTCGTTCCTCGTTACGAGCCGCCCCCGCCCGACGGCCTCGTTTGCGAGGGTTGGCCTTTCGATCCGTCCGAAGCCCAACGCCGTCAAGCGGCCCTCGGCCAGGTTTCGTGGTCCGTCCCGCTGGGCGACGGGCTGACGCTGGACCTGGTGCGCATCCCGGCCGGCAGTTTTATCATGGGCGAGAATTTCGGCCCGCCCGACGAACGCCCGCGAACCGTGGTCGCCATCCGAAAGCCGTTCTGGATCGGCCGCTGCGAGGTGACCAACGAACAATTCGCCCGCTTCGATCCGGCGCACGACAGCCGCGTCGAATCGAAGCACGCGATGCAGTTCGGCGTTCGCGGGTTTTACGTGAACGGCCCGAAACAGCCGGTGGTCCGCGTCTCCTGGCGCCAGGCCATGGCCTTTTGCGAGTGGCTCAGCCGAACGACGGGCAAGCGGTTCTGCCTGCCGACCGAGGCCCAGTGGGAATACGCCTGCCGCGCTGGCAGCGACACGCCCTTCTGGTATGGCGATTTGAACGCCGATTTTTCCCGCTGCGCCAACCTGGCCGATTTGACCCTCCGCGAGTTCGTTTGCGACCCCTACAACAAGCATCGATCGCCGTTCGCCAATCCCGGCAAGTACGACGATTGGATTCCCAAGGACGATCGATTCAACGACGGCGGGTTTGTGTCGGAGGACGTGGGACGTTACCGGCCGAACCCTTGGGGCCTGATCGACATGCACGGCAACGTGGCCGAATGGACCCGCTCGGCCTATTGGCCCTATCCCTATCGGGAGGACGACGGGCGGAACGACGTTTCGGCGGAGGCGGATCGCGTGGTTCGCGGTGGTTCATGGCGAGACAAGCCCCTCGCCGCCCGCTCGGCCTCGCGACTGCCCTACCGGTCGTACCAGCCGGTTTACAATGTCGGCTTCCGCGTGGCGTGCGAGGAGTGAGGGGCGGGTCCGCCCAGCACGTCGCGCAAGCGGAAGTGGAACTTGCCCAACTTGCCTCCATAGTTGCCGGCGCCGATCTGAAGGACGCCAGGCCCGGCGGCGGCCCGGATGGCGGCTGCCATGGCGCCGCCGATGCTTGACTCGTCCACGCCGTCGATCACGATCTCGTAGGCGCACTGGGCCCGCGGATGAAGCTGGGATTCGGTGCGGCCGCGGAGCGTTGGGCAGTAGGCGTCGTTGGTCGACGCCCGGAGCTTCTTGTAACGCGAGCCCACTTTGCTGCCGCTCCGGACGACGCCGCCGGGAAAGGGAGTGATCACGCCGGGCAGGGCTGCCACGGCTTCGACCGCGCGCCGCGCAGCGCTCAACGCCGTGGCGCCGTCCACCGCCTGGAGGATGAAATTGCCGCCGCCGATTCCCTTGGCCGTGCCCACCGACTCCTCGACCACGAATTCGCCATCCATCACCGGCACGCGCCAGTAGCGCCGCCCGGCAATCAGCTTGCTCTTCTGAAATCCGTCGCCAAAGAAGCGAAGGTGCTTGCCCAGGGGAAGGCGATCTTCGGCCTCTGGATTGCCGTCGAAGACGGCGGTGGTGGCGCAGGTCATCACGCACTGCCCGACACGGTTGGGAACCGCCTTGGCCAGGCTGTCGGTCGAGAAGCTGAAGAAGAGCACGGCGGCGCCGGGACGGCCGTCGGGGGTTTCTTCTGGAAGAAGCCATCGCTCGACGCCCGCCTCGGCGTCGCACCCAATGACCGAGGCCGCATAGCCGGTCACCGCGGCGACCGCGGTCCGCAGCCAGTAATCGTCCGCGGCGCTGACGATCACGCGGCAATAGCGCATGCGAAAAGCCTCGGCAAAGGTGTCTTCGATGAACGTGTCGCCGATGTGCATAAATCCCCCCGCTGCGTTTCGCTGCTTTCATCTTCACTTTCGGCCTGGCGCGTTGCAAGCCGCCTCGTTCCGCCGGGCAAGACAGATTTTGCCTCGCCTCCCAGCCCTACTCTCGGGAGCGAGAAGGATGCTCTCGGGACAATCTTCGCCCAACGAAGCGCTGGCTACATTTGTTCCCGGCGGCGTGGTACACTGGGCAAATCACACGCGCGATCGGTTCTTCGCGAGGCATCCATGGGCGATGTGGCGACGACGGCCAAGAAGATTCTGGCCAACGTGGAAAAGGTGATCGTGGGCAAACGGCGGCAGATTATTTTGTCGCTGGTTTCCTGGCTGTGCGAGGGGCACATCCTTCTGGAGGACGTGCCGGGGGTGGCCAAGACGATCCTGGCCCAGGCCTTGGCCAAAAGCGTCGGCGCCACCTTCAAGCGGATCCAGTGCACGCCGGACCTGCTGCCCACGGACGTGACGGGGACGTCGGTTTTCAACCCGCGGACCACGGAGTTCGAGTTCCGCCCGGGGCCGATTTTCGCCCAAATCGTGCTTGCCGACGAAATCAACCGAACGACGCCCCGCACGCAATCGGCACTTCTGGAAGCGATGGCCGAGCGTCGGGTGACGGTGGATGGCGTGACGCACGAATTGACGCCGCCGTTCCTGGTCATCGCCACGCAAAACCCGATCGACCACGAGGGGACGTTTCCCCTGCCCGAGGCCCAACTCGACCGCTTTCTCATGCGCTTCAGCCTTGGCTACCCAAGCCTGGACGAAGAACTCAAGATGCTCGACTTGCTCCAACGTCGCCATCCGATCGACGAGGTGCGGCCGGTCGTCGGAGCCGACGAACTGCTGGCCGCCCAGCGCGCGGTTCGCGAGGTGCACGTCGATGAGAAGGTCCGCCGTTACTTGACGCAGATCGTCCACCAGACGCGGCGTTGCGACGATCTGAGCCTCGGCGGCAGCCCACGGGCCACGATCGCCTTGTTTCGCTGCGCCCAAGCCTTGGCGGCCGTTTCCGGGCGGAACTACGTCTTGCCGGACGACGTGAAAAAGATCGCCCCGCCGGTGCTGACCCATCGCGTGATCGTGCGTCCCGAAAGCCGTCTTCGCAAAATGACCGCGGCGGCGATCGTCGAGGACCTCATCGAGGACGTCCCCGTGCCGGTGCTGACCAACGCGCTGAACATGCCGTGAATGCAACCGGCTGGCAATCACGCGAGGTTGCCTCCCCTCCCGCTGGGAGGGATCAAACCGGCCCACGAGGCGTCAAGCGCGGGCCGATGAATCCGGTTTTCCGATCGGTCGCCGAGACGCGAAGAGGTCTTCGTCGTCCGACGGCGGCGGAGCGCCGCGCTGCTTGTGGAAAATCAGGCAGAACTCGCGGTAAGGACAGAAGCTCGACGGGTGAAGGCAACTGGCGTGTTCCCATCGCATGGAGATGTTGTCACGGAAACAGAACGGCACGGGCGTGGCGTCACGGCTCATGGGCGACCCGCAATCTATCGCCGACCAGAAGTTTTCTTGCCTCCGGCGGCTGGCCCGAAAAAAAAGAACCGGCGAATTATGCGCGGAGCCGCGATGGAAAAGCAGGGCAACGGCGAGCAAAATTGCTTGGAATCTCGCCGTCCAGCCTGCCAGCGGGGACGTTGCGGCAGCCGTGGAAGGGGGACGTTTACGCGCTTTTGTGCTTGGCCTCCGCCACCGGGAAGAGCTTGGCACGGCCGGCCACCACGTCCTCGGTGACCACGTAGGTGAGGCCCTGCGGCTGCTCGGGCAGCTCGAACATGATGTCGAGCATGAGTTCTTCGACGATGGCGCGGAGTCCCCGGGCCCCGGTGTCCTTTTCGTGCGCCTTCTCGGCGATGGCGCGGATCGAGCCTTCGGTGAACTCCAGTTTCGCGTTCTCCATGGCGAAGAGTTCCTGGTATTGCCGGCAGAGGGCATTCTTCGGCTCGCGAAGGACGCGGCACAAGTCGTCCACGTCGAGCGGCAAGAGCGGCGAAACGACCGGCAACCGCCCGATCAGTTCGGGAATCATGCCGAACTGAAGGATGTCGTCGCTGGTGACCCGGGGAAGCAGCTCCGCCAACTCCATTTCGTTGGTCCGCAGGCCGGAGTCCTGGGTAAAGCCAATGGTCCGCTTGCCCAGTCGCTTGGCGATGATTTTTTCCAGGCCGACGAACGTTCCGCCGCAAATGAAGAGGATGTCGGTGGTGTCGATCTGGATATATTGTTGTTCGGGGTGTTTTCGGCCGCCCTGCGGGGGCACGTTGGCCACCGTGCCCTCGAGCATCTTGAGCAGGGCCTGCTGCACGCCCTCGCCCGACACGTCGCGCGTGATCGAGATGTTCTGGCTCGTCTTGCCGATTTTGTCGATTTCGTCGATGTAGATGATGCCGCGTTGGGCGGCTTCGATGTCGAAGTCGGCGGCGTGGAGGAGCTTCAAAAGCAAGTTTTCGACATCCTCGCCCACGTAGCCCGCCTCGGTCAACGTGGTGGCGTCGCCAATGGCGAAGGGGACGTCGAGGATTCGGGCGAGGGTTTGGGCCAACAGCGTCTTGCCGCAGCCGGTGGGGCCCAGCAAGAGGATGTTCGACTTGTCGATGACCACGTCGGAGACCGTGTGCTTTCGCGACAGCCGCTTGTAGTGGTTGTGAACGGCCACGGAGAGGACCTTTTTCGCGTGCTCCTGGCCGATGACGTATTCATCCAACTGGCGCATGATTTCCCGGGGCGAGGGAATCTTGGCGAGCGACTCCTTGCCCGTCCCGCGGCGGCGACGCTCCTGATCGAGAATCGACTGACACAGGTCAATGCACTCGCCGCAGATGTAGACGTCGCCGGGACCCTCGACGAGAGGGCCGACATCGCGATAGCTTTTCCGGCAGAAGGAGCAGAAAGCGTTTTTCTTCGTCGTACCCGTTCCGCGACGTCCCGAGTTGAAATCCCGTCCAGTTGGCATGCGAATTCCTTCAGGCTCCCACCTGCCGGCTCCGTCCCTGGGCGAGGCAAGCGAAGGGTTGTTTCCGTTGACGCTCCAAAGTCGGCCCCGCGGTCCGCCGCCCTGACCGAGACCGCCCGGGCAACGATGAGTTCGTGTTCCGTGTGGTGACGAATCCTCGGTGTGCCTCCCAATTCATCCTACGTTTGCCGCCTCGCGAGGGTTCCGCGGCGATTGCGCTTCGGTTCGCCGAAAAGCGCTCTCCTCCGGCCCCAACAGGTTTCCCTCATCAGCGGAAAATGGGCATCAGGCGACGAAGCCGCGCAGCGCAGATTCTCCTCCCTTAGGGCAAACGGTGGCCTCGGCTTCCCGAACCCATCCTAAGTCTTCTCTTCTTTCCCGTTTGATCCGTCCTTGACGCGATCGGCAAGCCGTGCCTTTATGGTTCGGAATTCCGCGTCGCTCAGGCCACCGCGAGCGTGAACGTCGCGAAACTCCGACAAAAACTCAACGCCGCTGGGGTCCTTTTCCCTCGCTACCCGACGAACGCGGACGATCACAATCACCGCGACGATGGTCAGGATCACGAGGATCAAGAGGGAGAGGGCCAAGTCGGCAACGGAGTCTTGCAGTCGCCACATTGCCCACACCTACGCCAGCGCAGCCATGCCCCCCAACATTATCGACCCGAACGCTGGCCGAGTCCAGAACGCGCTTCCCTAATAGCGCCAACGGCAAAATCCCCCGATCTTCTCACTTCGCCTCGATTGACGTTCAATCAAGCAACGGTTAATTTCTCCTAAAACTGTTCCACGCGATTTTGCCACCGCTTGTGGCGAAGTTGACGAGGACGGGTTTGCCGCTATTGCCTTGCCTGGCTAGGGGACCGGAAGGCAACATTTGATTGCTTTCCCAACGGTAGCTGCCTTCGGCCACGCCGAAGTGTGCCGCGGCCAGGTCACCTGGCGGATGGTTGTGCTCTGCCCGTGCTGCCAAGGCCCATCGCCTCCAAAGATTAACGAAAATTCTACCCCGTTTGGGGAGATTGCCCGGAGTTGACACCCTTCAACATTATGTCACGAAAGTCTCTGCCATGTCGAGAGTTGTGAAACTTGAGCGGATTTTGAAATGCGGCGTGGTGGCGATTATCCGCGCACCGAGTGGCGAGATGCTCGCCGACGCAGCGGCCGCTTTGGCTGCCGGGGGTGTCGAGGCCGTGGAAGTGACCTTCACCGTCCCCAAGGCCCACAAAATTCTCGAACAGGTCGCGGAGCGGCTGGGCAACAAGATCTTGCTTGGGGCCGGAACCGTCTTGGATGCGGAAACGGCCCGCGTGGCAATCCTCTCGGGAGCGGAGTTTGTGGTCGGGCCTAACCTCAATCTGGGCGTCATTCAAATGGCCCATCGGTACGACAAATTAGTCTTCCCCGGCGCTTTTACTCCCACCGAAGTGGTTGCTGCCTGGGAAGCTGGTGCCGACATCGTGAAAGTATTTCCGTCGGACTTCGTGGGCCCCGGATACCTCAAGGCCCTGGCTGGTCCATTGCCGCAAGTCCGGCTAATGCCCACCGGGGGGGTGAATCTGCAAACGGCTGCGGATTTCGTCCGGGCTGGCGCGTGCGCACTAGGCATTGGAGGCTCTCTTGTCGAACCTAAAACCCTAGCGGAACGTAACTTCGCCCGCCTCGAATCGCTTGCCCGGCAGTATGTCGAGATCGTCCAAGCGGCGAGAAACTGAGCGTTCTCGTATCTCGCCTGGATACCAGCCGGTACTTGCTAGAGTCTTCAACTTCATCCCGGGTTTTCTCTCCACCAGATTGGGCGGTGTGCCAGGAGAATTGCGGTTCTGGCGGCAGGCCATGGGCGGAAATGGTAACCTGGACGTCTCTACGCGTTTATACTCCGCACGCGTTGGGATGACATGTTTTTCAGGCGAAAAGGACTCATTTTCGGCCGCGCGGAAAATAGCGCGAGGATCGCCGGCAAGAGGTTGTGGGAAGATGCCCGCCTGCGGGCCTTTATGCTCCGCAGGCGTTGAAATGAGACGTTTCTCGAATAAGAAGGACTCCTATTCGGCCGCGCGGAGTATAGATCGCTTGATGTAGCGATCGAGAGCGATTACTTTGCCCCTCTTTCTTATCCCCTCCAGTCCCACCGACCGGTCCGCCGATAAAGATTACGGTGGAGTGTCGAGATATGATTCCATCGGTGGTGGTGGCCGGCGCATTGTTATGGGCAGCCGTGACTGGCGAGGCACCGGTCACGGCTGAGCCGAACGGGTTGGTCCGCCCCATCTATACACGGCAGACGTATTTCGCAATCCCCTTTCGGGTCGATGCGTCAACCGCGAATTCTCGTCGTGAGCCAATCCAGGTGCTTCTCTATGTCTCCACTAATCGTGGCGCGACTTGGGAGTTGAACAGTCAGGTCGAGCCGGAGAAAGGACACTTTTTATTCCGCGCCGCAAGCGACGGCGAATTCTGGTTCCTTCTCCGCACGGCAGTTCGGGGGGACCAGACTCAGCCGCCGTCGAAAGAAATGCCCGGGCTCCGCGTCATCGTGGATACTGTATCCCCAAAATTGGATTTAGTTGCCGAGCGGGGCAGCAGTGGACAGGTGATTGTACGTTGGCGGGTGACTGAATCTCATCCCAAACCTGAAAGCCTGACAATCCAGTACCGCCTCGAATCCGACAAGCCTTGGCAAAGCGTGGCTATCGACCGGATACCGGATGGCAGCGGCGGACCAGATTATGTGGGCGAAGCCACATGGTGGTTGCCCTTGGGGGTGGAACGGGTAGAAATTCGCGGGGAGGTCTCGGACATGGCGGGCAACACGGCAGTGAGCCATGCCCAGTTGGGTTCGGACTTGGCCTCCATCCCGCGACCTCGGCCATTGCCCGAAAAGGACACGAGCGCCGCGAATTTGCCACAGGCCGGCGACAAGAATGGACTGCCGCAACTGAACTCCCCGGAACGACCAGGCCAAACGCGACTGCCGAGTTCCGCCTGGCGTCCGGTTCGATTCCCGCAGGGTACGACGGCGACCATGATCCGCTCGCAGGGATCGAGCGTGGTGGTCACTCCGCCGACGGCCCCGCAGTCTTTTGCGCGGGTGGAACGGGAGGCGCCGCGAGTTCGGGTCGTCAATACCTTGACCTTTGCACTCGATTACGCCCCTGGCCAGGCAGCCCAGGATGTCACCTCGCGACTGGAGTTCTGGGGCACGCAGGACGGCGGCCGCACCTGGCTCAACTACGGGAGCGATCCAGACGGCCGCAGTCCGATGTTGATCACGGTTCGCGAAGAGGGCGTGTACGGGTTTCGGATTCAGGTTCGCGATCCAAGTGAACCGCCCCGGCCGCCCCTGCCCGGCTCCGTGTCGCCGGACGTTTGGGTGATCGTCCGGCGCGATGCGCCCACAAACGATCCTCCCCGACCGCCCTCGGCCCGAATCGTCGATGCGCAACCGGTCAACCCTGCTCGACCGGATCAGGGTTCCGGGCTATGATGGGTCAATGCCCGCGAGCAAACCCATCCACGCGATCGAGTTCCTCAATGGTCCCGACGACCCGACGGTGCCGCCGGTCTGCGTTGTTTTCGGTAGCGAGTCGTTTTTGAAGCGGAAGGCGATCGCCAGGATCCGTGGGGCGGTGCTTGGCAAGGGCGAGGGCGAGTTCTCGCTGGCGACATTCGACGGGCCTAATGCCAAGTTGTCCGAGGTCCTCAAGGAACTGGCCACGCGAGCGATGTTCGGCGGCGATCGGCGGCTTGTGGTGGTGGAAGACGCCGACAAATTTGTCAGTCAGCACCGCGAGGGATTGGAGAAATACGTTTCCCAGCCCAGGGCGAGCGGCGTGCTGCTGATGGAAGTTTCCGCCTGGCCGGCCAACACCCGGCTGTACAAGGCCGTGGCTGCTACCGGACTCCAGGTGGAATGCACCCCGCCCGAGCCAAAGCGTTTTATCCCCTGGCTGGTTTCCTTGGCCAGGAAAGATCACCACGTCAGGATCTCGGCCGATGTGGCGGAACGGTTGGTGGAGATGGTGGGTCCGGACCTGGGGCTGCTCGATCAGGAGTTGGCAAAGCTAGCGTTGAGCGCTGGTCCCGAGGGTGAGATCACGTCGGAACTCGTCGAGCGCATGGTGGGCGCGTGGCGAGCCAGGACGGCGTGGGACATGCTTGATGCCGCTTTGGAGGGCCGGGTCGCCGATGCCTTGCTCCAGTTCGACCGGTTGGTTCTGGCGGGCGAACACCCGATCGCGGTGCTGGCCCAAATCACAAGTTCCCTCCGCCGGTTGGGCGGCGCAACTCGGCTGGTCCTCGCCGCGGAGGCTTCGGGAAGGCCAATCTCGGTTCGCGCCGCGCTCGAACAGGCAGGAGTGAAGAGTTTTTTCCTGGCGAAGACCGAGAGTCAGCTTCGGCGTCTGGGACGCCATCGGGGGCAACGACTGTACCGTTGGCTCCTTGAAACTGACCTGGGCATGAAGGGCGACAGCCGGGCCGAACCCAGAGAACTTCTCGAACGCCTCCTTGTTCGAATAGCCTATGATCCGCCAAAGGCTACCAAACGGACAGAAGGGAGCGTGACAAAGTAAGTTGGCCAATGGCGATGACGGAGCGAGGGCATCTTGCCCGCAAGAACAAATGCGGGCAAGATGCCCACGCTCCACAGCTCCACGGAGGACTCGGCCTAAACGCCGGCACAGCGAGAAGCCCCGTCAACGGGGCCTGAGTTTCGCCGCGGGATGGAAACCCCGACCCGGCGTAAAACGCCGGCCGGAAGACCGCCTACGGCAAAGAAGGCCCGTCAACGGGCCTTTTCGATTGGCCGATTCCCTAACGTGGCTGCGGCGAGAAGCCTCGTCAACGGGCCTTTGGGTGGGAATGGGATCCAATGCCGCCGCACCAACGACGCCCGGTGACGGGCCTTGGCCGATTTCCCAACGCGCCCCGCCGTCGCAAGCAAAAATTCGCAAACTTGGCAACATAGGTAAAGTCCGCAAATTACTCGAAAAACAACGAATAATACTGAACAACATGCACGCTTGGCGCTCGCATCTTAAGAACGGAAGACCTAAGACATTTGGGTAGCACGAAGGTTCCCCGCAGGGTTTTTCTAAAACGCTTCATATTTACTAGAACCTCCAGTCTTATCATTCGCGCGTGACTGTCTAGTTTTGCCACGGCGGTCATTTTGACGCAGTTGGAAAAAGATTCCGATGACCGAATCGTCAATGGGGGCGGGTTATACGCCATCGTGGTGGTGTCGGCCCATCTACTCTTCGGATCGCAGCGGGCGATTCCTGGTTCGCCGGTGCGGCAGGCGAATCCGGCGAACGTGTGATTTAGGCAAGTCAGGAAAGCAGGTCGTTGGCGAGTGTCTTGGGAATTCGGCTTGTCATTGGCGGCGGGTTCCAGTATTGTCTTGCGGCTTTTCCAGGATCTCGTCGGACGGTTTGTTTGTCGGCACGGAAAGGGCATCGATTGTCCGGACCGCGAAACGCACCCGGCTGGGCCGGCTACGGCTGGCTCGCGCTGTTTTGCGCGACCACGATTTTCAGCGGCTCGCTGGTCTTCAGCGATGGTCCCGGCCGCGTCAATCCGCTCCGCGCGCCGAGCAGTGAATTGCCGGACGTCCTCGCGCGCGGTGGGGCGCCGGGCGAGGCTGGTGGCGGCGACGGATCAGGCACGGCGGATCGCGGCAACGAGCCGGGCGCGGCATCTCAGCAAGAGCAGGTGATCGAGGTCCGCATCCGCGGCCACGACCGCATCCCGGTCGAGAAGATCATCCGCCACATCCGCACGCGAGCCAACCGTCCGTACCAACCCGACATGGTCGAAGAAGACGTCCGACGCCTGTACCATTCGCGGATGTTCACCGACGTGAACGCCTCGACGCAACAGACGCCCAACGGTCGGATCGTCATCTTCGAGGTTCATGAGCGGCCCACGCTGGAAACGATCAAATACGTGGGCAACCATGCGATCAAGCGGAAGCAATTGGCCAAGCAGACCGGGCTGAAGCCAGGCGATCCCGTCGATCCCTACGCCTTGGAGGAGGGGCGGCGCAAGCTCGAGGAGTACTACCGCTCCAAGGGGTTCAGCAAGGTCCAGATCACGATCGTCGAGGGGAGCCGTCCCAGCGACCGGCAGGCGATCTACTTGATCGACGAAGGCCCGAAGCAGCGGCACCTTTGGACCCAATTCGTGGGCAACACCATCGCCACCGACGCCCGGCTTCGCACCCAGATCAAGTCCAAACCGGGCATCTTCTGGTTCTTCGGCGGCACGGTCGATCTTAAGCAAATCGACGAAGACGTGAACCGACTGACCGCGTATTATCGCGGTCTGGGTTTTTTCCAGGCGCACGTGGGCCGCGAGCTTTCGTGGAACGAGGACCACGATTGGCTGACGCTCACGTTCGTGATCAACGAAGGGCCGCGCTACAAGGTCCGCAACGTTTCCGTGGTCGGCAACACCAAGTTCAGCACCGAGGAGTTGACCGCGGAGTTGAAGCTCAAGCCCGGCCGATATTTTAATCAGGACGAGATGGCGGCCGACGTGGCCATGATGACCGACCTTTATGGCGGCAATGGCTACGTGTTCGCCAAGGTGGAGGCCGATCCAAGGTTTCTCGAGGAGCCGGGCCTCTTGGATTTGGTGTATGAGATCAAGGAAGGCCATCGTTACCGGGTGGGGCCGATCAACGTTCACATCCGGGGCGAGAACCCGCACACCAAATGGTCCACGGTGCTCAACCGGACCTCGGTGGTTCCCGGCCAGATCGCCGACACGCGCGAGTTCCGCGCCAGCGAACGGCGGATGAAGGCCTCGCAATTGTTCGCCAACGACCCGACGAAAAACCAGGTCCCCAAACTCACCTTCAAACCGCCCGGCGGCGAGATGTCCGACGCGGAAATGGCTGACGAGTCCCCGCGACGGCGGAATTACCGGGGGCAGAATCCGGAACCGGAAGTGAGGCGTTTCCAGGACGCCGGATACGACGCCAACGACGGTTACGCGGTGCCTCGGCCCCGCGCCACTACCTCGCCGTGGCGTGCGCCGATTCAGACGATCGAACCAGGGCCGGATCGTCGGGGGCCGACGGGCATGTTCGCCGCCGGCCCGACGAACACGGCACCTGGGGCGTCGTTTCCCGGCCCGGGGCTGCCGGCCCCAACGGCCGCTGATGCGGGTTTGGGCGGCCTGCCTCCCCCGCCTTCCTCGCCGCCCTCGCCGCCGAGCAGCGATTTGGCCAGTCCGCTGTTCGGCCAGCCCTCGGCGGCCGCGCCGCAAGACTTGGCGACGGGCAGTCAGGGGTGGTTCCCTTCCGGGCCCTCCGGCTACGGCAATCGGCAGGGGCTTGATGCCCTGTCGCCGCTCACCGGCCGCCCGCCCTACGAAGAACCGCCCATCGACCTGCCCCTGGATTGGTGGCTGGATGAAACGACGACGGGCCGATTCATGTTCAGCGTGGGCGTGAATTCGGACCTGGGATTGTTGGGTTCGGTCGTGATCGACGAGCAGAACTTCGATTGGACCCGATGGCCCCGAAGCTGGGAAGACATCCGCACCGCCACGGCCTTCCGCGGGGCTGGCCAGCGGTTCCGCCTGGAGGCCATGCCCGGCACCCAACTCCAACGCTACACGGTCAATTTCACGGAACCGTACCTGTTCGACACGCGGATCAGTCTGGGCCTGAGCGGTTACTATTACGACCGCCGATTCGTCGAGTGGACCGAGCGCCGGATTGGCGGACGGGTGGCCTTGGGCTACCAGTTCCGCCCGGACCTGTCGGGCACGATCGCCTACCGCGGCGAAAGCGTGGCCGTGTGGGACCCTCAAGTCGGCTTGTCGGGAACCGTGCCGCCCGAGTTGCAGGCCGTGGTCGGCGACAACGCCCTTCACAGCTTCCGGGCACAGATCACGCTCGACACCCGCGACAACGCCTTTCTGCCCACCGAGGGCTGGCTCCTGGAGGTCGGCTTCGAGCAGACGATCGGCGCCTTCGAGTACCCTCGCGGCGACTTCGACGTCCGCAAGTACTTCCTGCTCCGCCAACGGCCCGACGGCTCCGGCCGCCACGTGCTCAGCCTGAGCACGCGGATGGGCGTCTCCGGCAGCGCCACGCCGGTTTACGAACGTTACTTCGCGGGCGGTTTTTCGACGCTCCGTGGGTTCGCGTTTCGCGGGGCGTCGCCGCGGAGCGACGGCGTGGTGGTGGGCGGTGAATTCATGCTGTTGCACTCGCTGGAGTATCTGTTTCCGATCACCGCCGACGACGCCCTGCGGGGCGTGGTCTTCTGCGACGCGGGAACCGTGGAGCCGACGATCAAGAACTGGACCGACCGCTACCGCGTCGCGCCCGGTTTCGGTTTGCGGATCACCGTGCCCGCGATGGGGCCCGCCCCCATCGCCCTCGATTTCGCCTTCCCGGTCTCCCACGAGCCGGGAGATCGCCAGCAGGTGTTCAGCTTCTTCATCGGCTTCTTGCGGTGAAGCCCGGCCGGTGTTTACTCGGCGAGCTGCCCGGCCAGGAGTTTCTCGAATTCCTCCTCGGAAAGCACGCGGACGCCGAGTTGTCTGGCCTTGTCGAGCTTGCTGCCAGGGTCGGCGCCGGCCACCACGTAGTCGGTCTTTCTTGACACGCTGGACGCGGCCCGGCCGCCGTGCCGCGCGATCACCTCCTCGATTCCCTTGCGATCGTAGCGCCGGAGGGTTCCGGTGACCACGAGCGTTTTGCCTTCCAGCGTCCGCGCGACGCGCTGCTCGGCGGCCTGTTCCATGGAGACTCCCAGGCGTTTCAGGTCGGCGATCGTGGCGCGCCCGAAGTCGCCCTGGAGGAAATCGTGCACGCTCTGGGCGATCACCGGGCCGATCTCATTCACCCGGCTCAGCTCCTCGACGCTAACCCGCTGAAGGGCGTCCATGGAGCGGAACTCTTGGGCCAGCACGGCGGCGGTTCGCGGCCCGACGTGGCGAACCGCCAGCGCGTTGAGCAGCCTCGCCAGTCCTCGTCCTTTGCTGGCCTCGATTTGCGCCACGAGGTTCTCCGACGACTTCCTGCCCATCCGCTCCAATTCCACCAGTTGCTCGACCGACAGCCGATAAAGGTCGCCATACCGCCGCACGAGGCCGGAATCGACCAGTTGATCGACCAGTTTGTCGCCCAGCCCTTCGATGTCCATCGCGTTCCGGCTGGCGAAGTAGCGGATGCGTTCCTTGACTTGGGCGGGACAATCGGCGTTGGGGCAGCGGATGTACGCCCCGCCTTCGTCTCGGACGAGTCGTGCGTGGCACTCGGGACATCGGTCGGGAAAGACGAACTGGGGAAGCGGCTTGTCGCGGAGGTGTTTCTCCACGCGGACGATGTGCGGAATGATCTTGCCGGCTTTCTCGACGACGACCACGTCGCCCTCGCGCACGTCCTTGCGTTGGATCTCGTCGGCATTGTGGAGGCTTGCCCGGCTGACGGTGGTGCCGGCCAGTTCCACGGGCTCGAGTTCGGCCACCGGCGTGACGGCGCCGGTCTTGCCGACCTGGACGCGAATGGCCTTCAGCCGCGTGGCCGCCTCGTATTTCTCGAACTTGTAGGCGATGACCCAGCGCGGGGCCTTCGACGTCGCCCCCAGACGTTCGCGCTGGTCGAAGCGGTTGACCTTGAGCACGAGTCCGTCGATCTCGAAATCGAGTTCGTGCAGCCGGGCGATCATCTCCTCGCAGTGTTCGACGGCGGCGTCGAAGGAGTCGAAGCATTGGACCAGGGGCGTGGTCGGCAGCCCGAGCGAGCGCATCTCCTCGAGGAACTCCATGTGCGTCGTCGCTCGAAGTCCCTCGACGTAGCCCACCCCATGGCAGAAGAACCGCAGGCGTCGCTCGGCGCAGAGCCGGGGATCGAGCAAGCGGATGGCGCCGGCGGTGACGTTGCGCGTGTTGGCGAACGGCGGCAGGCCCTTTCGTTTCTGGGCCTCGTTCAGCGCCACCAGATCGGAATTGGTCATGTAGACCTCGCCGCGGACCTCGAGCGTGCGGGGAATGTCCCGTCCACGGAGGCGAAGGGGTACCCCGCGGACCGTGCGGATGGCGTGGGTCACGTCGTCCCCGACGCGGCCGTTGCCCCGCGTCGCCCCGCGCACCAACAACCCTTCCTCGTACCACAGCGAGACGGCCACGCCGTCGATCTTCAGCTCGACGACCCATTGGATCGCCTCGTTGCCCAGCAACTTGGCCGTGCGCTCGCCGAATCGCTTCAGTTCCTCGACGCTGTAGGTGTTCTCGATCGAGAGCATGGGAACGCGATGCTCGACCGGGGCGAGGCCCTCGACCGGCTCGCCGCCCACCCGCTGCGTGGGACTGTCGGGCGTGATTAGCTCGGGATGGGCGGCTTCGAGTTCCTTGAGCCGCGCCATGAGCCGGTCGTATTCCGTGTCGCTGATGACCGGGGCGGCCTCGACGTAATACTTGTGGTCGTGGAAGTGGATTTCCTCGCGAAGCCGGGCAATTTCGTCGGCGACGCGTTGCGACATGACGGGCCTCCTTCGACGGAAGATGGGACAGCCATCCGATTTCCATCCGCCCGAGCGACGTCGCCCGCCGACGCCGCGGAAGACGGCGGCCGCAACCGGTTGGCGGGTCGCCCTACTCGCAACCGCACGCGGCCACGCACGTCTGGCTCATTCCCCGCAGTGGATGCGGTATCAGGCACAGAAACTTCAACGGCGAGCTGCCCGTATTGCGAAACTGATGCGCCACGTTGGGTGGAACGAAAACGGCGGTGCCAGGCTGGAGGGCGTGTTCCGCGTTTCCCATGAGCACCGATGCCGTGCCTTCAAGCACGAACACCTCGTGCTCATACGCATGAGCGTGTTTGGGGGTGCAGCCGCCGGGGGCGATCTCGAATTGACGCATGGTGAAGCTCGGCGCCCCGTCCTGTTCCCCGATCAGACAACGGACTTTCGCGCCCACCGCCCCCTCGATCTGGACCGGCGCCAAGGGAATGCTCTCGCAGTGAACGACTTTCATGAAGCAGCCCCTTCAAATGAGTGGTCGAAAAGCAGTGTACGCGTGGCAGTCGGCCGTTGTCAAGGTCGCGCCGAAAGGTCCTTCGCGTCCGGCCTGGCTGCGCGGCGAGCCGTACCTCGCGATTTCCCCGACGAAAGGACTTTTCCGCGACTTCCAGCGCGGTTCCGGAGACTTGGGACCACTAGGCAGGAAAGATTTTTTCGGTAAACTGGCCGCAATCGGATCGGACGGCGCGGCCTGAATTTGGATCCAGGGCGCGCCCAAGCCGCCCGGCGGCGGTGCGACACATCCTTGCGTCCGCCCAGACGCCTCTTGCTGAACGAAGGTAGCCTGCCATGGAAAAACGCCTTTACAACTTTTCTCCCGGACCCGCCATGCTCCCTCTTCCCGTCCTGGAAGAGGCCCAACGCGATCTGCTCGCCCTGCCGGGCGTGGGGATTTCGATCTTGGAGATCAGCCACCGCAGCAAGGTCTTTACGGCCATCATCGAGCAAGCGGAAGCGAACCTGCGCAGGCTGCTGGGGATTCCCGCGGAGTACCGGGTGCTGTTCCTCCAGGGCGGCGCGCTGTTGCAGTTTGCCATGGTGGCGATGAACTTGCTTCGCGGCAGCGGCAAGTCGGCCGACTACCTGGTCACCGGTTCCTGGGCGAAGAAGGCCATGGAAGAGGCCGGCACGCAAGGACCGGTCCGCGCGGCATGGAACGGCAAGGGCGAAAACTTCAAGCGCGTGCCCTCGCGGGAGGAATGGCAGCTCGACCCTCAGGCGGCCTACGTTTACTATTGCTCGAACGAAACGATCCAAGGAATCCAGTTCGCCCACCCGCCGGAAACCGGCGAGACGCCGTTGGTCTGCGACGCATCGAGCGATTTCCTCTGCCGACCATTGGACATCACCCGGTTCGGGGTGCTCTTCGCTTGCGCCCAGAAGAACGCGGGCCCTGCCGGCGTGACCATGGTCATCATCCGCGACGACCTCGTGGCGAAATCGCCCGCCGATCTTCCCTCGATGCTCAGCTACAAGGTCTTGGCCGAGGGCAAGTCGCTGGTCAATACTCCGCCCGTGTTCGCCGTGTACATGGTCAAGCTGGTGACCGATTGGCTGCTCAATACGGTCGGGGGCCTGGAAAAGATCTACGAGATCAATCGTCGCAAGGCCCAAATGCTCTATGACGCCATTGACCAAAGCAACGGATTCTACGACGGCCACGCGGCGCCTTCGAGCCGCTCGGTGATGAACGTCACCTTCCGCCTGCCCAACGCGGCCGTCGAGGAAGAGTTCTTCAAACAGGCCAGGCAACACGACCTGGTGGAGTTGAAGGGACACCGTTCCGTGGGCGGGTGCCGGGCGTCGATCTACAACGCCATGCCAGAGGAAGGCGTCGCCGCGCTTCGCGACTTCATGATCGATTTCTACAAGAAGCACGCGTGAGGGCCTGACGGCCCCGCCGGCAAGTCCGGCCGTGGAATAAACTGGAACGCGCCGCGGGAGTTGTTCAGCCCAGGTTCGCCGAACACGGAAGGCTTGGCGCGGTGAACACCCGCAACCCGATGGCGAACCGCCAGCGGGCAAGATCCTCGCGGCAATTGGAACTGCTGACTCTATTTCCGCTGGACAAGCTTCCAGACGATCGCCGCGGCAATCACCACGACGAGAATCACCGCAAAGGTTTGGCCAGCCGCGTAGGCCCCTCCGCCGCCTTGCTGGCCGAACAATACCCGAGTCGGATTGAGAATCGCGTCGACAGTCATGACTCTTTCCTCGCCTGCAACGGTTCACGTCCCGAGTTCTATTCGGGCACTCCAGCGGTTCGGCTGGCATGCGCGGAGTTTTGGACGGGCGTGGTATCGCGGCGTTGGACCCCGATTCCAACCAAGACCTTCGCAAAACCTCAGGGCGTGCCGCCCGATCCGCTTATCTCTTTGAATTAAGTTGTGTGTCCCCAGAATTGTTCAGAATTGGAATTGGAACGGCGGTTATTCTCCCTTCATCACGAACTGGTCCACATTCTCCTTCGTAATCAGCTCGACGCGGACGACGACTTCCTTGTCGACCGGTTTGCCTTCGAGGTGTTCGTAGGCTTTTTCGGCGGCGATGCGGCCGATTTCCTTGGGGAATTGGGCCGAAGTGGAGAGGATCTTGCCCGCCTTGATCGCGGCCAGGGCCTCTTGGGAACCATCGACGGTGACGATCGTCACGCCCTGGAGTTTGCCGGCCGATTCGAGGGCCGAGACGCAGCCCAAGGCGCTGGGATCGTTGATCGGGAAGACGGCGTTGAGGTCCGGATAGCGGCCGATCAAGTCGCGCATCACGGGCCGGGCGCCTTCGGTGGTGCCTTTGCCCTCCTGGATGTCGAGGATTTTCATGTCGGGATACTTGCCGATCTCTTCGGTGAAGCCATGGACCCGGTCGATGCAAGCCTTATTGACGGAATGATGGAGGATGACGATTTTCGCCGGGCGGCAGACCTTGGCCAGGGCCTGGGCGGCGAGGCGGCCGGCCTTCACGTTGTCGCTCGCCACGGTGCAGAGCGCCAGGTCCTGGTCCTTGGCCGGGGCGTCGACCACGATGCAGGGGATCTTCTTGTCGCGGGCCTGGAGCAAGCTCCCGCGAATGCCCTCCCAATTGACCGGGTTGATGAAAATCGCCGCCGCGCCCTGGTGGATCAGGTCCGAGATGTCGTTCTTCTGTTTCAGGCTGTTCCACTGGGCGTCGAGCGTCACCAGACGGTCGCCGTGGGCCTTGACGACTTCTTCGATGCCTTGGTTCAAGTCGACGAAGAAAGGATTGTTCATCGTCTGGAAGGTCACGCCGAACAGACGGCCGCCAGGACCGGTCGGGCTGGCCTTCGCCGGTTCGCGCTCGGGTTTCGCGCAGCCGACGACGCACGACAGCAATCCCACCAACGCGCAGATCGACAACCCAAGTCTCAGAAAAGAGGTCTTCATATCGACGTCGCCCCGTGACGGAGGGATTCCCGATCCGATCTAGAATCGCCCCGATTATAGCCCGCCGGCGCGAAGGCTAGAAGACAGCCGCTCTCGCGGTGAACTTGCCCAATGCTCGCCGGTCGGTTCCGCCCGAAGGGGACAATCCCGTTTTCGCGCGCTTTGCCGCGAAAATCGCGAGCAGTCCCCGTGGCCGGCTACAACGGATCCAGTCCGTCGGGCGTATCGGCCTCGGCTTCTTCGAGGATTCGTTGCGTGCTCGTCGGGTCGACTTTCCGGCAGCATTCGGTCAGTCGGGCCGCGATGTCTTCCAGTTCGCCGCGCCAGAGGTCTTCGGTCGTGTCGGGCGGGCAGAATTGGACAAACTCGCCCACCAGCAAAATCATTCGAAGCAAGTGGCGGAAGATGATGCCTTCTTGCTTCTGGAGGCTCTTGCTGGTGACGTACTTGTTGAAGTCGCCGCCGAACTCCAGGACCTCGCCGGCCGCCCAGACGGGCTGGACGCGAACGCCATGGACGCCAGGGAATTCGTACTCGAACAACAAGCGGAGTTTTTCAGCCAGGGTGAGCACGCGCTTGGGAGGCTCCTCGAACGAGCCGCGGCGGCGGTCTTCCTCTTCCTCGGGAACGTACGTCAACTCCTCGGCGACGGCCAGTCCCAAGCGAAGCAACAGCTCGTCCAGTCGTTGGGCGGCCAACGGACCCGGCGGCATCCGATCCTGGCGCGGCACGCGGACGAAATGCCCCACCGAGCCGGGCAACTCCAACACGCTCTCCATCGCTTGGAGCCGTTCCTCGCGGTTGGCGATCCCCAGTTGGTTCACCAGGAACATGCCGTAGAGAGGATTGACTCCGCGGAAGAGCACCAGCCGGGCCAGGTCGGGCGTGGGATAGGCCATCACGGGCTTGTAAGGGGGCGGTTCCTCGGCGGCGGAGTCCGTTGGCGGTTCGTCGGGCGAGCGGCGAGCGGCATTGGACGCCCAGGCCGTTTTGTCCAAAAGGCCGGGAGTTGCGCCCCCCGGGCTTTGCGGCGACTTGCGCATACCGCTTTCACTCGGTTCGTCGGCCGGGGGTCTCGGTTCCAACGTTACGTAACCCGCCCGCCACAGCGTCAGGAGCATCCGATCCAACTCCCGCTGGCCGGCTTCGAGCCGGGCACTGTCCATCAGTCGCTTGGCGACGAGTTTTCGGATGCGGTCCACCTCGGGCGAGGCATCGAGCATGTAGGCCAACAGCCGCCAGGGCAGCGGGCCGCGGCTGGAGAGCCTGCCCGGCGGAGCGGCGCGGAGCTTCTCGAATTGGGCCTCGGTCCAGTATTGTTCGGTTTCCCGACGTTTTGGCATCTTGCGCTTCAGGTCCTTCTTCGCCTTCAGCAGGCCGGGATCCTTGGTGTTTTCCGGGATCTGGTCGTATTTCTCTTTCCAGCGGTGGATCCGCACGTCGTCTTCGTGGGCGAGGACGAAGACGTAGCCCTGGGTGTCGAACTGCGGGCGGCCGGCCCGGCCGAACATCTGGTGGGCGGCGCTGGGTTCGAGGAGGCGTTTTTTGCCGGGCGGGCCTTTCATCAGGTTGGGCAGCAGCACGGAGCGGGCGGGAAGATTGATTCCCGCCGAAAGCGTTTCCGTGCACACGCACACCGAAAGGAGCTTTTGCTGGAACAAGTCCTCGACGATGCGTCGATACTTCGGCAACACCCCGGCATGGTGGACCCCCACGCCGCGCAACAGCAACTGGCGGAGCTTCGGCCCGGCGCCTTGCGACCAGTCGTGGCGTTTCAGCTCTTCGTTCAGCCGCGCCTGCTGGCCCGCGGCCAAAAGCCCTTTGCCCCGCAGTTGGTCGGCCACGTTCCAACACTCTTCGCGATTGAAGCAAAAGACCAACGCCGGCGTGAGCCGCGAGGCCTCGTCGCCCTCGGCCATGGCCTCGATCTGTTCGGTGAGCAGGCGGTCGGGCACCCACTGAAACACCAAGGGAACTCGCCTTTCGGCGCCCTGGACTAGCTCCAGATTGCGTTGATGGCTGATCCTCGCCCATTGGATGAACTCGGCCGGGTTGCCCACCGTGGCCGAGAGGAGCAGCGTGCGCACGTGCGGCGGCAAGAGGCCGAGCGTCAACTCCCAAACGACGCCCCGTTCGGGATCGTTGAAGCTGTGGAACTCGTCCATCACCACCGCGGCGACGTTCGAGAAGTCGAAGGCCTCGCGGTGCAAAAGTCGGTTGAAAAGGACCTCGGCGACAACGACGAGGATTCGGGCCTCGGGGTTCTCGCGGCGGTTGCCGGTGACCAGGCCGACGTCGTTGGGGTGGAAGCCCCAAAGGGCCGCCAGCGACTGCATCTCGCGGAATTTCTGCTCGGTCAGCGCGATGAGCGGGGTGGTGTAATAGGCCGTGCTGCCCGTGTGCAGGGCCTCGAACATCGCCGCCTCGGCGATCAGCGTCTTGCCCGTCCCGGTCGGCGCGCAGACCATGACCCCTTGTTCGGCGGAAAACCACGCCAAAAGGGCCTCTTCCTGATAGGGATAGAGCGGAAACGGCACCTGCTCCAAGAACCGTTCGGCGATGTCGTCGCGCGAGTGGGAGACGGGAACCATGGCGGGGTGGGCAAATGCCTCGAGGGTTCAGCCGTGACCGGGCACGGTGGCGAGCAGGGGATCGTGGTCCGAAAAAACGCTTCGCAGGTGAACGTCAAGCGTAAGCCCGACGGCCTTGCCCACCAATCGCCACGGCCGTCGGAAGTCCTCATGGCGTCCGCGGACAAAGGACTCACGATCGGATCGCTGGTTCCTTTCGGATTCATCGCGCAGCACGCCGGATCCGAAACCAAACTTGCGCAGGTCAACAATTGGCGCGCGGAAAAACATCACATTGCCAGCCCACGGTATGTTGCGTTGCGTCCTTCACGGCACATCGCGGCTACCGATGCTTTTCGATGCATCGGACCGACAAGACCTCCACGACTCGATCCGCCTCGAATACCTCGTAAACAATGGCCAGTGGAGGGACAATGACCAGACGAGTTCCGCCGCCGCGCGATTCACCATGTTGGTTTGGGTCCACTCGGAGCAGGGCGTCAAGCGTCGCCGCCGCGGAAGTAACGCTGGTCCGATCCCGTACGGTCAGCCATATCTCGGCAAGTCGGTCGGCGGCCGACTTTTTCCAAGTGACGGTGTACCTCATGACTCCTTCAGTCGCGCCAGGACCTCGGCCGTCGTTAGACCGCGGGGCTCGCGACGTGCGCTATCGATTTCGTCCTCGGTAAACTCCGTGCGTGCCCATTCATAAAGTGCGCCGAGTCGATCCGCAGCGGGAACATAGAAGCCGAGCGTCTTGCCCGATTCGTCGCAGAATTCAAACGATGAATCGAGCTGGGGCAGCTTGACCTGGAAGGAAGCATCCACAACAACTCGCATCATGACCCCCTCCGACAATCCGATGAGATGAAGAACCACCACTTCCAAGGTAGAGCGCGACCAAGCGTCCCCGCCCTCGTGATTATAAGCTTCCGCGATGCCGGAAGCAAAGCGGAGCTTTTCCCGCTGTTAACCGCTCGGTATAACGGCGGAGTCAGGCCAAGGAGCCGATCTCTTAAAGGTCGTGGCAGGGGGCGTGCAACGTTTTGGGGTGATGCGCGCAGTGCTTGACGCCAGGTGGCGCTGCGCTTCGCGCCCGGCTTTGCTGAATGCCTTGGGTGGTCTGATAGGCACTGCGCGGCCCACGGGGCTTCTTTCCCGATGGATGGACGTTCCAAGGCGTATGCCTCACGCGAAGGTAAACTGCGGGATCTTCATCAGCAACCCGTCCTTGAGCGCCGACTGGTGGGCGACGACGCCCGCCACGGTCATGTTGAGCGCCCAAGCGATGTTCACCAGGGGCGTGCGGTTTTCGAGGATGGCCGTGACAAACTCATTCATCAAATGGCCGTGCGAGCCGCCGTGGCCGCCAGGGGCTACCGAGGGCGGCAGGGGCGGGCAATCGAGGTCCGGCAGTTTCTTTTCCTCGCCCACGTAGTTCATCCTGGTCATCGAGCCTCGCTGACCGCGGACCCGACCCATCTCGCCTTCGTGGCCGGGCGTATCCCAACTGACGGCCATGCGGGCCATGCCTCCCTCGCTGGTCCGCATCAGGGCGATCTCCGTGCCGAACGGATTCTTGTAGCGGTTGTTCTCCGGCTGAAGATGCTTGACCCGGCTGGGCAGGCCCATGCACGAAACCTCGGTGAAACTGCCGCCGGTCACGCACACGTAATAGGCGTTGGAGTGCGTCGGATACCATTGGGGCGGCAGGCCCACGCGCCAATCGCGAAACGATGGGATCGGCTCCGGACAATAGTGGTAGTATTCGCCTTCGGAATAAACCATCTTGCCAAACCCGCCGGCGCGGAAAATCTGCCGCATGGCGTGGCAGTCGGCGTGGAAGGCCGAGGTCTCGAACAGCATGTACTTCAGACCGCTTTTCTTGACCGCCTCGTAGAGCTGTTCCGCCTCCTCCAACGACCCGAAGGTCGCCGGCACGGCGCAGGCCACGTGCTTGCCGTGCTTGAGCACTTCGATGCAGTGCCGGGCATGGCTGGGGGCGTCGGTGGCCACGAAAATGGCCTCCAACGAGTCGTCCTTGACCATTTCTTCCAGCGAGGGATAGGTCTTCTCGCAGCGGCACGCCCTGGCCAGGCCCGCGCATCGCTCGGGAATCAGGTCGCTCACCGCGGCCACGGTGACATTCGGATGATCCTGGAACCCGAACGCCGCCCCGAAATGGCAAACGCCGAAACCGACGATCCCGACGCGGAGCTTCCGGTCGGACACGGGCTGCCACGCTTTCTTGGGCCGCGCGGCCGTCTTCACGCCCGACTCGCCCAGGATTTTCGCGTCCGGGGCCGCTGCCGCGCTCGGCGCGGCGCCGGCCGCCGCCGTCGCCAACGCGCCCATCCCGACTTGACGAAGAAACAAACGCCTTGAGCTTGGCGATCCCATGATTCTCCTTCCTTTCTGCGTTTTCCGAAGAACGGTTCGTGCGGGGTTCGTTTAGGTGAAGAGCCTGTCCCAAAGCACCCTCACCCTCCGGGACATGGATACAATGAGGGCAAGCGAGCATCGGGATCGGCCTGCAAAAGTCGGCATGATTTTATCCGTTCTCACTCCCGGCCCATCTCCCGCAAGCGCAAGAAGGGTGGTTGTGGACCAGGTTTGAACAACATCGCGCCCTCGGCTGGAAGGCAACACCCGAGCCATGCGCGCCGTGAAATTCTATCACGGGCTTAAATTCTGATCAATTCTGGGTCAATTCTGGGGACACGCACCTAATTCCTGCGCCCAACCGCGAATTGGGTGTATGTCCCCAAAAAGTCCCTCGAATGCGTGACTTTCCTCACGCCGCCCGCTCTCGCATGTTCTCGCCTGCAGGCCCACGCGCCGCTCCCCCACACCTTTCGCACCGGAGCGGCCGGAGCAACAAGGGTGCCGACCAGGATTGCGACTGGCTCGTCTTTTCTTGCCGAAACGGCCGAAAAAGCGCGCCCGTCCCTCTGCGTCCCGAGGGGGATAGTTCCCGTGAACGGCTGCCGTAGCGCCGAGATGCGCGACTCACACTTCTTTCCACTGCCCGGGGATCGGCACCGGGAACTGACCGTTCTCGTCGGCCCGGACGGGCACGGGGCTGTCGGCGCTGAGGTGGTCCAGATCTTTGCAGAACTGGAACCGCGACTTCATCATGTCGTCCCAGGTGACGGTCTGGCCAGTGTGGCAGGCCGCGCGGCCCATCAACGTCGTCAGGTCCGAATACACCGCCCGCTTGCACTCATTGTGCGGCAGGTCGTGGCGAATGCTGTGGATGAAGTGGTTCCACTCATATTGCCAGGGGCTGAACTCGTCGGGCTTGGGAGTCCAGGCGATGTGCTCTTTGCCGATCCGCTGGTCCTTGAAGCGGTGGACGGTGGCCGCGTGGACGTTGCCCGAGAACTGGGCCGCGCACTTCGTGCCGTGGATGTAGGTGGCGAAATCGGTCCGCGCGTGGCTGATGCGGCGGAACCCGCAAAACGCCTTCGTGCCGTCGGCGAAGGTGTACTCGATCGAGTAGACGTCGAGGTTCTGGCCGCGGTCGGTGCTTCCGGGCACGCGGCCGCCGAAGCCGACGGCCTCGACCGGCCAGGCGTCCTTGATCCAACAGCATTCGTCGATCTGATGGATCAGATAGTCGACCATGTGGCCCGATCCGACCCAGTACAAGTGGATCCGCCCGAATTCCAATTGGCTCATGAGTTGGTTCGAGGCGGGCCCTTGGTTGTTGAGCCACCAGCCCCCTTCGAGCCGATTGGCGCGGATCAGGGTGATGTCGCCCATCGCGCCGTCGCGGATCTGGTCGATCAAGGCCTTGCGCGCCGGCGAGTGGCGACATTGGAGTCCGGCGAGGATCTTCACGCCCTTCTTTTCCGCCTCTTCGCCCGCCGCTAAAAGGCGGTGGAGGCTGCCCGGGTCCGAGGCGAACGGCTTCTCCATGAAGACGTTGATACCCTTTTTGACGGCGTATTCGACGTGGATCGGGCGGATATAGGCCCGGGTGGTGCACATCGCGATGTCGCCGGGACGGAGGAGGTCGATCGCCTTGCGATAGGCGTCGAAACCCACGAATTTCCGGTCCTGCGAAACATCCACCTTGTCCTCGAACTCCTTTCGCAGGGCCTTGTAAGACTGGTCGATCCGCTTGTCGCTGAGATCGGCCATGGCGTAGAGCTTGACCGGACCCTCGCCCTTGACGGACAGTGCGTCGCCCACGGCCCCATTGCCCCGAGGGCCGCAGCCGATCAGCGCCAGCCGGATGGTATTGTCCTCGGCGGCATGGACGGTTCGGGCCAGGCCGGTCACCAGCGTCGCGCCGGCGGCCGCGGCGCCAGATTGCCGAATAAAGTGCCTTCGCGTCGTTGCTTTGCTTTTCTCGGAAGAAGTCATGGTATGCTCCTTGCGTTTGATGGGATGACGGTTCAACGGAAGTCGGCCGATCGCGGCGTTCCAAAACGCCCTCGCCGCGCACCTAGGCCCGAACCAACTGCTCGACGAACTTGCGGGCCTTCTTTGCTTCGACCAGCAAGGCGGGAAGATCGCCCGGGCTGAGACACTCGATGACCAAGGGGCCGGAGGTGAATCCGCCTTGCTTGAGCCGGGCCATGACGGCGGGAAAATTGACCTTGCCCGTCCCCGGCGTCACATCGACGCGCTTCGGCTCGGCAAAGTCCTTGACCGACATGCCGCAAACCAGCCCATCGACCGAGGCGGCGTCCTCGACCGGATCGAGTTTGCCGTCGGAGTAATAGAGGATGTTGCCCGGGTCGTACCAGACGCGAAACTGCCGGCTGCCGACCTTCTCGCAGCGCTGACGGCATTCCGGTCCGGTGGCGTTCAGCGGACCGTGCGGCTTGAGCGTTATCAGCACCTTTTTTTCCGCGGCGTAATCGCAGCATTCGCGGATGATCTTGTAATAGGCGTCCTCCTGTTCCGCACGGCCGATGCCGCCCAGCAAGAGGCTGCCGCAGCCGCAAGCCGCCGTATTGTCGATCAAGCGTTTGAGCCCTTGGATTCCCGGCAGCAGCGACTTGCGGTCGGCCGGAAATCCGCCGCAGTAGGCCGAGATGATCGTCAAACCGCGTTTGCGGGCTTCCTCGCCGGCGCGGTGGGCTTCGTCGGGCGTGCTGTCCACCGAGATCACCACGTTGTTCTTGGCCTTGATGCTCATCAGCCCGAGGAACTTGTACCCCGCCTCGGCGATGGCGTCCAAGGCCACGGGATACTCGAATTTGGCCCAAGGCCGGGTGTAGATGCCGATCTGCCAGCCGCCGGGTTTTTGCGGGCCAGCCACCTGGTCCGCCGCGAGCGGCGCCGTGCCTCGCAAAGCCAACGCGGCGGAACCCACCGCCATGGCGCGGGCAAGAAACTCGCGCCGCGTCGCGCGATTCGTTCGGGACATGGTCGAAGTCTCCTCCAAAGGCTCAAAGAAGCGGACGCTCCAGTGCCTTGTATAGCAGCCCGCCGACCGGGATGCCAGCCCAGCGCGCGGAATCGCCGGGATTCGTTTTTCTCTTGGAACGGAGCATTCGCGCCGCCCGGGCGGAGGCGCGGGCAAGGCGATCCGGCGCGAGTCAGCGGGCCATGGGATCGGGAATGGCCGACGCAAGGCGATCCGTTTTCGATTTGCCCGCGACGTCACTCGGTCCAACGGCCGAGGCAGGCGACGCCCAAGACTCGCCCAGGGCTTCCAGGCGTTCGCGGACCTGCCGACGGTGGATCTCGCAGAGCGGCCCGAACGGCTCGGCCAGCACGTCGCGGCAGATGCCCCAACAAGCGAGCACACCCTTGACCGCGGCCGTCACCGGCACCCCATGCCCGGGAAGCGAATAGAGATTGGCGGCGATGTGCATCACGTCGTCGTGGAGTTTCCTTGCCAGGGCCACGTCGCCGCCGCGGGCCGCGCGGTACAGATCGACGTAGAGCTTAGGAAACAGATTCGCCCCGCCGCACACGCCCCCGTCGCCGCCCATGAGCACGGATTCGGCCAACAGTTCCTCCGGACCGACCAGCAGCGACCACTCGGGCCGCGCGCCGGTCAGCCGCCGCAAGCCGTGAAAGTAGATCATGTTGGCCGAACTGTCCTTGAGGCCCACGACGTTGGGCGTCTGCATCAGACGGCGGATAGTGTCCGGCTCGAATGTCGTCTTGGTGAGGCTGGGCAGATTGTAAAGGAATACCGGCAAGGGGGACTCGGCGGCGAAATGCTCGACGTAGCGGGCAAGCTCTTCTTGCCGCGTGGCGTAATAGTAGGGCGGCGCGAGCACCACCGCCGAGGCCCCGGCGTCGGCCGCAAATTCGGCAAGGGCCACCGACTCGGCGAACGCCGAATCGCTCACGCCCACCAACACCGGCACACGGTCCGCCACGCGCTCGCAGGCGACTTCGATAAGCTCCTGACGCACCCGATAGCCCAGGCTCGGCCCCTCGCCGGTCGTGCCCAGGACAAACAGCCCCGAGACTTCCGCGGAGAGAATGTGATCTATCAACCGCTCGACGCCCGGCACATCGAGGGTTTCCGGGTCCACCAACGGCGTGACCATCGGAGGGACTATTCCGCGCAAGGGCATCGGCAATGGAGATGGCTGCATGATGATCTCCCAAAGGCTCTTTATCATTATACCACGCGACGAGTGAAATCGGCGGGCAACGAACGGCCCTCCGCGAGCGCTGACCGCGGCGGGAACGCTTTGTCGATCGAATCCGCGTGTTTGCGGGCAACGCCCATGGGCTTGTCCTTTGCCCTGCCAGGGACGCCCACCGTGGCCCCCGTGCGTCCGAGAGAGGTTATTCGATGAGGGTCAGTTCCTGGCCGGCGGGCAGGTCGCTGAGCGTTTACCGGCGGGCGAGACGCTGGCGCTTCGGCTGGCGAATTTCGCAATTCAATGTCTCGCGATGCCCAAGGCGGCTTCGGCGGCCCGTTGACCGGTGTCGATGCAGTGGGGGATGCCGACTCCCTGCAAGTAGTTGCCCGCCAAAGCGATTCCTGGAATCGTCGCCATCCGCGCCCGGATTCGTTCCACCACCTGCTTGTGACCGACGTGGTATTGGGGCATGGTTCCCGGCCAGTGGGCAGTGCGGCAGTAAACCGGTTCGCCACGGATGCCCAAGAGGCGACTTAGATGATCGAGCACCAGGGGCACGAGTTCGGCGTCGGGCATGGCGGCCAACTCCGCCCGATGCGCCCCGCCCACGAACGCCCGCAGCAACACGTGGCCTTCCGGCGCGCGGTGCGCGTACTTCTGACTGCTGAAACTGATCGCGAGGATGGGGATGTTTTCGATGGCGGGGACGACGGCGCCCATGCAGTTGAGCGGGTGAGCGACCTGCTGGCGGCGGAATCCGACGGAAACAATCGCCGTGCCCGAGTGTTCGATTCCGCCGAGAAGCCCGCTCAGCTCCGCGTCGATCGGCGCCAAGAGCCTTGCGGCGGAACCAGCGGGCACGGCCAGCACGACGGCGTCGAAGGCGCGGGAGGCGGCCTCCTCGGGCAGACCGCGGCCCGAGAGCAACCAACCCCCGCCGGGCGCCGGTTCCAAGCGGTCGACCTCGGCGCGCACGCGAACGGCGCCAGGCGGCAGCCGGGCGACGATCGCCTCGACCATGCTCGATAGGCCATGCCGCGGGGTGACGAAAAGGCTGTATCGAGCCCCGCTGTCGGACGAACCGCTTCTAGGCTGTTGCCGCATCCGGGCCCGCATCGCCCGGATCAGGCTCCCGTATTGAAGCTCCATTTCTCGGAACTGCGAAAGCGTGGCCTCCACGCTCAACCGCTCCATGTCGGCCGCATAGACCCCGCTGACCAGCGGCTCGACCAGCCGCTCAAACACCTCTTTGCCCAGCCGCCGGCGTACGAAATGCGCCATGCTCTCGTCGCCTTCCGTCCGTCGCGGCGGAATGAAATACTCCAAGGCGGCGCGCAGTTTTCCCCAGGGACTGAGCAAAGGAGTCACGGCCAGGGGCCAGAGTCGCGACGGCGCCATCATGAGAAAGCCGTCCGGCAACTTGTACAAGCGGCCTTTGCGGACCACGCACGTTTGCCGATAAGCCGGGTTGGTCTCGATCAACTGGTCGCCCAGGCCGATGCGTCGGCACAGATCGACGCCCCACGGGACGGTGGTGATGAAGTTGTCGGCGCTCAATTCGACCTGAAAACCGTCTTCCTGGACCGTTTCCAGCACTCCGCCGAGGCGGGCGTCGCGTTCCAGGATCGCGACGTGGCAGGCCGGCGCCGCCTCCACGATCCGCAGCGCGGCCGCCAAGCCAGAAATCCCCCCGCCGACCACGGCGATTCGTGGCAAGGCGGTGGAACGATCATTCATGGCCCATTCCTAAACCCAATCTGACGGAGGCAAACGCGGCTCGCTTGACGCTCGTCTCCCGTTCCTCGAACCGCGTGAGGCGCCGTATGCCCCACTCCTGGCTCCGCCACGGCGGCGATGAGCTTTATTTTACCACGACGGGCAGGTGAAGAAAACTCGCGACTTCGCTGTCTTCACCGCGGTTTGGGTTTGCGATCAGTCGTCTGCCGGTTGACCACGAGGAGGTTGTTTGTGCGAAGCGGGCGCCTCAGGGCCAATCCATCGCGAATAGCGACGCGACAATCCCGTCTTCCCCAAGCGGCCCTCGGAAGACCTTAGAATGGCCTTCCGCCCAGTCGCGCCACGAGGCTCTCGCAGAGGACCACGATGTCCTCGGTGCAAAACCAGGCCTCGATATTCGCGGGCAGAAGGACCGTGGCCGACGGGGGGAATTCCTCGTCGGGGGCGTGCCAGATCAAACGGACGGAGAGGCGAGGAAAGACGTCGAAATCGAAGGCGGCATCGCCGCCGTGGGCCGGGCGGGCGGAAAGCGATTCGGCGGCGCGGTGAAGCGTCTCTCGACTCCGCCCCGCCGTCGCGCAAAGCCGCCGGATGACGCGCTTCTCGTAGACGCTGGCGTAGCCCCGGCCAGACGCCAAATCGGCGAAGCTGACTGCCGGCGGCTGGGACTCGGGTCGGCCAGTCACCGCCAAGTAATGGAGCACGAGCACCTGCCAGGCGATTTGAACCGCGGCGCCGGCCGAAGTGGCTACCCTGCCGGTCGCCAAATCCACTTCCAAGAGGCTTTCCAGGACCGGCAATCGCCAAATCGCTCCATGCCGTTCCGCGCCGAGCCATGCAAGCTGCTCGGGCGTTTGCCGGCGGAGGGCTTCGACGGCCCTTTCAACCGCCACGCGATAGTTTTCCTGCGGCGCGGGCTTGGGAAACCGCGCGTTGGGCGATTCGGAGTTCATGATCGGAACCAAGACGCAAGCGGTTTGCCTCGCGTCGCCCGCGGGCCACGACCCGGGGGGCGACGCGCCGCGCTCATGAGCAGCCCTCGTCCTTCGCCCTAGGCGAGCCCCTTTTGCATTTTCCACGCCTTGACGAATTCATCGCTGTAGAGCTGTTTGCCCAGCAGGACCTCGGCGGCGATCATGGCCTCGATGAGTTCGGCGTCGGCGGCGTCGCAAATAGCGGCGTCCAGCCCGGCGGCCAGCGCCATCACCAGGTAGGTGCGGTTGAGCAGGTGGTTGAGCAGGCATTTCTGGCTGACGTTGGACAGGCCGATGATGAACTTGGGCGGGGGATCGTTGACCAGGGCAAGCTGGCGGATCGCCTCGAGGGAATGGATTTGCTGTTTGTGGGCGGCGTTGACGGGGAGGATGATCGGGTCGATGTAGATGTCCTCGATGGGGATGCCCGCCTCCAGCGCCCCCATCAGGAACGCCGCGCCGCATTCCACCCGTTGTTCCACGTTGCCCGGCACGCCCCGCTGGTCCATCGTCAGCCCGATGATGCTCGTGCCGTACTTGGCGGCGATGGGCACGAGCTTGGCCATGTAGTCGGGGGCGGCGGTGCACGAATTGATGATGAGTTTCGTGCCCGGCAACGCTTCGGCCACGCGGGGCACGACCTGGACCAGAAGGTCGGCCTTGGCGCTGTCGAGCGAGAGGGGTTTGTCGGTGATTTCGTGGACGGTCTGGGCGAGCCAGACGAAGTGTTCGACGGCGTCGCCCTTGGCGGGGCCGACGTTCAGGTCCATCACGTCCGCCCCGCCGTCGAGTTGAGCCTTGGCTAGTCTCTGAATGACGCTCTTGTCGCGCTCGACGATCGCCGTGCGGACATCGCGATACATGCCGTTGATGCGTTCGCCAAAGATGATCATCGCTGTCTTCCTCCCGGTCGCAAAGGTGTCTAAAACGGTTTTTTCAAAGCCGATGCGGACAGCGGGCTAGGCCGCCATGAGGTTGTTGATCAGGCTTCGCACGACTTCCACGGCCTTGGTGTGGCGAAGGATGAGAAGGTCGGCCCCGCCCTGGAGCAGGTCCGCGGCCGTGACCGCTTCCCAGGCAGCGCCGCGTTCGTTGGGCGGTCCCCAAGCCGCGGCCGCCTCTTCGCCCATCTTCGCCTCCTTCGAACGCCAGGCCTCGTAACCGACATCGAGGATGACGGGCTGGGCCATCAAGCGGTCGCCCGCCAGGGCCGCCAGCCGGCCCCGTTCCAGGATCGAATACACATACTCCATCCCGTATCCCAGCGAGGCCGTGGTGGGGTAGAGCACGAGGTCGGTCAGGGGGAAGCCGGTGTCGCTGATCAAGATGTTCACCTGCTTTTGCTTGTTGATGTCGCAAGGGGCCAAGGCGATCAACTTGTGGCGGTAGGCTTGCGCCGCGGCGGCCAGGGTTCGGTATTCCGACTCGGTGCACGCGCCAAGCAAGCAATTCTCGCCCTGGGCCACTTCGGCCACCTTGGGCATCACGCGCTGGTCCTTGGCGGGAACGTCGCAGCCCCAAATCACCAGCGGCAGATCGACCGCGGCCAGCACGGCGCGGACCGTCTCGGCGGCCTCCTCGGGCGAGCGATCGCCCTCCTCGGGATGGGTGCTGATGAGGCGGAGGTTGATCAAATCGGCGCCGAGTTCCTTGGCGCGGCGGGCCCAGGCGGCGGGGTCCGACCACACATCGCCGTAGATCGCCCGGAGCGGCTCCGGCCAATCGACGGGGGCCTTATCCAGCACGTCCAGGGCGATGGCGGGCGGATGGGGCGTCTCGCCGTCGAAACTGAGGAAGGGGATGCCCGTCGCGCCGCCGATCGTCACGGTCCGCCCCCGGGTTCCCCCCTCGGCCTTCGTCGCCCCGATCGTCACGGTGTTGACGCGGCCCGACCATTTCTGTTTCACGTCAGGAATTGCCATGGAAGTTCCTCCTCGGAGTGGGTTCGCTCAAATGTCCTTCACGGTCTTGCCAGCGCGGCGATCCGCCGCCGCCTTCCCTTGTCCCAGATTCGCCCCTGTTCGACACGGAAAATCCATGCCGGAACGCCGCCGTTGCGTGTCCCTCTTTTTGAGAGCCTGTTTTACAGCACGAACCGTTTGCTTTGCAGCGCCAGTTTCCCGGGAAAAATACATCACGGTCAAGGGGTCATCCCCGTTTTTGAACTGCCGTTTCTCGTTTCACTGCAAGCGCAATTTCCCAAGGGTTTCCGCCACGCGGCGTACAGCCGCCAGTGCCGGCGTGTCGCTGGGAAGCGACATCACGTCCCGCCCCACCGCCCCGGCTTGCTCCACCACGGCGTCCTGAGGGACGTCGGGAAGCCGTTCGCCATCGAGGTGGACCAAGTCATTCTGGACCTCGACTGGCACGCCCTGGGGATCCACGCGGTTGACCAGCACCATCCGGTGGCGGACGCGGATGGGCAGTTCGCGCGACAATTCCAGGATGCGCCGCGCGGCGCGGAGCGAAGGGAGCGTGGGATTGAGGATCACGACCAAGGCGTCGACATCGTTCGTCGTGCGGCGGGAGAGATGCTCCATTCCCGCCTCGTTGTCGATCACGATGGTCCGATAGTTCCTGGCGAGGTTGTCCAGGGCGTTTCGGAGGAGGTTGTTCACCGCGCAGTAGCAGCGCGGTCCCTCGGGCCGGCCCATGGTGATCAGGTCGAATCCCTCGGCCTCGACAATGGCCCGCTGAAGCTCGTCGCTTACGACGCGGACGCGTCCGATCCCGCTGGGGGGCGAGCCTTCCGGCGAGGATCCCGCCTCGCGGATCTCGGCCAGAGGTTTTCCCGGCTCCACCCCGAGGGCTTCGGCCAGATTCGAGTTGGGGTCGGCGTCGACGGCCAGCACCGGGCCGGCGTTCAGGTCCCGCAAACATCGGACCAACAGCCCGCAAAACGTCGTTTTCCCGATGCCTCCCTTTCCCGCCACGGCAATCGACAACGTCACGAAAGCCCCCCTTTTTCGCAACGAGGTTCAGTTCCAACGGCGGAAGAAATTCCGCCGTCGCCGGCACAAGGCGCGGCAATATTAGCGGGCTCCGGGACGGACGGGAACTGGGAAAGATCAGTGTGCGGAAGAAAGCAGGCGGAGAGAAAATCGTCCATGTAGCGCGGATTGACCATCAGCTCCTCGTAGGTGACCCGTTCCCGGATGCGGTGCATCTCGGCCATCAGCTTTTCGTTGAGCATCGCCAGTTTCGCGCCCGCCACCGAGCTGTTTCCGATGAAATGAATCCGCTCGATGGGCAGATCGGGCAACAGGCCGATCGTCACGCAGTTGGCTACGTCAAGCTTATTGCCGAAGGCCCCGGCGATGTAAAGGCGTTGGATGTCGGTGAATGAAAGCCCCACCGAATTGACCAGGCAGGCCGCGGCGGCGTAGATCGCTCCCTTGGTGCGAATGAGGTTCTCCACGTCGGCCTGGGTAATGACGACGCCGCGGGGGTTTTCGGCCTCGGCGGGCGTGACGAGGATGAACTCGGGCCGATCGTCCTCGGGGGAGATCTGGAATCGGTCAGGGCAGCGATCGACCTGGAAACGGCCGCTCCGGTCCACCAGACCGGCCAGGAACATCTGCGCGATGGCGTCGATCATCCCGGTGCCGCACAAACCGACGGCCCGGCCGCCGTCGATGGTGCTGACCGTCACCCGCCCGTCGCGCGGCGAGATTTTCACGCTGTCGATGGCGCCGCGGGTAGCGCGCATGCCGCAGGTGACGGAGCCGCCCTCGAACGCCGGCCCCGCCGACGCGGCGCAGGCAACCAGAAAATCCCGGTTGCCCAGCACGATTTCCCCGTTCGTGCCCAGGTCGATCAACAGCGATAGTTCGTCCGACAAGTGCATCCCCGACGCCACGATTCCCGCCGTCACGTCGCCGCCGACGAAGCTGCCGATCATGGGCAGGGTGTACAGGATCGCGCGGGGATTGACGCGGATGCCGATTTCAGCGGCACGGACGGGAGGGGGACTGACGGCGGCGGGCGTGAATGGAGAAAGGCGGATCAAATCCGGTTCCAGCCCCAAAAGGAAATGCAGCATCGCCGTGTTGCCGGCGGCCACGATGCACTGGATGTCGCCCCGGCCGATCTTCGTCCGCATCTCAAGGTCCTGGATCAGCGTGTCGACGTCCTTCACGATCGCCCGCTGAAGGTCCTCGCTCCCGTGGGGTTGCCGGGCGTAGTTGATCCGCCCAATCACGTCCGCGCCAAAACTGAGCTGGGAGTTGTACTTGGCCGCCGCCTCGCGCGTGGCGCCGGTCACCAGATCGACGAGGTGGGCCACCACGGTCGTGGTGCCGATGTCCAACGCCAGGCCGAAGTTCCGGTCCGACGTGTTGCCCGGCTCGACCGAAAGGACCTCGATCACGGGTCCGCGCGAGCCTAGAGTCGCCGTGACCCGCCCATCCCATTGCCACCGCGGCCTGCCGCGATCTTTGACCACTTTGCGCAGAGCCCGCGGGAGTTGACGGCACACTTTCAGGCCCATCTGGAGCGGAGCGTCGCGCTCCCGCGCCAACGCGCCGAGAATCCGCTCCTGGTCGGCCGTCGGGTCGTCTAAGCTTGGCTCGACCAGGGTGAGAAAAACCTTCTTCACCACGGGATCGGCGCGCGGAGCGGGAACTTCGCTCGGCATGTGCGTAAAATCGCGGAAGCGGTCGCTTTCTTGGCCACCGATGCCCACGTAACCGCTGAGGCGGGACTCGGGCGGGACCTCGACCACGAGGTCGCTTCGGGCAACCACCTGGCAGGCCAAGACATAGCCGCGGCGGATCTCCTCGCGCGTGAGGAATTCGGTCGATTCGCCCTCCACCTCCCCCTCGCGGACGATCAGCCGGCACTTGCCGCAAGTCCCCTCGCCGCCGCAAATCGCGCCAACGTAAACGTTGGCCTGGCGCGCGGCGTCGAGCAACGTCTGGCCGTCGTTGACGGAGATTTCCTGTCCGTCGGGCAGAAAGTGGACGCGAAAACTAGGCACGGTTGGAGACGATTTCGAGGTTCTTGAACTGCCACGGGAAGACGGATTTCGGCGTCAGTCCTTGTTCTGACGCGTGATCCGGCGGCGACAGGGGGGCGGGCACGAGCACCCGGCCCGCCTTGCTTCTGCCCCAGACGTTCACGTTTTCCACTGCTGCTTCTTCAAATAGCTGGGTATGCCGGAGGCTTCCTTGGGACCCACCTGGACTTTCCAACCCGATTCGTCCTCCACCCCGGCCGAAAGGACGGCCACGAAACCGGGCAGGACGAGGGTGCGGTGGGGAATCTTGGAGTCGCAATCCGCTTTTTTCATCGCCTTGGTGATCGTCTCGGCGTTGAATTTGTCCGAAGCCCAGGCCGTCAGCACCGACGTCCCTTCGGTGTCCACGGCCAGGATGTAGGCCGGAACACGGCTCGCCTCGACCTCGCCTTCGACCGAATAGTAGCTCAGCGAGAAGTTGGTCGTCACCAACAGGGGCGACTCGGGACTGACCGCGCCCACCGAATAGAGCTTCGGTTCGACGGCCACGGGCTTTTGCGGATCCGTGTAGATGTCCTGGCGGGTGGTGAAGATGGGCAACAATTGCCAAGGCTCGCTGGCATCGGTGATGACGACGCCCGCGTACTTGGCCACGTAAATGCTCGCCTCGGCCGCCTGCATCGTGGGATCGGGACTGGCGGCCACGGCCAAAGCCGGATACCCCAAGGGGCGGAAGTTCTTCAAGGCCAGGCGGCGGATCTTGGTGAGGGCCTCGAGCGTGGCCTTCACGTCTCGCGTGCCGGGATCCAGCACGATCTCCTCGACGCCGGCGGCTTGGATCTTGCCGGTCAGTTCCGCCAGGGCCTCGACCCCGTCGGCGCGAACCGCCAGGGGGCACTTTTCATCCTTGGCCACTCGGGCGGCCGCCTCGGCCTGAGCCGGGTCGGCAATGTACAACAGCGGACGCTGGCCGGACACCACCGCCGCTGCCCGGCGAAGATTCTCCGCCTTGGCCGACATCAACACGCACGCCATGCCCGAGTTCTCGGCGACCAGCTTGACGGCCTTTTCGAAACGGGCCGCGTCGCCCGATTCGTTGTCCACCGCGATCAAGTTCACCTTGAACTTCAGCCCCACCCGTTCCAGCACCATCGCGCCGATCGCCTTGGCCCGGCTGGCGATGGCCGCGTCGTCGGCCCGGTCGGAAATCCGCGCCGCAATCGCCGTGGGGCGATGGAATTTCTCCTCATGGCGGTAGAGTTGCGTTTCGTTGCCGATCTTGATTTCGTTTTCGCCGGCGCCGATGGTCACCAATTGGATCGGGGGCCGCGAGGCCGATTCCAGCGCCGCGGCCGCCTCGGGGGTGATGTGCGGGCACTTTTCCAGCCCCACCTGTTTTACCGCCACTTTCATCGCGAAAGCGAGGCAGGTTGGAAAACCGCAGTCTTTGCAATTGGTCTTGGGCAAGTGTTTGTAGATCTCGATCCCGGTCAGTGCCATGGTTCCTCCCTCCAATGCGGTGATTCGGGCGTTGAGATTGGGGTCCTCATCCAGGAATGACTGGCGTTGACGCTCAGCCGATCAGGGGCGCCATGGCGAGGGCAGGGTGGCCCTTGCTTTCCGCGAAAACGGCCACTTCTTCCTCGGTCAAGGCGTCTTCCTCGGTGGCGATCTTGTCCAAAAGGTCAGGCTCGCCGATGCGATCCGCCTCTTTCTGGAGTCGTTCGCGGATCGCCTCCTTGAGCGATTTGGGCATCCAGACGAGCCGCCGGATGCCGCCGTCGGCGGCCAGGAATTTCGGGCTGGACAGATACAGCCGGCCCACGCCGACGAAGCCCGGCGTTTGGGCCCCGCCGCCGGTCACGGACGCCAAATCGCCGAACGTCATGCCCGACGGCGTCATGCCGGAATACTCCCGGTTGACCACCATCACCCCGTTGGCCAAAGGCAGCGGGGCGACGATGCACTCGAAGCAGCCGCAACTGGTCATCGGGGCCTCCAGCAGGCTGTAAGCGCAAAACCGCTCGATTTTTCGGTTGGAGTATTGATAAACGAACTTGTTGACCCCTTCCCATTCGCCCTTCAGCGCGTCGATGGTGCGCCCCTTGGCGATCGGCTGGTTGGGGCCGGTGGGGTTGATCTCGTAGTTCGCCCGGCCGTCGAGCCAGTTGTAGGCCCCGCACAATCCCAGCCGCTGCGGCGTGATCACGCACACGTGGTCCGGGGCGTAGCTCTGGCAGATCGTGCAGCTATAGAAGGTGTCCACCGACTCGTCGGTCAGGCCGGCGATGCGGTCGTCGCGCACGCGGAAGGCCTCCCGGGCCTCGGCCACCTTGGCCTTGACGATTTCGGGGCGGGTGGCGATGCGGACGGCCACCTTGTCCACGATGCCGCCGTATTCGTCGTGCATCTTGGCGTGGATGATGACCCCCAGGTGCTTGAGGCGGAACCCGGCTTGATAGGCCTTTTTGCTGATGCGGCACCAGATCTGGTCTCGCTGGCCGGTGTGCATGAATCCCATCGCGTGGCTCGTCCAGCGATGGATCTGGCGTTCGAGAATCCCTTCGAAATCGCGGTGCATCTTGCGCCCGGCCACGAGGACCTCGATGGCCAAGGGCATCGCTCCGCCCTCGGGGACCGTGTCGATGTCCGGCCCGTCCAACACGATCTCGCCGTCCTGGATCGCGCTGCCATCGACCATGTGGACGTACTCCACGGCGTCGGAGTACTTATAACCGAATTGGATTTGCATGTCCTCCTTGCGAACCCGTTCGCCCTCGAAGGCGGCGGCGTAGCCCACCGGGATGTCGATCTTCTCGACCTTCACCTTGACCGCCCGGGTGTCGATGCACGTGGGAACGAGCTTTTCGTAATCCGTCTCCACCACCAACTCCTCGCGGACGGTGACGCCCGTCGGACGGATTTCCGGCGTCGTCTTCGAGTCGGAGATCACCGGATAACCCATCAGGATCGCGCCCGCGCCCATGGCGTACCAATCGTCGGGAATCTCGCCGAAAGCGATGCCGAAGGCGTGAATGCGTTTCTTCGTGTATTCCAGGCATTTTCGCCATTCGCCCCGCTTGTGCCCGCCGAACGTCAGCGCACTGCGGATCGACCAGTTGAGCACATAGATGCCGTCGAGCGTGTCGGGACCGACAGGCACGACATACTGGTCCCAACACTCTTTCAGCGGCGCGTCTTCCTTGAGCACGCCGCCCTCATACATTTGCTCGCGCGCCGTTTTGCCGTCGCGATTGGCGCAAAGAAAGACGAGAATGCTTCGTTTTTGAAGCTCGCGGACTACATGGACGGCGATCTCGGTCGTGGGGGCTGGGCCGAGCAGCAGCGCAAAGCCCGGCATCCGCCCGTCGACCAACTGGATGCCCAGCTCGCGCATGATCGTGTCCGAGATGAACCCCTGCCAGCCGGGCGGCATGGCGAAGCCGTTGACGGTCCGCAAGGCGACCAGCACTTCCTGAGCGAGCATCGTGGCGGCCCCGGCGTCCAATCCGTCGCCCAAGTAAGGGAGCCAGAGTTCGTCGGCGGGAACGGGTTTGAGCAGTTCGCGGGCGTGCTCGACTTGCGCGCGCAAGTCGCCGACGGTTTTCGCCTCCAGCCCCATCAGGGCGTAGGACATCGGCAGGTAGTAGCTGGTCTGTCCCGGCCACCCCACAGGCTTGTCGGCGCCGTGCGCGGCGATCGCTTCGTCAAGCTCTTTTTCCGCCCTTTTCACCCATTCGTGGGCGCCCCGAATCACCTGCGTGAACACCTGTTTGGACATCGATGCCTCCTGGTCGTCAACGTTGGATCGCGATGGTTATCCTTGCGTGGCCGGTTTTTCCCAGCCGTTTGCTTCCCCGGACCCTCTGGTCGGCCGCCGTGCCACGCGACGGCCCGATCCGCGCGAGGCCCGGATTCCGCTACCCCTTCCGGCCATCGGTCCCCGAGGCCACCGGTTCCGGACCCTGTGGCGTGGGGAGCGTCGCCGTCAATTCTCTTGCTAGTTCACGCCTTTTGCAGCGAGAACAGTGTACTTCGCCTTCGAGCATTTCAACAACCGTGGGTCCGCCCCGTTGGGCCATGGCGCGGGCGGCCAGTTCGCTGGCCAAGGGTTCGCCGCAGCGGGGACAGCGGCGGAGCTTGACCCGAGTCTTGAACGGCGAAATCTCGACTTCCGTCGGATGGAAACGGACGACGATCGTTCCGACCGGGCAGATCGCCGCGCAGGCCCCACACCCGATGCAATCCTCCGAGGCCATGCGGAACGGCGCCGCCACGGCCCGTTCCACTCCCCGACCCACCAGCGAAATGGCCGAGGCCCCAATCCGCTCTTCGCACACCCGCACGCACAATCCGCACAAAATGCAATTCCGTTGCGACTCGGTCACTTTCGGATAGGGCGTGCTCGACACCCCCATGCGCGCGGCGAGGTCGCGGAGTTCGGGGCTGTCGGGCGAACGGGCCAAGATGAGCTGGATGACCCCTTGTCGGTCGCGAATGGCTCGTTCCGAGTTTACACGAACGGTCAAATCCTTCCGCACGGGATAATTGCAGGAGGTGACCACCTGCCACCAGCCGCCACGGTCGATTTCCACGACGCACAATCGGCACGCCGCATAAGGCTCCAGAGCGGCGTGGTAGCAGAGCGTGGGAATCCAAATCCCGTTGCGCCGGGCGACTTCGAGAATCGTCTCGCCCACCTGGGCCGGATAGGGGGTTCCGTCGATGGTTACCGTGGGCATGGTTCGTAACTGCCGTTCGTGGGTTTTACTATTCGAATCGCACGCCGTAACGCCGGGGGCTTGCACTCGGGGGCTTGGCTCGCACGCATGAAAGTTCCATCTAGACCTTCATCACCCTAGACCTTCATCACCCCCGAGAAGGGGCACACCTCGAAGCACGTTCCGCAGTGGGTACATTTGACCTGGTCGATCACGTGTGGCCTCTTGCGCTCGCCAGCAATCCCGTGCATGGGGCACTTTTTCGCGCACAGGCCGCAGCCCCGGCATGTTTCCTCGTTGATCACATAGCGGAACATGCCGGCGCAGACCTTGGCCGGGCAGTGCCGCTCGTGGATGTGGGCATCGTACTCGTCCTGAAAGTAACGGATTGTGGAGAGGACGGGGTAGGCGGCCGTCTTGCCGAGGGCGCATAAAGCCGTATCCTCCAGTAGTTCGGCCAGGGTGCGGAGCGACTCGAGGTCGCCGGGGCGGCCCTTGCCGCGCGTGATGCGGTTGAGGATGTCGAGCATTTGGGCGATTCCCTCGCGGCAGGGGGTGCATTTGCCGCACGATTCCTCCTTGAGGAACTGGATGAAGTACCGCGCCACGCTGGGCATACACGTCTCTTCGTCCATGACGATCATCCCGCCCGAGCCCATCATGGACCCCAACTCCGTCAGGCGGTCGAAATCGACCGGCTGATCGAGGTATTCGGCGGGGATGCAGCCCCCCGACGGCCCGCCCGTCTGCACCGCCTTGAACCGCTTCCCGTCCCGGATGCCGCCGCCAATGTCGTAGATGATCTCCCGCAGGGTGATTCCCATGGGCACTTCCACCAGCCCGGTATGGCGGACCTTGCCCACCAGCGAGAACACCTTGGTCCCCTTGCTTTTCGCGGTTCCCATCGAGGCGAACCAGTCGGCGCCGCGGAGGATGATCGGCGGGACGTTGGCCCAGGTCTCGACGTTGTTCAAAAGCGAGGGTTTCCCGTGCAGGCCGCTTTCCACGGTGTGGATGTACTTGGCGCGAGGCTCCCCGGGCCGGCCTTCCAGCGAAGCCATCAGGGCGGTCGACTCGCCGCACACGAACGCCCCGCCGCCGCGGTTGATGCGGATGTCGAAATCCAGCCCGCTGCCGAGGATATTCCGTCCCAAAAGCCCCAGTTCCCGGGCCTGGGCGATGGCGATGGTGAGGTGCTCGACCGCCAGCGGGTATTCGTTGCGCACATAGATATAGCCTTGCGTGGACCCGATGGCATAGGCGCCGATGATCATCCCCTCGATGACCGCATGAGGGCATCCCTCCATGAGCGAGCGATCCATGAAGGCGCCCGGATCGCCTTCGTCGCCGTTGGCGATGACATAGCGAGGAAACCCATGGGCGTCGCGGGCCGACCGCCACTTCTTGCCGGTGGGGAAGCCGCCGCCACCCCGTCCGCGCAAACCTGAACGCGTCACCTCGTCGATCACCTGATCCGGCGTCATCGTGTCCAGCGCTTTGGCCAGCGCGGCGTAGCCGCCGGCGACCAGATAGTCCTCGATGGAACGAGGGTTGATCACGCCGCTCATGGCCAGCACGACCCGGCGCTGGGCCCGATAAAATGGGATTTCCTCCGGTGTCGTGGCCACGCAGCCGGTGGTCTCGTCCTTGTACAGAAGCCGTTGGACCACGCGGCCTCCCACCACCGATTCCCGCCAGATCTCGCCGACGTCTTCCTCCTTGACGTCGCAGTAGAAGAGGTTGCCGGGATCGACGACCACGATCGGGCCGCGCTCGCAAAAGCCGTGGCAGCCGGTGCATTTCGCCGCGATGACCGAGGAACCTTCGCCGAACTGCCGGGCGGCCTCTTGGAATCGCTCGAAGACCTTGATCGCCCCCTTGGCCGTGCAGCCCGTGCCCAGGCAAACCCGAACCTGCCGCGCGCCAGGATCGCGGCGGTCCAACAGTTCCCGACGCAGCAATTCCAGGTCCCTCGTGGATTCCAGCCTGACGGTCGTCGTGCTCACCGTGACCTCCTCATGTTGCAACGCGCGTCGATGCGTTCAGTTTCGCGAAGCGGCCTTCGTCCCGGTTTCGACCTTTTCTCCCAGCGGAGCCTGCCCCGCGGCCACCTGGTGAAGCATCTCGACCGCCTTGTCGACGGTCAGGTTGCCGTAATACTGGCCATCGACGACCATCACCGGGGCCAAGGCGCACGCTCCGACGCAATTGACGGGCGAGAAGGTGAACTTCCCGTCCGGCGACGTCCCCCCCGCCACCAGCGAGAACTCTTTCTGAAGCGTATCCGAAATCTGCCCGGCGCCTTTCAAATAGCAGACCGTTCCCATGCAAAGCTGGATCGTATGCTCGCCCTTGGGCACGAGGCGGAACGACGCGTAAAACGTGGCCACGCTATAGATCCGCGCCAACGGCACCTGAAGCGTCCTCGACAACTCCTTCAGTTCCGCCCGCGGCAAATAGCCGCATTCGGCCTGAATGTCTTGCATCATGGGGATCAACATGTCGGGATCGCCCCCGTAGCGGTCGACGATCCTCGCGACACAGGCGGAATCTAGTTCGGGCATGTTCAGGCTCTCAATAATACTCGATGTCCACTTGCTTGCCCTTGCGGCGCAGGACCTCGGCAAGGACCTCGATGACTTGGGTCTTCAGGCTGAGGTTTTTTGGCAACTTGGGATTTTGGTGGGCCGGGTTCATGGCCCGGCCCACGATCACTTTCACCGCGTCGGCGTCGGAAAGCAAGTCCACCAGTCGGTTGGCGCCGTCGATTTTGAGTTTCCAAGGTTCGCCGGGCAGCTCCTCGCGGAGGATCTCCAGGGCCTTGGTGACCGTCAACGTACCCTCGGTCACCAGGTCGATCCCCTCGATCCTGCCGATCGGCGGGACGGATTCGGTCCCCGTTTCCAAATCGACCTCGATCGGACGGCCGAGTCGGCGGGCGACGATCCTGGCGGTCGTTCCCCCGCAAACCACGCGCCGCCCGGGGCCCGACATCAAGGCATCGACCACCCGGTCGTCGTTCTGCGGCTCCGCGGGCGGGCCGATCAACATGGTAAGCGTCCGCTTGCGGCGGGCCTTGACCACGGCAATGCTCACGTCGTCGCCGGGCGGTCCCTCGTAAAGCTCCTCGACCACCCGGGCGAGCTTCGAGGCCAAACCCTCGGCCGAGAGCGACTCGTGAACATGGCTTTCCACGTAGGCTTGCAATGATTCCCAACCCCAGCCCAGGCGATACGCGCCGCCAATGCCCGCATTGAGCACCCCGTCGGAGACCAGCACGAGCCAATCGCCTGGGTGGAACGGGAAGGAATAGTGGGAGACGCGCTTTCCGCCCATTTCGTGTTCTTCGGCGTCGAGCCGCTGGGCCTTGTTGCCGCGGACCAGAAGCGGCGGCGGGTTGTCGAACACCACGAATTCGGCCGACCCCTCGGTAGACAACTGGCCGATGCTGAACGTGCTGTAGGCAATTTTGCGAACGCGACAAATGGGCAACGTCTCGGACACCGTGCGCACGACTTCGTCCAGCGGCAAACCGGCGTCGAGCATTCGGGTGGCGATCCGAGTCGTCAACGTGGAAAGGATGCTCGCCTTGACGCCGCTGCCCAACCCGTCGGACAAAACAAGCGTGGCCGCGTCCGGCTTGAGGGTAAATTCGACGCTGTCGCCGCACAATTCCTCTCCGCGTTTGTTGACCTGTCTTAAGCCGAATTCATAAAAGACCTTCACGCCGTCCGCTCCAGGTGGAACAGGTCGGTGAGTTTGGCTAGGAGGACCTTCGTTTCGGCCGTGGTTTCGCCCAGCAGTCCGGCGATCTCCTGGGCGGTCTGCATCTGCCGCCGGATGACTTCCTGGGCGCGGGCCAACGTCTCGCGTTTGACCTGCAAGAGTTCGGCCCTCGCCCGCTCCTCCTCCGTGGTGTCCACGAATATCCCGCAGTAGCGGTCGCTCCCCTGGATGGCGAAAATCCCCGCCCGATAATGCACGCCGTGGGCGGGAACGTGGCCCCGCACGGAGACCTCGCCATGGTTCGCGATGGCCTGCTCGAAACAATCGGAATTCAAAAACTCCGAGGCTTTGCGGCCAGTCAGGTCGTCGTCGCCGGTGAAGAACATCCGACGAAAGGCGGGATTGACGAAGCGGATCCGCGCCTCGCCGTCGACCAGGAGGATGCCGTTCGGCGTGTGTTCGAGGATGGAGTACAAATCCACCGTTTCCTGGCGCATCACGCAAGTTCCTCCGCCGACGCCCGGTCCCGTTCCTTCGCCTCTTCGAGCTTCTCGCGGAGCGTCTTTTCCGCGTCGTCCACCGTGGCGCTAGACAGGTTTTCCTCGTTGAATTTCCAGTTCACTCCCTCGCAGCATCGTTCCAAGCAAAAGCACCCGACCAGTGCCACGTCGTCCTCGAGTCCCTCGGCCTTGAGCACTTCGGCGAAGCGTTTGAGCACCGAACGCGACCCGCGGACATGGCACGAACTGCCCACGCAAACGGTCAACGTGACGGGCATTTCGTTCCCTCCCACTGGATAGCCAAGCATCCCCTCCGGAGGTCCGAAAACGGCTGTTCTACCTCTGACCGTCCACGAAACCGGCCAGCGCGGCCATCGCCGTTCGCAACCTGGCTCGCTTCGCGCCTTGATCGACGTCTTCGAATCGCAGGGCTGACACGGGACAGGCGGCCACGCAAGCGGGAGCGAGTCCCCGGGCCAGACGAGTTTCGCAGAGGTCGCACTTCAAGACAACCTTTCCGTTGCCCAACACGGCGCCGCCTCCGCCGGCGACTAGCCGGATCACGCCGAAGGGGCACGCCTCGACGCAGAACGCGCAACCGATGCATTTCGACTGGTCCGCCCGGACAGGCCCCGTAGGCCCCTGCCGCGAAAGGGCCGACGTCGGACAAACCCTCACGCAGGGCGCGTCATCGCAATGCCGGCATTGCAATGGCACCGCCAGCCCGCTCGCCGACTCAATATAAATCCGTGGCTTGGAGGCTTGCTCGGCGATCACCTGGGCGAGGTCGTCCGAGGAAGCATGGGCCATGGCGCAGGCCAACTCACAGGCCCGACATGCCAGACACTTTCTGGGATCAGCGACAATGCGTTTCACGATGGATTCCTCAACGGGAGTTCAAAAAGCGGCTCGGATCGGATTTCGCCATCCACCCGATGTAGCGGGGACAACGAGGCCCGCCACTGGAGGGTTGCTTTTAATGTCCCGCGCCCACGGTCTCCAAGACCTCAGCTCGGGCGCGGGAGGGTTCCTCCGCCGTCTTGGGAGGATAGGGTACCTCGTACATCGGCCCCGGCAGACCCAAGTCCCGCCGCTTGCGGTCAATATGGTCGATCATCAGGTGGGCCGCCTTGATTGGGTCGGCCTCGAAAGCCCAGGTCGCCCCGAACTGTTTTTCCATGGTCTTCGTCAAAAACTCCGTAACCATCGGGCTTCCCTGGACGGGCAGCGGCTGGCCAATCACCACGAAAATCCCGCTGGCCACGAAATACATGCCGATGGCGATGGCTTTCTCGCTCATCCACTCCGGGGCGGCGCCGGCCACCGGAAGCTTATCGAACGACGTGCCGATCCCGCCTTCCTTCACCATTTCGGCGCAAGCGGTGAGGATGCGCGAGTTGTCGACGCAGGACCCGACATGGAGCACGGGCGGGATGCCCACCGCGCGACAGATTTCCTGAAGCCCCTTGCCAGCGAATTTCATGGCCGCCTCGGGCGCCAGAAGACCAGCCTTGGCGCACGCGATCGCGCTACAGCCGGTCTGGACCACCAGCACCTCGTTGCGAATGAGTTCCTTGACCAGTTCGACGTGGCAGTTATCGAGCGGGAACCGCGGGTTGTTGCACCCCACAACCCCCGCCACCCCACGCAAACGACCAGCCTGAATCCCGTCGTTCAGCGGCCGGTAGCTCGGGCGGTACCGCCCGCCGAGGATCTTGTGAACCACCTCGGTGGTAAAGCCCGCCACCAGCTTCTCCTCGACCCGGGGAATCTTCACCTTGGCGCGGTCGCGGTTCGGATAGTTTTCGATCGCGACGCGGATGATCTCCTTGGCGGTTTCGTAGGCCGCGTCCTCGTGGAACTCGATGTGGAGCGCGCCGGGGAACTTGGCCTTCGGGCTGGTGGAGACGACCTTGGTGTGGAAGCAGTTTTGCAATTCGGCGAGGGCCGGAAAGACGCACTGCACGTCGATCAACATCACTTCCACGGCGCCGGTCGCCACGGCAAGCTCTTGTTGGAGGAAATTGCCGGCAATCGGCACTCCGTGGCGCATGAGGATTTCGTTCGCCGTACAGCAAATCCCGGCAAGGTTGATTCCTTTGGCGCCCTTGGCCGCGGCCAGGGCGAGCAGCTCGGGATCGCTCGCCGCGGCGACGATCACGTCGGACAATGTGGGTTCATGGCCGTGCACGAGGATGTTCACTTCATCTTCCTTGAGCACGCCGAGGTTGACGCGGCTTCTCAAGGGTTGCGGCTCGCCGAAGAGGATGTCGGAGACGTCGCTGGCGATCATCGATCCGCCCCACCCGTCGGCCAGCGCCGCCCGAGCGCACGTCATCAAGATATGCTCCGGATCGTTGTCCACCCCGACCGTCGTGGTGTGAAGGGCGGTCACGATCTCGCGATCGATTCCCCGGGGGCAAGCGCCAACGGCTTCCCAGTTTTTCCTTTGCTGTTCGGGCGCCCGGGCAAGGTTCAGCAGCGTGCCGTTCTGCCGACCGAATTCGCCGAGCAACAGCAAGCCGAGGTCCTTGGCGATGGCCTCGTCGCTTCGACCGTCGCGGGCAATGCCGTATTCCTCGGCCAGGGCGAGCAACTTGGATCGCCCGCGAATCTTGTAGACTTCCGATTTGCCTTCCGCGGCCAAAAGGAGGGCGTGGATCACTTCGCGTCCATGATCGCTGTGGGCGGCCGACCCGCCGCAAATGTGCTTCAAGAGGTTTCGGGCCACGATCGTGTCGGCCGTCGCCCCGCAGATTCCTTCCCGGGCCCCGTCGCCGAACGGATCGATCCGGCACGGTCCCATCAGACAGTTGCGGCAACAGATCCCCAATTTCCCGAAGCCGCATTGCGGCTCTTGGGCCTCCAGGCGATCCCAGGCCGTCTCGATGCCGGCCTGGCTCGCGTATTCCCGGATCTCGTTCGTCGCGATGTCGATCGAACGCCATTGACGTTCAGCCATGTCCCTCTCCTTTGGAGTCCAATTGCTTGTCCAAGAATTCGCCGATCGAGCGGACCGCGCTGGCAAAGGCCTCGTCTTCCATAACCACCGGGCGGCCGTGCAAATCGGCCCGGACCAGTCGATCGCAGTAGGGAATCGTTCCTATGATTTTCTGATCGCCCAACGCTTGCTGGAGCACTTCCCGCTCGCCCTGGGCCCTCAGCTTGTTCGCCACGACGAAAGTTCGCTGGATGCCGATTTCGGCGGCCAGGGCACGGATTCGGGCGGCGGTCTGGACGCTCCTCATGCCCGGTTCGACCACGCAGATCATGGCATCGACGCCGCGGGCCGAGGCCCGGCCCATGTGTTCCAGGCCCGCCTCCATGTCGAGAATCACGTGTTCCGGCACACGCAGCAAGAGATGCTGAAGCAAGGCCTTCAAGACTGCGCCCTCGGGGCACATGCAGCCCTTGCCGCCGAATTCCACCGTCCCAAGCACCAGCAGCCGGACGCCGCCCACCTCGACCGAGAAACGGTCAGGCAAATCGTCCACCTTCGGATTGAGCGTATAGAACCCACCCGGCTGGTCCTTGGCCCCGGTCCGTTCGAGAATCAGATCACGCAGGCCGGCGATAGGCTCGGGAAGGCGATCTTCGGGTACGCCCAAGGCGCTGCCAAGATTGCCGTCCGGGTCGGCGTCCATGGCGATGACCGGGGACGACGACCGGGCGTAATGTTGGGCAAGAGCGGCCGCCAGCGTCGTCTTGCCCACGCCTCCCTTGCCCACAATGGCCAGCTTCACGTGACCTCCCGGGTTTGAATGGGCCGGCGACTTGCCTCTCACCCCGCGCTGTCACTGGCAACGGTCCCGGCATTCCCTCGGATATGCACCCGAAATGCCCCTTCGTTGCATCGTGGGCATCGAGCAACCGGAGGCCACCGCTCAGCCGAAACGCAGCCGTGTTC